>Ga0209103_1000114_pt1 | contig 23855 bp, 15 predicted proteins | sample 4C3metaG_FD_184152 | JGI IMG/M metagenome (GOLD analysis project Ga0209103, IMG submission 184152) | Freshwater bacterial and archeal communities from Indian Creek, Illinois, USA - 4C3 metaG (SPAdes) (version 2) | ecosystem: Environmental > Aquatic > Freshwater > Unclassified | place: USA...
GGCCTAGTCTGTCCTCACGCGCCGGGGAAGGCGCTCTGGTCCGCCACGGGGAAATTTCGATGATCCGCCATCCACTCACGTTCGCCATCCATGCCGTCCTCGCTGCTGGCCTTGTGCTGCCCTTGGCCCACGCCCAGTCGCCCGCCGCCGCACCGGCTGCGGAAAACGCCGAAGCCCGGGTGCTGGATGCGGTGACCGTCACCGCCCGGCATCGCGAGGAACGCCTGCAGGACGTGCCGATCGCGGTCACCGCATTCACCCCGGAGGCACTGGACACGCTCAACGTCGAGGATCTCTCCGATCTCGACGCCCAAGTGCCCAACCTCACCCTCTACGCCGCCCGCGGCTCGAACACCACGATGACCGTGTTCATGCGCGGCGTCGGCCAGGCCGACCCGCTCTGGGGCGTTGATCCGGGGGTCGGGCTGTATCTGGATGGCGTCTACATCGCACGGCCGCAGGGGGCCTTGCTGGATGTCTTCGATGTCGGCCGCATCGAGGTGCTGCGCGGCCCGCAAGGCACGCTGTATGGCAAGAACACCATCGGCGGCGCGATCAAGTACATCTCCAATCCGCTGCCGACCCGCAGCCAGGCCCGCGCCGAGCTCACGCTGGGCAACTTCTCGCAGCGCAATCTGAAGGCCTCGATCGGCAGCCCGATCGGCGAGAGCGTGCGGTTCCGGTTGGCCGCCGCCAGCCTGCAACGTGATGGCTTCGGCGAAAACCTGGCCCAGGGCACACCGCTGACCGACCAGGACACCCTGGCTGCGCGCTTCAGCGTCGGGCTGTTCGCCGGCGAAGGGTTCGAAGCGGTGTTCAGCATCGACCACCTGGAGGATGCCTCGGCACCGCGGGGTGCTCAGATGCTCACCGCCAACCGCTTCGCCCCGACCTTCGCCCCGCTCGCCGACCGCTACGACGCGCGCTTCGGCATGGCACCGGTCAACAACACCACGCTGGACGGCATGGCCCTGACCCTGGCCTGGACCCGCGAGAACTGGCAGTTCACCTCGATCACCGCACGACGCGAATCGGCCACCGAGACCAACCTCGACTTCGACACCCTGCCCAACATCATCGCCGACGTCGCGGCGAGCTACCACGACGAGCAGTTCTCGCAGGAGTTGCGCCTGAACTACGACGCTGGCGGGCGCTCGCGCGGTGTGCTCGGGCTGTACTGGTTCGACGGCAGCGCCGGCGGCCGGGTGCGCAACAATTTCTTCAACCTCGCTTTCGGCGATACCCAGGGCACGATGGATACCCAAAGCATCGCCGCCTTCGCCGACTGGACCTGGGACCTGGGCGAGCGGACCGAGATCTCCGCCGGGGCACGCTGGACCTCCGAGGAAAAGACCGCCGACGTGCTGAACCGTGGTTTTTCCAGCGCCACCTTCTTAACCCCGATCACGACCGTCGCCGATTTCGAGGATTCGGTGAGTTTCGAGAACGTCTCGCCGCGGCTGGCGCTCAACCACGAGCTGAGCGATGACCTGATGCTCTACGGTGCTTTCTCGCGCGGCTTCAAGTCCGGCGGCTTCAACATCCGCGCCAATGCGGTGGCGGTGCCGCGTTCGGCCCGGCCCTTTGAAGATGAGACCGTGGACAGCTTCGAGATCGGGGCCAAGGCCACCCTGCTTGGCGGTCGCGCCTTCGTCAACGCCGCGCTCTTCCACAATGTCTACGAGAACATCCAGCTCTCGGTGTTCTCCTCGTTCATCGACGTCAATGGCGTGGCGCAGTTCTTCGGCGACTTCACCAATGCCGGCGAGGGCACCATCCAGGGAGCCGAGGTCGAGTACCAGTTCCTGCCCACCGACCGCTGGTTGATCAGCGGCAATCTGGCCTGGTTGGATGCCCGCTACGACGAGTTCCTCGACCGTGGCGTCAACATCGCCGACCGCCAGCGCTTCACCAATGCGCCGGAGTTCTCCGGTGCGGTCAATGTCGAGTACCGGCATCCGCTGGGCGATGCCGGTGAGTTGGCCTTCCGCACCAGCTTCAGCTACCAGAGCGAGGTCTGGCCGACCACCGACCTCAGCCCGCTGATCCGCCAGCCGGGTTACGGCCTCTGGGGTGCCGGAGTGATCTGGCGCAGCGACGGGCCGTGGACGGTCTCTTTGCAGGGCAGCAACCTCGCCGATGAGAGCTACCGGGTCACCGGCTTCAACATCCCGGCGTTGGGCGTGCACACCGGGTTCTACGGTCCGCCTCGGCAGTGGGCCTTGAACCTGCGCTACGACTTCTTCTGAGCCGAGGATCGGGAATCGGGGTCGCCGCGGTCGTGCTATAAGCACCTGCACTCCGCTCGTTAGTGCCGTCGGCATTCGCGGCCGAGGCACGCATCGGAGCACCCCCCCTGAACGCTATAAAACTCGCCGCATTCGCTCTCATCGTCGCTGGTGCACTTGGGCTGGCCTACGGCAGCTTCAGCTATACCAAGGACACAACGGCCGTGAAAATCGGTCCGATCGAACTCTCCGTCAAGGAGAAGGAGACGGTCAATGTCCCGATGTGGGCGGGCATTGGAGCCATCGTTGTCGGGGGGCTTTTGCTTGCCTTTGGCAGCAAGGGCCGCTAACGCAGCGGCCTGAGCATTCGTTCAAGCGGACAGCCAGCCCTGGCGGCCGCTGATTCGCACGGAGTTCCGTGGACACTCGGGATCTCCTCTATCCTCGCCGGCGGGGAGAGCGCGCACCGGGGGTACCGGCATCGTGGTGAACGAAGGGCTGCTGTTGCTTGCCGCGCTGGCTTGGCTCGGCCTGCTGTTCGGTTCGGCGGTCTGGGGCGAGCGCCATCCGCAGACCCTGCAGCGCGGCTGGGGCGTGGTGTTCACCCTGTCGCTCGCGGTGTACTGCACGAGCTGGACGTTTTTCGGCACGGTGCAGCAGGCGCTGGATTCGGGCTGGCTGCTGCCGCCCACCTTCCTCGGCACCATCGCCCTCTACCTGTTGGCCTTCCCTCTGGTGCTGCGGCTGTTCCGCCTGGCCCGAGAGCTCAACACCACTTCGCTCGCCGACCTCATCGCCACCCGGCTCGGTCGCAGCAGTGCGCTGGCGGCGGTGGTCACCGCGATCGCCGTGCTCGGCATGATCCCCTACCTGGCCCTGCAGTTGCGCGCGGTGGCCATGAGCCACGCCTTGCTCACCGGCGAAGCCGAGCCCACGGCGGCGGCCGGACAGGACAGCGCGCTCTACGTGGCGATCGCGATGGCGGCCTTTGTCATGCTGTTCGGCACCCGCCGCGCCTCGGTGCTGGAGCACAATCGTGGGCTGGTGCTGGCGATGGCGGTGGAATCGCTGCTCAAGCTCGCCGCCATGCTGGCGCTCGGGGTCTGGTTGCTGGCACGCGATCCGGTGGTGATCGCGACCCCATTGCCCGAGGTGCCGGGCGGCACCGCCGGTTTTCCGGCCCTGATCCTGCTCGGTGCCCTGGCGATGGTGGCCTTGCCGCACCAGTTCCATGTCGGCTTCGTCGAAGGTCGCGAAGAAGCCCATCTGCGGCTGGCGCGTTGGCTGTTTCCGCTGTATCTCGTGCTGATCGCCCTGCCGGTGCTGCCGCTGGCCCGTGCTGGCGAAGCGGCGTTCGGCACGCTTGGCGTTCCCGCCGATCTCTACGTGCTGGCCCTGCCGATGGCCGAAGGGGCGACCGGCATGGCCTTGCTCGCCTTCCTCGGCGGTTTGTCGGCGGCCACCGGCATGCTGGTGCTGGCCACCCTGACCTTGAGCGTGATGATCGGCAACCACTGGCTTACCCCGCTGCGGGCGCGGGGTGATTGGCCGGGGGGCGAGGGCGATCTGCGCGGCGCGGTGCTGATGCAGCGGCGCATCGCCATCGCCGCCGTGCTGCTGCTGGCTTGGGGCTACAGCCGGATGGTCGGCGAGCACGATGCGTTGGCCGACATCGGTGCCCTGAGTTTCTCGGCCCTGGCCACCCTGGCCCCGGCGGTGGGCTATGCGCTCTGGCGGCCGCAGACCCCGGCTTGGACCGTGATCGTTGGTCTGCTGGCGGGGTTTGCCGTCTGGGTCTGGGTGCTGCTGGTTCCGGCCCTGGGCGAAACGCTCGGAATCGCCGGGGCTTTCCGCGAGGTGATCGATGGCGCGGGTGCCCTTTCGCCAGCGGGTTTTTTCGGCCTGGGCGCGTGGAGTCCGCTGGGTCGTGGCGTCGTCGCCAGTCTGTTGGTCGGCAGCCTGCTGCCCTTGCTGCTGGCGATGTGGTGGCCGGGGCAGGCCGAGGCCGCCTCCGGTGTGCTCGATGTGGCCGCCGTGCGCCGCCTGGCCTCGCGTTTTCTCGGCAGCGAGCGCCTGGACCGCGCACTGGCCGAAGCTCCGGCCAGCGGCGAAGTGCCACCGGCACCGCTGGGTCGGGTCGAGCGCGAACTGGCGGCCGTGGTGGGTGCTTCCTCGGCGCGCTTGCTGCTCGATGCTCTGCGCCGGCCGAGTGGGCCGGCTCCCGAGCAGGTGGTCGCGGTGGTCGACGAGGCCACGCAGGGGCTTCGCGCCCAGCAGCAATTGCTCGGGGTCGCGCTGGAGCACATGAGCCAGGGGTTGAGCGTGGTCGATCGCGAGCTGCGGCTGGTCGTCTGGAATCGCCGTTACCGCGAACTGTTCGACTACCCCGCCGAACTGCTGCAGGTTGGTACGCCGGTGGCCCGCCTGGTCGAGCACAATCTGCGCCGTGGACTTGCCGGCGATATCGACCTCTCCGCCGCGCTGGAAGCCCGCCTCGCCCACATGCGCGCCGGCACGCCCTACCTGAGCGAGCGGCGGATCGGCGATGCGACCATCGAGATTCGCGGGGAGCCGATGCCGGATGGCGGTTTCGTCGCCACGTTCACCGACGTCACCTTGTTCCGTGCCAGCGAGGAGGCCCTGCGCCGCGATGCCGAGACGCTGGAGCTCCGCGTCGGCGAGCGCACCCATGAACTGGCCGAAGCCAAGGCCGAGGCCGAACGCGCCAACCAGGCCAAGACCCGTTTCCTCGCCGCCGTGGGCCACGATCTGGCGCAGCCCCTGCACGCCGCGCGTCTGCTCACCCACGGACTGGCGGAGCAGACCACCGGCCTCGCGCCATTGGCCACGGCCGTGGCGCAGGTCGATACCGCACTCGGTGCCGCCGAGGAATTACTGTCCGGCCTGCTCGATATCTCCCGGCTGGAGGCCGGCGGCTTGCACGCCCAGCTCGAACCGGTGGCGCTCGATCCGCTGCTGGCTGCACTGGTCGACGAGGCTGGGGTGCTGGCCCGCGCCAAGGGGCTGCGTCTGCGGCGCGTGCCGACGCGGGCCTGGGTGCAGGCCGATCCACAACTGTTGCGTCGCGTGCTGCGCAATTTCCTCGCCAATGCCGTGCGCTACACCTCGCGTGGCGGCATCGTGGTGGGTGTGCGCCGGCATGGTGCGGAGCGGGTCGCCATCGAGGTCTGCGACAGTGGTCCCGGCATCCCGGCCGGACAGCAGCGGCTCGTCTTCGAGGAATTCCGCCGTCTGCAGCGCGGTGGACCGGGGCTTGGCCTCGGCCTCGCCATCGCCGAGCGCCTGGCCGGCCTGCAGGGCACCCGCGTGCATCTGCGCTCGCAGGAGGGGCGTGGCAGTTGCTTCGGACTGCTGCTGCCAAGGGTCGCCCCGGTCGCCGCATCGCAGTTGCCGGAACCCTCGCCGGAACCGGTGGAAGGCCGGCTGGCACTGCGCCTGCTGGTGGTCGAGAACGAAGCCGGCGTGCTCCATGCCACCCAGCAACTGCTCGAGGGCTGGGGCGTCGAGGTCCGGGTGGCCAGCGGTCCCGACGAGGCCCTGGCCGTGGCCGAAGGCTTCGCGCCCCAGGCCTGGCTGCTCGATTTCCATCTGGACGATGGTGCCACCGGGGCCGAGTTGCACCGCCATCTGGCGGCGCGGTTTCCCACCGGCTTCGGTCTCGTCCTCAGCGCCGACCACGGCGAGGCGGTCCGAGCAGCGGTGCTCGCCGCCGGTGCCCAGCCACTCACCAAGCCACTCCGGCCGCTGCGCCTGCGCAGCCTGCTGCAACGCCAGTTCGCCGCCGGCTGAAGCAATCGCGTCCGCGGCTCCACGGCCCGGCAAAGAAAAACCCTGCGCCGCCCGGGGCGACGCAGGGTGAATTGTTCGCCGCCGCGGATCAGAGCTCGTAGCGGAGCCGTACGTAAACGAAGCGACCCGAGCGGCCAAACGGCGAGTAGTTGCTGAAGGGCGTGTTGCCGGTGGGATTCAAGGTGCGCTGCTGGCTGTTGACGGTGAGGTTGACCGGGAACGCTTCGGGATAGGCATCGGTGAGATTGTCGGCACCGATCGCCAGTTCCCAGCGTTCGGAGAACCGCATCCGGCCTTCGAGGTCGACCAGCACTTCGGCCGGAATGCGGAAGTCGAGCCCGGCTTCGAGCGGATTGTTCGAGCCAGGATTCAGCGCCTCGCCGTAGCGAGTGGCGCGCAGCGTGGCCGAGAAGCGGCCGATCGACCAATCGAGGTTGGCACCGAACTTGTTGCGCGGGTTGCCTTCTTCGAAGATCAGCACGTTGACGCGCTCGAACAGCCGGATATTGGGGTCGATGGCGGCGATCGGCGCGGTGGTCGGGGTACGGGTGACCGAGGTCTCGTTGACGTTGCCGGTCAGCGTGAGATCGAAGCGCCCGGCGGTCGCGGTTTCGATCGGCAGGTTGAACACCACGTCCAGGCCGCGGGTTTCGGTGTCCACGCCGTTCAGGAAGAAGCGGCCACCGCCGATGCCGACGAAGCCCTGCGCGGTGAGGAAGTTGCGCACGCTGGCCTGGATCAGGTTCTCCGAGAGCACGATGCGGTTGTCGATGTCGATCGCATAGGCATCGATGGTGAGGCTGGCCTGGCCGAAGTTGAACACCGCACCCAGACCGAGGTTGATCGATTCCTCGGCTTCCAGCGGTCGCGCGCCCAAGGCGATGGCCACCGGATCGGCCACCGGGAAGGTGGTGATGTCGAAGGGCACGCCGCCGATGAAATTGGTGGCGGTGGAGGTGAAGAACTGCTGCTGCGGCGAGGGTGCCCGGAAGCCGTTCTGGATCGAGCCACGCAGGGCGAAGGCCTCGCTGAAGTTGAAACGACCGGCCAGCTTGCCGGTCAGGTTGCTGCCGAAGTCGGAGTAGCGTTCGGCACGGACCGCGCCGGCCAACAGCAGGCGTTCGCTGAGGTTGGCTTCGGTGTCGAGGTAGAGACCCACGGCACTGCGCGAGGCATCGACCTCGTTGGCGGGCCGGAAGCCGGGGAATACCTGCGCGCCGGGGGCGGTCGGGGCCCCGGCCAGCAACACGCCGCCGTTGATCCAGGACGAAGGCTCGCCGGCGTGGATCTGGTAGTTCTCGTTGCGCGCTTCCAGCCCGGCGGCCAGGAACAGGTCGGAATACAGCCCGTCGACGGCGAACGCGCGGGTGCCACCGAAGTTGAACACGGTCTGCGAATACTCGATGCCGCCGGCCTGGAACACCCGCTGGCTGGCCGGACCCTGCGAGCGGTTGAGCGAGTTCTGGATGGTGAAATCCATGGCGTTGCGGCCCCAGGACAGCGAGCTGTCCATCGCCCAGTCGCCGGCATTCCAGCGCATGCCGAAGGCTGCGCTGGCATCGATGACCTCTGGCGCGATCTGCGGCAGGAAGCCATCGGGGTAGATCTGCGGCACATTGCGGGCATCGCGCGGTGTGCGGAAGAAGCCAGCCGAGACCGCATCGCGCTCCTGCCAACTGGCCCAACCATAGAGTTCGGCACCGCCTTCGAGGTCGATGCCGGCATTGGCGAACAAGGTGGTCTGCTGTACCTCCGGTTCGCCGTACCAGGCGTTGAAACGGTCGATGGTGGCCTCGCGCGGGTCGAACAGGTTGCCCGGCAGCAGCGGGTACTGCTGGCGGTTGTCGTAGCCGTCGCGTTCGGTGCGCTCCTGCTCGCGGCGCTCGAAGCTGAGCGTCAGGAAGCCGATGCCGGCCAGCGACAGGCCTTTCCAGCCGGCCACCGTGGTGGTGGTGCCGTCGTTGGCCTCGCGGGTGACTTCGGCCGGCTGCGCCCAGTTCGGGGTGGCCGGTGCGCCGGTCTGCACGCCGCCGACGACCGGGGTGCGGATCACCGCGAACGGCGTCACCGGCACGGTGTATTCCGACATCCGTCGGCCATGGCTGATGCTGAAGCCGCCGCCTTCATCGGCTTCGCGCAGCAGCACGTTGATGACACCGGCGATGGCGTCCGAGCCGTATTGCGCCGAAGCGCCATCGCGCAGCACCTCGACCCCGCGCAGGGCCACGGTGGGGATGGTGTTGAGATCGACCGCCGCCGAACCACGGCCCACGGTGTTGTTCAGATTGACCAGCGCCGAGGCATGGCGGCGCTTGCCATTGACCAGCACCAGGGTCTGATCCGGGGCCAGGCCGCGCAGGGTGGCCGGGCGCACGGTGTCGGTGCCATCGGCCAGGCCGGGGCGCGGGAAGTTGAAGGAAGGCAGGGCCAAGGACAGCGCCTGACCGAGTTCGGTGCTGCCCTTGCGTTCGAGTTGCTGGATCGGGATCGAATCGACCGGGGCCACGGTCTCGGCGGCCGAGCGGCCGACGAAGCGGGTGCCGGTGACGATCACGGCATCGAGCACGCGGGCATCGTCCTCCGCTGCGGCACCGGCCGGGGCGGTTGGCGTCTGGCCGTGGGCAGGGTTGGAGAGGGACAAGGCACTGGCGATGGCGGCGGCGAGCAGGGCGGGGCGGTTCATGCGGTCGTCCTCGAGGCGGTCGTTGGCGGTTAAGCGCGGTTCAAGAAACCCATTTGTCACGTTTACGGGGCGTGATGCAAGTCCCGCGCGGCTACAATGGGGGATGCTTGCCTTCAAGAACCTGGCCCTGCGTCGCGGGCCGCGCCTGCTTTTCTCCGACGTCGACCTGACCCTGCACGCCGGTTGGCGGGTGGGCGTGGTCGGCCGCAACGGTTGCGGCAAGTCCAGCCTGTTCGCCGCCGTACGCGGCGAGATCGAGCCGGACAAGGGCGACATCGACCGCCCGAACAAGATGCGCATGGCCTCGGTGGCGCAGGAAACCCCGGCCCTGCCGGATGCGGCGCTCGATTTCGTGCTCTCCGGCGATGTGGCGGTGCACGCCGCCATCCGCATGGAGGCCGAGGCGATGGCCGCCGAGGACTACGAGAAGGTCGCCGACGCCCACACCCTGCTGGCCGAACTCAACGGCTACGACGCGCCCTCGCGGGCGGCCAAGCTGCTGCACGGTCTGGGCTTCCCATCGCACACCCATGCCACGCCGGTCGGTGAATTCTCCGGCGGCTGGCGCGTGCGCCTGAACGTGGCCCGCGCGCTGATGACGCCGTCCGACCTGCTGCTGCTCGACGAGCCCACCAACCATCTCGATCTCGACGCCGTGCTCTGGCTCGAGGACTGGCTGCGCAGTTATCCGGGCACGCTGCTGGTCATTTCCCACGACCGCGAGTTCCTCGACGGCCTGTGCACGCACACCCTGCACCTGCACGAGGGCAAGGCCAAGAACTACGTCGGCGGCTACACCGCCTTCGAGCGGCAGCGCTCCGAGCACCTGCGCCTGCAGCAGATCAGCTTCGAGAAAGAGCAGGCCGAACGCGCCCACCTGCAGAGCTTCATCGACCGCTTCAAGGCCAAGGCCAGCAAGGCCAAGCAGGCGCAGAGCCGCATGAAGCGCCTTGCGAAACTGGCCGGCACCGAAGCCGTGCGCGCCGAGCGCGAGGTGCGCATCGACTTCCCGGTGCCGCTCAAGCAGCCCACCACCCTGATCCAGATCCGCGACGCCGATTGCGGCTACCGGGCATCCGATGCCGATACGTCCGACGGCGCGGCAGGTCGTAAGGCGGGCGTCGAGCCCGGCGCCGTCACCAAGATCCTCGGCCACGTCGGGCTGTCGATCGAAGCCGGTGATCGCCTCGGCCTGCTCGGCCCGAACGGTGCGGGCAAGTCGACCCTGGTCAAGACGCTGGTGGGTGAATTGCCCTTGCTCAACGGCGAGCGCACCGGCCACCCTGATCTGGTGATCGGCTACTTCGCCCAGCACACGGTGGAATCGCTGCACGAGGGCCGGACACCGATCGACCACCTGCGGATGATCGCGCCCACCTCGACGGTGCAGGAGTTCCGCGACTTCCTCGGCCGCTGGAACTTTCCCGGCGAGCGCGCCTTCGAGGTGATCGACGGCTTCTCCGGTGGCGAACGCGCGCGCCTGGCGCTGGCGATGATCGCCTGGAAGCGGCCCAATGTGCTGCTGCTCGACGAGCCCACCAATCACCTCGATCTCGAGATGCGCGAGGCGCTGGCCGAGGCACTGGCCGACTTCGACGGGGCCATCGTGATGGTCAGCCACGACCGCCACCTGATCGGCCTGGTCTGCGACCGCTACGTGCGCGTCGCCGACGGCATCGTCGAGCCCTACGACGAAGACCTCGACGCCTACGCTACTTGGCTGAAGCAGCGCGGCAACAACGCCAACGCCAACGCCAAGCCGAAGGCGGGCGAGGCGAAGTCGGCCGCGAACGGCAAGCCCGCGAGTGTTGCCTCCGTCATGCCCGCCATGGCCCCGGCCGCTTCATCGAAACCGGCGAAGCCGGTCGATGCCGCGACGAAGAAGCGCCATGCGGCGGTCGAGGCCAAACTGTCCTCGCTCGCCGCCGAAGCCGAGGTGCTCGACGCCGAGCTGGCCAGCGCCGCGGCCAAGGGCGGGGCGCAGGCCGCCCAGGCCCTCGCCGCGCTCGGCAAGCGCCGCAACGCCCTGCAGGCCGAGCGCGAAAGCCTCGAGCTGGAGTGGATGGAGCTCGCCGAGAAGATCGAGGCGGGTTGAAAACCCGTCGCGTCGCCCCCATCGCTGCTCGCAGCGAACCGCCACGGAAACCGCCCGCCATGCCCATCTACGCCTTCGCTTGCTCGGCCTGCGGCCACGACTTCGACCGCCTGCAAAAGCTCTCCGACGCCGACCCCAGCACCTGCCCGGCCTGCGGTGCCGAGGGCAGCATCGCGCGTCAGCTCACCGCCCCGCAGTTCCGCCTGGCCGGTGCCGGCTGGTACGAGACCGACTTCAAGAAAGACGGCGACAAGAAGCGCAACCTCGCCGAAACCAGTGGCAGCGACGGCAAAGCCGATGGCAAGGCCGCCGAGGCCAAGCCCACAGAGGGCAAGGCCGATGCCAGCAAGCCGGCCGGCAGCGCCCCGGCCACGCCGCCGCCCGCCCCGAGCAGCGCGGCTGCGGCCGGGCCCTGAGGGCCGCGGCGTTTTTCAGCGGCGGAATTCAGCCCCGAGGCAACTCACTGGGCGTCGCGGCAGCAAGCCGCACTCGGATTTCCTGAGCGGCCAGATGCTCGCGCATGTCCAGCAGGCGCTGGATGATGGTTGACGTCAGCGGGTAGCCGCTGCGCAGGATCAGTGATCGGTCTTTCGCCAGCAGCGGTTCGGCCAGCAGCATGCCCGGCTGCAGTGATTCCAGTGCAAGGCAATGGATGTCCGGGTGACGCTGCGTGGGTATCGTCCGATCATTGTCGAGCAGAATCGATGCCGAGATGTGGGGCGCAACCGGGCTGTCATCGATTTCCGCCAGGTAATGCTCGGGCACCTGCGCGCTGAAATCCTCGTCAAGTGCCCGGTTGACGACATCCCGCAAGGCATGTGGTTTGGCGGGTTTGGTGAGGTAGCCGTTGATGTCGAGCGCAATCGACTTCAGCACCACGTCCTGCTCGCTGTGCGAGGACAGCAGCACGATGCGGGTGCTTGGCTTGGCCGCCGTCTGCCTGGAACGGATCAGACGGACCAGTTCCAGGCCGCTGCGCCCCCCCAGTTCAATGTCGGTGATCACCAGCCCATAATCAGCGGTGCTCAGGCATTGCAGAGCGGACGCGACATCCGGAACGGCGTCGACCTGCCCCAGTGTCATTTTCACCAGCACTTCGCTGTAGGTATCGCGTTGGAAGCCGTCGTCTTCCACCAGCAGGATGTCGGCGCGAGGGCGCGACGTAGCAAACGTCTTTGGCGATGAGCGGTGCCAAGCCGCGACCCAATCGGCCACCGCGTCGGCGGGCATGGGTTTGGCGATCCAATAGCCCTGTGCGATATCGCAACCCAGTGTGGCCATCAGTTGCCACTGCTCGGCGGTTTCGATGCCTTCGGCAATCACTTTCAAGCGCAGCCGACGGGCGATGTCCACACTGGATTCGATGATGGAGCGGGTGGTCTCGTGCTGCGCGGCCTGCCTGACGAAGGACTGGTCGATTTTCAGCTCGGTGAACGGCACTCGGGCCAATTGCTGCAACGAGGAATAGCCAGTTCCGAAGTCGTCGATCGACAGGCCAAAACCGAGCAAACGCAGGCGGGTCAGGTTCTCAAGACAGGGGCCGACGGCGCTCATGGCCGCCGTCTCCGTGACTTCCAAGATCAGGTTGGACGGTGCCAAGCCCTGTTTGGCAACCACTTCAGACAAGCGCTCGGCCAGTTCCAGCCGCCCGAGAGAACTCAAGGAAAGGTTGACAGAAACAAGCAAGGGCAGGCCTTGGTCATGCCAGGCCCGTCCCGTTGCCGCAGATTGCGCCAGCACCCGCCAGGTCAGGCGGTCCATCAGCCCATGTTTCTCGACGGACTCAAGGAAGGCTCCCGGCGTCAACAGGCCGCGAGTGCGGCTGTTCCAGCGCACCAGGGCCTCCATGCCCACCACGCGGCCACTGGTCATTTCCACCTTGGGTTGATACCAAGGCACGAACTCGCCGTTGTTCAGGGCTTCAACGATTTCCTGGCGAGGAATCATCACCACAGGGGAGGGCCCGTTCTGGCCATGACCGGGCGCATGGCGCAGCAAGAAATCCCGCAGCATGCTGCGGGAGGGCGGCTTGGGCATGGCACCCAGGACATTCAGGCCGAAGGCTTCGGCCATCATCGATACCGAATCACGCATCGCGGCGTCGAGCTGGCTCACGATGATGACCGAAGGCCTTTCCGGAAAGCCGGAAAGATGCCTGAGGAAAGCCATACCATCCATCTGCGGCATATCGATGTCGCAAAGCAGCACATCGACCGGATCGGATGCTTCTTTCAGCATTTGCAAGGCCGAGGCACCATCACCGGCTTGCAGGATCTTGAAGGCTCCGAGGCGAGTCAGAAGCAGTGCCAAGCCTTCGCGTTGAAACGGGTCGTCTTCAACGATCAGGAATTTCAAGCTTCGCAGCTTGTCCTTGTCCATGATGATCCTGACCTCATCGAGTCGATCCAAGTCCATGCTACCGCAGCGCCCGCTCAAGCCGGGTTTGCGCATGGACGAACGCCGCCTTGGATGCATCGATGCTCGCCCAGTCGTTGTTCCGGCCGGCCGCTTCCAAGGCTTCACAAGCAGAGCCGAGTTCGCGGGCACCGATCAAGCGGGCCGCGCCCTTGATCCGGTGGGCCAGATGCGCCAAAGCAAGGCCATCACGGTCCGACAAGGATTGCAGCAGCGCTTCGGCATCCACCCGGTGAGTGTCAACGAAGCGTTTGAGAATCCGCGCTTCCATGTCCGCATCGCCGTCGGTGAGTTCACGCAATGCGACGCGATCCAACACCTCGTCCGTTTCCAGTGTCGATACCGGAAGCCAGCGGCCAAGCCGTTGCCGGAGAACGTTCAGATTGGCGGGCTTGACCAGCAGGTCGTCCATCCCGGCCGCGGCGCAGAGGTCGGCCACCTCGCCCAGCGCATTGGCGGTCCAGGCCAGGATCGGGGTGCGGGCGCGCCCCGTTTCGGCCTCCTGGCGACGGATCGCGCGCGTCAACTGGTAGCCGTCCATATCGGGCATGTGGCAGTCGCTGATGAGCAGGCCATAGTGGGCCATCTCCCACATGCGCAGGGCCTCGGTGCTGGTGGCCGCCTGCTCCGAGGCGTAACCCAGGGCGTGCAACTGCTCGCTCAGCACTTCGCGGTTGGTGGGGTGGTCGTCGACCAGCAGCACCAGTGTGCCTGCGGCCCGCGCCTCGGGCACCGACGGGATGGGGCTTTGGAGCATCCCGCTTGCCCCAGTGATCTGCGCTGCGCGTCCAGCCGCCTGCGCCGCCAGCAGCTCCGCCAGCTCGATGTGTGGAAGCTCCAAGTCAAGGTTCAGCGTCGTGCCCTTCCCGGGCGCACTGTGCAGCTCGATCCGCCCACCCATCATCTCGGACAAGCGCTGACAGATCGCCAGGCCCAAGCCGCTGCCACCGAAGCGGCGCGTGGTTTCGGCATCGGCTTGGCTGAAGGGCTGGAACAGCCTGGGCTGGACTTCCGCGGCGATGCCCACACCGGTGTCGGTCACCGACAATCGAATCCGATCCGCTTGCGGCCGCCGCTCGATCAGCTCGGCCTTGATCTGCACCTCGCCGCGCTCGGTGAACTTGATCGCGTTGGAGACGAAGTTGTTGAGGATCTGGCGCAGGCGCAGCCGATCGACCCGCAGCGCCGGGCTGATCCGCGGATCGACGCTGTGGCTCAGCACCAAACCCTTGCTGCTGGCCACTGGCAGGAAGAAGTTGGCGGTGAGTTCGACCAGTTCAGCCAGATTGGCCGGTTCGGGGCGAATTTCCAGCTTGCCGGCCTCGATCCTGGAGAAGTCGAGGATGTCGTCGATGATGCGCAGCAGAGACTTGCCCGCGCTCTGCGCCACGTCGATCCGGTGCGCCTGCTCGCGCTCCAAGCGGTACAAGCCGATCAGCTCCAGCATGCCCAGCAAGGCGTTCATCGGCGTGCGGATCTCGTGGCTCATGGTGGCCAGGAAGGTGTCCTTGACCCTTGAGAGGCGCTCGGCCTCCTGCCGCGCCCGCTCCAGCTCGGCGGTGCGCTCGGCGACGCGCCGCTCGAGGCCGGTGTTGAGTTGATGCAACTCGTCCTCGTGCTGGCGGCGCTCGATGGCGATGCTGGTCAGCCGGGTCCAGCGCTCGATCAGTTGCTGGTCGGCGGCGCTGGGCGCGCGCGGCTCGCGGTAGTAGAGGGCGAAAGTGCCCAGCACCTTGCCACTGCCGGCGCGCACCGGGGTGACCCAGCAGGCACGCAACCCCAGCGACAGGGCCAGCGCGGCGTAGTCGGCCCAGAGCGGGTCGGTGGCGATGTCGGTGACGATCACCGGCTCGTTGCGGTAGGCGGCGGTGCCGCAGGGGCTGGCTTGCGGCCCGATCGCTTGCCCGTCGATGGCGCGGTTGTATGCTTCTGGCAGGCTGGGGGCCGCGGCGCAGCGCAGGTGCTGGCCCTCGCTGTCGGGCAGCAGGATCGAACACAGTGCACCGGGTGCCAGCGCCTCGACGTGCTGCGCGACCAGCCCCAAAACCTCATTCAGAGGGCGGCCGGTGCTGATGCCTTCCAGCACCGACTGCTCGGCCTGCTGCTGCTGCTGGGCACGCCAGCGCTCGGTGATCACCTCGGAAAAGAGGATGATGCCGCCGATCTCGCCGCCGGCGTCGCGCCACGGCCGCACTTCCCAGCGCACCCAGTCGATCGATCCGTCGCCGCGTGGGAAGGAGTCCTCGTCGGCGCGTTCAACCGCGCCCGCCAGGCAGCGGCGGTGGATGTCCTTGTAACGTTCCGGCAGCTCCGGGAACACCTCGTAATGGCTGCGGCCGATGAAGTTTTGCCCGCCCAAGCGGTAGTCCGCGAGCCAGCGACGGCTCACAGCCACATAGCGCATGTCGCGATCGAACATCGCGATGGCCGCTGGCGCATGGTCGATGAACAGGCGCAGCCGTTCCTCGCTGTCGCTCAATTGCGCGGTGCGTTCGCGCACGCGCTGCTCCAGCTCCTCGTTCTGCTCGCGGATGCTGCGCTCGGCCTGCTGCTCCAGGGTAACGTCACGAAACACCAGCACCACACCGCTGACCCGCCCCTCGGCGTCGCGGATCGGGGCCGCGGTGTCGGCAATCGGGCACTCGCTGCCGTCGCGCGCGATCAGCACGGTGTGGTTGGCCAGGCCTTGCAGCTCGCCGGTCGCCAGCACCTTGGCAATCGGCACTTCGGCCGGCGCGCGTGTTTTCTCGTTGATGATGCGGAACGCCTCGGCGACCGGTCGGCCCCGCGCCTCGACCAAAGGCCAGCCGGTGAGCCGCTCGGCCACCGCATTCATGCGGGTGATGCGGCCCTGGGTATCGGTCGCCAGCACCGCGTCACCGATCGAATGCAGCGTGACGGACAGGCTTTGCTCGCTCTGGGCCAGCGCGTGGCGGCTGGTCTCGGTGGCGCGCAGTTGGCGCCGGATCAGCGCAAAGGTGGCCGCCAGCAGCGCGGCCAAGGCCAGCGCCAGCAACAGGTTGAAAACCCGCACGAAACTTTGCACGCGCTCGTGCTCGCCCGTGCGCGTGGCCAGCAGCTGATGCTCCGCGTCTTCCATATCGCCGAGCACCTGGAGCATGCGCTCGCGCACTTCCCGGGCCGGCACGCTCAGGAAGAACGCCTGGGCCGCCTCGAAGCCTTCGACCTGGTGCGCCAGCAGCAATCGATCGGAGGCCGCGATGCGCTGGTCGGCCACTTCGCGCAGCCGCACCCAGCGCTTGCGCTGCTCGGCATCGTCGCTCGTTCTCGACCGGATCTGGGCCAGCTCTGTTTCCAGGTCGGCGATCGCGGCCAGGCGCTGCGGCAGTCGGCTGGTGTCGCCGGAGATGACGTAGCCGCGCGTCAGCGACTCCATCATCAGCGCGGCGACCTTTGCGCGCTCGAAGCGGTTGATGGTCGCGTGCGTATGCGCCACCGCGCGCGCCGATTCGTTGGCTTGGCGCGAGACGACCCAAGCGGCGCTGGCCAGCAGCGCAAGCATCAACACGGCGGCGGCGAAGGCCGCCAGCACCTGGGTCTCGAACTTGATGCGAGGCTTCATGCGGCGGGATTTACCCTTCAACGGCAACCAGCCTAGCACTGTCCTGAGAAGGGCATTCCGCGCCGCTCCCGGGGTCACGGTCGCGGGCATCGCCCGGTACAATCACCGGCTCGCCGCCGCAGCACCGCGGCGGCATCGATTCCAGCGGAGTTCCCATGCGTAGCCACTACTGCGGCCAGCTCAGCGAAGCGCTGATCGGCCAGAGCGTCACCCTCTGCGGCTGGGCCGATGTCGCCCGCAACCTTGGCGGCGTCTGCTTCATCGACCTGCGCGACCACGAGGGCATCGCCCAGATCGTCGCCGAGCCGGACAACCCGGCCTACGCCGCGGCCGCGCAGGTGGGCTACGAGGACTGCCTGAGGGTTACCGGCACGGTGCGCGCCCGCCACAACGTCAACGACAAGCTCAAGACCGGCCGTATCGAAGTGCTGGCCGAGCGCATCGAGCTGCTCAACAAGGCCGAGACGCTGCCGTTCTACCTGCACGAATCGCCTGGCGAGGACGTGCGGCTCAGGTACCGCTACCTCGACCTGCGTCGCCCGGTCATGCAGCACACGATGCGCACCCGCGTCGCACTCGTGCAGGCCCTGCGCCGGCATCTCGATGCGCAGGGCTTCCAGGACATCGAGACGCCGATCCTGACCAAGGCCACCCCGGAAGGCGCCCGCGACTACCTGGTGCCCTCGCGCGTGCATCCGGGCGAGTTCTTCGCGCTGCCGCAGAGCCCACAGCTCTTCAAGCAGCTCTTGATGATGGCCGGCTTCGACCGCTACTACCAGATCGCGCGCTGCTTCCGCGACGAGGACCTGCGCGCCGATCGCCAGCCGGAGTTCACCCAGCTCGACATGGAGTTCGCCTTCGTCACCGAGGCCGAGATCCAGGACTTCGTGGAAGGCATGATTCGCAGCGTGTTGAAGGAGATCGGCGGCATCGAACTGGCCAGTCCCTTCCCGCGCATCACCTACGCCGAGGCCATGCGCCGCTACGGCTCGGACAAGCCCGACCTGCGGATTTCGTGGGAGTTCATCGACCTCGCCGAGCTGGTCAAGCACTGCGAGTTCAAGGTCTTCACCGACTGGGCGAATCACGCCGAGGGCCGCGTGGTCGCGCTGCGCGTGCCGGGCGGTGCCACGCTCTCCCGCAAGCAGATCGACGACTACGGAACCTACTGCGCGAAGTACGGCGCCAAGGGCTTGGCCTGGATGAAGGTCGAATCGCGTGCCAAGGGCCGGGAAGGCGTGAATTCGCCGATCGCCAAGTTCCTCGACGAGGCCACGCTGGCCGCCGTGCTCGATGCTGCTCAAGCAAGCGACGGTGACCTGCTGTTCTTCGGTGCCGGCACCTACAAGACCGTCTGCGACTTCATGGGCGCCCTGCGCCTGAAAGCCGCCAAGGACTTGGGCCAGGTGGCGAACGTGTGGGCCCCGCTGTGGGTCACCGACTTCCCGATGTTCGAGTGGGACGAGGACGCCCAGCGCTTCGTGGCGCTGCACCATCCGTTCACCGCGCCGAAGATCGACGATATCGCCGACCTCGCCGCCAACGCCCGCATCGCCGTCTCGCGCGGCTACGACATGGTGCTCAATGGCAACGAGATCGGCGGCGGTTCGGTGCGCATCCACGACAGCAAGATGCAGGCCAAGGTGTTCGAGCTGCTCGGCATCGGTGCCGAAGAAGCGCAGGCCAAGTTCGGCTTCCTGCTCGAAGCCCTGCGCTACGGTGCGCCGCCGCACGGCGGCATCGCCTTCGGCATCGACCGCATCGCCGCACTGATGGCCGGCAGCGATTCGATCCGCGATGTCATCGCCTTCCCGAAGACCGCCAGCGCGCAGTGTCTGCTGACCAGCGCGCCGTCGCCGATCGACGACAAGCAACTGGCCGAACTGCACGTGCAGGTGCGGCCCGTGGCGAAGGGCTGAGCCGGGTAGGGCGATGACCGACCGCGTCGTCCTGCTGCATGGCATCTGGAACCACACGCCGGTGCTGTGGCCGCTCGCGGCACGGCTGCGCGCGGCGGGTTTCGAAGTGGAAACCTTTGGTTACCCGAGCGTTCTGGGCGGGGCCGAGTGGGCGGCGCGACGCCTGGCGGAGCGCCTGCGTGCCGACGAGTGCCGGGGCCGTCCTTCCGCACATCTGGTGGGTCACAGTCTGGGCGGCTTCGTTTCGCTGCTGGCCGCACGCGATCCGGAACTGCCGATGCAGCGCATCGTCTGCCTCGGTAGCCCGCTCACCGGCAGTGCCGCCGCGCGCGCGGTGCGAGAGCGCGGGCTGGGTTTCGGCATGGGCCGCAGCGCCCGGGTGTTACTGAAGGGCCTCGAACACGCGCCGATGCAGCGTGAGGTCGGTGCCATCGCCGGAACGCTGGAAGTCGGTTTGGGCCGGGTGTTCGGCACCTTCGACGGCCCGCACGACGGCACGGTGGCGGTGGCTGAAACGCGGTTGCCGGGGCTGCTCGATCACTGCGAAGTGCGCGCCAGCCATATGGGCCTGCTGGTGTCGCGGCCGGCGGCGGAAGCGGTGGCGAGCTTTCTGCGGACGGGGCGGTTTGCGGGATAGGGCTTGACAGACCATATTCAGTCTATGCACATTGAGTTATGTGGACGATCCTCGAGCACAGGAATGCAGCGAAGGAGCTCTCGTCTGGACGCGTCCCGATCGACATCCTCAAGCGCTATGAAAAGTGGAAGGACATCGCGATGCTGTCCGGGCCGCCAGGGCTGCGGGTCATCAAGGGTTTCCACGACGAGGCGCTTTCGGGCGAATGGAAAGGCTTCCGTTCGTCGCGCCTGAATGAACAATGGCGGGTGATCTACGCCTTCGAGGCCGATCGGCTCTACGTGCAGGTCGTCCGGATCACGCCCCACGACTACCGGAAACGCTGACATGCGCAATTACATCCCCACCCGCAAGCGCGTCGACGTCACGCCTGGTGAATCGGTGCGCATACTCCGCGAATTGCAGGGCCTCAGTCAGACCCAGCTCTCCGCCCTGTGCGGCATCCCGCAGACGACGATCTCGAGCATCGAGAACGGGCGGGTCAATCTCGGCGTCGAGCGCGCCAAGGTGCTGGCCACGGCGCTGCGCTGCCACCCCGCCGTACTGGTGTTTCCGGGCTGGCAGATCGATTCGGCGGCATGAGCCGTTCAAGGCGCCGCTGCCCTCGGCGATAATCCCGCCATCGCCAACACCACCGAGGCACCCCATGGGTCGATTGATGGCCATCGAAGGCCGCAAGAACGCGCAGGCCGCCAAGCGCGGCGCGATCTTCACCAAGCTGGTCCGCGAGATCTCGGTCGCGGCGCGGATGGGTGGCGGCGACGCTGGCGCGAACCCGCGCCTGCGCCTCGCCATCGACCGCGCGCTCGCCGCCTCCATGCCGAAGGACAACATCGAGCGCGCGATCAAGAAGGCCACCGGCGAGCTCGAGGGGGTCAACTACGAGGAAGTGCGCTACGAGGGCTACGCACCGGGCGGCATCGCGATCATCGTGGAATGCCTCACCGACAACCGCGTGCGCACCGTGGCGGATGTGCGCCATGCCTTCTCGAAGTTCGGCGGCAACCTCGGCACCGAGGGCTCGGTGGCTTTCATGTTCAAGAAGGTCGGTGTGCTGGCCTTCGGCGCGGGAGCGGATGAGGAAAAGATCACCGAAGCCGCCATCGAGGCCGGTGCCGATGACATCAAGAGCTACGACGACGGTGCCGTCGAAGTGATCACCTCGCCCGAAGCTTTCGAGGCGGTGAAGAAGGCGATGGAAGCCGCCAAGCTCGTGCCGGCGGAGGCGAACGTGACGATGCGCGCCGACAACGACGTGGCGGTGGATGGCGAAACAGCGCAGCAGGTGGTCAAGCTGCTCGACCGGCTCGAAGACCTTGACGACGTGCAGCACGTGCACCACAACGCCGAGCTGCCGGACAGCGCTTTCCTGTGACGAGGAGCGCGTGACAACCCGCCTGCTCGGCATCGACCCCGGCTCGCGGCGCACGGGCCTCGGGCTCATCGACGTCGATGCCTACGGGCACTACCGCTTCGTGCACTGCGAAGTGTTGAACCTACTGATCGACACCGACAACTTCCCCGAGCGCCTCGGCCGGCTCGCCGAGGGCATCGACGCGATCATCGACCAATGGCAGCCGCAGCAGGTCGCCATCGAGACGGTGTTCATGGACAAGAGTGCGACCTCCGCGTTGAAACTCGGCCACGCGCGCGGTGCCGCGATCGCCACCGTCGTGCGCCGCGGCCTGCCGCTGGCCGAGTACGCGCCGCGCGTGATCAAGCAGTCGCTGGTGGGGAAGGGCGCGGCCGGCAAGGACCAGGTGCAGCACATGGTCAGGATCCTGTTGAACCTGCAGGGCGAGCGCCTGCTTGCCGATGCCGCCGACGCGCTCGCCGTCGCGCTCACCCACGCCCACATGTCCGCCACCGCGATGCGCGCCGGGGTTGGCGTGGCGGCGCTGCGAAGGCGGTGACATGCTGTTCTCGAGTGGGCGACGTTTCGTTCCGCGAATGCGGTTTAGTATTCCTAAGCGATCGTCCAGCGAAGATCGCTGACCCGCCATTGCGAAGCGTCCGACGGATGATTGATCCTACGGACTGCACTCAAAAAACCTGCATCGGAACGATCATGAAGACCGTCGCTTCAAGTAGTCAAAAAAGTGTCCGAAGATCCGATTCGAAGCGGGGATGCCCATCTGGCAGGTTTCCGATGACCGAGCCACTGCCGGGCATTTCGCTTGTTTTGAGTGACGCGCTGCAGTGGATGGCGGATCGCGAAGAGAACTCCATCCATGCGATCGTCACCGACCCCCCCTATGGGCTGGTGGAGTTCGATGCACACGAAACCGAAAAGTTGCGATCGGGTCGCGGGGGGGTTTGGAGAATCCCACCCAGCTTTGATGGATCTCAGCGGTCGCCGCTGCCTCGTTTTACGGTCTTGAGCGCAAAGGATCGTGAGCGGCTCGCGACGTTTTTCAAAGCGTTCGCTTATCAGGCACAGCGGATTCTGGTTCCAGGTGGGCATTTGGTCATCGCTTCCAATCCGCTGGTTTCGACGACAACTTTCAACGCGATCGAGACCGGAGGGCTGGAAAAACGCGGCGAATTGATTCGCATCGTAAAGACTTTGCGAGGCGGTGATAGGCCGAAGGGGGCTGAAGCGGAGTTTTCCGATGTTTCCGTGATGCCACGCTCGAACTGGGAGCCGTGGGGTTTGTTCAGAAAGCCGATCAGTGAAAGCACTGTAGCTGAAAATCTCAGGCGTTGGGGGACCGGAGGCTTTCGGCGAATCAGCGATGACGAGCCGTTTCGCGACGTCTTCGAGGCGTCTCCGGCACGAGATATTGAAAGGAATGTCGCCCCGCATCCGTCGATCAAGCCACAGAAGCTCATGCGCTACATCGTCAAACATGTCCTGCCGTTGGGCCGGGGTGTCATTTACGATCCATTTGTCGGCAGTGGCTCAACCCTGGCTGCTGCTGCGCACTTTGGCTTCAATGCCGTTGGTACCGAGCGCGACCCGATCTTTTTTTCGATGGCGACGACGGCCATTCCCCAGTTGGCTGCGTTGAAGTGAAGGGCATGACGGCTGATGAAATTTTCCAGGAAGTTTCAAATAACTTCCTTGCTGGCCGGAAGCGGAAGTTCCTTCCGGGATTGCTCATTGCGATGCTTCGCTTCTTCGGTCAGCTCGATGCGCTCGGCGGAAAATTCGCCAATGCGAAGGCGTTTTACCGGAAGTTTCCGCGAGTAAAGGAAAGGGCGAACAAGGCTGGGGAAGTCATCGGCGCAATGAACACGCTTGTGGTCCGGATGAAGGACGGCAAGACGGCGAGTATTCGGCCGCACTACAACAATATCGAAACCTGGTTCAGGTCTGAAAAGAAGCGATTCGACTATCCGAGCGCGGCACCGCATGCAACCCAAGCGTGGTCCGATTACGGGCATTGGATTGACGCAATTCTCGCACTCTCGCCCGATCAGGCGACCAGCCTCGAGGAGCGAGTCAAGAACTTTGTGCTCGCCAAGCTGCCGGCTCAGGAGGTCGACCCGTTACTCGTCAAGCGCGATCCGCCTCGTTTTTTGAGATTTATCGAAAACTTCGATCTCGTTGCAAGGAAGAATGAAATTAATGGTGCGGCCTATCAGGGTGTCGTGTTCGGATACATTCGAGCCGATGCGCCGCATCTCCAGGTCGAGGTCGGTAAGCTGCATACGGGATCCAAGCGCGAAGGACGCGTTGGAGACATCGATGCGCGTGATGGCGTCGATCTGGTCTTGACCGCAGAGGTGAAGCAGCACGTTTTTTCTGTAAAAGATCTGGCCGAAGTTAGCGAGTTCGCAAAATTGGTGAGTGAGAATCGAGCGCTTGGGTTGGTTGTAGCTCTGGATTTCGTCGACGGGTCCGCCGATGTATTGCGGGATCAAGGGCTTGAGCCGATCTCGAAGGCCGATTTGCGCGAGAGAGTAAGAGTTTGGGATCCGCTCAAGCAGCGGATCGCGACGAACGCGCTGCTCTACTACGTCGGGTTTCGAGAGAAGAACAGCGCGCTATTCACCCGTATCCAGCAATTCCTTGCGGACATCGATGCCTCCTCAGGCGTGCCTGCACAGGATTCTGATTCCGAAACGATCAGCGGGAGCGTTGCGAATGACGGGGCTGACGAAAGCCCATGATCGGACGCCTCCGCGGCACCCTGATCCACAAATCCCCGCCCTGGCTGATGGTCGAGGTCGGTGGCGTGGGCTATGAGCTCGAAGCGCCGATGTCGACGGTCTACGAGCTGCCCGAGCTCGGCCGCGAGGTCGTTCTGTTGACGCACCACGCGGTGAAGGAGGACAGCGTCGCGCTGTACGGTTTCCTCACCGAGCGCGAGCGCCGGTTGTTCCGCGACGTGCAGAAGGTGACCGGCATTGGCGCCAAGATCGCGCTGGCCATCCTCTCCGGCGTCAGCGTCGATGACTTCGCGCGGCTGGTCGCCAGCAGCGACGTCACCGCACTGACGCGCATCCCCGGCATCGGCAAGAAGACCGCCGAGCGCATCG
>Ga0209103_1000115_pt1 | contig 23595 bp, 22 predicted proteins | sample 4C3metaG_FD_184152 | JGI IMG/M metagenome (GOLD analysis project Ga0209103, IMG submission 184152) | Freshwater bacterial and archeal communities from Indian Creek, Illinois, USA - 4C3 metaG (SPAdes) (version 2) | ecosystem: Environmental > Aquatic > Freshwater > Unclassified | place: USA...
TGGTCATCGGCCTGCTCCTGGCGATGGGTGCGGTGCTCGTGCTGCTGGCGGTGGCCGATGTGCCTTTCCAGTGGTGGAGCTGGAAGCGCCGGCTGAAGATGACCCGCCAGGAATTGCTGGAGGAGCTGAAGGAAACCGATGGCCGCCCGGAAGTGAAGGGCCACATCCGCCAGATGCAACAGCAGCTCTCCGGTCGGCGGATGATGGAGGCGGTACCGAAGGCCGATGTCGTACTGGTCAATCCGACGCATTACGCGGTGGCGCTCAAGTACGACAGCAAAAAGGCACGTGCGCCGGTGGTGGTGGCCAAGGGCGTGGACGAGGTCGCGCTGGCGATCCGCAAGGTGGCCGATGCCCACCGTGTGCCGATCGTCTCGGCCCCGCCGTTGGCGCGGGTGCTGCATGCCAACGTCGAGCTGGACCGCGAGATTCCGGTGAAGCTCTACCAGGCGGTAGCGCAGGTGCTGAGCTACGTCTACCAGTTGAAGGCATGGACACCGCGGCATGGGACCTACCCGACGCTACCGGATTTCGGTCCGCTCGAGCGGGAGTGAGGCGCCCACGGCACAGGGTTTGCACGTAGAGGGGTGCCCCTTGTCCGCCACCCACCCCATGGCCGCCCTGCCGCCCTTCCGTCGCGTCCGCCAACTGGTCCAGCAGGGCGCCGCCGTACCGGTGGTGGTGGTGGCTGTGCTGGCGATGATCATCGTGCCTTTGCCGCCGCTGGCCCTGGACGCGCTGTTCACGATCAACATCGCGACTTCGTTGGTGGTGCTGCTGGCCGTGGTCTACGTCAGGCGGCCGTTGGATTTCTCGATCTTCCCGACCGTGCTGTTGCTGGTCACGCTGTTCCGGCTGGCGCTGAACGTCGCCTCCACCCGCGTGGTCCTGCTGCACGGCCACGAAGGACCCGATGCCGCCGGCCAGGTGATCGCCAGTTTCGGTGCCTTCGTGGTCGGTGGCAGCTTCGCCGTCGGCATCATCGTTTTCGCCATCTTGACGATCATCAACTTCATCGTCATCACCAAGGGCGCGACCCGTGTCTCGGAAGTGGCCGCCCGCTTCACCCTCGATGCTTTGCCGGGCAAGCAGATGGCGATCGACGCCGATCTGAACGCCGGCATTCTCGGTCGCGATGAAGCCAAGGCCCGCCGCGACGAAGTGCGCGAGGAGGCCGACTTCTACGGTTCGATGGACGGTGCCGGCAAGTTCATCCGCGGCGATGCGATCGCCGGCATCCTCATCCTCTTCATCAACATCCTGGGCGGCTTCGCCATCGGCACGCTGCAGCATGATCTGTCGGCCGGTGATGCGGCCGAGATTTACGTTCTGCTGGCGATTGGCGACGGCCTGGCCGCGCAACTGCCGGCGCTGCTGGTGTCAACCGCCGTGGCCGTGATCGTCACCCGCGTCTCGCGCTCGCAGGACATGGGCCGGGAGATGTTCGGCCAGGTGTTCGGCCAGCATCGGGCGCTGGGGATCGCGGCCGGGATCGTCGGCTTCGTCGGCCTCATTCCCGGCATGCCGAATTTCGCTTTTCTGACGCTCGCCGCCGGGCTTGGCTACATCGCCTGGGTACTCTATCGCCGCCAGCAGACCGAGCAGGCACGCGCCGATGAGGCGGCGGTGCGCGCCGCACTGGCACCGGCCGCCGGCTTCAATCCGCAGGCCGAGCTGAGCTGGGAGGAGGTCCGCCCGCTCGATGCGCTGGGCCTCGAAGTCGGTTTCCGGCTGATTCCACTGGTCGACCGCACGCAGGGCGGTGATCTGATGGCACGCATCAAGGCGATCCGCCGCAAGCAGACCCAGGACCTCGGCTTCCTGGTGCCCCCGGTTCACATCCGCGACAACCTCGATTTGCCGCCCAACCAGTACCGCGTGCTGATCCACGGCGTGCCGGTGGCCGGTGGCGAGATCCATCCCGATCGCGAGATGGCACTGAATCCGGGCCAGGTGTTCGGCGAACTGCCCGGCCTGCCGGGCAAGGACCCGGCCTTCGGTCTCGATGCCGTCTGGGTGCAGTCGGCGCAACGCGCCCAGGCCGAGTCGCTGGGGTACACCGTGGTCGATCCGGCCACCGTCATCGCCACGCACCTGTCCCATCTCATTCGCGAGCATGCCGCCGAGCTGCTCGGCCACGAGGAGGCGCAGGCCCTGCTGGAGACGCTCAAGAAAGCCGCGCCCAAGCTGGTGGAGGACCTCACGCCCAAGACCCTGCCGCTGGCCGTGGTGGTGCGCGTGCTGCAGAACCTGCTGGCCGAGAAAGTGCCGGTGCGGCAGATCCGGCAGATCGCCGAGGCGCTGGTCGAGCACGGTGCATCCATCCAGGACCCGGTGGCGCTGACGGCGGCGGTGCGCATCGCACTGGGCCGCTTCATCGTCCAGGAAATCAACGGCATGAAACCCGAATTGCCGGTCTACACCCTGGCACCGCCGCTGGAACGCATCTTGCAAGACTCGGTGAGCGGGAACGCGGCGGCGCTCGAGCCGGGCCTGGCCGAACGCTTGCAGCAGAGCCTGAGCGATTGCGCCCAGCGCCAGGAGGCACGCGGTGAACCGGCGGTGCTGCTGGTGCCGGGCGCGGTGCGCAGCGTGCTCTCGCGGATGTTCCGGCACGGGGTTCCGGCGCTGCAAGTGTTGGCCTACAGCGAGATCCCCGAAGACAAGCGGCTGAAGCTGGTCGGTTCGATCGGTTGAAAACCCTTCTGATGCATAGCGTTCGCGGTACGAGGACAGCCCCATGAAGATCAAACGCTTCGTCGCTCCCGACATGCGCACCGTGTTGCGCCGGGTGCGCGAGGAGCAGGGTCCGGATGCCGTGATCCTGAGCAACCGCAGTATCGATGGCGGTGTCGAGGTGGTGGCGGCCACCGACTACGACGAGCAGTTGGCCCAGGACGCCCTGAGATCGCTGCTGCCGCAGAAACCCGCCACGGCCCTCGACGATGCCCGCGAGGCCGATCCGGCGCTGCCTCGTCGCTTCGCCGAGGCCCTGCGCTCGACCGCCTCCAGCGACCGCGCGCTGCCATCCGCCCCGTCTGCCGCCACCGTCATCGCCAGCTCCCCTGCCGCCACCTCGGCCGCCATGGCCTTGGTCGAACCGGCATCGGCGGCTTCTTCGCGGCGTGTCGATTTTTCGGCCTTCCTCGCCGAGGCCAAGGAGCGGCTGGCACGCGCCACTGCGCCGGCCCCGACGCCGACACGGCCTGCGGTAACGACCCCGTCTGCACCGCTGGCCGCCGCGGTGGCGCCGCCGACCGCCGCTCCTGCCCCGCGATCACTTTTGCCGTCGCCGCCGCCGCCGCGACAGCCGCAGTCGGTGCGGATCGCACCGTGGGACGAGGACCCGAGCCTCGCCGAAGTGCGCACCGAGCTGGCCGAGATGCGCGGCATGATGGAGCGCGAGATGCAGCGCATGAACGATGAGCGCCTGCGCGGCAGCCCGGGCCGGGCTGCCGCCCTCGATGCCCTGGCCGGCTACGGTTGCGAGGAGGTGCTGGCGCGCGAGGTGGTGGCCAAGATCCCGGCCGATGCCGATCCGGCCCGCGCCCGGGGCCTGATGCTGGGCCAGTTCGCCCGTCTGCTGCCGATCGTCGACCTCGACCCCTTGCGCCGGCCGGGCGTGGTCGCCCTGGTCGGCCCCACCGGGGCGGGCAAGACCACCACCGTGGCCAAGCTGGCAGCCCGCCACGCCGCCGAGCACGGTGCCCGCGAAGTGGCCCTGATCACCACCGACCTGCGCCGTCCGGGCGGTCGCGAGCAGCTCCATGCCTACGGCCGCGAGTTCGGCCTGAGCGTGGTCGAGGCCGGCAGCGAGGAGGCCCTGAACGCCGCCCTGCACCGCCTGCGCGACTACCCGCTGGTGCTCATCGACACCGCCGGCCATGGTGCCCGCGATCGGGCCATGGTCGGCCAGCTCAACTGGTTGCGTCATGCCGGTAAGGTGCGGACCATGCTGGTCATGCCCGCCAATGCCCACAACGCCGACCTGGATGAAGTGGTCCGCCGCTTCGGCTTCATCGCGCCCGAGGCCGCCATCCTCACCAAGCTGGATGAAACCGGTCGGTTGGGTGCCGCGCTCTCGGTGCTGGTGCGGCACCGCCTGCCGCTGGCCTGGACCACCGACGGCCAGCGCGTGCCCGAGGACATCGCCGGTGCCGACGCCAGCCATCTTGTGCTGAAACTGGAGGAACTGCGCCGTGCCGGCGACCGGCCATCGGTGACGGCGGAGGATGCCGATGCCGCCTGAGGCCCTGCTCCGTCCGGTCCGCGTGATCGCCATCGCCTCCGGCAAGGGCGGCGTCGGCAAGACCAATATCTCGGTCAACCTCGCCACTGCGCTGGCGGCACTCGGCGAGCAGGTGATGCTGCTCGACGCCGATTTCGGCCTCGCCAACGTCGATGTGCTGCTCGGGCTCACTCCGAAGCAGACCCTGGCCGACGTGGTCGCCGGCCGTGCCACGTTGGCCGAGGTGATCCTGGCTGGCCCGAAGGGCGTGCGGATCGTGCCCTCGGCCTCCGGCAAGCGGCACATGGCCGAAATGACCCCGGTCCAGCACGCCGGCATCGTCCAGGCCGTGTCCTCCTTCGACGGCCCGCTCGACACTCTGGTGGTCGACACCGCCGCTGGCATCAACGATGCCGTGCTGACCTTCTGCCAGGCCGCGCAGGAGGTGCTGGTGGTGGTCTGCGACGAGCCGGCCTCGATCACCGACGCCTACGCGCTCATCAAATTGCTGGCCCGCGAGCGCGGCCAGTTGCGGGTCCATGTGGTCGCCAACATGGTGCGTGGACCGGTCGAGGGTCGCGCCCTCTACGACAAGCTGGCCCGGGTGGTCGAACGCTTTCTGCCCGAGACCTCGCTTGCCTACTTGGGCGCGGTGCCGCAGGACGAGCACCTGCGCCGCGCCGTGCAGAAGCAGAAACCGGTCGTCGAGGCCTTCCCGGCCTCGCCCTCGGCCGGTGCCCTGCGCGAGATCGCCACCCGCATCCACCGCTGGGCGCGGCCTTCGTCACCGCGCGGGCACGTCGAATTCTTCGTCGAGCGTATGCTGGAGACTGGAGGCACCCGTGCATGATCGCTCCCACCGCCCAGTACCGTGCCGTGCAGCGTTGCACCTCGGTCGAGGTGGTGGAGCGCCATGCCGATCTGGTGCGACGCATCGCCCACCACTTGGCGGCGCGCCTGCCGTCCAGCGTCGAGGTCGATGATCTGGTGCAGGCCGGCATGCTCGGCCTGATCGAGGCGGCCCGCAATTTCGACAGCGAGCAGGGCGCCAGTTTCGAGACCTACGCATCGATCCGCATCCGCGGCGCGATGATCGACGAGATCCGCCGCGGCGACTGGACCCCACGTTCGGTGCACCGTCGTAGCCGCGAGGCCGCCGAGGCCACCCGCCGCATCGAACAGGCCCACGGCCGCGCCGCCAGTGGGGCCGAAGTGGCCCGGGCGCTGGGCCTCGGCCCCGAGGACTACGCCCGCTTGCTGGAGGACGCCGTCGCCGGCCAGGTGCTGAGCCTTGATGCGCACCTGGAGGATCACGGCGAGTCCGGCGTCGCGGCCAGCGCCCAGACGGCCCCCGAGCGCGAGCTGGCCGCCGCCCAGTTCCGCCGCGAACTGGCCACCGCCATCGCCGGACTGCCCGAGCGCGAGCAGCTGGTGCTCTCGCTCTACTACGAGCAGGAGCTGAATCTGCGCGAGATCGGTGCCGTGCTCGGGGTGTCCGAGTCGCGGGTCTGCCAGATCCACGGTCAGGCCGTGCTGCGCCTGCGCGCCCGGCTGACGGTCTTCGATTCTGCCGATGGCGGCACGACGGCCGAACGCTAGTCCGTCCTACACTGGGTACGTCCGGCACGGGTCCGCCAGGCCCCGTACCCCCAACACGCGTTTGCACCGAGGCCCGACGTGAACAAGACCATGCGCATCCTGATCGTGGACGATTTCTCGACGATGCGTCGCATCGTCAAGAACCTGCTCGCCGATCTTGGCTTCACCAACACTGCCGAAGCCGAGGACGGCGGCGCGGCGATCGCCATGCTCCGCCAGGGTGGCTTCGATTTCGTCGTCACCGACTGGAACATGCCGGGCGTCAACGGCATCGAGCTGCTCCGCATGATCCGTGCCGACGAGAAGCTGAAGACCCTGCCGGTGCTGATGGTCACCGCCGAAGCCAAGCGCGAGCAGATCATCGAAGCCGCGCAGGCCGGGGTGAACGGCTACATCATCAAGCCCTTCACCGCCGCCACGCTGCAGGAGAAGCTCAACAAGATTTTCGAGCGGCTGGGCAGCGCCGTATGAGCGTCGCGCCCTCCAGCGAGGCGATCGCCGGTCACCTGCGTGCCGCGTTGGTCGCCATCGGCGCGGCCGACGAGGCAACGCTCAAGGCCGAGCTGGCCAGCATCGTGCAATGGCAGGAACAACCGCTGATGGCCGGGCTGGCCAAGCTCTCCCAGCAGCTGGGCGAGGCCCTGCGTGAACTGCCGGTGGCCGATGCGGCCACGGCCGAGCTGCCCGACGCCTGCGCCCGCCTCGATCATGTGGTGGCGATGACCGAGCAGGCCACCCACCGCACCCTCGATCTGGTCGAGGAATCGCAACGGCTGATGGAGAAGCTGCAGGCCCCCGATGCCGACCGCGAGGCGCTGCTCAAGTCCTTGCGCGGAAACCTCTCCGACATGGCGCTGGCGCAGAGTTACCAGGATCTGACCGGACAGATCATCCGCAAGGTCGCCGGCATCGTCCGCGGCGTCCATGACCAGCTTGGTGCCCTCGGTCTGCCGCCCGGCGGCCTGCCGCAGCGCCGTCCGGAGGACCCACTGGCGGCGTCCGGCCCGAGTCTTGCAGGGATCGACCGGCCGGCGGCCTCGCAGCGCGACGCCGACGATCTGCTGTCCGACCTCGGCTTCTGAAGGAGGCCCTAGCATGGCCGCCGTTTCGCCCGACATCGCCGCCGATTTCCTCGTCGAAGCCAGCGAGATCCTCGAACGTCTGGGCGAGCAGCTGGTCCAACTGGAACAGGCCGCCGCCGACCGGGGTCTGCTGAACACCGTGTTCCGGGGATTCCACACCATCAAGGGCGGCGCCGGATTCCTTGGCCTCGTGCCGATGGTCGAGCTCTGTCATGCGCTGGAGGACGCCTTCGACAAGGCCCGTGACGGCAAGATCCTGCTGGACGACGATGCCTTCGATTACGCGCAGCGCTGCCTCGATGCACTGACCGGGCAGATGGCCGCCCTCGGTGCTGGCCAGGCGCTCGAACCGGCCGACCCCGAACTCATCACCGCCATCAAGGCTTGGGCCACGGGTCAGGCCGCCACCAAACCCGGGGCCGTCGCGTCGAAACCAGCCACCGCCAAGCCCGCGGCGGGCGCCACCGCCAAGGCCGGTGGCGACACCGAGCAGACCGTTCGCGTCGATACCCGCCGCCTGGATGCCATCGTCAACCTCACCGGCGAGCTGGTGCTCGCCCGCAACCGCCTGAAGGTGCTGCGTGACCGGCTCAAGGACGAGGAGCTGCACCGCGCGGTCACCGCCCTCGACCACGCCACCGCGCGCCTGCAGGGTTCGGTGATGCGCACCCGCATGCAGCCGGTCAGCCGGGTGTTCCAGCGCTTCCCGAAAATGGCCCGTGATGTCGCCCGCCAGCTCGGCAAGCAGGTCGAGCTGAGCCTCGAAGGGGCCGAAACCGAACTCGACCGCAATCTGGTCGAGGCGCTGGCCGATCCGCTGGTGCATCTGGTGCGCAATGCCATCGACCACGGCATCGAAAAACCGGCCGTGCGCGAGGCCGCCGGCAAGCCGGCGATCGGCCAGGTGCTGCTTTCGGCGCGTCAGGAAGGCGACCACGTCGCCATCGAGATCCGCGACGACGGTGGCGGCATGGATGCCGAGCGCCTGCGCGCCAAGGCGGTCGAGAAAGGCCTGCTGACGCCCGAGGCCGCGGCCCGGCTCGGGGCCGAGGAGTGCTACCAGCTCATCTTCCTGCCCGGCTTCTCCACCAAGGCCGAGGTGACCGACATCTCCGGCCGCGGCGTCGGCATGGACGTGGTGCAATCGAAGATCCGCGAACTCTCGGGCCAGATCCAGATCCAGTCCGAGCCCGGGCACGGCTCGCGCTTCACCATCACTGTGCCGCTGACGCTGGCGATCCTGCCGACCCTGCTGGTGCGGATCGAGGGCACGACCTATGCGCTGCCGCTTTCGCGCGTGGTCGAGGTGTTGCCGATGCCCGCACGCCGGCCCGACTATGTCGACAGCCAGCCGGTGCTCGACCTGCGCTCGACCACCCTGCCGCTGCTCTGGCTGCGCGGCTGGTTGCGCCGCCCGATGCAGACCGGCGGTGGCGAGGTGATCGTCGTGCTGCAAAGCGGCGAGCTGCGCTTTGGCCTGGTGGTCGACCAGGTGCGTGGCCGCGAGGAGGTGGTGATCAAGGCCCTGCCGCGGCGCTTGCGCGGCCTGCCCGGCTATGCCGGAGCCACCCTGATCGGGGACGGCGCGCTGGCGATGATCCTCGATGTCGATGGCCTGCGCCGCAGCGCCGGTCCGGCCGCCCGCGCGCATCGGGCCTGAGCCATGGACATCCTGAGCCTCGCGGGTCTGGTACTGGCGCTGGTGGCGCTGATCGGCGGCAGCCTGGCCAAGGGTGCTGGGCTTTCGTCCCTGTGGAATTTGGCGGCTTTCCTCATCGTCATCGTCGGCACGCTCGGTGCGGTGTTGCTGCAAAGCGGCCTGCCGACCTTCCGCCGCGCCCTGCAACTGTCCCGCTGGGTCGTGCAGCCGCCGCCGGACGATCGCCGCAAGCTGATCCGCCAGGTGCTCGACTGGTCGACGCTGGCACGCAAGCAGGGCCTGCTCGGACTGGAGTCCCAGGTCGCCCGCCAATCCGACCGCTTCATCGCCAAGGGCCTGCAATTGCTGGTCGATGGCATCGAGCCGGAAGCCCTGCGGCATATGCTGGAAATCGAATTGCAGGCCGAGGAGCAGTCCGATCTGCAGGCAGCACGGGTGTTCGAGTCGGCCGGCGTCTATGCACCCACTCTCGGCATCGTCGGTGCGGTGCTCGGCCTGATGTCGGTGATGAAGCACCTGGCCGATCCGTCGAAACTGGGGGCCGGCATCGCCGCGGCCTTCGTCGCCACCATCTACGGCATCGCTTCGGCCAATTGCCTGTTCCTGCCGGTGGCCAGCAAGCTCAAGACCATCATCCGCCGGCGCGCCGTCGATCGCGAGCTGCTGATCGAGGGCCTGGTCTGCATCGCCCACGGCGAGAACCCGCGCAACATCGAAACCCGCCTCGGCGGCTACCTGCGCTGAGGGTCCTGCCGATGCCGCGCCGCGTCCCGCACGAGGAACACGTCAACCACGAAGCCTGGGCCATCCCCTATGGCGATCTCATCACCCTGCTGCTGGCTTTCTTCGTGGTGATGTACGCCATCTCGACGGTCAACGAGGGCAAGTACCGGGTGCTGTCCAGTTCGATCCGCGAAGCCTTCCACGGCGCTGAGGCCACCGATCCGGCCGCCAGCGCGCTGCAGGAGGGCATGCTCTCGGCCGAGGCACTGATTGGTATGCCGGGGGCCGCCAACCTGCTGCCGCTCGCCGACCAGGTCCGCGCCGATCTGCCGCTGGATGCCGCGGCCCGGCAACGCCTGCAGGACATCGCGCTGCAGGTCGAGGCCCAACTCGACGCCATCCAGCGCCAGGTCGAGCGTGCGCTGGGGCCGCTGATCCTCGGCGACCAGGTCACGGTGAGTCGCGAGGGCCTGTGGATCGAGGTCGACATCCGCGCCGACGTGTTGTTCGCCTCCGGCTCGGCGGTGCTGGAGCCGGCCGCCCGCGAGGCCATCCTCCAGCTTGCCACCGTGCTGCGCGAACTGCCCAACGAGCTGCGGATCGAGGGCCATACCGACGACGTGCCGATCGCCAGCGCGATGTTTCCGTCCAACTGGGAGCTGTCGGCGGGCCGCGCCGCCAGCGTGATCCGCCTGCTGGAGGAGCGCGGTGTCGATCCGCGGCGGATGGCAGCGATCGGATTCGGCGAAAAACGGCCGATCACCGACAACCAGACTCCCGCCGGCCGGGCGGCCAACCGCCGGGTGGTGCTGGTGATCCTCGCCACCCCCGGCGGCGATCAAGAAAATGCCGCTGCCGCTGTTGAAGCCGCGCCACCGGGAGAGCTTTGATGCCGGTGTGGGCGATCGCCAACCAGAAAGGCGGGGTCGGCAAGACCACGACCACGCTGCTGCTCGGACGCCTGTTGGCCGGCCGCGGGCAGCGTGTTCTGCTGGTCGATCTCGATCCGCATGCCTCGCTGACCCGGGCTTTCGGCATTCCGGCCGAGCCGCCGCCGGTCGGTACGCTCGAGCTGTTCGATCAGCCGCCGAAGCGTGTTGTCGATCTGGCCCGGAACACCCCCATTGCCGGCCTGCGGCTGCTGCCGGCCCAGGCCGGTATGGCGACGCTGGAGCGGCGTTCGGCCACGGCACCCGGCCTCGGCCTGGCCCTGGACCAGGGCTTGGCCGCGACGGCGACCGACTACGATGCGGTCCTGCTCGACTGCCCGCCGACGCTCGGCCTGCTGATGGTCAATGCCCTGGCCGCCGCCGACCAGTTGATCATCCCCACCCAGACCGAGCCGCTCGCCCTGCATGGCATGGAGAGCATGCTGCGCACCGCGCAGATGATCGAGCGCTCGCGCCGGCGGCCCTTGCCGGTGCGGATCCTGCCGACGCTGTTCGACCGCCGCACCCGCGCCTGCGTCGACACCCTCGCGGTCCTGCACGAACGCCATCCGGAGCGCACCTGGGTGCAGGCCGTGCCGCTCGATACCCGCCTGCGTGATGCCGCCCTTTTGGCCGCGACCGAGCTACCGACCGAGGTCTTGCAGGGCCGCGGCGTCGATGCCTACCGGCGGGCTCTGGCCTGGCTGCTGCGCGAGTCGCCACAGCCCGCCCCGATGGAGCCTGCCGGATGAACCATCACCGGATCGATGACTACCTGAGTGAATTGCTGGGCACGGCTGTGCCACCTGCCGCTTCGCCTCCGGAACCGGAACCGGTACCTCCCCCGGCAGCACCGGCCGCGTCCCCCGACAGCATCGGCGAGGACGAGTTCGAGGCCCTGCTCGACGCCCTGCACAAGGGCGGAGCACCGGGACGGACGACGCCACCGGCCACTTCGCCTCCGGTTCCGCCGGCGTTCGTGCCATCGGTCCAGCGGGCCGACCCAGCGCTGGTCCCGCCGTCGTCCGGGGTGGCCGAGGCCAGGAGGCGGGACGATGCCGCCACGGAGCGGCAATCTGGACCACGCAGCTCGCGCTGGCTGCGCCTGCGTGTGCATCGGCACGACTACGCGGTCGAGCTGCTCAAGGTGCAAGAGGTGCTGCTGCCGGTCGGCGTGTTGCCTCTGCGTGACACCGAGCCGGCTCTGCGCGGGGTGATGAGCCTGCGTGGTGTGGTGGTGCCGGTGCTCGATCTGGGGCTCTGGCTCGGGCTTGAGGAAGTGTCGGATACGCCACAGACCCGCTTCGTCGTGCTGGAGCACAATGGCGACAGCCTCGCACTCAAGGTTTCGGTGGTCCTGGATGTCCATGCCGTCGCCGACCCGGAGATCGAACCGGCGGAGCACACCCTGGTTGAACCCTCGGTGGCCCTGCTGCGCGGGGTGACGCGCCTGAACGGGCAGCCTGTCATACTTTTGGATGCGGTCGGCCTGCTAGGTTGAGCTTTCCGGCCCTGCCAGCCGGGCTGCCGTGGACCAGAACCTTCGCCGGGGAGGACCGATGCCTACTGTTGTGCCCAGTCCCGAATGGGGCATCGAAGCCGCCGAGGAACTGAAGGCGACTCTCGCTTCACACCTCGATGCCGCCGACGAGGTGGTGCTCGCCGTTTCCGAGGCGCGCCGCGTCCATACCGCCAGCCTGCAGGTGCTGCTCGCCTTCGTCCGCGACCGCGCTGGAGTCGGCCGCGTCACCCGCATCGACCCCTGCGCCCCGCCCTTGCGCGAGGCCGCCGTCTCCCTTGGAGTGGCCAGCGAACTTGGCCTGACGCCCACACCTTTGAAATGAGGACTGCACAATGACTGCGCACATCCTGGTCGTCGACGACTCGGCTTCGATGCGACAAATGGTCGCCTTCACCCTGACGGGTGCCGGGTTCACCGTGACCGAGGCCGAGGATGGCGTGATTGCGCTCGACAAGGCCCGGGGTGCCAAGTTCAACGCGGTGGTCACCGACGTGAACATGCCGAACATGGACGGCATCGCGCTGATCCGGCATCTGCGCGCCCTGCCCGATTACCGGTTCACGCCGATGCTGATGCTCACCACCGAAGCCGGCACCGACAAGAAGGCCGAAGGCAAGGCGGCGGGTGCCACCGGCTGGTTGGTCAAGCCCTTCAATCCCGACCAGCTGGTCGCGACGGTCAAGAAAGTGCTGGGCTGACGGCGTCGCCGGCCTTGGGCCGGCCGGCGTCCCTGTATCGCGGTTGGCAATCCGGGACCTCCGATGAGCAATGACCTCAGGCGCTTCCACGCCACCTTCTTCGAAGAAAGCCGCGAAGGCCTCGAGGCCATGGAAACCGGCCTGCTCGACCTTGAGAGCGGGCGCGGCACCGCGGACACCATCAACATGGTGTTCCGCGCCGCGCATTCGATCAAAGGCGGTTCGGCCACGTTCGGCTTCACCAAGGTGGCCGAACTCACCCATGTGCTGGAAACCCTGCTCGACGAGCTGCGCTCCGACAAGCGGCCGCTGACCAGCGACGCGATGGACGCCATGCTCGCCTCGGTCGACGTGCTGCGCGGCCTGTTGAAGGCCGCCGAGGCCGGCGTGCCGCCGGCCGACGACGGTGCCGCACTGGTGGCGCAGCTCAATGCCGTGCTGTCCGGCAAGACCACGATCGCGTTTGCCGCCGCGCCGGCCGCCGCCAGGCCGAAGGCGCCCGAGCGCTTCGTCATCGCCTTCGCGCCCAAGGCCTCGATGTTCATGAGCGGCAACGACCCGCTGCGGATCCTCCGCGAGCTGGCCGAGCTCGGCACCATGACGGTCGAATGCGACCTCGCCGGCCTGCCGGCTTTCGCTGATCTCGACCCGACGCAGAGTTTCCTGAAGTGGACGCTGACCCTGCCGGGCACGGTGTCCGAAGCGGCGATCCGCGACGCCTTCTCCTGGGTCGAGGACGAATGCGATCTGTCGATCAACGGCGATGGCGGTGCCGCTGCACCCGCCCCCGAGCCGGTCGCTGCGGTCCCGATGCCACCCGCCGCAACGCCTGTCGCCGCGGTGCCCGGCGGCGGCGGTGCCAGCGAGGACGCCTCGATCCGCGTGCAGGCCAGCAAGGTCGACCTGCTGATCAACCTGGTCGGCGAGCTGGTCATCACCCAGGCCATGCTGAAAGCCGTCGGCGGCAGCGTCGAAGGTGCCGTCGCCGAGCGCCTGCTGGCCGGCCTGGAGACGCTCGAGCGCAACACCCGCGACCTGCAGGAAGCCGTCATCAGCGTGCGCATGCTGCCGGTGGACGCGGTGTTCAAGCGCTTCCCGCGGCTGGTGCGCGACCTCGCCGGCCGTCTCGGCAAGCAGGTCAACCTCAAGACCTTCGGCGAGAGCACCGAGCTCGACAAGGGCCTGATCGAGAAAATCAGCGACCCGATGGTGCACCTGGTGCGCAACGCCATCGACCACGGCCTCGAAACCACCGAAGACCGCATCAGGGCCGGCAAGGATCCGATCGGCACCATCACGCTGGCGGCCTCGCACCAGGGCGGCAACATCCTCATCGAGGTCAGCGACGACGGCAAAGGCCTGAACCGCGAACGCATCCTCGCCAAGGCGCGCGAGAAGGGCATCGCGGTCGGCGACAACCCGACCGATGCCGAGGTCTGGAACCTGATCTTCGCGCCGGGCTTCTCCACCGCCGCCGCGGTCACCGACCTCTCCGGCCGCGGTGTGGGCATGGACGTGGTGCGCCGCAACATCCAGAGCCTCGGTGGCGAAACCGTGCTCCAGAGCACCACCGGCAAGGGCACCAAGGTCACCATCAAGCTGCCGCTGACCCTCGCCATCCTCGACGGCATGACCGTCGGCGTCGGCGAGGAGGTGTACGTGCTGCCGCTGGGCCACATCATCGAGTCGATGAAGCCCAGCGCCGAGAACGTCCGTACCGTCAGCGGCGAAGGCCGCGTCCTCAAAGTGCGCGGCGAATACCTGCCGATGGTGCATCTCGGCAGCCACTTCGGCATGGGCGGGCAGGAGCGCCCGCCGATCACCGTCATCGTCGAGGGCGACGGCCAGAAACTGGCGCTCGAGGTCGACGAACTGATCGGCCAGCAGCAGGTCGTCGTCAAGAGCCTGGAAACCAACTACCGCCGGATCGACGGCATCTCGGGTGCCACCATCCTCGGTGACGGCCGCGTGGCCCTGATCCTCGACGTGCCCGGGTTGATCCGCGGCCGCCACGTCGTCAAGGCGGCCTGAACTCGCTTCACCCTTCGTCAGGACCCGCGCCCATGAACAGCAACCGCAACGACGTCGCCCACGAGTTCCTCGCCTTCAAGCTGGGCCAGGAGGAGTACGGCGTCGATATCCTCTCGGTGCAGGAGATCCGCGGTTACGACACCGTCACCCGCGTGCCGGAGGCACCCGATTACATCAAGGGCGTCATCAACCTGCGCGGTGTCATCGTGCCGGTGGTCGACCTGCGCCTGAAGTTCAAGCTCGGCACGGCGACCTACGACGAGTTCACGGTGATGATCGTGCTGAACCTCAAGGGCAAGGTGATCGGCGCGGTGGTCGATGGCGTCTCCGACGTGGTGCAGGTCGATGGCGAGCAGATCCGCCCGACCCCGGAATTCGGCGGCATCATCGACACGCGCTTCATTTCCGGCATCGCGACGGTCGGCGAGCGCATGCTGATCCTGCTCGACATCGAATCGTTGATCCTCAGCGCCGACATCACCGGCACCGCGCCGGCGATCGCCTGAGCGGCGGCCGGGGGGAGGAGAGGGCACATGGCCGGAGGATTCACAGCGGTACGGACGGCGACGGCGCGCTCGACCGAGGAGCAAGCGGCCGAGCTGGTCGATCTGGTCGCCCGTTTCCGCCTGGACGACGACGGGGAGCGGGCGTGAGCTCGAGTGGTCCTGGTTCACGCGACTTCGAGTACACCGACCGCGACTTCCATCGGGTCTGCGAGCTGATCCATCGTCGCGTCGGCATCGCGCTCACCGACAGCAAGCGCGACATGGTCTACAGCCGGATTTCGCGCCGCTTGCGCGCCATCGGGCTGGCACGTTTCGAGGACTACCTCCGCGAGCTGCAGGCGCGGCCCGACGACGACGACGAATGGCAGCAGTTCACCAACGCGTTGACCACCAACCTCACCAGTTTCTTCCGCGAGGCGCACCATTTCGAGCTGCTGGCCGAGCAGCTCGCCCGGCTCAAGGCCCAAGGCGGAACGGTCGAGCTGTGGTGCTGCGCCGCCTCCACCGGCGAAGAGCCGTATTCCATCCTGATCACCGCCTGCGAGGTCTGGGGCACGCTGCAGCCACCGGTACGGCTGTGGGCCACCGACGTTGATACCCAGGTGCTGGCCACCGCCGAGCGCGGGATCTACTCGCTGGAGCGCATCGACGGGCTTTCCGATGCCCGCCGCAAGCGCTTTTTCCAGCGCGGCACCGGTGCCAACGAGGGTCATGCCCGGGTGCATCCGGCACTGCGCGGACTGGTCCGCTTCGAGCCACTCAACCTGCTCGATGCGCGCTATCCGGATTCGCCGCAGTTCGCCGCGGTGTTCTGTCGCAACGTGATGATCTATTTCGACAAGCCGACGCAGCGCACCATCCTTGCCCGGATCGTGCAGAAGATGGGCCCGGACAGCCTGCTCTACACCGGGCATTCCGAGAACTACATGCACGCCGGCGACATCGTCGCCACCTGTGGCCGTTCGCTGTACCGCCGTGCCGGGGCGGGTGGATGAAGATCCGCGTCGCCCGTGCATTGGATGCGGAGGCTTCGGCGCGTTCGCGTGCGTCACCGCTCGTGTACAGGGACGCCCAGCTGGGTGCCGACGTCATCAAGATCCTGCCGGCGGAGTTCTTCGTCACCGACCAGCCCGTCGGCCTGATGACCGTGCTCGGTTCCTGCGTTGCCGCCTGCCTGCGCGATCCGCTGCTGGGTCTCGGCGGCATCAACCATTTCATGCTGCCCGATGGCGACGCCAGCGACGGCGCACCGGCGCGTTATGGCCTGCATGCGATGGAGTTGCTGATCAACGAGCTGATCAAGGCCGGCGCGCGCCGCGAACGCTTCGAGGCCAAGGTGTTCGGCGGCGGCAACGTGCTGAAGGGGTTCACCTCGACGCCGGTCGGCACCCGCAACGCCCAGTTCGTCTCCGGTTTCCTGCGCGACGAGAAGATCAACGTCGTCGCCAAGGACCTGGGCGGCATCCACCCGCGCAAGATCTGCTACTTCCCGACCACCGGCAAGGCCATGGTCAAACTTCTGCCGCACGCCCACGACGATGCCGTGGCCGCCGAGGAATCCGCCTACAAGGAGCGTCTGCGGCAAGCACCGATCGCCGGCTCCGTGGAGTTGTTCTGATGCCCGTCAAAGTCCTGATCATCGACGATTCCGCCCTGGTGCGGCAGTTGCTCACCGAAATCCTCGCCCGCGACCCGGAGATCGAGGTGGTCGGTGCCGCGCCCGATCCCTTGATTGCCCGGGACAAGATCAAGCAGTTGAAGCCCGACGTGCTGACGCTCGACGTCGAGATGCCGCGCATGGACGGCCTGCAGTTCCTCGACAACCTGATGCGCCTGCATCCGATGCCGGTGGTGATGGTGTCGAGCCTCACCGAGGCCGGTGCCGACGTCACCCTGAAGGCGCTCGAGCTCGGCGCCATCGATTTCATCACCAAGCCCAAGCTCGATGTCGCCAAGGGCCTGACCGCGTACGGGCCGATCCTCTGCGAGAAGGTGAAGATGGCCGCCAGGGCCAGGATCATCGCGCTGCCGGCGCTTCCGGTGGAAAAGGCCACCCGGCCGGTACCGACGGCGGCCATGGTGTTTCGCACCACCGACAAGCTGATCGCCATCGGTGCGTCGGCAGGCGGCACCGAGGCCCTGCGCGCGGTGCTGGAGCGGATGCCGGCCGATGCTCCTGCCACCGTCATCACCCAGCACATCCCGGCCGAGTTCAGCCGACCCTTCGCCGAGCGGCTCAACAAGCATTCGGCCATGGTGGTGATGCAGGCCGAGGACGGCGCGCCGATCCTCACCGGCCATGCCTATGTGGCACCGGGCGGCAAGCACCTCGAAGTGGTTCGCGATGGCGCGCGCTGGCGTTGCCGGGTGACCGACAGCGAGCCGGTGAACCGCCACAAGCCTTCGGTCGGCGTGATGTTCCATTCCGTGCTCAAGGCCGCCGGTACCAATGCCGTCGCGGCCCTGCTCACCGGCATGGGCGACGACGGCAGTCGCGAGCTGCTCACCCTGCGCCAGGCCGGCATCCGCACCCTGGTGCAGGACGAGGCCACCAGCGTCGTCTGGGGCATGCCGGGCACGGCCTTCCGGCTGGGGGCCGCCGACGAGGTGTTGCCGTTGCCGGCCATCGCCGGCCGGCTGGTCGAGTTGGCCCGCGGCGGCTGAGCCGCAGCGCCACACCGCAGCGCCACACCGCAGCACCGTACCGCCATCAAGAACCCGCGTTCCCGGCCGTTACCGGCGGGGAGCAGCAAGGAAACCGCCATGATCCAGCGCCTCTTCATTTTCACCGCCGCGCCGCTGGCGCTCTCCTTGGCCTTCGTTCTCGCCAAGGCCTTTGCCGCGCCCGCCGCCCTGCAATGGGCGGCCTTGCTGCTCATGATCGCGGCCTGGCTCGCCAGCACCGGCTGGATCGCCGCCACCGGCGGCCGCAGCCGCGACACCAGCCGGATGATCGCCGAGGAGCGCGCCCTGCTGGGCGAGTTGCGCAGCTTCGTTTCCAACGAGATCGAAGGCAGCCGTGGCGAGGTCAACCGCACGCGCGAGCTGATCCGCGAGGCCGTGGCCAAGCTCGGTATCAGCTTCGACGCCATGATGCGGCGTTCCAAGGAGCAATCCGGCGCGGTTTCGCGCATCGTCGATCGCAACGATGGCGGCGGTGTCGACGTGCAGCGTTTCGCCCACCAGGCGGCCTCGCGGATGACGCAACTGGTCGAGGCCCTGGAGGAGGTGAGTGGCCAGAGTGGCGCGACGGTCGACCGGATCGACCAGATGGCCCAGCACCTCGACGGCATCTTCGCCCTGCTGGAAGACGTCAAATCGATCGCCGACCAGACCAATCTGCTGGCGCTCAACGCCGCGATCGAAGCGGCTCGGGCCGGCGAGGCCGGACGTGGCTTCGCCGTGGTCGCCGACGAGGTGCGCAATCTTTCCGAACGCAGCACCGCCTTCAACGAGCAGATCCGCAAGCTGGCCTACAACGCCAAGGAAGCCATCCACAAAGTGCGCGAAACGGTCAGCACCATGGCCAGCCGCGACCTCGACCGCTCGCGCGGTGCCAAGGAGGAGTCGGCGGCGATGCTGCGCCAGGTCGATCAGATCCAGCGCACCTTGAGCGAGGGTATGCGCGAGATCCAGGGGGCCGGTACGGCGATGGAGCAGCATGTCGGTGAAGCGGTGCGTTCGCTGCAGTTCGAAGACATCGCCACCCAGGCCCTGGGTGCGGCGCTGACCCACATGGAGCGTCTGTCGGCGATCAACCGCGAGGCGGTGGGGCTGCAGGAACTGCTGAACAAGGCCGGCGAAGGCAGCGAGCAGGAGCTGCTGATGGCCCTGCGCCGGCTCTCGGCGCGGATCCGCGAGTTCCGTGGCGAATGGGAGCGGCCGCCGCACAAGCCGGTGGCTCAGAAAAACATGAACGAAGGCGAGATCGAACTGTTCTGAGATCGCGATCACCGGCTCTTTCCAGGCAGCGGGGCTAGACTGGGCCATGCCTGTCGATCGATCACCGCCGCGCCACCGGTGTGTCCTCCAATGCCTCGCCATCGTCCTGTGCGGTCTGCTTGCTGCTGCTCCGGTGCTGGCTGTGCCGCCGGATGCATCGACACCCTGCCAATTGCGCGCGCGCTGGAGCGAACATCCGCCCTACAAGGTGCGGCTGCCCGGCGGCGAGCGTTCCGGCTACTACGCCGAGGCCTTGCGCGAAGCCGGGCGCCGGATCGGCTGCGAGGTCGAGTTCGTCGAGATGAACTGGGCGCGTGGCCTGTTCGAGCTGGCGGCCGGTCGCATCGACCTGCTGGCCGGTGCCCTGCCCACCGTCGAGCGGGCGCGCATCGCCCGCTTCACCCGGCCGATCAATCTGGCGCCCAATCTGCTTTTCCTTGACGCGGCGGCGGCACGGGCCTGGCCGCTGCCCCGGCTCGCGGCGCTGGCCGACACCCCGCTGCTGATCGGCGTCGTCGCCAGCGCCACCTACAGCATCGAGTACATCGCACTGCTCGACGATCCGCGCTTCCTGGCCCGCCTGCACAAAGTGCCGGACGTGGGCCGTGGCTGGCGCATGATCGCCGAGGGCCGGCTCGACGGCATCATCTCCGACCAGTCGGCGGGCTTCGCCCAGGGCGTCGGCCTGCCGGATAGCCGGCAACTGGTGCCGGCGCTCGTGGTTTCGGCCGAGCCAGCGCGGGTGATGGTCGGCCGGCATCGTGGCCCGGCACTGGCCGAGGCCCTGGATGCCGCCTTCGACGCGATGATCGCCGACGGTTGGCTGCCACGATTGCGCGAAGCCTGGATTCCCTGCACGGCCGATCCGGTGACCATGGGCTGCCGCACCGGCGAACGCATCCCGGCCGCCCTGCCGCCACTGCGCGCGGCCGGCGGGCAGGACGCTCCGAGCCTCAGCCCACCCTGACGCTGAGCGGGATGCCGGGCTTGGTGAAGCGACGCAGCAGTTCGACGCGCAGTTTCTCCGCCTTCGCGACGTGCTGCTCCTTGACGTGACCGAAGCCGCGGATCTGCTCGGGCACCGAGGCGATCTCCACCGCCAGCGCGTGGTTCTCCGTCGAGAGCTTCGGCAACAGGCTGCGGATCGTCTCGACGTACTCGTCGCGCAGACGACGCTCCATCCTGCGCTCGTCGGTGTGGCCCATCGGGTCAAGCGCCGTGCCGCGCAAGAACTTGAAGCGCTTGAGCACCTTGAACGCGCTGAAGATCCACGGCCCGAACTCGCGCTTGACCAGATGGCCGTCGGCGTCCTTCTTCGAGAGCAGTGGCGGTGCCAGGTGGAAGCGCAGCGAGCCACCGTCCTCGAACTGCACCTTGAGCCGCGCCTCGAACTCGCCCGAGGTGTAGAGCCGCGCCACTTCGTACTCATCCTTGTAGGCCATCAGCTTGAAGGCGTAGCGCGCCACCGCGTTCGACAGCGCGTCACGGCCCGGCGTCTTCGCGGCTTCCGCGGCGCGCACCGCAGTGACGAGATCGCTGTAGTGCTTCGCATACGCCGCGTTCTGGTAGTCGGTGAGGAAGGCCACGCGGCGGGCGATGGTTTCATCGAGCGACAGCGACAGGGTTTCGTCATCCAGCGCGTCGGCGTGCCCGCTGCGTTGTGCCGGCTTGGCGTCGGCGGCGTCGATCACCTTGTCGAGGTCGATGGCGGCCAGTCGGCCCCAGCCGAAGGCCTGCTGGTTCATCTCGACGGCGGCACCGTTGAGCTCGACCGCGCGCATCAGTGATTCGAGGCTCACCGGCACCAGGCCGAGCTGCCAAGCGTAGCCGAGCATGAACAGATTGCTGGCGATGGCATCGCCGCAGAGTGCGGTTGCAAGCTTGTTCGCATCCACTGTGAACGGCGCGCGGCCGCCGAGGCTGGTGCGCACCGTCTCGATGATCGCCTCGGCCGGGAATGCGAGGTCGGGTGCTTTGAGGAACGCGGACGGCATCGCCTGGTGGGTGTTCAGCACCACCTCGGTGCGGTCGGCGCGAATCTTCGACAGCGACCAGTAGTCATTCACCACCACCATGTCGCAGCCGAGCACCAGGTCAGCCTCGCCGGCGGCGATGCGCACGGCGTGCAGCTCGGCCGGCGTCTTGCTGATGCGGATGTGGGTGGTGACCGCACCGCCCTTCTGCGCCAGGCCGGTCTGGTCGAGCACCGAGGTGCCCTTGCCTTCCAAATGGGCCGCCATGCCCAGCAAGGCACCGATGGTCACGACCCCGGTGCCGCCCACACCCGTGATCAGGATGTTCCAAGGCTGTTCGAGCTTGGAGCGCAGCACCGGCATCGGCAGTGCGGCGAAATCGATCTTGGCCTTGGGCTTTTTCTTTTTCAGCGGCGCATCGATCACCGAGACGAAGCTCGGGCAGAAGCCGCGCACGCAGGAGAAATCCTTGTTGCAGCCGCTCTGGTCGATCTCGCGCTTGCGGCCGAACTCGGTTTCCTTCGGCAGCACCGAGACGCAGGCGGATTTCACCGAGCAGTCGCCGCAGCCTTCGCAGACGAGCGAATTGATGACCACGCGCTTGGCCGGATCGACCATGAGTTTGCGCTTGCGGCGGCGGCGCTTCTCGGCGGCACAGGTCTGATCAAAAATCAGGATCGAGACGCCCTTCACCTCGGCAAGCCGCTTCTGCACCGCATCGAGCTCGGCGCGGTCGAAGAACTGCACGCCGTCCGGGAAGATCGAGGGGTCGGACCACTTCTCGATGTCATCCGACACGACCACGATCGCCTGGATGCCCTCGGCGCGCATCTGCCGCGCGATGTCCGGTACCGACAGCGTGCCGTCCACCGGCTGGCCACCGGTCATCGCCACCGCGTCGTTGTAGAGGATCTTGTAGGTGATGTTGACCTTGGCCGACACCGCCTGGCGGATCGCCAGCGAGCCGGAGTGGAAGTAGGTGCCATCGCCGAGGTTCTGGAAGACATGCGGCGTCTCCACGAAGGGTGCTTGCCCGCACCACGTCGCGCCTTCGCCACCCATCTGCGTGAAGGTTTCGGTGCGGCGGTCCATCCACGTCACCATGTAGTGGCAGCCGATGCCGCCGAGCGCGCGGTGGCCTTCGGGCACCTGCGTGCTGGTGTTGTGCGGGCAGCCCGAGCAGTAGGTCGGCACGCGGGGAAAGAGCGGGCGCGGCAGGGCGAGTTCCTGCTCCTTCTCGGCGATCCATTTCAGACGCGCGGTGATCGCTTCCGAATTGAAAAAGCGGTTCAGACGCTTGGCGATCACGCGGGCGATGCGCGCCGGGGTGAGCTCGCTGGTGCTCGGCAGGATCCACTCGCCGGATTCATCGTACTTGCCGACGATCGAGGGCCTGCGCCCGCCATCCAAACCGAAATCGAAGTTGTAGAACAGCTCCTTCATCTGCGCTTCGATGAAGGCGTGCTTTTCCTCGACCACCACGATGTCCTCGAGCCCACGGGCGAAGGCGCGGATGCCCTGCGGCTCGAGCGGCCAGGTCATGCCGACCTTGTAGACGCGGATGCCGATGCTCTCCGCGTCCTTGTGGTCGATGCCGAGGTACTCGAGTGCTTGCAGCACGTCGAGGTAGCTCTTGCCGGTGGTGACGATGCCCAAGCGAGCACGCGGCGAGTCGTAGATGATCTTGTCGAGCCGGTTGGCGCGCGCGAAGGCCTGCGCGGCCTTCACCGCGTACTGGTGCAGGCGCATCTCCTGGTCGAGCGGCGGGTCCGGCCAGCGAATGTTCAAGCCGCCTGCAGGCAGCTCGAAGTCGGTCGGCAGCACGATATCGAGCTGGTGCGGATCGACGTTGACCGAGGCCGAGCTCTCCACCGTTTCGGCGATGGTCTTGAAGCCGACCCAGCGGCCGGTGTAGCGGCTCATCGCCCAGCCGAGCAGGCCCATGTCGAGGATGTCCTGCACGCCGGCCGGGTTCAGCACCGGCATCATCGCGCTGACAAATTCGCCTTCCGAGCCGTGCGGCAGGGTCGAGCTGCGGCAGGCGTGGTCATCCGCCGCCAGCACCAGCACGCCGCCGTTGCGGTTGGTGCCAGCGGCGTTGGCGTGCTTGAACACGTCGCCCGCACGGTCGACACCGGGGCCCTTGCCGTACCACATGCCGAACACGCCGTCGTACTTCGCCCCCGGCCACAGGTGGGTCTGCTGGCTGCCCCAGACCATCGTCGCGCCGAGGTCTTCGTTGATGCCGGGCTGGAACTCGATACCCGAGGCGGCAAGGTGCTTGCGCGCCTTCCACAATTCGAGATCGAAACCGCCGAGCGGCGAGCCGCGGTAGCCGGAGATGAAGCCCGCGGTGTTGAGTTGTGCGGCGCGGTCGCGCATCTGCTGCATCAGCGGCAGCCGCACCAGGGCCTGCACGCCGGAGAGATAGATGCGGCCTTCGGCGCGCGTGTACTTGTGGTCGAGCGTGTACTCGCCGTCGACAATCGACGACGCGGCGGTGGGGCGGTCCGTGGCGGAAGGCAGGACGGCAGACATCAGAGGGCCTCGGGGGCGTTCGAGCAAAGACTCGAGATTATAGCGGGCGGGTCAGCCGCTCACCGGCACGCCCCTTCACGCCTCGCTGCCGGGTCGCAACAGGCGTGCCAAGCGCGGGAGCAACGAGAACGCCAACGGGCTGGTGCGCCAGTACCTGCCGCGAA
>Ga0209103_1000116_pt1 | contig 23543 bp, 21 predicted proteins | sample 4C3metaG_FD_184152 | JGI IMG/M metagenome (GOLD analysis project Ga0209103, IMG submission 184152) | Freshwater bacterial and archeal communities from Indian Creek, Illinois, USA - 4C3 metaG (SPAdes) (version 2) | ecosystem: Environmental > Aquatic > Freshwater > Unclassified | place: USA...
GCGCCGCCATCGCGCCGATCGCCGCGATCAGCGCGATGGCGGCGCCGAGCACCAGCAGCAGGGCGGCCAGGATCTCAGTCATCGCGCGCCTCCGGTGGGCGCGAGGCGCGGGTGATGAAGGCGGCGACCCCGACGGCGCCGACAAAGCCCACCAGCCCGAGGCCGAGCGCGATGTCGAGCAGCGCGAGATGCCCGCCGGCCACCGCCGCCAGCGTGGTGGCGCCGACCGCGAGCAGGCCGAGCAGGTCCATCGCCACCGCGCGGTCGGCGATGCCCGGGCCGCGCAGCATCCGCCAGCCGGTGAGCGCCACCGCGGCGGCGAGCAGCAGCGCCGAGAGCGCGAGGGCCGCGCCCATCAGGGTCATGACAGCACGCGCATCGCAGGCGCCTCCAGCCGCTCGGCGATGGAGGCCCGCACCGCGTCGGGGTCGGCTGCGTCCATCGCATGAACATACATCACCTTGCGGTCGTGCGAGACATGCAGCGCCGTGGTGCCGGGGGTGAGCGTCACCATGTGGGCGAGCAGCGTGACGCCGCCCGCCGAGCGCAGCCGGAGCGGCACAGCGACGATCCCCGGCCGCAGATCGAGCCGCGGCGAGAGCGTGGCGCGCATCACCGCGGCGGCTGAGAGCAGCAATTCCCGCAGGAACAGCGCCGCGAGCCACAGCCAGGCGAGAAGGTTCCAGGGGCGCGGCCGGCTCACGGGCGGGCTCCGAGCACGGCGGCGATATAGGCCTCGCGGTTCGTGAGCTGTTCGCCGGCGGCCAGCGCATAGGCGACGAAGGGCTCGGCCCACAGCCCGATGCCGAGGGTGACCAGCGCCAGCGCGGCGACGGGGCCGAGCAGCAGCCAGCGCTCGCGCCCGGCCAGCGCGACCAGCGCGGCGCCCTCGGGCGGTTCCTTCCAGAACGCCTCGATCCAGATCTTGAGCATCGAGTAGAGGGTGAGGATGCCGGTGGCGAGCGCCACCGCGGCGAGCGCGTACCAGCCCGCGTCGAAACCCGACTTCACCACCATGAACTTGGCCCAGAAGCCCGACAGCGGCGGCAGCCCGGCGAGTGACAGGGCCGGGATCGCGAACAGGACGCCGAGCCAGGGGTCGCGCCGCCACAGCCCGCCGAGCGCGGCCAGCGAGAAGCTGCCGCCGGCGCGCCGGATCGCGCCCGCCACCAGGAACAGGTTCGCCTTCACGATGATGTGGTGGATGATGTAGAGCACCGCGCCGGCGATCGCGAAGGGCGTGGCCACCGCCAGGCCCACGATCATGTAGCCGATCTGGCTGATGATGTGGAAGGACAGGATGCGCCGGATGTCCCAGTGCGCCGCCGCGCCCAGCACGCCCACCACCATGGTGCCGGCCGCCACCACCCATAGCAGCGGGGCCATCCAGTCCTGCCCGGCCGGGAAGACCAGCGTCACCAGCCGGATCATCGCATAGACGCCGACCTTGGTGAGCAGCCCGGCGAAGATGGCGGCCACCGGCGCGATCGCCGTGTGGTAGGAGGCCGGCAGCCAGAAGAACAGCGGGAACACCGCCGCCTTGGCGCCGAAGGCCGCCAGCAGCAGGAAGGCCACCGCGGCGGCGGCGCCCTGGTTGGGCACCTCGGGCATGCGCCGCGCCATGTCGGCCAGGTTCAGCGTGCCGGTCAGCCCGTAGGCGAGGCCCACGGCGATCAGGAAGACCGTCGTCGCCACCAGGTTCAGCACCGCGTATTTCATCGCCGCGTCGAGCTGCTCGCGCCCGCCGCCCAGCACCAGCAGGCCGAAGGAGGCGATCAGCATCACCTCGAACCAGACATAGAGGTTGAACAGGTCGCCGGCCAGGAAGGCGCCCGTCACGCCCAGCACCAGGGCGGCGAGCAGCGGATGCCACAGCCCCTCCTGCGCGCGCATCCCCGCATCGGCCGGGGCATAGGCGGCGGTGGCGGCGTACATCAGCGCGGTGATGGCGACCATGGCGGCGGCGAACAGGTCGGCCACCAAGGTGATGCCGAAGGGCGCGGGCCAGTCGCCCATCTGCGAGGCGATGACGCCGCGCCCCAGCACCTCGATCACCAGGGCCGCGGCGCTGACCAGCATGGCCACGGCCGCGGTGGCGGTGACGGCGCGCTGGGCAAGGGGCCGCCCGCGCAGCACGGCCGAGAGCGCGCAGGCCAGCAGCGGAATCAGCAGCGGCAGGGCCAGCAGCCAGTCGGCGCGCGTGGCGATCATGGCCGTGCCTCCGCCTCGGCGGCCTCCTGCTTGTCGGTGCTGGGCAACGCCGCCGGCTCGGCGCGGCGCAGCGCCTCGGGGTCGAGCGTGGCCTCGCTCCGCCAGGTCGCCCAGGCCAGCACCATGACGAAGGCGGTGAGGGCGAAGGAGATCACGATGGCGGTCAGCACCAGCGCCTGCGGCAACGGGTTGGAGGCGCCGGCGGCCAGCGCCTGCGCGCCCCGCTCGACCAGCGGCGGCGCCGTGCCGGCGACGCGCCCGGCGGCGATCATGGCGAGGTTGGCGGCGTTGCCGAGCAGCAGCAGCCCGATGATCACCCGCGGCAGCGAGCGCGCCAGCAGAAGGTAGCAGGCCGCAGCCAGCAGCAGGCCGAACAGCAGCGCGAGCAGGGTTTCCATCTCAGCGCGGTCCCGGGCCAGGGGGCGTGGCGGGGGTCATGCCGAATCCTCGCCCAGAAAGGGCAGCACGAAGGCCAGAGCGAAGCCGAGCACGACGAGATAGACGCCGATATCGAAGGGGATGGCGGTGCCGATCGGCAACCCCTCGATCCATTGGTGCGTCAGCAGCGGCTCGGCGTGCAGCAGCAGCGCCGGCAGCCCCGAGGCGGTGGCCAGCAGCAGCCCGATGCCGCCCCAGGCCAGCGGGTCGAGCCGCAGCACCCGGCGCGTCTCCGACGGCCCGCGCGCCAGCGCATGGAAGACGAAGCCGAGCGCGCCGATCAGCCCGCCGATGAAGCCGCCCCCCGGTTCGTTGTGGCCGCGCAGCAGCACGAAGACCGACAGGGCGAGGCCGGCCCAGAGCACGTAGCGCGCCGAGGCGCGCAGGATCAGGCTGTCGGGCATCAGGCCGGCTTCCCGGCCCGGCGCAGCAGCACGGTGGCGGCCAGCGCCGCGATCAGCAGCACCGCGATCTCGCCCAGCGTGTCGAGGGCGCGGAAATCCACGATGACGACATTGACCACATTGCGCCCCTTCGCCTCCGGCACCGCAGCCTGGCCCATCCAACCCTGGATGGCGGGGTCGAAGGGCACCGAGAGCACCGCGAGCAGGATGGCCGTGGCGGTCGCGCCCACGCCGATGGCGAGCAGCGCGTCGCGCCGGCGCTCGCCCGCGCCACGCGCGTCGAGTGCGTGGAAGGGCAGCCGCGCCAGGATGGCGACCAGCAGCACGATGGCCAGGATCTCGACGGTGAACTGGGTGAAGGCGAGGTCGGCGGCGCCCAGCGTGAGGAACAGGATGCCGACGCCGAAGCCGACCAGGCCGGCCGCCATCACCTGGCCGAACAACGCGCGAATCCGGCAGGCCGCCAGCGCGCCGGCGGCGATGACGGTGGCGAGGGCGAGTTGCGCCGGCGTCGCCCACAGGCCGGGCGCGGGCAGCGCCAGCCCGCCACGCGCCGCCAAAAGCAGCCCCGCCCCGCCGAATACCAGGACCAGGCTGGCCGCGAGGTAGCGGCGCAGGCTGCCGCCCTGCACCCGGCGCGTGAGCGCGGTGGCGCCCACCGCCAGGCCGCGCATCGCGCGGCCGTAGCCCGCGTCGGGGCCGTAGGCGTCGAGCCAGCCCTGGCCGGCCAGGGTGGGCTGGATGCGCCGCCAGCCGAGGAACATCAGCAGCCCGAGGGCGAGCGCGCCGAGCGACATGGTCAGCACCAGCATGCCGCCCTGCTTCTGGGCGAGGGCGATGCCGGTGGGGCGGCCCAGCATGGCCGCCGCCGCCGGCTCGATGATGGTCGCGGCGACCAGTTGCGGCGCCATGCCCAGCAGCAGCCCGAGCCCGCCCAGGACAAGCGGCGCGACGAGCATCGCCACGGGGGGGTCCTTCGCCGTCTGCTCGGTCCGCATCGGCGCGCCCATGAAGGGGCGTGCCGCCACCACGCCGGCCACCACCACCATGGCGGCGTTCACCACCAGCGCGATGCCCGGCAGCAGGCCCGGCAGGCCGACATGCACGGTGAACAGCAGGTCCTTGGCCAGCGCCCCGATGAAGCCCGGCGCGCCCGCCATCGACAGCCCGGCGAGCAGCGCCGCGGCGGCGGTCAGCGGCATCCGCCGGCCCAGGCCGCGCAGTTGCATCGCGTCGCGCGTGCCGGCCTTCTTGTCGACGATGCCGGCGATCAGGAACAGGCTGGCCTTGTAGAGCGCGTGCACCAGCAGGAAGACGATCGCGGCGGTGGTGGCGAGCGGATCCTGGATGCCGATCAGCATCACCAGCGTGCCCAGCGCGACCACGGTGGACCAGGCCAGCTTGCGCTTGAGGTCGCGCTCGCGCAGCGCCAGCACCGCGCCGGCCAGCATGGTGGCAGCGCCCGCGCCGGTCAGCAGGCCCTGCCACAAAGCCATGTCCTGGAATGCCGGGTTGAGCCGCGCCAGCAGATAGACGCCGAGCTTCACCATGGTGGCCGAGTGCAGGTAGGCCGAGACCGGGGTCGGTGCCGCCATGGCGTTGGGCAGCCAGAAATGCAGCGGCCATTGCGCGCTTTTGGCGAAGCAGCCGATCGCGATCAGCACCACGATCCATGGCGCCAGCGGATCTCCGGCGAGGGCGTCGCCCTGCGCCAGGATCTCCGAGATCGAGAAGCTGCCGGCGGCGCGCCCGAGCAGCAGCACGCCAGCGAGCATCGCCAGCCCGCCGGCCACCGTGACCATCAGCCCCTGCTGCGCGGCGCGGCGCGCCTCCGCACGATGGGCATCGAAGCCGATGAGCAGAAACGAGGCGAGGCTGGTGAGCTCCCAGAACACGAACAGCAGCAGCAGGTCGTCGGCGAGCACGGCGCCCAGCATGGCCGCCATGAACAGCGTCAGCGTCGCGAGGAAGCGGTGCAGTTGCGCGTGTCCCGCGAGATAGGACGCCGCGTAGAGGTAAACGCCGGCCCCGATGCCGGTGATGAGCAGCGCGAAGAGGCGCGACAGGCCATCGAGGTGAAAGGAGATCTCGACGCCAAGCGAGGGAATCCAGGCCAGGCGGAAGCCCGCCCCGTCCGGCAGGGTCAGCACCAGCAGAAACAGCGCCGCCGGCAGCACGGCCAGCCACGGCGCCGTCCGGGGTGCGCGGCGCACGGCCCAGGCGGATACAGGAACGCAGGTCAGGGCGAGCAAAGGAATGGCGGGAAGCGCGAGCATCGGGCGGTGATCGCAGGGTCCGGGCGCAATGGCAAGCACCATCGTCGTATGCCGCTTTCGCTTGCGGCGACGTGATCAGCCTCGGTTGGGGCGGCGCTGGTGGCAGGCAAGCCATGCCTCCGCCCCTGGCATAGCGGCATGGCTTGCCGCGCCCCTCGCCACGCTGGGCGTGCCACCCCCCCACTCACAGGCTGCGAGGCCGCGGGCGATGGGATCAGGCGAGGGGCGCGGTCCGGAACAGCGTCACCCGCATGCCGCCATGGGGGACGGGTGGGCCGGGCGGCAGGAAGGGCAGCCGCGTGGCCTGGGCCAGCATGGGTTCGGCCGCCACCAGGCCCAGGCGCCAGCCGGCGAAGCGGTTCAGCAGCACCTGGCCCAGCGCCTGGTAGAGCGGCAGCAATTGCTTCCTGTCGCCCAGGCGCTGCCCATAGGGCGGATTGATGATGACCAGGCCGGGCGGGCCGGCGGGGGGCGTCACCTCGCTGATCGTCGCCTGGCGGAATTCCGTGAAGGCACCGACCCCGGCGCGTTCGGCATTGGCCTGGCTCATCGCGATGGCGCCGGCGTCGCGGTCGCTGCCGTAGAAGCGCGCGAGCGGGGTGCGCGCGGGGCTGACGGCGCGCATGCGCTCCCACGCCCCGGCATCGAAGGTGGCAAGCTGCTCGAAGGCGAAACGGCGGGAGCGGCCAGGGTTGAGCCGCGCCGCGATCTCGGCGGCCTCGATGATCATGGTGCCGGAGCCGCACATCGGGTCCAGCACTGGCTCATTCCCGTCAAAGCCGCATTGGCGGAGGAACAGCGAGGCCATGGTCTCGCGCATTGGCGCGGCGTTGACTTCCAGCTTGTGGCCGCGCCGGTGCAGCAAATCGCCCGAGGTGTCGAGGCTGATGGTGCATTGGTCATGCTCGATGCGAACCCGCACCGTGACCTCGGCCTCCGGGGAAGGGGAGGTGCCGATGGCTTCCTTGATGGCGCTCTCGATACGCTCGGCCGCCGCGCCGCTGTGATAGATTTTCGACTTGGCGCAGCTCGCCTCGACCCGGAAGGGGATGCCGGGGCGCAGCACGCCGGCCCAAGGCACATGGCGGGCGCGGCCGGCGAGTTGCGGCAGGTGCTGCGCGCGGAAACTGTCTATCCGGGCCAGGACGCGCCCGGCGCCGCGCACCCAGAGATTGGCGCGCCACACTTCCGGCCAGCCGCCCAGGAGGATGACGCCGCCCGGCACGGCGCGCGGGCGCTTGAAGCCCTTGCCGCTGACTTCGGCGAGCAGCGTTTCCTCCAGGCCGGGCGGGGCCATGAGGAAGATTTCGAAGGGCTTGGCCGGGTTCGCGCCGGGCGGGTGGGATGCGGACATGGCCCCTGCTTACGCCGGCCTGACGCGCGCGGCCATCAGGCCCCGCTTCATCGAACGCCGGCGATCTCGCGCTGCCCTGGGCCTTCCGCCACATCAAGCCGCCTGGGGAGCGATGGTCCGGACGGCGCGATGGCTGGCCATGGGGTCCAGTGCCGGTTCCACATGGCCACATGCCGCCGCGCGGGGAATTCCGGCTGTGGGATCCGGACCTCCCTCCGGGCCATCAACCCCCACCCCAGCGCCGGTGAGACACAGGCATGGCCCCCCGGTCTTCGCTCTGAGCGTGGACAGAGGCCGCGCCGCGATGATAGATGATCCATCGTGCCCCGCTCCCCAATCCGTCGTGTTCGGTTGCTGCTCGCTGCCCTGATGCTCATGACCGGGCTGATGGGGCAGGCCGGGCATGCCTGGGCGCATGCGGGTGGCGAGAGCCAGCGCGCCTGGATGCAGGCGATGCAAGCTGAGCAGGCCTGGCTGGCCGACCCCGCCATGGAAGGGGGCGGACAAGTTTTTGCCGCCGGCCTTGGGCATTCGCACGATGATGACACCGACCCGCTCCATGGCGGGCTGGCTTCGGATCACGTCCATTCGGTGGTGTTCATCATGCCGTCCGGGGTCGCCCATGGCCTTGGTGACATGCTGGCGGCGAAGTCCTGGCCTCTGACCGCCCGTATTCCCCTCTCGCCTTCCGAAAGCCCCGATCGGCCTCCGCGCAGCGTCTGACACGAGCCGTTTCCGCTGGCGCCTTGGCGCCGGCCTGTGTCCGTATCGCGTGGAGCCTTCATGTTTTCGACGATTTCAGGTGCCCGCAAGGGCGCCATCGCCTTTGCGTTCCTAGTCACCATCTTCGCCAGCCAAGCGCTGGCTGGCGCAGGAGGACCAGAACACAGCCACGGTCCCGAGGAAGCCGCGGGTTCGGTGCAGCCGCACCCGCGCTTTGTCGCGGAATCGGAGGCGCACCAGGTGGTGGGCGTGTTCCGCGATGGCAGCCTGACGCTCTACCTCGACCGGCAGTCAGACAACGCGCCAATCACCGACGCCGTGTTCACGCTGGAAGTCGCCGGCCGGGCGGTCGCGGTGGAGGCGCGGCCCGACGGCACCTACCGCGCCACGCCGGATGCCATGCCGAGGACAGGCGAGATCGAAATCCTGCTCACGATCGGCGGAGCGGAGCCTGACCTGCTCATCGCCACCCTGGCCCTGGGGCCGGATGAGGCTGGCGCGGGGCAGGGCGCGCTCTCCGGCATCAAGGCCTTCCTGCACCGGCCACTGGAGATGGAGGTGGCGCTGATCGGCATGGCAGTCACGGGCCTGGCAGCCCTGCTGCTGGGCTGGGCCTGGGGCCGCGACCGGCGGGGCGTGACCCAGGCGGCCTTCCTGCTGGTCGGTTTGGCTGCCGGTATTGCCCCGGCCAACGCATCGCCCGGGCACGATCATGGACCCCAAGCGCCCGCCGCAGCCGCCTCCCGCAGCGATGCGCCCCGCCGCCTGCCGGATGGCAGCGTCTTCCTCGCCAAATCCACCCAGCGCCTGCTGGAAATCCGCACCACGCCCGCGCAGGAGGAGGCGGCAGGCCGGGCCATCAGCCTGATGGGCCGTGTCGTCAGCGACCCCAATCGCGGCGGCCTGGTCCAGAGCACCGTGGGCGGCCGCGTGATGCCGCCCGATACCGGCCTGCCCCGCCTGGGCCAGACGGTCCGGCGCGGCGATGTCCTGGCGCTGATCGAGCCACCCCTGCCGGCGGCCGACCGCACCAACATCGGCGAGCGCCAGGGCGAGATCGACCAGTTGATCGCCAGCGCCGAGACGCGGCTTGCCCGCGCCCGGACGCTCGCCGCCACCGGGGCCGGCATCCGCACCCAGGTCGTGGATATCGAGGTCGAGCTGGACGGGCTGCGGCGCCGCCGCGCCTGGCTGGCGCAAAATCGCGGCGCCACCGAGATTCTGCGCGCGCCGGCCGATGGCGTGATCGCCAGCGGCCGCATCCAGGCCGGCCAGGTGGTCGAGGCGCGCGACGTGCTGTTCACCATCATGGATCCGGCCGGGCTCTGGGTCGAAGCCTCGGCCTTCGGGCCGGAGGCGTCCACGCTGCGCTTCGGCGCGGTGACCGCGGCATTGGGCAGCGGCCCGCCCATGAAGCTGCAATTCCTGGGCTTCGGCCGCGCGCTGCAACAGCAGGCGACGCTGGTGCATTTCGCCATCGAGGCGCCGCCCCCCGGCCTCAGCCTCGGCCAGCCGGTCAGCGTGCTGGCGCAGATCGGCGATCCCGTTGCGGGCATCGTGCTGCCCCGTGCCGCCGTGGTGCGCGGCGGCAATGGCGAGACCATCATCTGGCGCCAGGTGGCCCCCGAAGGTTTTGAGGCCACGCCGGTCCGCGTCGAGCCCCTGACGGCCGACCGCGTGGTGATCGCGGCGGGGCTGGAGGTGGGTGCCCGCGTCGTCGTGCGCGGCGCCGGCTTCATCAACCAGATCCGCTGAGGGGGACGCCCATGTTCAACTTCCTCGTCAGCGCCAGCCTGCGCAATCGCATCTTCGTGCTCGCCGCCGCCGCCGTGCTGGTGGTCTATGGCGCCATCATCCTGCCGCGCGTGCCGGTGGACGTCTTCCCCGACCTCAACCGCCCGACCGTCACCCTGTTGAGCGAGGCCGATGGCCTGGCGCCGCAGGAGGTCGAGCAACTCGTCACCTTCCCCATCGAGACGGCGATGAGCGGCATGCCCGGCGTGGTGCGCGTGCGCTCCGTCTCGGGCATCGGGCTCTCGGTCGTCTATGTCGAATTCGACTGGAGCGCGGACGTCTTCCGCGCCCGCCAATTGGTGGCCGAGCGCCTGGCCCTGGTGCGGGAACGCCTGCCGCGCGGCATCACCACGCAGATGGGGCCCATCACCTCCATCATGGGCGAGATCATGCTGCTGGCCGTCACCGGGGAGGGCGTGGCGCCCATGGAGGTGCGGGAGGCGGCCGATTTCGTGCTGCGCCCCCTGCTGCTGGCCATTCCCGGCGTGGCCCAGGTCATCCCCATCGGCGGCGAGGTGCGGCAATATCGCGTCACGCCCAATCCGGCGGCGATGCTCACCCTGGGCGTCACGGCCGCCGAGATCGAGGCCGCCATCGCGCGCTTCGGGACCAATTCGGGCGGTGGCTTCGTGGACCAGCAGGGTCGTGAATACCTGATCCGCAATCTGGGCCTGACGCAGCGGCTGGAGGATCTGCGCGGCATTGCGGTGGCGCAGCGCGCGGGGCAGTCGCAGCCCGTGCTGCTGCACCAGGTGGCGGCGGTGGAATTCGCGGCCAGGCCCCGGCGCGGCGATGCGGGCTTTCGCGGCCAGCCTGCCGTGGTCGTCAGCATCCAGAAGCAGCCCAATGCCGATACGGTGGCGCTGACCCGCGTGATCGAGGCGTCGCTGGCCGAGGTGCAGCGCAGCATGCCGGCCGGGATGCGCGTCACCAATGTGCAATTCCGCCAGGCCAGCTTCATCGAGGCCTCCATCAGCAACCTCCGGACGGTGTTGATGGAGGCGGCGGTGGTGGTCGCCATCATCCTTGTCCTGTTCCTGCTCGATGTGCGGGCGACGGCGATTTCGCTGCTCGCCATCCCGATCTCGATCCTGGTGACGGTGATCGTCTTCCAGATGCTGGGGCTGAGCATCAACACCATGACTCTGGGCGGGCTGGCGATTGCCATCGGCGAGTTGGTGGATGACGCGGTGGTGGATGTGGAGAACATCCTGCGCCGCCTGCGCGAGAACGCGGCGCTGGCCCTACCGCAGCCGGTCATCCAGGTGGTGGCGGCGGCCAGCCGGGAGGTCCGCTCCGGCATCGTCTATGCCACGATGATCGTCATCCTGGTCTTTGTGCCGCTGTTTGCGCTGCCGGGCATCGAGGGGCGGCTCTTTGTGCCGCTGGGCGTGGCCTATGTGGTGGCGATCCTGGCCAGTCTGGTGGTGTCCATCACCGTGACGCCGGTGCTGGCCTATTTCCTCCTGGCCCGGCGCCGGGTGGACCCGCAGCACCGCGATGGCGCCGTGTTGCGTGCCCTCAAGCGCGGCAACCGCGCCCTGCTGGGCTGGGCCTTCGGCCATGCGCGGCTGCTTTTCGTGCTGGCCGGCCTCGGGGCAGGGGCGGCGGTGGTGGCCGCCACGCTGCTGCCGCGCAGCTTCCTGCCGCCCTTCAACGAGGGCACGGCGCTGGTCTCGCTCACCTTCCGTCCCGGCATTTCGCTGGCGGAATCCAGCCGCGTCGCCGCCATCGCGGAACGCCTGGTGGCCGAGGTGCCGGAGGTCGATTCCGTCGGCCGGCGCACCGGCCGCGCCGAGCTCGACGAACATGCCGAGGGCGTGCATTCGAGCGAGCTGGACGTGGCGCTGCACCGCAGCCGCCGCGCACGGGCCGAGGTGCTGGCCGATATCCGCGAGCGGCTCTCCGTGCTGCCGGCCTCGGTCAGCATCGGCCAGCCCATCCAGCACCGGCTGGACCACATGCTCTCGGGCGTGCGGGCCGAGATCGCGGTCAAGGTCTTCGGGCCGGATTTCGACACGCTGACGATGCTCGCCGAAGGGCTGCGCGCCCGCTTCGCCCGGCTGCCGGGGCTGGTGGATGTGCTGGTCGAGCAGCAGGTCCGCATCCCGCAATTGCGGATCACGCCCGACTACGACCGCGCGGCCTTGTATGGCATTCCGCCGGCGGCGGTGGTGCAGGCCCTGGAGACGCTGTCCAATGGGCGTGTCGTCTCGCAGATCGTCGAGGGCAATCGCCGCTTCGACGTGGTGATGCGCCTGGCCGACCTCGACCGCTCGACGGAGGGGCTGGCGGCGCTGCTGGTGCCCACCCCGGCGGGCTTCATTCCGCTGCGCCTGATCGCCACCATCGAGGAGACGGACGGGCCGAACCAATTTCTCCGCGAGGGTGGGCAGCGCCGCATCTTCGTCTCGGCCAATACCGATGGCGTGCGAGACCCCGCGGCGGCGGTGGCCGAGATGCGCCAGGTGATCGCCGGGTCCGCGCTGCCCGAGGGCTATGCGGTGCGGATTGAGGGCCAGTTCCAGGCGCAGGAGGAGGCGGTGCGGACCATCGGCCTGCTTGCCCTGGTCTCGCTGGCGCTGGTCTATGTGGTGCTGCATGCGCGCTACCGCTCCACGGCGCTGGCGCTCATCGTCATGGGGAACATACCGCTGGCGCTGATCGGCAGCGTGGTCGCGCTGTGGATCGCGGGGCAGTCGCTCTCGGTCGCCTCCATGGTGGGGTTCATCACGCTGGCCGGCATCAGCGCGCGCAACGGCATCCTCAAGATCAGCCACTACCTCAACCTGGCCTTGGCCGAGGGCGAGGAGTTCGGCCGCGCCCTGGTGCTGCGCGGCAGCGAGGAGCGCCTCGCGCCGGTGCTGATGACGGCGCTTTGCGCGGGGCTGGCGCTGGTGCCGCTGCTGTTCGGCGCCGACCAGCCGGGGCGGGAGATCCTGCACCCGGTGGCGGTGACCATCTTTGGCGGGCTGATCAGCGCGACGCTGCTGGATGCCGTTTTGACGCCGCTGCTGTTCCTGGCCTTTGGGCGTGGGCCGCTGCAGCGGCTGCGCGCCCTGCAGGATGAGACCCGCGCCCCTGGCGCAACCCGCACCGTTGAAACCTATTGATCATGCTCAAGGAGAAGATTTCGATGAACCGACGCGATGTTGTTGCAGTTTTGCCCCTGCTGACCGGCTTCGCCGCCGCGCCAGCCTTCGCCCAGCGCCGCGGTCCCCATGGTGGGCTGCTCGCCGGCAGCGCGGGGCATGAGGTTGAATTGGTGACGGAGGCCAGCAGCGTGCGAATCTACCTGATCGACCATGGGCGGGTTGCGGCACCGCGCGCCGGTGCCACCGCACGGCTCGTCATCCAGGAGGGCCAGGCGAGCCGCACCATCAACCTGGCCGCGAGTGGCGATGCCTTCGCGGCCACGCTCGAAACACCCATCGCCTCCGGCGCGCGGGTGGTGGTCAGTGGCCGCATGCCGGATGGGCATACGGTGCAGGGCCGGTTTGTGATTCCATAGGGTGTGGAGACCCCTGCCATGCTGAGCCCTCTCGCCGATCGCGCCTATCGGCACCTTTTCGCGGCCCAACTGCTCTCCTTGCTGGGCACCGGCCTTGCGACCGTGGCGCTTGGGCTGCTGGCCTTTGACTTGGCAGGAGCCGATGCCGGCGCGGTGCTGGGCACTGCGCTCGCCATCAAGATGGTCGCCTATGTCGGCATCGCCCCGGTGGCGGGTGCCTTCGTGCATCTGGTGCCACGCCGCCCCCTGCTGGTGGCGCTCGATCTGCTGCGTGCCGCGGTTGCCCTGATGCTGCCTTTCGTGACCGAGATCTGGCAGATCTATGTGCTGATCTTCGTGCTGCAGTCGGGCTCCGCAGCCTTTACGCCGACCTTCCAGGCGACCATTCCCGATATTCTTCCCGATGAGGCCGAATACACCAAGGCGCTATCCCTCTCGCGCCTGGCCTATGACCTGGAGGCGCTGGCGAGCCCGGCGATTGCCGCCGCTCTGCTCGGGCTGGTCGGCTTCCACTGGCTGTTCGCCGGCAACGCGCTGGGCTTCCTCGCCTCCGCCGCGCTGGTGATGACCGTGGTGCTCCCCTCGCCCAGGCCGCCCGCGACGCAGGAGGGCGCCTGGGGCCGCATCACGCGCGGCAGCCGCATCTACCTGGCCACGCCCAGGCTGCGCGGGCTGCTGGCGCTGAACCTGACGGTCGCGATGGCCGGTGCGATGGTGATCGTGAACACCGTTGTGCTGGTGCGCGCGGGGTTCGGCCTGGGGGCTGCGGAACTGGGCTGGACGCTGGCGGCCTATGGAGCGGGCTCAATGGTGGCCGCTCTCGCTCTGCCGCGGCTGCTCGATGGTGTGATGACAGACCGCAGGGCCATGATGGCCGGCGCGGGGCTGCTTGTCGCAGGCCTGCTGCTCGGCCTGGTGGTGCCGGGTTGGTCGATGCTGCTGCCGCTGTGGATGTTGCTGGGGCTTGGCAACGGCCTGGTGCTGACGCCGAGCGGGCGCCTGCTGCGGCGCTCGGCCCATGCCGGAGATCGCCCTGCCTTGTTCGCCGCGCAATTCGCGCTCAGCCATGCCTGCTGGCTCATCGCCTATCCGGTGGCGGGGTGGCTCGGCGCGGCGGCCGGCATGGATGCCACCTTCCTGGTGCTCGCGGCGCTCGGCGCTGTGGGGTTGGTCGCAGCCCTGGTGCTGTGGCCGAGGCATGATGCGGAGGAGATCGAGCACCTCCACGATCAGCTTCCACCTGGGCACGCGCATCTGGGCGATGCGCGACCCGATCCGACAGGCGCGCTCCGGCACAAGCATGCCTTCGTGATCGATGAGCTTCACCAGCGCTGGCCACGGTAGAACCGGGCGCGATTCGCTGGCGGGGCGCAGGCGTTTGGTCCGCGGGGTGAGGATGGTCACGGCACCCTTCGCTTCGTCACACCGACCGACCGCGTCGCAGCGGCCAGACCCAACGTCGCCGCGGAAATGTTCCGCGCCATCACCCGCACCGCAACCATCCGGTGGTTGGGATGGGTGTCCACAAAACCCAGGGCCTGATCGCCTTTGGTGGCTTTACCAAGGGCGTGAATCCATCTCGCAGCGAAGGCTGGCGTCAGCCTTCCAGATGGCGGCCCGGCCTGTGGCGGGCCAGCAGCCCATCCACCGGCCCCGCGATGAGCGCCAGCAGCCAAAGGGCGGAAGCGGCCAGCACGATGGCCGGGCCGCTCGGCAGATCCAGGTGGTAGGAGGCGAGCAGGCCCGTCACCGTGGCCAGCAGGGCGACACCCACCGCGGCCAGCATCATGCCCCCCAGGTTGCGCGCCAGATGCCGGGCCGCGATGGCTGGCATCATCATCAGCCCCACCGCCATCAGGCTGCCCACCGCCTGCAAGCCCGCCACGAGGTTGAGCACCACCAGCGTCAGCAACCCCAGGTGCCAGACGCTGCCGCGCAGCCCGACGGCCTGGGCGAAGCTCGGGTCGAAGCATTCCAGGATCAGCGGCCGCCAGGCGATGGCCAGGAAAGCCAGCGTGGCACTCGCCGCCGCCCCCATCAGCAGCAAGGCCCCATCATCCACGCCGAGCACCGAGCCGAACAGCAATTGCGTGAGTTCCACCGCCGAGCCGCGCCAGGAAATCAGCGTGACGCCGGCCGCCAGCGCGGTGAGGTAGAGGCCGGTCAGCGCCGCATCCTCGCGCCCGCCCGTCGCCCGCGCCAGCGCGCCCGAGCCGAGTGCGACCACGAGGCCGGCCAGCAATCCGCCCAAGGCCAGTGCCGGCATCCAGAGGCCGGCCAGCACGAAGCCCAGCGCCACGCCGGGCAGGATGCCATGGGCCAGGACATCGCCCGTCAGGCTCATCCGGCGCAGCATGAGGAAGACGCCAAGCGGCGGCGCGGAAATGCTGATGGCGAGGCAGCCCACCAGGGCGCGGCGCAGGAAGCCGAATTCGGCGAAGGGCGCGATCAGCGCCTCATACAGCATCGCTCAGGCGGCTTCGCGCTCGCAGGGGGCGGCATCCTCGGCCCAGGCCTCGGACATCATCCGCGCGCGCAGGCGGTTCTCGGCGGAGAGCACCGTTTCGGTCGCGCCACAGGCCACGGCCTCGCGCGCCAGCAGCAGCGTCTCGGGGAATTCGCGGCGCACCAGGTCAAGGTCATGCAAAACGGCCAGGATGGTCCGGCCCTCGCCATGCCAGCGTCGCATCACGGCGAGGAGATCGGCCGCGGTGCGGGCATCCAGCGCGTTGAAGGGCTCATCCAGCAGGATCACCGGCGCATTCTGCAACAGCAGCCGGGCGAAAAGCACGCGCTGGAACTGCCCGGCCGAGAGCGAGCCCACCGGCCGCCGCGCGAAGCCGTGCAGGCCCACGGCATCCAGCGCGGTTTCCGCCCGCTCGGGTGCGGGGATGGCGCGCAAGGCGCCGCTTTCGCTCCAGAGGCCAAAGAGCACGGCGTCCCGGCAGCTCAGCGGGAAGGCGCGGTCCAGCATGGCCTGCTGCGGCAGCAGCGCCGCCTGGCCGGGCGCGAAGCCCGCCACGCGGCCATGCGCCGGCTTGTGCAGCCCGGCAATGGCGCGCAGCAGGCTGGATTTCCCGGCGCCATTGGGGCCCACCACCGCCATCAGCCCGCCCGGCTTCAGGGTGAAGCTCACATGATGCACGGCCGGGTGGCGACCATGCGTCACGGTCAGGTTCTCGATCTTGAGTGAGGGCGCGCTCATGCCCAAAGCGCCCAGGCAATGGCCAGCCAGAGCAGCGCCAGCACGGCCGAAGCCCAAATGCCGCGCAGCCGGGCCGAAGCCGCCAGATCGAGAGGGTGGGTCCAGGGAGACATGATGTTATGCCATAACATGGCGACCCGAGGTCGCCAAGCAACTCGGTCCTGGGGTAAGAGGTGGCATGGTCAATACCGATGATGAACTGCGCCGCGCGCTCGCGCGGCACCGCGCCTTCGCCACCTTCCTGCTGGTGGTGATGGGGGGGCTGGTGGTGCTGGCCTATCACCTCCCACCGAGTTTCGGGGCCGATCTGCTGGCCGCTTCCGCCAAGGCCGGGGTGGTGGGGGGGTTGGCCGACTGGTTCGCCGTGACGGCGCTGTTCCGCCACCCGCTCGGCCTGCCCATCCCGCACACGGCGATCATTCCGCGCCAGAAGGAGCGGCTGGGCCAGGGGCTGGGGCGTTTCATCGCCAACCACGTCTTCACCGAGGCGGAGCTGAAGCGTGTCATCGCCCGGCTCGACATCGCCGGTATCATTGCCGCCTTCCTGGCCAATTCCGAGGCATCGCGCCCCGCCGCGCAGGCGCTCGCCGCCTCGCTGCCGCGGCTGCTGGCCACGCTGGAGGATGGGCGGGCGCGCAAGCTGATGACGCGGCTGCTGCCGCGGGTGGCGGGCGGGCCGGGCGCCGCGCCGGTGGTGGCGCGCATTCTGCGCAGCCTGCTGGCCGGCGGGCAGCACCAGGCGGTGTTCGACCTCGCGCTCGGACAGATCAAGACCGCGCTCGCCGCCAAGCAGGACGAACTGCGCGACGCCATCAAGCGCCGCGTGCGCGAGACGGGCGGCTCCGTCGTCGGCTGGGCCGCCGGCGCCTATGTGGCGGACCGCGTGCTGGCCGTGCTGAACGCCGAGCTTGACAAGCAGGAACCCGGCGACAGCGACCTCCGCCTGGCCTTCGAGGCCTGGATCGAGGCCGAGATCACCCGCCTGGAGACCGAGCCGGAGCGCGCCGCCGCCCTGGGTGCGGCCATCCGCCGGGCGCTCAGCCACCCCACCGTCGCGGACTGGCTGGGCGATGCCTGGTCCCGCCTGCGCGGCGCGCTGGCGGCCGATGCGGTGAACCCCAATGGCCGCACCGTCGCCATCCTGGAGGGCGCCATGGTCAATGCCGGGCAATTCCTGGCGGAGGACCAGGTGGCGCGGGCCAGGCTGAACGGCATGGTGGAGGGCATCCTGGCCACCATGATGCCCTCGGCCCAGGCGAATCTGGCCGAGTTCATCGCGGGCGTGGTGAAGGGCTGGGATGGCGCGATGGTGACGGAAAAGATCGAGCTGCGCGTGGGGCGGGACCTGCAATTCGTGCGGATCAACGGCACGCTGGTCGGCGCCTTCGCCGGTGGGGCGCTCTATCTGCTGATCTACTGGCTGACGGACGGGAGGGTGATCCATTGAAGCCGCTGCAATCCTTTGACGAACTCAGCCTCGGCCAGCGTTTCGTCTTCGGCGAATTCGCGCTCACCGAGGCCGAGATCATCGCCTATGCCGAGAAATTCGACCCCCAGCCCTTCCACACCGACCCCGTGGCCGCGAAATCCGCGCCGCTATTCGGCGGGCTGGTGGCCAGCGGCCTGCACAGCATGGGCGCCTGCTTCGGCCTGATCCTGGGCAGCGGCATCTTTCGCGAGGTCAGCCTGGGCGGCAGCGAGATCACCACCCGATGGCCCGCACCCCTGCGCCCGGACGAGGCGGTGGGGGTGGAGAGCATCGTGCACAGCCTCAAGCCCTCGCGCTCCAGGCCGGAACTGGGTGTTGCGGTCTTTCGGCATATCGGCACCCGCCGGGCCGATGGGGTGATGGTCATCGAGATGACGGCCACGCATTTCTTCAGGCGCTGAGGCCGCCATGAACCCCCAGCTGCGGGCCTTCATCCGCCAGCTTCGCGCGGGTGAGCAGGCGGGGATGGTCCATGGGGAAGCACTGGCCGTCCCGGTCGAGCCGATGCGCTGATTGCATGCGGCCCGGGCATTGACGCCCAGGAGCCCAGGCCATGAAGTGCGGGGATGCCTCGCATCCTCACGCTCGCCGGCGCGCAGACCGGCCCCATCCAGCGCGCCGACAACCGCGCCCACACGCTTGATCGCCTGGTGGCGCTGCTCGAAGCGGCGGCCGGGCAGGGGGCGCAGCTCGTGGTTTTCCCCGAGCTGCCGCTCACCACCTTCTTTCCGCGCTGGCTCATCGAGAACACGCAGGAACTCGACACCTATTTCGAGCGCGAGATGCCAAACCCCAATTGCCAGCGCCTGTTCGACCGCGCACGCGAATTGGGCGTGGGGTTCCACCTGGGCTACGCCGAACTGACGCCCGATGGGCACCGCTTCAACTCCGCCATCATGGTCGGCCCCGATGGCGCGATCCTCGGCAAATACCGCAAGGTGCATCTGCCCGGCTCGGTGGAGCCACGGCCCGGCGCGCGCTTCCAGCAGCTGGAGAAGCGCTATTTCGAATATGGCGATCTCGGCTTTCCGGCCTTCCGTGGCCCCACGCAATGGCACCGCGCCATCATGGGCATGCTGATCTGCAATGACCGCCGCTGGCCCGAGGGATGGCGCTGCTATGGCTTGCAGGGCGTCGAACTCATGGTGATGGGCTACAATTCGGCGGCCTATGACCCCAATGGCGGCGAGGGTGAGAGCGCCGAACTCCGCACGCATCACTCCACCATGGCCGTGCAGGCCAATGCCTATATGAACGCCACCTGGGCCGTCAGCGTCGCCAAGGCCGGCAATGAGGATGGCTCGGGGCTGATCGGCGGCTCCTGCATCATCAGCCCCAATGGCATCATCATGGCCCAGGCGAAGACGCTGGGGGATGAGGTGATCCTGGCGGAAGCGGATCTCGATGACTGCCTGCAAGGCAGGGAGAAGATGTTCAACTTCGCCCAGCATCGCCGGCCCGAGCATTACCGCCGCATCGTGGAGCAGGTGGGCGCCGAACCGCCGCCCTGATCATGCCTGCTCGGGCTGCATGGACCATTCCTCGCCGTGGGCTGTCTCGCCCGTGCTCCCTATCGGGATGGCGAAGCGGCCCGGGCCCCGACGGCCAGGGGTTGCGGGCTGCCTCCTGCCCCTTGGCTCAGGGCGTCGTCAGTCCCGGCTCGCAGCCACTCAGCGGGCGGGTGCGATGCGCGCGGCGAATCGGCGCCATCCCGGCGAGGGCGGCAGCGGCCCGCCGGCCAGGATCGCCCGAGAAGGCCGGCCCCATGCGGAAGCCGGCGCAGCGCGCGGAAAGCCCGGCATGCTCCAGGCAGTCCACGAGCATGGGCTTCAGCGCCGCCGTGAAGCCGACCAGGCCGAAGCGCCGTCCGAGCATGCAGGCCGCATCGAAGGCGGGCTCGGCGGCGCGGGCGATGCGCTGCGTCACGGGCTCCGTGTGTTGCTGTTCACGACGAGAATGCGGCAGGTGAATTGGCGGGTCCTGATCCAGATGTGGCCGAGGCGCCTATAATGCGCTTATCCTGTGTGCCGATGGCTCCCGACACCCAGGCCCCGGCCCCCATGCCTCCCCGCGCGAGCGAACCGCCAGCCGCGCCCATGCGCGTGCGGCTGCTGGGGCGCATTGGCACCCGCGCCTTCGTGATCCTCGTGCTGATGCTCTCCGTCCTCGGCTTCCTCGCGGGCAACTCGCTGGTGCTGCTGACCCGCCAGGGCGCCATCATCGAGCAGATGGGCGTGCGCGACCGCGCGGCGATCGAGGCGGTGGATGATTTCTCCAACGACGTCTCGGATTTCGCCCAGGCCTTCGCGGCCGTGCTGGCGGGCGTGCTGCCCCCCACCGTCACCGCGCAGCGCATGGAGCGCAATGCGGCCGGCATCGCCGAAAGCTTCGAGGTGTTGTTCGGCCTGGTGGGGCCGCGGATCGATTCCGTGGCGGGCGAGGGCGCGCGCGACATGGCGGCCCGCCTGCCCGACCTGGGTGCGCGCGTGCGTGATGCCTTCGCCCGCCGCGCGCGGGACCAATACGCCCCGCTCCAGGAGGAGTGGCTGGACATGGTGGTGGCCTTCAACAGGCTCTCGCGCCTCGCCCGTGACATCGCCAAGGCCGATGCGGATGCCAATCTCAGCCGGGCGCATGCGCTGCAGGAGGAAGGGCGCCGATACACCTATATCGCCGCCGGCATCGGCCTGCTCGGCCTCGGCCTCGTCTGGTTCGTGCTGGTGCAGTTGACCGCGCGCCCGCTCTCGCGCCTCGCGCGCTCGATGCAACGCCTGGCGCGCGGCGATGCGGAAGTGGCGGTCACCGAGGCCGACCGCTCCGACCAGGTGGGCGAGATGGCGCGCGCGGTGGAGGTGTTCAAGACCAACCTCGCCAACTCCAACCGCCTCATGGAGCAGGCACTGGAAGGGGCGCGCCGCACCGCCGTGGTCACCAACCAGGCCAGCCAGGCGATCGGCCAGGTGAGCGACGGCGCGATGACGCAGCTGGCCGAATTGCGCCAGGTCTCGGACGCGCTCTCGCACACCGCCGATGCCGTGGCCGATGTGGGCCGCAGCACGCAGCAGGCGCGCGACACCGCCAGCCGCGCCCAAAGCCTGCTGGGCGAGAGCCTGGAGAAGGTGCGCCTGCTGATCGAGACGGTGGATGCGGTGGGCGAGGATACCGAGCGCGTGACGCGCATCGCCGGCACCATCGCCAAGATCGCGACCCAGACCAACATCCTGGCCATCAACGCCGCCATCGAGGCGGCACGCGCGGGCGAGCATGGCCGGGGCCTCGCCGTCGTGGCCGAGGAAGTGCGCGCGCTGGCCGCCAATACCGAGGCGCTGGCGCAGGAAATCGCCGATGTCGTGCTCGCCGCCGGCCGCCGCACCCGCGAAGGCGCCGGCACCGCCGCCGCCGTGGGCGAGGCGATGGACGGCTTCGAGCGATTGACGGGCGAGAGCGCCCGCCTGGCCGCCGCCATCGCGGTGGCGATGGAGGAACAACAGACCACGGTCGCCTCACTCGATGAGCGGGTCGCGACCCTCACCCGCATCGGCCAGTCCAACGCGACGGCCGCCGAGGAAATCACCGTGACCATGATTGATCTCTCACGCCTCGCCGCCGAATCCCGGCGCGCGGTGGAAAGCATGGCGGTGCGCGCGGAATGAGTGCTGAAATCCTGGTGGTGGATGACAGCAGCTTCAACCGCCTGCTGCTCAAGCGCCGGCTTGCCGAACTGGGCTATCCCGAGCCCGCGACCGCGACCAATGGCGTGGAGGCGCTGGCCGCCATCGCCGCGAAAGCCTTCGACGTGGTGCTGCTCGATCTTGAAATGCCCGAGCTGGACGGCATCGGCGTGCTGGAGCGGCTGCACACGCAGAGCAACCCGCCGCCCGTCATCGTCATTTCCGCGCAGACCGAAATGGCGGGCGTGATCCGCTGCATCGAGCTGGGCGCCGAGGATTACCTGCCCAAATCCTTCGACCCGCCCCTGCTGCGCGCCCGCCTCCAGGCCGTGCTGGAAAAGAAGCGCCTGCGGGATTTGGCGGCCGAGCGCCTGCGCGCCCTGGAAGCCGAGCTGGAAAGTGCGCGCCTCGCGCAGCTCTCGCTGGTGCCGAGTGATTTCGCGTCGCTCTCGCGTGGGCGCATCACGGTCAGCGCCCATATGGAGCCGGCGCGCGAAGTGGGGGGCGACCTCTACGACATGCGCTGGATCGGCGCGCGGCATTTGATGTTCGTGCTGGCCGATGTGGCTGGCAAGGGGGCCTCCGCCGGCCTGACCATGGCGCGCAGCGTGGGCCTGATCCGCGCGGGCCTGCGCTTGGCGGATGCGCGCGGCGAAATCCCCGATCCGGCGGATTTGCTGGCGCTGGCCAATGGCGATCTCGCTGCCAACAACCCGGAAATGACCTTCGTGACGGCCGCACTCGCCATCCTGGATGCCGAGACGGGCGAGGGGCGCATCTGCGTGGCCGGGCATGAGGCGCCGCTGCGGCTTTCCGCCGGCGGCGTCACCATCATGGATGGCTTCAAGATCCAGCCGCCGCTCGGCATCATCGAGGAGCTGCCCTATGCCAGCGCGCCCTTCCGGCTGGAGCCGGGCGAGGCGATGCTGCTGCTGAGCGACGGCGTGACCGAGGCGCATGACATGCAAGGCGGGCTGTTCGGCAAGGATCGCGTGCTGGCCGCGCTGGGCCGTGAGGCGGACCCCGCCACGGCCATCGCGGCCCTGCTGCGGGACGTGGCGGGCTTCGTGCGCGAAGCGCCGCCGGCTGATGACGTGACGGTTCTCGCGGTTCGCTTTGCCGGCTGACGCCGGAGGTCGCTTTGCCGGCTGACGCCGGAGGTCGCTTTGCCGGCTGACGCCGGAGGTCGCTACGCCGGCTGAACGGCGGGCAGCGAAGCTTCCAGGCTGTCCGGCTCCAGCAGCAGCACCGGCTCGCCATTGCCCAGCACGCCCACGCCGCCCACGCCGGGCGTGCCCGCCAGCGCCGGATGCAGCGGCTTGAGCAGCAGATCCGTCCGGCGGCCCACGCGCTCCACGGCCAGCGCCAGCGGCCCCACCGGGCGGCGCACCAGCACGATGGCGCTGCTCTCGGCTGCCGGCAGATGCAGCACCGATTCCAGCGTGGTGACGGCCTGGCCCGGCGCCACCTGCTCGGGCCGGATCACGGCTTCCACGCGGCCCGCCGGCAGCGCATAGGGCTGGCCGCCCGCTTCCACGAGAAGCACCGGCTGCATCGCCGCCGTCAGCGGCAAGTCCAGCACGAAGCGCGTGCCCTGGCCCCGCCGGCTTTCCACCCGCACCGCGCCACCGGCGCGGCGGGCCGCATCCTGCACCACATCCAGCCCCACGCCGCGGCCCGAGGTCTCGCTGATCGCATCGCGCGTCGAGAAGCCGGGCAGGAACAGCAGCGCGTGGATTTCCTCCTGGCTGAGGCGTGAAGCCGCCTCCGCGCTGATCAACCCGCGTGCCAGCGCGCGGGAGAGCACCGCCGCATCGTCAATGCCGCGCCCATCATCCGAGAGGCTGAGCACCAGCCGGCCGGGCAGCCTTTCCGCCACCAGCAGCAGCCGCGCCGTGGCGGGCTTGCCCAGGGCGAGGCGCTCCTCCGCCGTCTCGATGCCGTGATCCACCCCGTTGCGGACCAGATGCAGCAGCGGGTCGGCCAGCAGGTCGGAGAGGGAGCGGTCCATCTGCACCTCATCTCCCACAACCTCAAGCGTGACGAGTTTGTTCTGTGCCTCGGCCGTGGCGCGCAGCACGCGGGGCAGGCGCATGGCGAGCGTGGCAAAGGGCGTCACCCGCAATTCCAGCACCGCCTCATCCAACTGGCCCAGCGCGATGGAAAGCCGGCCTTGCGCGCGTTCGGCCGCGCCCATTGCCGCGCGCAGCCGCTCCAGCGCGCCGGCCAGGCGGGCGGCGGCGCCCGGCGGCAGCGCGGCCTGGAGGGCGGCCAATTCCTCCAGGGCGCTGCGGGCCTGGGGGGCGGCGATGGCCTCGCCCAGCGAGAGGGCGGCAGCGCGGAGTTCCGCCTCCAGCGCGATCACCGCGTCAATCCGGTCCTGCCGGACGCGCATGGTGGGGGCGGGCGGCGGCGCATCGGCGGCGGCGAGGTCGGTCAGCGCGCCGCCGCCCGCCCCCACCATGCG
>Ga0209103_1000117_pt1 | contig 23533 bp, 22 predicted proteins | sample 4C3metaG_FD_184152 | JGI IMG/M metagenome (GOLD analysis project Ga0209103, IMG submission 184152) | Freshwater bacterial and archeal communities from Indian Creek, Illinois, USA - 4C3 metaG (SPAdes) (version 2) | ecosystem: Environmental > Aquatic > Freshwater > Unclassified | place: USA...
CAGGCCGCGAATCTCGACCACGCGCACCTGCTGGCCGGTCTGCAGGTCGGTCTCGCCGCTGGCAGCACGGGCCTGGTCGGGCTGGGCCGCAGCCGCCTCATAGACCAAATGCGCGCCGCAGCGCAGCACCCTACCCTGCCCCACCTTGAGCTCGATCCGGTGGCCGCGGGTGCGGCAGGCGGCCACTTGGTGCTGCAGTTGCTGCAGTTGCGCCGCGCTGGCTTGGGTGCCGTGCTGGCTGCGCAGCCAATGGCGCAGCAGGTTGGCTTGGCGATCGGGGCTCAGGGCTTGCAGGGCGGCGATGGCTGGTGGGTCGCCCACGGCTTGCAGATCCAGCGCTGCCAGCTCGGTCAGCAGGCGCTGGGCTTGCGCGGCTTGGGCGGCGCTGCGTGCAAAGGTGTGCAGGCTGGCCGGAAAATGCTCGAGCAGCGCCGGCAGCAGCTGGCTGCGGATGCGGTTGCGGGTGTAGCGCAAGTCTAGGTTGCTCGGATCGTGCAGGTAGGGCTGGCCCAGCTGCTGCAAACGCTGACGCAGCGCTGCGCCGTCTTCGAGCAGCCAGGGCCGGCCAAAGCAGGCGCCGTGGCGCTGCATGGCCTCGGGCATCGCTGCCAGCCCGGGCAGGCCAGCGCCGCGGGTGAGTGCCAGCAGCAGGGTTTCGATCTGGTCTTGCGCCTGCTGGGCCAGCAGCACCCAGCCCGCGCCGTGCGCCTGCGCCAGCCGTGCCAGCGCGGCGTAGCGGGCTTTGCGCGCCGCCTCCTCGGGGCTTTGGCCGCGCGCGGGCTGGGCCTGCACGCGCTCGATGCGCAGCGGCAGCCCGAGCGCAGCACAAAAACGCCCGGCATGGGCGACAAAGCCATCGGCTGCCGGCTGCAGCCCGTGGTGGACGTGCAGCGCCTGCACCCGGCCCGGCCAGAGCGCGTGCGCGGCCAGCAGCAGCGCGGTCGAGTCAGCCCCGCCGCTGTAGGCCACGGCCCAGGGCTGGGGGGCAGCGCGCGCGTGCGCCGGCAGGCTGTGGCGCTGCGCCCAAGCGCGCAAGCTGGGCAGGCCGGGGAGACTGGGCTCGTTGGCGCCTGCGGGTGGAGCTTGCGCCATCAAAGCCGCATCCCTTTGTGGCCGATTAGCTGTTCAACCTGCCGGGCTGCGCTCGCGGCCGCTGCTGTCGGCTTTGGTGTCGGTGTAGCGGCCAAAGGCGTTGAGGCGGGCGTGGCGCTGCTCGATCAGCTCTTTGGGTTTGAGGTCGGCCACTTGGCGCAGGGCGTCGGTGAGCGCGCGCTTGAGGAAGGCCGCCATCTGCTTGGGGTCGCGGTGCGCGCCGCCCACCGGTTCGCTCACGATCTTGTCCACCAACCCCAGCGCCTTGAGACGGTGCGCGGTGATGCCCAGCGCCTCGGCGGCGTCGCTGGCGCGCTCGCTGGTTTTCCACAAAATGGAGGCGCAGCCTTCGGGGCTGATGACCGAATAAACCGCGTACTGCAGCATCAGCACCTGGTCGGCCACGGCGATGGCCAGCGCGCCACCCGAGCCGCCCTCGCCGATGATGGTGCTGATGATCGGCACCTCGAGCTGCGCCATCTCGTAGATGTTGCGCCCGATGGCCTCGGACTGGCTGCGTTCCTCGGCGTCGATGCCGGGGAAGGCGCCGGGGGTGTCCACAAAGGTGAACACCGGCAGCCGGAACTTCTCGGCCAGCTTCATCAGGCGCAGCGCTTTGCGGTAGCCCTCGGGGCGCGTCATGCCAAAGTTGCGCAACGTGCGCTCTTTGGTGTCGCGCCCTTTTTGCTGGCCCAGCACCACGCAGGGCTGGCCGTTGAAGCGGGCCAGCCCGCCGACGATGCTCTGGTCGTCGGCAAAATGGCGGTCGCCGTGCAACTCGACAAAGTGGCTGAAGATCTCGCGCACGTAATCGAGCGTATAGGGGCGCTCGCTGTGGCGGGCGATCTTGGTCACCTGCCACGGCGTGAGGTGGGTGTAGAGGTCTTTGGTGAGTTGCAGGCTTTTTTTGCTCAGCTGCTCGATCTCTTGCGAGATATCGACCGCCGATTCGCTCTGCACGTAGCGCAGCTCTTCGATTTTGCTTTCGAGCTCGGCGAGGGGCTGCTCGAAATCGAGAAAAACTTTTTTGGCCAAGATCGGGCTCCTGGTTCGGGGTCAATGAACAGTCAAAGAACAAACGGGGCTGGGCCGCGGCGGCGCCTCAGAGGCTGAGAGGCCATTCAATAAGCCACCGGCAGCGGGTCGAGCGAGCGCCAAATATACCAAGTCGCCACGCTGCAGTACGGCGCCCAAGGGGCGGCGACTTCGCGCGCGTCGCTGCGGCTCACGGGTTCGCCCGAAAAATAACTCTGGCTGATGCCACGGATCAGCCCCACGTCGTCGAGCGGCAGCACGTTGGGGCGCAGCAGGTGAAAGATGAGGAACATCTCGGCCGTCCAGCGCCCGATGCCGCGGATGGCCACCAGTTGCTTGACGATGGCCTCGTCGTCCATGCCCGGCCATTCGTCGGGGCGCAGGTGGCCGCTATCAAAGTGCAAAGCCAGATCGACGAGGTACTCGACCTTGCGCGCACTCAGGCCGGCGGCGCGCATTTCATCCACGCGCAGGCGCAACAAGGCCGCCGGTTCAAACTGCGGCAGCAGCTTTTCGAAGCGTTGCCAAACGGCTTGCGCCGCCGGCACCGAAATCTGCTGCCCGATGACGCTGCGCACCAGGGTCACGAAGGGATCGCCGTGCGACTGCAGGCCGGCGTGCGCGGTTTGGGGGATGAGTTTGCACAGCACCCGGTCGCGCTCGATCAGGTGCGTGCAGGCCTCGGCCCAATAGGGCGGCACACGGCAGACTGGCATCAGGCCCGCACCCATGTGGTGCCTTGGGCGCTGTCTTGCAGCAGCACGCCTTGGTCTTGCAGTTGCAAGCGGATGCGGTCGGCCGAGGCAAAGTCGCGCGCGGCCTTGGCGGCGCGGCGCTCGGCGATCAGGGCCTCGATGGCGCTCGCTGGCAAGCCGTCGGCAACGGCTGCCGCCCCCACGCCGCCTTGCAAAAACGCTTGCGGCTCTTGCTGCAGCAGCCCCAGCACAGCGCCCAGCGCCTTGAGCAGCGCGGCCAAGGCGGCGCTGCGGCTGCGGTTGACTTCGGTGGCCAACTCGAACAGCAGCGCCAGCGCTTGCGGGGTGCCAAAGTCGTCGTCCAGCGCGGCTTTGAAGCGCGCCGCGTGCGGCTCGGCCCAGTCGATGGCTGGGGGGCTGGCGCCCTCACCTGCCGGCGCAGCGGGCACCGCCGCCAGCGCGGTGTAGAGGCGGCGCAAGGCGCTGCGGGCGTCGTCGAGGTGCGCGTCGGAGTAGTTGAGCGCGCTGCGGTAGTGCGCGCGCAGCATGAAAAAGCGCAGCGTTTCGGGCTCGTAGCGCTGCAGCACCTCGCGGATGGTGAAAAAGTTGCCCAGGCTCTTGGACATTTTTGCTTCATCGACGCGCACGAAGCCGTTGTGCATCCAAAAGCGCGCCAGGGGCTGGCCGCTGGCGCCTTCGCTCTGGGCGATTTCGTTCTCGTGGTGCGGAAATTGCAGGTCGGCACCACCGCCGTGGATGTCAAAAGACTCGCCCAGCAAGGCGCAGCTCATGGCCGAGCACTCGATGTGCCAGCCCGGCCGCCCGGCGCCGTAGGGGCTGGGCCACTGCACTTCGGCGGGCTCGTCGGGCTTGGCCGCTTTCCAGAGCACGAAGTCGAGCGGGTCGCGCTTGTCGTCGGCCACCGCCACGCGCTCGCCAGCGCGCAGCTCGTCGAGGCTCTTGCCCGAGAGCTTGCCGTAGCTGGCAAAGGCGCGCACGGCGTAGTTCACATCGCCGTCGGCGGCGCGGTAGGCCAGCCCCTTTTGCTCCAACTGCCCGATCAGGGCCAGCATCTGCGGCACGTAGTCGGTGGCGCGCGGTTCGTGGGTCGGGCGCTCGATGCCCAGCGCGTCGGCGTCTTGGTGCAGGGCCTCGACCATGCGCGTGGTCAGGCTGCGGATGGTTTCGCCGTTGTGCAGCGCGCGGGCAATGATCTTGTCGTCGATGTCGGTGATGTTGCGCACGTAGGTCACGCGGTAGCCGCTGGCCTTGAGCCAGCGCTGCACCACGTCGAAAGCCAGCATGGAACGCGCATGCCCGAGGTGGCACAGGTCATAGACCGTCATGCCGCAGACGTAGATGCGCACGTGGCCGGGCTGCAGCGGCTGGAAGGTTTCGAGACGGCGCGTGAGCGTGTTGTGGATGCGCAGGGTCATGGGCTGGGGGCAAATCGAGGGAATCTGGGCACCTGTGCCCAAACGGCTGGGCGTGGGGGCTGCACGGCAAGCCATCAGAACACAAAACGGTGTGCACAGCGCAGCAATCAGCAGGGCGTCCCGTGGGGCCTACAACCGGATCCACCATGGGACTAAAGGCTGGGCAAGCCCGAATCGGGGCCGCGCAGATACAATCCGGCAAGTATATCGGCGCCGTCGCTGCCGCCGCCGCTGCCGTTACCGGTTTCTGCTTTTGAGCACCAGCCCGCCCCCTTTGCACATGCCCTTTGCCCCCACTGCCCGCCGCTGGCGGCCCTTGCGCCCGCGCCACGCCCACCACCTGCTGGCCGCTGCCCTGCTGGCGCTGCTGCTCGGGTTGGGCTTAGGCGCCCCGGCGCTGGCGCAAGATGCCCCCTACGACGCGGTGCAGCGCCAAAGCCAGGCCGGCGATTGGCCCGCCGCGCTGGCGCAGGCCGACGCTTGGCTGGCGCAGCACCCGGCCGATGCGCAGATGCGTTTTATGCGCGCCGTGCTGCTGCAGCGCATGGGCCAGACGGATGCCGCCCAAGCCGCCTTCACCGCCCTGGTGCAAGAGCACCCGGAGCTGCCCGAACCGCACAACAACCTGGCCGTGCTGCACGCCGCCGCCGGGCGTTTGCTCGAAGCGCAACTGGCCCTCGAGCAGGCGCTGCGCCTGCACCCGCACTACGCCACCGCATGGCGCAACTTGGGCGACGTGCAGTTGCAACGCGCCGCCGAAGCCTATCGCCGCGCCCTTGAGCAGACACCGCACGCTCCCGGCCTAGCCCAGCGGCTGCAGGCGCTCGAGGCCTTGCTGGCTACCACCGCACCGGCGCGCTGACGCACACGCCACGCCCCAGCTCCCTTGGTGCACTGTCCAATCGTCCATCCCCCGCCCCCCTTCTAGCCCTACCCACCATGCAACGCCGCCACTTCGCCCCCCTCCTGCTCGGCTCGGTCGCGCTCGCCAGCGCCCTAAGCTTGGGCAGCGCCCATGCGCAAGCGCCCACAGCCGCCCCGGCCACCGCACCCGCTGCGGCCCCGCGCGTCACCCTTAACACCAATCTGGGTGCGATCGTGCTCGAACTCGACCCGGTGCGCGCGCCGCTGACGGTGCAAAACTTTCTGCAATACGTGCGCGACGGCCACTACCACGGCACCGTGTTTCACCGCGTCATCCCCGGCTTCATGATCCAGGGCGGGGGCTTTACGGTCGAGATGCAGCAAAAGCCCACCCGGCCCCCGATCGCGCTCGAAGCCCGCAACGGCCTGAGCAACCTGCGCGGCACGGTGGCCATGGCGCGCACCCAGGTGCCTGATTCGGCCACGGCGCAGTTCTTCATCAACGTCGTGGACAACCCCATGCTCGATCAGCCGCGCTCGCCCGACGGCCACGGTTACGCCGTCTTTGGCCGCGTGGTCTCGGGGCTCGACGTGGTCGATCGCATCCGCGCCGTGCCCACCGGCCGCCGGGGCGCGTTCAGCAACGTGCCCCTGCAACCCGTCACCATTCTCAACGCCACTTTGGAGCAATAAACACCATGGCCAACCCGCAAGTCGAACTGCACATCGCCGGTCGCGGCGTCATCACCCTCGAGCTCGACGCCGACAAGGCGCCCATTTCGGCCGCCAATTTCCTCGCCTACGTGCGCAGCGGCCACTACGACGGCACCGTGTTTCACCGCGTGATCGACGGCTTCATGCTCCAAGGCGGCGGCTTTGCCCCCGGCATGAAGCAAAAGCCCACGCTCGACCCGATCGAAAACGAAGCCAACAACGGCCTCAAAAACGACCGCTACACGGTGGCCATGGCGCGCACCTCGGCGCCGCATTCGGCTTCGGCGCAGTTCTTTATCAACGTCGCCGACAACGGCTTTTTGAACCACACCGCCCCCACCGCGCAGGGCTGGGGCTACGCCGTGTTTGGCAAAGTGATCGCCGGCACCGAGGTGGTGGACGCGCTCCGCAGCGTCAAGACCGGGCGCAAGGGCATGCACGACGACGTGCCGCTGGACGACGTGGTGCTGGAAAAAGCCGTCGAGCTGGCGGGCAGCGCAACCTGATGCAGCCCCTGCCGGGATGCTTGCCGGGCTGCGAGCAGGCCCGGCGGCCGCCCCGGCTGCACCGGCCGCATACCACCATCCCAGCCATCCCCTTGCGCTTGGCCCCTTGCGCCCCATGAAGCGCGCACCGACGCACATCAGCCTGCGACCATGAACGATGCCACCCTGACGGCGGCGCAGCGGGCGCTGCCCACACCCGACCGCGTCTGCGCCGCCCCCGCGTGGGAGCAAGTCGAGTTCATCTCCGACCTGCACCTGCGCCCCGAAGACCCCAGCACGGCATCGGCCTGGCTGCACTACCTCGAGCACGGCCGCTTCGACGCCCTGTTCATTCTCGGCGACCTGTTCGAACTCTGGTTCGGTGACGACATGCTGCAGCGCCCGAGCGCAACCCCCGACAGCGCGCTGCTGCAGCGCAGCGTGGCCGCGCTGGCTGCGGCCAGCGCGCGCGCGCCGATCTACCTGATGCACGGCAACCGCGACTTTCTCCTCGGCGGTGCCTTTGCCGAAACCAGCGGCGTGCGCCTGATCGCCGACCCCTGCGTGTTCGAATACGCCGGCCAGCGCTTGCTGCTCAGCCACGGCGACGCCTGGTGCCTAGAAGACCGCAGCTACCAAAGTTTTCGCCAGATGGTGCGCGCACCCGACTGGCAGCGGGGCTTTCTGGCGCGCCCCTTGGCCGAGCGCGAGGCGCTGGCGCGCATGGCACGCCACACCAGCGAGAGCCAGCGCAGCGTGGGCGCGGGTTCGGTCTCGGGCAGTGCCAGCGCCACCGGCACGGCCCATACGGCCCATACGGCCAATGCGTCCCAAGCGGCCAGCGCCGACTACGCCGACCTGGACGCGGCCACCGTCTGCGACTGGCTGCACGCCACGGCCTGCCAGACCCTGATCCACGGCCACACCCACCGCCCCGGGCTGCACGATCTGGGGTTGGGCTTGCAGCGCCTGGTGCTGAGCGACTGGTGCGGCCTGAGCCAACCGCCGCGGCGCGAGGTGCTGCGGCTCGACCGCTTGGGCCAGTTCAGCCGCCTGAGCCCGGAACAGGCCACCGCACAAACACCGGCCGTGCCGCCACCGGCCGCCCACCTGGCCGCAGCCCAAGCAGCCGCCGCACCGCTGCCCCGGCCAGCGGCATGAGCCCGGCGCCGCGCTGGTTGCGCGTGCTGCGCCACAGCCGCTGGGCCCGCGCGCTGACGCGCTGGCTGGGCGGCGCACCGCCCATCCCGGCGGGCCTTTGGCGGCACGTGGTGCAGGCGCAGCCCTTCTTGCACCGGCTGGAGCCCGGCCAGCTCGAGCGTTTGCAGCTCTTGTGCCGCCATTTTTTGGCCCAAAAAACCTTCAGCGGCGCCAACGGCTTGCAGATCAACGACGAGATCGCCCTGACCATCGCCACCCAAGCCTGCCTGCCGTGGATCCATTGGGGCCTGACGGGGCTGGACTGGTACCGGGGTTTTGTCGGCATCGTGGTGCACCCGGATGAAGTCTGGGCTCAGCGCGAAGAAACCGACGAGGCCGGCGTGGTGCACCGCTGGCGCGAGGCGCTGGCGGGCGAAGCCATGCAGGGCGGGCCGCTGATGCTGGCTTGGTCGCACGTGCGCACGGCCAGCGCCAAGGCGCAGCAGGGCCACAACCTGGTGATCCACGAGTTTGCGCACCAGATCGACCTGCGCCACAAATCGCGCCACCAAGCGGCCGACGGCTGCCCCCGGTTGCCGAACGGCTTTCTGGGGCTGGCAGCGCCGGCCGCGGCGCAACACTGGCGCACGCTCTGGGGCCAGCAGCACCGCCGCTTTGTGCGCGAGGTGCAAATGGCCGAGCGCTTCGGTGCCCCCATGCCGTGGCTCGACGCCTATGGCGCCACCGATGCGGCCGAGTTTTTTGCCGTGGCCTGCGAGGCCTATACGGTGCAGCGGGCGCGCTTCGGGGCCGAATTCCCGCTGTTGCTGCCGCTGCTGGATGCTTTTTTCAAGCACCCGGCGGCGGCAACCGCAGCGCCTTAGCGGCGCAGCAGCACCTTGAGCACCGCCTGCAAGCGCTCGGCGGCGGCGGCGTCGTGGGGGCTGGCCAGCACCTGTGCCACGTCGTGGGCCCAGGTTTGCGCCGGGGCCGGGTCGTGGCGGCGCGTGAGCAGTTGCAGTTGCAGGGCGCGCCGTGCCTCGAGGTGCGCCGCCGGGGTAGGCAGTTCGGCCGCCATTTCGAGCCGCAGCAGGTGCGTGCCGCGCGCGGCTGCAGCCGCCTCGGAACCCGCTTGGGCCAGAGCCGCGGCCCACGCCGCACGCGCGGCGGCGGCGGCCTTGCCGCCCAGGGCCTGCGCGCTCGGCAACTCGGTGGGGTTGCGTTGCTGCCAGGCAGCGAGCAAACCCATCAGCGCCTCGCCGTGGGCCTGCGTGGCCAGTTTTTTGAGTGCCAGCTCGGCTTGCTCCAGCGCCTGGCGTTGGGCGCGGAAAGCCGCGTCGCCCAAGCGTGGGCCGCGCTCCTCGCGCTCGTGGCTGCGCCAATCGGCGCGCTCGCCACCGCGCTGCGCACCACGTGCGTCGCCCGGGAAACCCTCGCGTGGGCCTTTGCGGGCATCGCGGCCCGCAGCACCCGGACGGCCGGACTGGGGCTGCGCACGCGCCATGCCGGGCCGGTCGTCGCCACGCATGGCCACCAGCTTGCGCGGGGCGGCAGCAGGGGTGGCGGTAGGGGTGGCATGGGATTTGCCATCGGCCTCTGGCTGGGCCTCGGGCTGCGTGTCTGCACTGGGAGCCGCGTCGGGGGTGGCAGTGGCCGCGCCCGGCTCCTCCCCCGCTTGCGCTTCGGCCGCATCGGCGCCGGCCCCTGCCGCACCTGGGTCTGACTGGCTGGGGGTGGATGGTGCCACGGCGGCCACGCTTTGACCGCGCAGCACGGCGTGCAAGGCGTCGCTGGCGCTGCGTATGCGCTGCGCGTCGCCGGCAGCGCAGGCGGCTTCGAGCGCTTGGGCGGCTTGCAGCACGGCTTGGTCGTGCGCGCTCAGGGCGGCGGCGACGTGCACGCGCTCGGCCGTCTTGCGCTCGAAGGCGGCGTCGATGGGCTGCCTAAAGGCCTCCCACAGCTTTTGCTCGAGGCGCCGGTCCAGCGGCACGGCGTGCGCTTCTTGCTGCCAGCGCTGTTGCAGCGCCTTCACGGCGTCGATGCGCAAGGCGGGCATCTGGCCCAGCGCCTGGGCCTCGGCAATCAGGGCCTGGCGGCGCTGCACGCTCTGTTCTTGGGCGGCCTCGAGCGGCGCATGGGCCTGGGACATGGCCGCCTTCCACAGCGGTTGCAGCTCGGCAAAGAGCTTTTCGCTCAGGTGGCCGGACTCGCGCCAGCGCTCCGACAGGGCGTGCAGCTCGCGCAGCTGCAGCTTCCAGTCGGTGCTGGTGGCGTGCGCCGCCGTCCAGGCGTGCACCTCGTCGATCAATGCCAGGCGCTGGGCCCGGTTGGCTTGGTTTTGTTGCTTGAGCTGCTCGAGCCAAGCCTCGACCTGCTTGTGCGCTTCGTTGCAGGCTTCATCGAATTTTTTCCACAGCGCCTGATTGGACGCCCCGCCCTGATCGGTGGCCTTCCACTGCTCGCGCAACTGGCGCAGCGCCTCTTGCACCTTGCGCCCGCCCATGCGCTGCCCCTCGGGGGCTTGGGTGAGCGCGACCGCCTTGGCCAGCAGCTCTTCGCGCAACTGGTCGGCGCGCCAGCGCTGCCAGCCCTCGAGCTCGCTGCTGCTGGCCAAGGCGGCTTGGGCCTCGGTTTCCAGCGCGGGCGCGATGTGACGGCCATGGTCTTTGAGCACTTGGCGCAAGGCAGCGGCGGCCTTGGGTGCGGTTTTGCTGTGCCCTTGGGCCAGCTCTTGCTGCAGGGCCTGCAAGGCCGCGGCGACGGCCTGCGTGGCTTGTTGCTGGCGTGCTGCCTGGTCGGCGGCATCGGCAGCGGGTGGCGCCGCCACGCCGCGCAGGGCGCGCAGTTCGTCGGCCCACACCGGCACCGCCGGCAGGGCCACCTGCTCATCGGTGGCAGCAGCCAAGGCTTGGGTGAGCGCGGCGTCAAAGGCTTCCCAGACCAGGTTGAGCTGGTTGCGCGAGGTTTCGAGTTGCTGCGCGTACTTGGGCTCGAGGCTGGCCCAAGCGGGGTCGGCGCACAAGCCGCCGGCGCGGGTTTGCCAAGCGGCGACGTCGGTGCGCAGGGGTTCGCGCTGCGCTTGCGCCTCGGCCAGCGGCTTGGTCGAGAGCAGCTCGATGCGCTGCGCCAGCAACACCGCGGCCTCGCGCTCCACCTGCACCTGGTGCTGCAGGTCTTCGAGCGCCTTCATGCGCGCGCTCAAGGCCAGCCGCAAACCAGCCAGCGGCTCGCGCGACAGCGGTGCCCCGGCTTTGGCGGCCTCGCGCTGCCAGCCCATGGCGTCGGCCAAGTTGAGGCGCGACTGGGCCAACAGGGCCTGCGCTTTGGCCGCCCACTCTTCGGCGATCGCGTCTTGGGCCTTGATGCGCTTGAGCTCGTCGAGTTTGTCCTTGAGCGGCTTGGCCGCACCTTTGTCGCGGTGCGAGAGCTCGCGGTAGACCTCGGTCATTTGCTCGATGCTGGGCTCGCTGGCGAGCCACTCGCGCAGCCGGGTGGCGCGCTCGCCCGAAGTCGGGGACTTGAAAGCCCCTCCGGTCAGGGCGTCGAGTTGCGACAGGTCGGCGGTGGATGGGGCGGACTTGACAGAGGCGTTCACGGCTTCAGAGGGGGTAGGCAAGGCGACGCGCGCACCCACGAAGGGTGTGGTGCGCGGGCACATCAGGTTAATCGGGATAAGTGCAGGTTCAGCCTTCTATTGTCGCTGCTTTCGCAGCCCAAATGGGCGCGCGACCACAAGCAAATCCGCTCTGGATGCGCCGGCGTGCGCAATTTGCAGCCGTTAAGCCACAATGGCCACAGACTCAGCCTAGCCGGCCACACCATGAGAATGGGACCGGCCTAACCGGCCCACAGGTCCAGCGGCGGGTCGTGCACCACGGCTTTGAGGATGTCGGAGCGGGTGACGAAACCCTCGAGGCGGCCCTCGGCATCGACCACCGGCAAGCCTTGCAAACCGGTATCGAGCAGCACCAGCGCCAAGCGGCGCAGATCGGCTTGGGCGCTCACGGCGGGTACGGGGCTGATCATCACTTCCGTCACGGGCTGCGCCATCAGGGCCTGCCAGACCAAGGCGTGGCCGTCGGGAGTGGGCAGGCGCTCGGGTTGCATCAGTTCGGCGCGCGTCAGCAGCCCGATGATCATGCCGTTGCGATCCAGCACCGGGGCCTGACCAACGCCGCGCTGGTACAAGGTCCACCAGCCTTGGCGCACGGTCATGTCGTGCTTCAGCGCAATGGGTTTGCGGCTCATGACGTCGTCCACGGTGCGCAGCGCCCGCCTTGCCTGCGGCGCCCGTTGCAACTGGCTGTAGGAACTCAGGGCGTGGGCGCTGCCGCGGTGCTCGGCATGGCGCGCGGCCCCTGCGTCGGCATCGGGCAGGGTCAAAGGGCGATCGAACTCGGGTTCGAGGGCGCGTGTGCGCACGCTGCGCAAGGTGGGCACGACGCGGCGCAAATCCTCCGCCAAACCGCGGTACATGAGCCCCGACGTGCCGTAGATCGCAAACATGACAGCCCCTTACGCGCTGATGCAACATGGCCGCATTATCCAAAATTATCTATTTGGCGCAAGCATTTAAACCACTTGCGCCACCGGCACCGCGCCGCGGCACCGATCGTGGTCTGGCTAGCGACACGATCTAGGGCAAAAACAGGGCTTGCAGGTCGTTGAGAAAATCAAAACCGCGCGCACTGGGCCGGATGCGCCAGGCGTCGCGCTCGATCCAGCCTTGGGCTTCGGCCTTGGCCAGCGGGGCTTGGATCGCGCTCAGCGGCAAGCCGGTGCGGGCGGCAAAATCGGCCACGGCAAAGCCCTCGCGCAGGCGCAGCGCGTTGAGCATGAATTCGAACGGCAGCTCGCTCGCCGGCACCTCGTGCTCGCTGGCCACCGGCTGGCCCTGCAAGGCCTGCTCCATGTAGCGCTGCGGCTCGCGCCAGCGCACTTGGCGCAGCACGCGCTGCGCAAAACTGATTTTGCCGTGGGCGCCGGCCCCGATGCCAAGGTAGTCGCCAAAGCGCCAGTAGTTCAGGTTGTGCTGGCACTGGCGATCGGCCCGGGCATAGGCCGACACCTCGTAGCGCTGCAGCCCGGCGCTGGCGCAGCGCGCGCCGATGGCGTCGAGCATGGCCCAGGCGCTGTCGTCGTCGGGCAAATGCGGCGGCGGATGCTTGGCAAACACGGTGTTGGGCTCGAGCGTGAGGTGGTAGAGCGACAGGTGCGGCGGCGCATAGCCTAGGGCTCGCTCGAGGTCGTGCTGCAAATCGGCCAGCGTCTGCCCCGGCAGCGCATACATCAGATCGAGGTTGAAGGACTCAAAGTGCTGCGCAGCTTCGACCACCGCCGCGTGCGCCTGGGCGGCGTCGTGCACCCGGCCCAGCGCCTGCAAAAAGCGGTCGTCGAAGGATTGCACGCCCACGCTCAGGCGCGTCACGCCGGCGCTGCGGTAGGCGGCAAAGCGCTCGCGCTCGAAGCTGCCGGGGTTGGCTTCGAGCGTGATTTCGGCCTCGGGCAGCAGCGGCAGCAGGGCGCGCACGTCGGACAACAAGCGCTCGAGCGCCTCGGGCGGCAGCAGGCTGGGCGTGCCGCCACCCAAAAAGACGCTGTGCACGGCGCGCCCCCAGACCAGCGGCAGGCTGGCTTCGAGGTCGGCGCGCAGGGCTTGCAGGTAGCGCGCCCAAGGGGGGGCGGCGGCGCCGTCGAGGGCGTGGGAATTGAAGTCGCAGTACGGGCACTTTTTGATGCACCACGGCAGGTGCACGTACAGGCTCAGCGGCGGCAGGCTCGAGAGCTGGACGCGGCCCGGGCGCTCTAGGCGCACGCTCTGGGTGCTCACCGGGCTGGCGCTGCTCACTGGGCTGGCGCTCACGCTGCGCCCTTCAGCCCCAGCCAGCGCTGGCGCATCAGCTCCAACATGGCACGGGCCGCTTGGCCGCGGTGACTGAGGCGGTTTTTGAACTCGGGCGGCAACTGGGCGCAGGTTTGCCCGTGCTCGGGAAGGTAGAGCACGGGGTCGAAGCCAAAGCCGTGCGTCCCCACCGGTTCGGTGGCGATGAGGCCATGCAGGCGGCCGCTGGCCACCAGGGGCTCGGGGTCGTCAGGGGAGCGCAGCGCCACCAGGGTGCTGACCAAGGCCGCGCGCCGGTCGCTCAGGCCCTGCATCTGCTCGAGCAGGGCGCGCACGTTGTGGGCGTCGCCCTTGGGGTAGCCAAAGCGGGTGGCGTAAAAAGCGGTGTCCACGCCCGGCTGGCCGCCAAAGGCCTCGACGCACAGGCCGGCGTCGTCGGCCAGCGCGGGCAGGCCGCTGGCGGCGCTGGCGTGGCGCGCCTTGGCCAGCGCGTTTTCGACGAAGGTGCGGTGCGGCTCGGCGGCCTCGGCGATGCCCAATTCGGCCTGGCTTTGCAAGCGCACGCCCAAAGGCCCAAACAGGGCTTGCAGCTCGGCCAGTTTGCCGGCGTTGTGGGTGGCCAGCACCAGGGTCAGGGCCGGCTTCATCTTGGCCCCACGGCACCAGCAGGCAAGCCCACCGCCGCACGCTGCAGCCCGATCAGCTCGGTGATGCCGCTTTCGGCCAAGCGCAGCATCTGGCCCATTTGCTCGTGGCTGAAGGGCTGACCTTCGGCGGTGCCCTGCACCTCCACGAAATGGCCGGCGCCGGTCATGACCACGTTCATGTCGGTGTCGCAGGCCGAGTCTTCGTCGTAGTCCAGATCGAGCAGCGCCAGCCCTTGCAGCAGCCCCACCGACACCGCCGCCACCGGTTGGAGCAAGGGTGACTGCGCCAGCCGGCCTTGCGCCAGCAGGAACTGCACCGCGTCGTGCGCTGCCACCCAGGCGCCGGTGATGGCGGCGGTGCGGGTGCCGCCGTCGGCTTGCAGCACGTCGCAGTCGAGTGTGAGGGTGCGCTCGCCCAGCGCCTGCAGGTCGAACACCGCGCGCAGCGAGCGCCCGATCAGGCGTTGAATCTCTTGCGTGCGCCCGCTTTGCTTGCCCTTGGCGGCCTCGCGCGCGCTGCGGGTGTGGGTGGCGCGCGGCAGCATGCCGTATTCGGCCGTCACCCAGCCGGCGCCGCTGCCCTTTTGGTGCGGCGGCACCTTGTCTTCGACACTGGCGGTGCACAGCACCCGCGTACGGCCAAACTCGACCAGCACCGAGCCTTCGGCGTGGCAGGTGTAGGCGCGGGTGATGCGCACCGGGCGCAAGGCATGGGCCGGGCGGGCGTCGAGGCGCTGGCTCGCTGGAATACTCGCTTGGGTGGCGGTCGCTTGGGCAGTCAAGGCGTTAGCAGTCATGGGTGTAAAGGTGCAAAAAAATCAGGGTCGGTTGCGGCGCACGGCGGTGCGGCGGATGGCGGCATGGATTTCGTCGATCGATTGCTCGATGCGCCCCAAGTCGAACACATCGCTGCCTTCGCCGTGGGTCGATTGGGTGTCGGCGTCTGGTTCGGGTGTTGCGTCGTGTGTGGCTTCGGGCACCAGATCGGCAGCCCCGGCGCCCTCCCACTCCAGCGCCAGCAAGGACACGTTGTCGCTGTGGGGGCCGGCCTTGAGCAAGGCCAGGCGCACCAAGTCGGGCACGCCATCGCGCAGCGAGCGCCCTTGCAGGCCGGCAGCGATCGCGTCGTCGCTCAAGGGCGACCACAGGCCGTCGGAACACAGCAGCAACTGGTCGCCGGCTCGCAGCGTCAAGGGGCCGGTGTGGTCAAACAAGGGCGGCGTGGACGAACCTAGGCAGGTAAAGAGCAGGTTGCGGTTCGGCAGATGGGGCCGATGGGGCAGGTGCGCAAACAGCTCGGGCTTGTCATGGTGGCTGTGGTCGCGGGTGCGAAACCACACCTGCCCAGCGCGCAACCCGTACAGGCGCGAATCGCCCGCGTGCACCGCCCACAGTTGGTTGTCTTGCAACACCGCCGCCACCAAGGTGGTGCGCGGCTGCTCGGGCAGATCGTGGGAGCGGGCGTAATCGACGATGGCGCGGTTGGCTTGCAGCAGGGATTGCTGCAGAAAAACCGCGGGGTTGGCCAGCCGGGGCTTGGCCTGGGCCAGAAAAGTCTGTGCATACACCCGCACCGCAATTTCGGCCGCCCGCTCACCCCCGCTGTAGCCCCCCATGCCATCGGCCAAGACGAGCAAAACCCCCTCGGGCGAGTGGGTGTAAGCCAAGCGGTCTTCGTTGTCGTCGCGCCCCCCTTGGCTGCTGGCCTGATACACCGAAAACTTCATGACTCGGGATAAAAACTGGAGCGCCCCGAAGGCGTGACAGGCTGTTTGGCTGAGCCCGGCCAGATGCGCCCGACTTGCTGACGCAGCTTGTCGGCCAGTGTGGGCGGGGTGTAGATGGGCACGGGTTCGCGTTGCAATTCCTTTTGCAAATCAAACACCGACTGCGGCCGCGCCGTGGCCGGCAGCGCCATGCACCACTGCACGACCTCGATCAGGTTGTCGGAGTACAAACCGCGCAGGCGCGACATGGCCAGCGGCAACCGGTCTTTTTCGAGGCGCTGCGGCGCGTCGTGGGGCGGATACCCTTGCATGCAAGAGTACAGGCAGGCACCCACGGCGTACAGATCGGTCCAGGGGCCCAACTGGGCACCGCGCTCGTACATCTCGGGGGCGGCAAAGCCCGGGGTGTACATGGGGCGCACGAAGTTGCCCTCGTTGCTCAGCACCTCGCGGGCGGCGCCAAAATCGATCAACACGGCCTTGTTGGCGTCGGTGATGAACACGTTGGCGGGCTTGATGTCCAGGTGCAGCATTTTGTGCTGATGCACGATGCGCAAGCCGCGCAGCAACTCATCAAAAAGCGAACGGATGGTGGCTTCGCGCAAAATCTTTTTGCGCTTGAGGGTGCGCGCCGTGACGATGAACTCTTGCAGCGAGGCGCCCTCGAGCAAGTCCATGACCATATAAACGGTCTCGTTTTCCCGGAAAAAATTCTGCACCCCCACCACCGAAGGATGCGAAATTTGCGCCAGCGCCCGACCTTCTTCAAAAAAACTTTTGAGGCCCAGGCGGTACAGCGAGAGCTTTTCGGGCGGCACCACCGGCAACAGTTCGCCGGGCGCGCGCAAGACCAAAGCCGCCGGCAGGTACTCCTTGAGCGCCACCTTGAGCCCGGCCGGGTCGAGCGCCAGATAGACCAAGCCAAAGCCGCCGCTGGCCAACAGGCGCACAATCCGGTAGCCGCCTATCAGGGTGTCGGGTGGCAGGGGAGCGGGTTTGGTCTTTGACATAATCGGCGCAGAGCAAGCACCCGCAGCCTTGCAATCAGATCAACAAGAGAGTGAATCCGTGCCAGTTTACAGCATGACCGGTTATGCCTGCGCCAGCCAGCGCCTGCGCCCCGCCGCAGCCCCCGAGCACGCGCCCGAACTCGTGCTGGGGGTGGAGATTCGCTCCGTCAACAGCCGCTTTCTGGACTTGGGCTTTCGCTTGAGCGACGAACTGCGCGCCAGCGAACCGGCGCTGCGCGAGCGCTTGCAAGCGCAGCTCAAACGCGGCAAGGTCGAGGTGCGGGCGTGGGTTGAGGGCCGCACCGACGCCGGTTGGCGCGCCCCCAGCAGCGCCGAGCTGCAAAAACTGCTCTCGATGCAAGACCATATCCGCACTTGGATGCCGCAGGCGCGCGAGCTCTCGGTGGCCGAACTGCTGCAACTGGTGGCGCGCTCGACCCCGCTCCCCGGCGCCCTGACCGAGGCCGTATCCAGCCTGTGCGAGCAGGTGCTGCACGATTTGCGCAGCGCCCGCGAGCGCGAGGGCGCGCGCTTGGCCCAGACGCTGCACGAGCGGCTGCAGCAACTGCAGGCGCTGGCGCAGCAGGCCCAGCCGCTGGTGCCGGCCCAGGTCGAGCAGCAGCGGCTGCGTTTTTTGGAGCGCTGGAACGAGGCCATGGGCCACACCGCCACCGCCACCGCATCCGTTTCGGCCCCGGCCCCGGCCGCGGCCCAAGAGCGCGCCCTGAGCGAAGCCACCGCCTACGCCCTGCGGCTCGACATCGCCGAAGAACTGACGCGGCTGCAGTCGCACCTCCAGGAAATCGGGCAGCTGCTCGAGCGCGGCGGCGAAGTGGGCAAACGGCTCGACTTCCTGATCCAGGAGCTGCAACGCGAGGCCAACACCTTGGGCAGCAAGTCGTCCAGCCTCGTGCTGACGCGCATCGCCGTCGACATGAAGGTGCTGATCGAGCAGATGCGCGAACAGGTGCAAAACCTCGAATGAACATGGACTACCCCGGCAACCTCTACGTCGTCTGCGCCGCCAGCGGCACCGGCAAATCGAGCCTCGTCAAGGCCTGGCGCCAAGCCGACGCGCAACTGGCGCTGTCGGTCTCGCACACCACCCGGGCGCCGCGCGGACAAGAGCGCGACGGGCGCGAGTACCACTTTGTGAGCGCCGCGGCCTTTGACCAGTTGCTGGCCGAGGGCGCCTTTGTGGAGTGGGCGCACGTGCACGGCCAGCGCTACGGCACCTCGCGCCAGGCACTGGCCGACGCGCTGCGCAGCGGCACCGACCTGGTGCTGGAGATCGACTACCAAGGGGCGCTGCAGATCAAGCAGCAGTTCCCCCATGCGGCCCTGATCTTTATCCTGCCCCCGAGCTGGGACGAGTTGCGCGAGCGCCTGCAGCGGCGCGCCGAAGACAGCGCCGAGGTGATCGAACTGCGGCTGCGCAATGCGGTGGCCGAGGTGGCGCAAGTCGATCGCTTCGACTTCGTTATAATCAACGATTCTTTTGTGCGCGCCTTGCTCGATCTGCAGTCGATCGCCCAGGCCCAGCGCTTGCGTGTGGCCACCCAGCGCCGCCAGCGCGCCGCCCTCTTTGCGGCCCTGCAAATCTAAGCGCTCAAGCCCCGTCCATTCACTTCAATACGCACCCCATGGCCCGCATCACCGTCGAAGATTGTCTGGAAAAAATCCCCAACCGCTTCCAGCTCGTGTTGGCCGCCACCTACCGGGCGCGCATGCTCAACCAAGGCCACACCCCCAAGGTCGAGAGCAAAAACAAATCGGTGGTGACCGCCCTGCGCGAAATTGCCGATGGCAAAATCGGGCTGGAAATGCTCAAAAAAGTACCCTCCTGAACCCGGTACCGAATCTCGTACCCAGCCCGGCACCCAACCCAGCATGGGGCCGCACGGCCACGCGAGCGCCGGGACTATAGTGGCGTCCGTCATGCAAGCCCAAGCCAAAGCGGCTAAAGTAGCGGGATCATGAGCGAGCATGCCATCGCCACCACCGAAGCCGGCCCCTTGGCCGCACCGCAGGCCCTGGTTGCGGCCCGCTTTTCCGCGCTCGAGGCGGCTTTGGATTACCTCAGCGCCGCCGAAATCGAACAGGTGCGGCAGGCCTTTCGCTTTGCCGACCAAGCCCACGCCGGGCAGTTGCGCAACAACGGCGACCCCTACGTCACCCACCCCATCGCTGTGGCGCTGCAGTGCATCGAATGGAAGCTCGATGCCCAAGCCCTGTGCGCAGCGCTGATGCACGACGTGCTCGAAGACTGCGGCTGCACCAAAGCCGATCTGGTGCAAGCCTTTGGCCCCCAAGTGGCCGATCTGGTTGACGGCCTGACCAAGCTCGACAAGCTCGAATTCGACAGCCGCGAGCAAAACCAAGCCGAATCCTTTCGCAAAATGCTGCTGGCGATGGCGCGCGACGTGCGCGTGATCCTCATCAAGCTGGCCGACCGCACCCACAACATGCGCACCCTGGGCGACATGCCGCGGCGCAAATGGGGCCGCATCAGCGCCGAAACGCTCGAAATCTACGCCCCCATCGCGCACCGGCTGGGCCTGAACAACAACTACCGCGAACTGCAAGACCTCGCCTTCAGGCACCTGCACCCTTGGCGCTATCAGGCGCTCTCCAAAGCGCTGGACAAATCGCGAACCCGCCGCAAAGACCTCGTGGCCAAGGTGCGCGGCGAGATCGAGGGCGCGTTTTTGCGCCACGGCCTCGAGGCGCGCATTGTCGGGCGTGAAAAAACGCTCTACTCGATCTACAACAAAATGGACAGCAAGCACCTGTCCTTTGCCCAAGTCACCGACCTGTACGGTTTTCGCGTCATCCTGCCCGAGCTGCTGGATTGCTACCGGGCGCTGGGCATCCTGCACCAGATCTACAAACCGCTGCCGGGCAAGTTCCGCGACTACATCGCCATCGCCAAGATGAACGGCTACCAGTCGCTGCACACCACGCTGGTCGGGCCATTGGGCGCCAACATCGAATTCCAGTTGCGCACCCCGGCGATGGACGTGGTGGCCGAATCCGGCGTGGCCGCGCACTGGCTCTACAAATCGAGCGCGCCCGACGCCCAGGCCGCCATCGAGCCCGATGCGCAGTGGCTGCAATCGCTGCTCGACATCCAGCACCTGACGCACGACGCGGCCGAATTTTTGGACCACATCAAGATCGACCTGTTTCCGGATTCGGTCTATGTGTTCACGCCCAAGAGCCGCATCCTCACGCTGGCGCACGGCGCCACGGTGGTGGATTTTGCCTACACCATCCACTCCGATGTCGGCAGCCGCGCCATCGGGGCCAAGGTCAACGGCGAGCAGGTGCCCTTGAGCACCCGGCTCAAAAACGGCGACGTGGTCGAAATCCTCACCTCGCCGCACGCGCAACCCAACCCGGCTTGGCTCGGATTCGTCAAAACCGGGCGCGCGCGCTCCAAAATCCGCAACCACCTCAAAACGCTGGCGCTCGAAGAATCGCACGCACTGGGCGAGCGCTTGCTGCTGCAGGCGCTGCGCGCCGAGGGTTTCATCGGCTTGCCCGACGACGCCGACGAAGCGCACCAAGCGGCGTGGGACAAACTGCTGCGCTTTGCCGGCAACCGCAACCGGCGCGAACTGCTCACCGACCTTGGTCTGGGCAAGCGCATCGCTGGCATGGTGGCCAAAAAACTGGCTGCGCTGCTGGGCGAGATCGGCCACAAGCCCGACGTGCTGCTGATCAGCCAAGAGCGCTACGGCATCGCCGCCGCCGACCAAGCCAGCCAAGGCGTGGTCTCGCTCGACGGCAGCGAAGGCGCCTCGGTGCAATACGCCGACTGTTGCCTGCCGATTCCGGGCGACCGCATCGTCGGCTATCTGGGCAAGGGCGACGGCTTGGTGGTGCACACCGACGACTGTCCCGTCGGCAAGCGCCTGCTGCGCCGCGACAGCGAGCGCTTCCTCGAGGTCGAATGGGCCGAGGAGCCGGCACGGCCGTTCGAGACCAGCGTGCTCGTGACCGTGAACAACGGCACCGGCGTGCTGGCCAAGGTGGCGGCGGCACTGGCGGCGGCAGAGGCCGACATCACGCACCTGCACATGGGCGACGAGCGCGGCCAAAACACCATCGACCTGCGCTTTGCGCTGGCGGTGCGCGACCGCGTGCACCTGGCCCAGGTGCTGCGCCAGCTCAAGCGCACGGCGTCGGTGGTGCGGGCGCAACGCCTGCGGCCGCAGCGGCCGGGTAGCTGACTTCCAGCACCTCCAGCAGCTCCCAACCCGCGGGGGTGTGCACCCGCACCTCATCGCCCACCCGCGCTTTGAGCAGCGCCTGCGCCACGGGTGCCACCCAACTGATCTGCCCCAGGCTCGGTTCGGCCTCGTCGATGCCCAAGATCTGCACCGTGGCCTCGCTGCCGTCGGCGCGAGCGTAGCGCACCCGGGCACCAAAAAACACCTGCTCGCTGCCGTGCTGCTGCGCTGGATCGACCACCACCGCGATGTCGAGTCGGCGCGTCAAAAAACGGATGCGGCGGTCGATCTCGCGCAGGCGCTTCTTGCCATACAGGTAGTCGCCGTTTTCTGAGCGGTCGCCGTTGCTGGCGGCCCAGTGCACCACCTCGACCACGCGCGGGCGCTCGACGTCGAGCAGGTGCAAGAGCTCGGCGCGCAGGCGCTGGTGGCCGGCGGGCGTGATGTAATTTTTGCCGCCAGCGGGCAGCGCGGCGGCACCGGGGGTATCGTCCTCGCCGTCGTCGGCATCGGTTTCTTTGGTGAAGGCTTTGCTCATGGCACGGGCCCCGTTGCGGGCTAAAAAAACAGATTGGCTTGGTGTCGATTGTGCGACATGGGCCGGGCGCAGCGGCGCCGCTTTGGGGGTGGCGCAAGCAACCGATCGGCGAGAATCGGCGCTCTGGTCTGGCCGCCTTGAGCAGCCCCTTTGAGCAGCCGCTTTGCCCCTTTGCTGCTCCCCTTCGCTTTGCCCTTCGCTTCACCCTGCCGTTTTGATGACCCCTTCGCCACCGCCAGCGCAACCCCGGATCGTGTTTTCGCACGCCAACAGCTTTCCCGGCCCCACCTACCGCGTGCTGTTCGAGCGCTTGCAGCAGCTGGGCTACTCGGTCAGTGCGCCCGAAAAATTTGGCCACGACCCGGCCTACCCGGTGACCAGCAACTGGCCGCACCTGGTGCAGCAGCTGGCCGATTTCGTGTTGCGCCAGTACCCCAGCGCGGCCGAGCGCGGCACGCCTTTGTATCTGGTGGGCCATTCGCTGGGCGGCTACCTGAGCCTGATGTGCGCCGCCAAGCACCCGCTGCTGGGCGGCCAGCCGGTGGCCGGGGTGGTGCTGCTCGATTCGCCCCTGCTCAGCGGTTGGCGTGCCCGCGCCCTAGAAGCCGCCAAGCGGACGCGGCTCATCGGCGCCGTGTCGCCCGGGCAGGTGAGCCGCAAGCGGCGCAACAGCTGGGCCAACGCGGCCGAGGCGCTGGCGCACTTTGCCCACAAAAAAGCCTTTGCGCGCTGGGACCAGCGGGTGCTGCACGACTACATCGAGCACGGCACGCACGAGGTCGCCACCGCACAGGGCAGCCGACGCGTGCTGAGCTTCGAGCGCGAAGTCGAAACCGCCATCTACAACACCTTGCCGCACCACCTCGACCGGCTGCTGCGCCGGCACCCGTTGGCGTGCCCGCTGGCTTTCGTCGGCGGCAGCGATTCGGTCGAGCTGCGCCAGGTGGGCCTAGCGCTCACGCACAAGCTGGTGGGCAGCACGCCCAGCGCGCGGCTGCAAACCATCGAGGGCAGCCACCTGTTCCCCATGGAGCGCCCCGAAGAAAGCGCGGCGGCCATCGACCAGGCGCTGCGCAGCTTTTTTTAGCGCGTCCAGTCCACCCAGCCCATGTAGGCCGTGAGCAGCACCAGCAGCCCAAAGCCGATGCGGTACCAAGCAAAGGGCACGAAGGTGTGCTGCGCCACGTAGCGCAGCAGCCAGCGCACGCAAGCCCAGGCCGAGAGCCAAGTCACGACCATGCCTACGGCGAAAAACGGCAGGTCGGCGCGGGTGAGCAGATCGGCGTTTTTGTACAGGGCATAGCCCGCCGCCCCGACCAGCATGGGGATCGAGAGAAAAAAACTGAACTCGGTGGCGGCGCGGCGCGAAAAGCCAAAGGCCATGGCGCCGATGATGGTGGCCCCGGATCGGCTCACGCCCGGCACCAGCGCCAGGCACTGGATCAGCCCGACGGTGAGCGAATCGCGCCAGCCCACCGCGTCCACCTCTTGGATGCGCTGCGGCGGCTGACGCGCCTGCCGGGCCTCGACCCACAAAATCACCAGCCCGCCCGAGATGAAACTGAAAGCCACCACCAGCGGGTTGAACAGCACGCCAGTGATGAAGTCAAAAAACAGCACCCCCATGATCACCGCCGGCAGGCAGCCGATGACGAGGTTGCTGGTGAAGCGCCAAGCCACGGCGTCGCCACGCGGCAGCCCCTGCGCGGTGGCCAGCAACCGCTCCAGATAGACCGAGACGATGGCCAGCAGCGCCCCGACCTGGATCACGATCTCGAACAGCCGCACCTTCTCGCCGTAGAGCCCGAGCAAGGCCGAGGTCAGGATCAGGTGCCCGGTGGAAGAAATCGGCAAAAACTCGGTGATGCCCTGCACCAGTCCCATCACGGCGGCCTTGAGCAGCAAAACGATGTCCATACGAAGCCAAAAAACACGAAGGCTGCAGTGTAACTGCCTGACCTGCACAAGCAGCGCCCCGCCTTGGGCACGCCGCCATCAGCGCAGCCCTTGGGCAGCGCGCCCGGCCCTGCACCCCAGCCCCAGCCCCTAAAATCGGCCCATGAGTTCTCACCC
>Ga0209103_1000118_pt1 | contig 23452 bp, 18 predicted proteins | sample 4C3metaG_FD_184152 | JGI IMG/M metagenome (GOLD analysis project Ga0209103, IMG submission 184152) | Freshwater bacterial and archeal communities from Indian Creek, Illinois, USA - 4C3 metaG (SPAdes) (version 2) | ecosystem: Environmental > Aquatic > Freshwater > Unclassified | place: USA...
TCAATGTGCTCATGGGATTTCTCCTGGGTTTTGGATTGACGGGCTCCATGGTAATGGAAAAATCCATTACTTAGCCACCCGGCTTAAGCGTGCGCACCATTTGCATCGCCGAGCCAATCAGATTGCTGACTTCGCTCATATTGGAGGGAACGATCAGGGTGGTGTTGGACTCGGCGGCCACCTTGGCGTAGGCTTCGACGGCTTTTTCGGCTACTTTTAGCTGCACCGCGGCCTCGCCGCCTTCGGTGCGGATGGCGCGCGCGATGCGCTCGATGGCTTGCGCCGAGGCTTCGGCCACGGCCAGAATGGCGGAGGCTTGGCCTTGGGCCAGGTTGATGGCGGCTTGGCGCTCGCCCTCGGAGCGGGCGATGGAGGCTTCGCGTTCGCCGTTGGCGATGTTGATCTGCTCTTGCTTGCGCCCCTCGGAGGCGGCGATGAGGGCGCGCTTTTCGCGTTCGGCGGTGATCTGGGCCTGCATCGAGCGCAGGATTTCGGCCGGCGGGGTGAGGTCCTTGATCTCGTAGCGCAGCACCTTCACGCCCCAGTTCAGCGCCGCCTCATCGACGGCGGTGACCACCTGGGCGTTGATCATGTCGCGCTCTTCGAAGGTTTTGTCGAGCTCCATGCGGCCGATGATGCTGCGCAGCGTGGTTTGCGCCAGTTGCGTGATGCCCATCATGAAGTTGGAGGAGCCGTAGCTGGCGCGCATGGCGTCGGTGACCTGGAAGTACAAAATCCCATCGACCTTGAGCTGGGTGTTGTCTCGGGTGATGCAAATCTGCTCCGGCACATCCATCGGGATTTCCTTCAGGCTGTGCTTGTAGGCCACCCGATCGACGAAGGGCACCAGAAAGTTCAGCCCCGGCCCAAGCGTGCCGGCGTATTTGCCCAGGCGTTCCTTGACCCAGGCGTTTTGTTGCGGCACCACCTGGATGGAGCGGATGACGAACACGATGGCGACGATGGCCAGTGCAAGGGCGATGAATTCCATGGAGATTTCCTCTCAAAAAATGCGGTTTCAAGCCCCGTCAAGTGCCGCCACGGATGGCAGCACCGGGGTGGATGCGTTCTCTACTCGCCGACTGCTCGCTCGCTGAGCGGCGCTGCCGCGCTGGGGCTGACCAGCAAAGTATTGCCCTGCAACGCGACGATGGTGTGACGCCCAGGCCGGGCGCTGGCCGGGTCGCCCTGGAGCTGCACCGCCCAGTCGGCGCCGCGGTAGCGCACCTGCGCCGTGCCGTCTGCGCGCCAGTGCTCGACTGTGAGCGACTGGCCAATGTCGAGGTTGATGTCTGGGTTGCGCCCCGCTTGTGGCTGCGCCGGATGGCGCACGCGCCAGCGCTGCCAGAGCACCACCGCGCCGCCGCCTGCCGCCGCCGCGCTGAGCAATTGGCCGGTGAGGTCTAGGCCCGCGTGTGCCGCCAGCGCACCGGCCACCAGCCCCACGGCCAGCATGAGCAAAAAGAAGGTGCCGGTCAAGAGTTCCAGCACCACGGCAGCGCCCGCGAGCAGCCACCAGATGGTCCAATCGGCCATGCCCGTCCTTGGTTGCAAAAGGGTGTGTGGCTTGCAGCATAACGCAACAATGGCTTGGGTGCCAAAAAAATCTGCTCGCCAGCTTGCCCTCAAGGCAGCGGATTTTCACAATCCCTCACTACACTAGCGGGCTATGAAATTTCGCTTCCCCATCGTCATCATCGACGAAGACTTCCGCTCCGAAAACACCTCGGGTTTGGGCATTCGTGCGCTGGCGCAAGCCATCGAGAGCGAGGGCTTTGAGGTGGTCGGCGTCACCAGCTACGGCGATCTGTCGCAGTTTGCGCAGCAGCAAAGCCGCGCCAGCGCCTTTATTTTGTCGATCGACGACGAGGAATTCACCCCTGGCCCAGACTTGGACCCGGCGGTGCTGAACCTGCGCCACTTCATCGACGAGGTGCGGCGCAAAAATGCCGACGTGCCGATCTACATCTACGGCGAAACCAAGACCAGCCGGCACCTGCCCAACGCCATTTTGCGCGAGCTGCACGGCTTCATTCACATGTTCGAGGACACGCCCGAGTTCGTGGCGCGCCACCTCATCCGCGAAGCCAAGAGCTACCTAGAGGGCATCCAGCCGCCCTTTTTCAAGGCGCTGCTCGACTACGCCGAAAACGGCTCCTACAGCTGGCACTGCCCCGGCCACTCGGGCGGGGTGGCCTTTCTCAAGTCGCCCGTGGGGCAGATGTTTCACCAGTTCTTTGGCGAAAACATGCTGCGCGCCGACGTCTGCAACTCGGTCGAAGAGCTCGGGCAGTTGCTGGACCACAACGGTGCCATCGGTGAGAGCGAGCGCAACGCGGCGCGCATTTTCAACGCCGACCACTGCTTTTTCGTCACCAACGGCACCAGCACCAGCAACAAAATGGTCTGGCACCACACGGTGGCACCGGGCGACGTGGTGCTGGTGGACCGCAACTGCCACAAGTCGGTGCTGCACAGCATCATCATGACCGGATCGATTCCGGTGTTCCTCAAGCCCACGCGCAACCACTGGGGCATCATCGGCCCGATTCCGCAAAGCGAGTTCGAGCCCGACGCGATCCGCGCCAAAATCGAAGCGCACCCGCTGCTGGCCGGGGTCGATGCGCAGACGGTCAAGCCGCGCATCCTCACGCTGACGCAGTCCACCTACGACGGCGTGCTCTACAACACCGAAGCCATCAAGCAAATGCTCGACGGCTACGTGGACAACCTGCACTTCGACGAAGCCTGGCTGCCGCACGCGTCCTTTCACCCCTTTTACGGCACCTTCCACGCCATGGGGCGCAAGCGCGGGCGGCCGCGGCATTCGGTGGTCTATTCCACGCAGAGCATCCACAAGCTGCTGGCCGGCATCAGCCAAGCCAGCCACGTGCTGGTGCAAGACTCGCAGACCACACCGCTGGACCGGCACCTGTTCAACGAAGCCTACCTGATGCACACCAGCACCAGCCCGCAGTACAGCATCATCGCCAGTTGCGACGTGGCCGCCGCCATGATGGAGCCACCCGGCGGCACCGCGTTGGTCGAGGAAAGCATCGCCGAGGCGCTGGACTTTCGGCGCGCCATGCGCAAGGTCGATGCCGAGTTTGGCGACGACGACTGGTGGTTCCAAGTCTGGGGCCCCGAGGCGCTGGCCGAGGAGGGCGTGGGCCGCGCCCACGACTGGATTTTGCAGCGCACCACCCCCGACGGCCAGCCTCTGCTGCGCGGTGGCGACGCCTGGCACGGCTTTGGCGACATGGCACCGGGCTTCAACATGCTGGACCCGATCAAGGCCACCTTGCTCACGCCGGGGCTGAACATGAAGGGCGACTTTGCCACCAGCGGCATTCCGGCCAGCATCGTCACCAAATACCTGGCCGAGCACGGCGTGGTGGTGGAAAAAACCGGCCTCTACAGCTTTTTCATCATGTTCACCATCGGCATCACCAAGGGCCGCTGGAACACCCTGCTCACCGCCTTGCAGCAGTTCAAGGACGACTACGACCGCAACCATCCGCTGTGGCGCACCATGCCCGAGTTCTGCCGCAAGCAGCGCCGTTACGAAAAAATGGGCTTGCGCGACCTGTGCCAAATGGTGCACGAGCTGTACGCCAAATCCGACATCGCGCGCCTGACCACCGAGATGTATTTGAGCGACCTCACCCCGGCCATGAAGCCCAGCGACGCCTTCGCCCAGATCGCCCGGCGCCGCACCGAGCGGGTGCCGATCGACGCGCTGGAGGGGCGCATCACGACCGCGCTCATCACCCCGTACCCGCCCGGCATCCCGCTGCTGATACCGGGTGAGGTGTTCAACCGCCGCATCGTCGATTACCTCAAGTTTGCGCGCGACTTCGCCTTGCAGTGCCCCGGCTTCGAGACCGACATCCACGGCCTGGTGGTCGAGGAGGGCGCAGACGGGCGCAAGGCCTACTTCGCCGACTGCGTCAAAGCCGCCTGACTCTGGGTTACAGTAGCCACTGGAGCTGCGACTGCGCAAGCCGAGCGGCTATTCTTCATCGATAAGGAGCAAGCATGTTTCCAGAGTACCGCGATCTGATTTCCGAGCTCAAAGTGAGCGACAACCACTTCAGCCGCCTGTTTGAGAAGCACAACGACCTGGACCACACCATCAAGAACATGGAAGCCGGCATCACCACCGGCAGCCGCGAGCAGATCGAGACGCTGAAAAAAGAAAAACTGCGCCTCAAAGACGAGCTGTACGTGGTGCTCAAGAAGGCCGACGCCGCTCGGGCAGCCTGAGCGCAGTCCCCATCCCCATCGGGGCCCTCCCTTAGCGCAACGCCGGTGGGTTCTGCTTGGACGAATGCCTAAACGGTCGCCTGCGGGCGGCTTTTTCGTGTGCGGGCAGGGCCGCTGGGTGTGCGGCTGCGGGCCCGCGCGCGCTGGGTGCCTAGCGCAGCGCCAGCAGCTCGGCCGATGCGGGTGCGGCGGCGGGCGCGGCGGGTGCGGCGGGTGCGGCTGACTGGCGCGCCGTGGCCGCATCGGCCTGCACCCGCCGTGCGCCATTGAAGCGCGTGGCCCAAAAGCGCACATCCATGCGTTCGATGCGGATGCGCGCGCCCGTTCGCGGCGAATGCACGAAGCGGTAATCGCCAATGTAGATGCCCACATGGCTGTAGCGCCGCCCCAGGGTGTTGAAAAACACCAAGTCGCCAGGGGCCAGTTCGCTGCGCTCGATCGGGGCGGTGGCACGGGCTTGATCGCGCGAAATGCGCGGCAGTTGCAAGCCCATCACCTGGCGAAACGCCGCCTGCACGAAGCCGCTGCAGTCAAAGCCTTCTTCGGCGCTGTTGCCACCAAGCCGGTAAGGCACCCCCAGAAAACCCAGCGCATGCACCACCAGGCTGGAATGCAAGGGCCGCTGGGCGCGGTCTGCGTGGGCAGCAGGGGCTGCCTCGGCGGGCATGGCCTGGGGTTCCATGGGGTGGGCTTCTGGCGCTGTGGTGGGATCGAAGCGGGTGCTGGCTGGGGCCGCCAAACCCTGCTGCTGCAAAAAATCCGCCAAGGCATCGGTCGCGTGAGCGGGTGCGGGCACAATCAGGGCAGCCCACACAGCCACGGCGGCCAAACGATGCACCGCCTGGGCACGGAGGGTATTGCCTGCGTTGATTTGTCTCATGGCTTGCAGAATATAAGCAAAGCTTTGTGCTGTCAATGGCTTGTGATCCTATTTTGAAGTAATCCGCTGACGGAGACCGTTACCATGCTGCTCGACCTCGATGATTGCCAACTGGTGCTGGTGGACTACCAGGCCAAGCTGATGCCGGTGATCGGCCACGCCGACGAGGTGCTGGCGCGTGCCGTGCTGCTGGCGCGCGCCGCCCGCTTGCTGGGTGTTCCGGTCTGGGGCACGGAGCAAAATCCGAACCGCCTAGGGCCCAACGCACCCGAGCTGCGCGCATTGTGCCAGCAAACTTTCAGCAAAATGCACTTCAGCGCCTGCGAGTCGGACTTGGTGCAGGCGCTGCGCCCGCCCGAGCGGCCTGCACCCAAACCGGCGGGCAACGCGCGCAGCCTGCCCAAACACCTGCAAAAGCCTGCCGCCGCGGCCGAGCCCGAGCGCCAAACCGTGCTCATCGCGGGTTGCGAAACCCATGTGTGCCTGCTGCAAAGCGCGCTTGGCCTGCTGGAGCAGGAGTTTGAGGTTTGGGTCGTCACCGACGCCTGCGGTTCGCGGCGCGAGCGCGACCGCGACGCCGCCTTCGACCGCCTGGCCAACAACGGTGTGGAGCTGGTGACGAGCGAAATGGTGCTGTTCGAGTGGCTGCAGCACTGCGAGCACCCGCAGTTTCGCGAGGTGCTGGCACTCATCAAGTAAGCCCGGTGGTGGCGCGGTGGGTCGGTAAAATCAGCCCCAACACCCCACCCCACCTGGCCCACACCGTGACCCCACACCTGACCCCAATCGAGGGCGGCGACGCCCTCAGCCGTTTTCGCGCCCAACAAATCCTGCCCCGCCTGCAAGCCGTCTCTGGGGCCATAGTCGGCGTATCGGCGCGCTACCTGCATTGGGTGGCCACGGACGCCCCCTTGACTGCGGCGCAACTGCAAGACTGGCAGGCGCTGCTGCGCTACGGCCCGCCATACCAAGGCCAAGGGGAGGGCGAAGGTGTGCGGGTCGTGGTCACGCCGCGCCTGGGCACCGTGTCGCCCTGGGCCTCCAAGGCCACCGACATTGCGCGCAACTGCGGTTTTGCCGTGCGCCGCGTCGAGCGCTGCACCGAATACCATTTGCAACTGCGCGCCGGCCTGTTTGGCCGCTCCAGCGCCGGCCTGAACCCGGCGCAGTGGCAGCAGGCGGCGGCGCTGCTGCACGACCGCATGACCGAAAGCGCGCTGGCCACCCGCGAGGCGGCGCAGCAATTGTTCAGCGAACTGGCCCCGGCACCGCTGGAGCACGTCGATCTGCTCGGCGCGGGCCGGGTGGCGCTGGAGCAGGCCAACCGCTCCTGGGGCCTGGCGCTGGCCGAAGACGAAATCGACTACCTGCTGGCGGCCTTCCAGGCGCTGGGGCGCAACCCGAGCGACGTGGAGCTGATGATGTTTGCGCAGGCCAACAGCGAGCACTGCCGCCACAAAATTTTCAACGCCGAATTCGTGATCGACGGCGTGGCGCAGCCGCACAGCCTGTTTGGCATGATCCGCCACACCCACCGCAGCCACCCGCAGCACACCGTGGTGGCCTACTCCGACAACGCCGCCGTGATGCAGGGGCACCAGTTGGAGCGCTTCGTGGCGCGCATGGATCAGCCCGATGCGGTGCCGGTTTACACCGCCGAGGCCGCCGAGCAGCACATTCTGATGAAGGTGGAAACGCACAACCACCCCACCGCGATCTCGCCCTTTGCCGGGGCCGCCACCGGCGCTGGCGGCGAAATCCGCGACGAGGGCGCCACCGGGCGCGGGGCCAAGCCCAAAGCGGGCCTGACCGGCTTTAGCGTCTCCAAGCTCTGGGGCGGCTGGGCCGACCTGCCCGAGGGCAAGCCCGAGCACATCGCCAGCCCCCTGCAGATCATGATCGAAGGGCCGCTGGGCGGGGCCGCTTTCAACAACGAATTTGGTCGCCCCAATCTGCTGGGCTACTTTCGCGAATACGAGCAGGTGGTAGGCGGGGTGCGGCGCGGCTACCACAAGCCGATCATGATTGCCGGCGGCATCGGCCAGATCGACGCCGCGCTCACGCACAAGGTGCAGTTTGCGCCCGGCTCGCTGCTTATCCAGTTGGGCGGCCCCGGGATGCGCATCGGCATGGGTGGCGGCGCGGCCAGCTCCCTGGCCAGCGGCAGCAACGCCGCCGAGCTCGACTTCGATTCGGTGCAGCGCGGCAACCCAGAGATTGAGCGCCGGGCGCAGGAGGTGATCAACCACTGCGCCGCGCTGGGCCCGCACAACCCGATTCTGTTCATCCACGACGTGGGCGCGGGCGGGCTCTCGAACGCCTTCCCCGAACTGGTCAACGACGCCGGGCGCGGCGCCCACTTCGACCTGCGCGCCGTGCCGCTGGAAGAAAGCGGCCTGTCGCCCAAAGAAATCTGGTGCAACGAAAGCCAAGAGCGCTACGTGCTGGCCATCGCCCCCGAGTCGCTGGCGCAGTTTCAGGCTTTTTGCGAACGCGAGCGCTGCCCCTTCGCCGTGGTGGGCGTGGCAACCGAGGCGCGCGATCTCGTCGTCAGCGATGGTGAGGCCACCGAGCCAGCGCCGGGCCGCCCCAAGCTGGCGAGCGCCCCCTCGGGGGGCAGCGCAGCGCCGCTAGGCGCAAGCGTGGGGGCACCACCACCAGTGCAAATGCCCCTGGACGTGCTGCTGGGCAAACCACCCAAAATGCGGCGCGAGGTGCACACGCTGCCGCGCCCGCGCACCGAGCTCGACCTGAGCGAGGTGCAACTGCAAGCCAGCGCGATCGGCGTGCTCAGCCACCCCAGCGTGGCCTCCAAGCGCTTTCTCATCACCATCGGCGACCGCAGCGTGGGCGGCCTGACGCACCGCGACCAGATGGTCGGCCCGTGGCAAGTGCCCGTGGCCGACTGCGCCGTCACCCTGGCCGACTTTGCCGGCGTGGCCGGTGAAGCCATGAGCATGGGCGAGCGCAGCCCGCTGGCCGCGCTCGACTCCCCGGCGGCGGCGCGCATGGCGGTGGCCGAAGCCATTACCAACCTGCTCGCGGCCCCGATCGAACTCGGGCGCGTCAAGCTCTCGGCCAACTGGATGGCCGCCTGCGGCGAGCCGGGCGAAGACGCCGACCTCTACGCCAGCGTGCGCGCCGTGGGGCTGGAGCTGTGCCCGGCGTTGGGCGTGAGCATCCCGGTGGGCAAAGACAGCCTTTCCATGCGCACCCAGTGGCGCGCCGAGGGCCAAACCCTCAAGGTCACTTCGCCCGTGAGCCTGGTGGTGAGCGCCTTTGCCACCTTGGCCGATGTGCGCGGCACCCTCACGCCGCAACTGCAAACCCAAGAACCCGACACCGCCTTGCTGCTGATCGACCTGGGCAAGGGGCAGATGCGCCTGGGTGGCTCGATTTTGGCGCAGTGCCTGGAACAAAGTGGCGACGCCGTTCCCGACCTCGACCAGGCGCAAGACCTGATCAGCCTGGTGCAGGCCGTCAACGCCCTGCGCGCCCAAGGCCTGCTGCTGGCCTACCACGACCGCAGCGACGGCGGCTTGCTGGCGGCGGTGGCCGAAATGGCTTTTGCGGGCCAGGTGGGCGTCGCCCTCAACCTCGATGCCTTGCTGGTTGAGGGCGACGGCGTGAGCGACAGCCGCATGGACGCGGGCGATAGCAAAAACTGGGCCTCCCAGGTGGCGGCGCGGCGCGAAGAGCGCAGCCTGCGCGCGCTGTTCAACGAAGAACTCGGCGTGCTGCTGCAAGTGCGCAGCGCCGAGCGCGCCCAGGTGATGCAGGTGCTGCGTGCACACGGGCTGGGTGCACACAGCCACTTCGTGGGCAAGGTGCAAAGCCCGGCCTGGCCCAGTGCGGGCAGCGCCAACGCAAGCGATGCCGCGCCCGAGCAGCGCCTGCAAATCTGGCGCGATGCGCGCAAGGTATTCGATTCCAGCCTGCAAGACCTGCAACAGGTTTGGGACAGCGTGAGCTGGAAAATCTGCCGCCTGCGCGACAACCCGGCTTGCGCCGACGCCGAACACGCCGCCCTCGGCCAGCCGGGCGACCCCGGTCTGCACCTGGCGCTCAGCTTCGACCCGGCCGAAGACGTGGCCGCCCCCTACCTGAAGCTGGCGCGCCCCAAGGTGGCGATTCTGCGCGAGCAGGGCGTGAACTCACAGCTCGAAATGGCTTACGCCTTCCACCTGGCCGGCTTCGAGGCGCACGACGTGCACATGAGCGATTTACAAAGCGGCCGCGCGCACCTGCAAGATTTCAAAGGCTTGGTGGCCTGCGGCGGCTTCAGCTATGGCGACACGCTGGGCGCGGGCATCGGCTGGGCGCGCTCGATCACCTTCAACCCGGCGCTGGCCGAGCAGTTCCGCGCCTTCTTTGGCCGCCCCGACACCTTCGGGCTGGGCGTGTGCAACGGCTGCCAGATGTTTGCCGAACTGGCCGAACTCATCCCCGGCGCGCAAGACTGGCCGCGCTTCACCAGCAACCAGTCGGAGCGCTTCGAGGCGCGGCTCTCGATGGTCGAGATTCAGCCCAGCCCGAGCCTGTTCTTCCAGGGCATGGCCGGCAGCCGCTTGCCCATTGCCGTCGCGCACGGCGAGGGCTATGCCAACTTCAGCCAACGCGGCCAGGCCGAGCAGGCCATCGCGGCGCTGCGCTTTGTCGATCACCACGGCGCCGCCACCGAGGCCTACCCCTACAACCCCAACGGCAGCCCGGGCGGCCTGACTGGCGTCACCACCGCCTGCGGGCGTTTCACCGCGCTCATGCCACACCCCGAGCGCGTGTTTCGCAAGCTGCAACTGAGCTGGACCGACCCACGCCACAGCGGCGCGCTCGAAGGCCCCAGCCCGTGGCTGCGCATCTGGCGCAATGCGCGGCGCTGGGTCGGTTAGGCCGCGCTGGCGGCGAGGCTGGGCGCAACAAGCGGCCGCCAAGTGCGGCTGGCAAGGGCTGACTAGGGCCTTCCCAAGTGCCATAATGGCCGTACCATGCGCCGCCTGCTGTACCTCTGCTGCTTGTTGTTGCTGCCGCTGCTGGCTGGGGCCGCTGCGGCCGCCAGCGCAGGCGCAGCCCCGGTGCTTGGCCCCGCCGCTGCACCGGGCGCAAACTCCGCAGCCGCTGGCCCGGCCACGGCCACCGAGCGCTTTGTGCTCGGGGTGCTGGCCACCCGGCCGGTGGCGCAGGTGGAGCAAGAGCACCAGCCCCTGGCCAAATACCTGGCAGAGCAACTGCATGCCGAGGTGCAGTTGCGCGTGCTCGATGACTCCGCTATGGATCTGGCGCTGGAACTCGGGCAGATCGATTTTTTGCTCACCAGCCCCGGCCACTATGTGATCGTGCGTCGCCAGTTTCCGTTGGCGGGTTTGCTGGCCACGCTGATCCGCCACGAAAACGGCCAGCAGACCATGGAGTTGGGCGGCGCGATCATTGCGCGCGCCGAGCGCAGCGATTTGCGCACCCTGGCCGACCTCGAAGGCCAGCACATTGCTGCGCTGCCACCGCGTGCGTTCGCAGGCTACCAAGTCCAAGTCTATGAGCTGCTGCAAGCTGGTTTTGATGTGCAGCGCGACTTCGTTTTTACCCACTTCGAGCGCCACGACGACGTGGTGCAAGCGGTGCTGGCGGGGCAGGCCGATGCAGGTTTCGTGCGCACCGGCATCCTCGAAGCGCTCCAGCGAGAAGGGCGGCTGCAGGCGCAGCAACTGCAGGTCATCCACGCGCAGCAGCACCCCGGCTTTCCCTTTCTGGTCTCGTCCCGGCTCTACCCCGAGTGGGCTTTTGTCGCCATGCGGCGGGTCGATTCCACCGTAGCCCGGCGCACCGCTGCGGCTTTGTTGCTGCTGTCAGCTTGGCACCCGGCCACGCAAGGTTCGCAAATCGCCGGTTTTGCGCCGCCGCAGATTTATATCGAAGTCGAAGACGTGACGCGCGCCCTGCGCCTGCCGCCTTTCGACGCGCCCCCCGAGTTCACCTGGGCCGACATCTGGGATCGCTACAAAATCCCGCTGTTGGCGCTCGCGGCGAGCTTCTTGGCCATCGTGGCGCTGCTGGGCTTGAGCCTGTGGCACCGACGCGAACTGCAGATCCAGCGCGACGCCCTGACCCGGGTAATCCAGTCCTGGCCGCAACCCATGCTGCTCCTCCGCCAACAGCGCTTTGTGCAGGCCAACCGGGCTGCGCTGGCGCTGCTAGGGCTGGAGCACGAGCACGAATTGCTAGGCCGCGCGCCGTGGGATATTTCTCCGCCGCAGCAGAGCGACGGCCGCGACTCGCGCCAGCATGTGCTGGAGGTGCTCGATGCCGTGCAGCACGGCCAGGTCACGCGGCTGGACTGGGATTTGAGCCAGCGCGACGGCGCGCTGGTGGCGGTGGAAGTGACCTTGCTGGCGCTGGAACAGCACACCGAGCAGCATCCCAGCCAGCGCATTTTGTGCAGCTGGGCAGACCTCACTTCGCGCAAAGCAACCGAGCGCTTGCTGCTGCAACACGCCGAGAGCTTGGCGCGCTCCAACGCCGAGCTCGAGCAGTTCGCCTACGTGGCCTCGCACGATTTGCGCCAGCCGCTGCGCATGGTCAACAGCTACGTGCAGTTGTTGGAGCGCCGCTTGGCCGAGCAGCTCGACGCGGAAACGCGCCAGATGATGGGCTTTGTCACGCAGGCGGCGCAGCGCATGGACCAGATGCTGGTGTCCTTGCTCGAATACTCGCGCGTGGGCCGCAAAGGCGAACCCATGGCAGCGCTTTCCATGCGCGCCGCGCTCGACGAAGCCTTGCGTTTCCTGGCCCCGCTCAGCGCCGAGACGCAGGCCCAAATTAGCATACGTGGGCATTGGCCCGAACTGCTGGCCAGCCGCAACGAAATCACGCGCCTGTGGCAAAACCTGGTCGGCAACGCGCTCAAGTTCCGGGCGGCGGGCCAGGTGCCGCAAATCCAAATCAGCGCCGCGCCCGATGCGCTGGGCTGGCGCTTCGAAGTGGCCGACAAGGGCATTGGGATCGACCCGGCGCAGTTCGAGCGTCTGTTTCGCGTGTTTCAGCGCCTGCACACCCGCAGCGAGTACGAGGGCACCGGGATCGGGCTGGCGCTGGCGCGCAAAATCGTCGAGCGCCACGGCGGGCGCATCTGGGTCGAGTCGGCCGGCTTGGGGCAGGGCAGCCGTTTTGGTTTTTTCCTGCCTGCACAGAGCCCTGCTGCAGCGGCACCGGAGGCCACAGCATGAAATCGTGTAGGCCGCAAAACTGGGCCGTGCCGCTGCTGGCCTGGGCCCTGTGGCTGCTCGCCAGCCCCGCTTGGGCGCTGCCGGGTGGGCCGGCATTTACATATTTTTTTCATATTCACGCCAACCCGATGCTCATCATCGACCCGGCCAGTGGCCAGATCGTTGACGCCAACCCGGCGGCAGCGCGCTTTTATGGCCACCCCCAAGAGCTGCTGCGCCAGATGGCGATCCAGCAGATCAACGCCTTCAGCCCCGAGCAGGTCGCGGCCGAGCGCGAGCTGGCGCGCACCGAGGGGCGCAACTTCTTCATCTTCAGGCACCGCCTGGCCAGCGGCGAGCTGCGCACGGTCGAAGTCTATTCGCACCCCTACGCCTTCAACGGTCGCACCTTGCTGGTCTCGGTCATCAACGACATCACGCCTGGGCGGCACCAAGCAGTCGATCTGTGGTACTACCAGCAGCGGCTGGAAGAAAAGGTCGATATTCAGACCGCTGCAATCGAGGCGGCCAGACAACGGCAGATGCTGATCATGACGCTGGCCCTGCTGGCGCAAGCCGTGGCCATTGTCTGGCTGCTGCTGGTGATGCGCCAGCGCAAGCGCCTGGCCGGGGAACGCCAGGCCCTGCTGGATACGCTGCAAGGGCGCAACGCAGAACTCACCCGCTTGGGCCAAGCGCTGTCGCACCACTTCCAAGAGCCCACGCGGCGGCTGCGCAGTTTCGCGCAGCGCCTGCAGAACAAGCCCGAGCTGGCGCTCGACGACGACAGCCGCCTGGCGCTGCACTTCATCGAGGAGCAATCGAACCGCCTCTCCAATTTGGTGCGCGATGTGCAGCGCTACCTGCTGCTGGAACAGGCCCCCATCGAGCACAGCGCCGGTGCCGACGCGCTGGAGGCCCTGCGCGCAGCGCTCGAACCCTTGCAAGCCGATCTGGCTGGCTGCACCCTGCGCCTGCCCGAGCAGACCCTGCAGGTGGCGATGGACGGCCAGCGCCTGAGCGCGGTATTCCAAATTTTGCTCGACAACGCCCTGCGCTACCGCCACCCCGAGCGGCCTTTGCGCATCGAGGTGCGCTTCGAGCGCCAGCCCAACGGCTGGGCGCGCCTGAGCTTAAGCGACAATGGCTGCGGCATCCCGGCAGCATACCGCCAGCAGGTGTTCGAGCTGTTCTCGCGCCTAGTAGGCAGCGAAATTCCCGGCAGCGGCATGGGCTTGGCCTTGGCGAGCAAAATGCTGCAATCTGCCAAAGGTCGTATGCGCATCGAAAACGGATTTGACGGCGGTGCGTGTTTTGTCATTGAGCTTCCATTAAAATCGCAACCATGACCGAGCCGCACCCCATTTCAATCTTGCTGGTCGAAGACGAACCAGCCGACGCCTACTTGGTGCGCACCGCCTTCAAAGAGGGCAAGGTGCTGGCCCAGTTGCACCACGTGCGCGACGGCGTGGAGGCCTTCGCCTTTTTGCACCGCGAAGCAGATTATGCGGATGCGCCCCGCCCCGACCTGATTTTGCTCGACCTCAACATGCCGCGCATGGATGGGCGCCAGTTCCTGGCCACCATCAAGCAAGACGCAGATTTGGTCCGAATCCCGGTGGTGGTGCTCACCACCTCCGACGCCGAGAGCGACCTCATCGCCAGCTACGAGCACAATGCCGCAGGTTACATCGTCAAGCCCATAGACATCGACGAATTCGTGCGCTTGGTGCGCGGCCTGAGCCATTATTGGGTTTCGATCGTCAGCCTGCCCGACAACCAATAGGCCCCATGACCAGCTCCCCTGCGCTCCCGCCATCGCCCGTCGTTCTATTGATAGAAGACGAGCCGGGTGACGCGGTACTGATCAAGTACCTGCTGCTGGAGCAGGACCCCGGTGCCTTCACCCTGCACAGCGTCGAGTCGCTGGCGGCGGCGCAGCAGGTGCTCGACGCCGGTGCCGTGGCCCCCGACGTGGTGCTGCTCGACCTCAACCTGCCCGACTCGGCTGGTGCCCAAACCGTGGCGCGCTGCCGCGCCCTCACCGACGCGCCCATCGTCGTCCTCACCGGCCACGACGACGTGGATGCGCAGCAGGCCGCAATCCAGAGCGGGGCCGAAGATTTTTTGGCCAAAGGGGCCGATGGCAGCGCCCTGCGCCGTGCCGTGCGCTACGCCATGCTGCGGCACCAGCGCGAGGCCGACTCGCGGCTGGCGGCCTCGGTTTTTAAGCACGCCCACGAAGGTGTGCTGATCACCGATCCAAGCGGCGTGATTTGCGACGTGAACCAGGCTTTCAGCCACATCACCGGCTACACCCGCGAGGAGGTGCTCGGGCGCAAACCGAGCCTGCTCAGCTCCGGCCGCCATGCACCAGATTTTTACCAGGAGATGTGGGAGACCCTGCTGGGCAGCGGCCAGTGGAGCGGCGAACTTTGGAACCGCCACAAAAGCGGCGAGCTGTATGCCGAACACCTCACCCTGAGCGCGGTGCGCGATGGGCGCGGGCGCATCCGGCACCTGGTGGGTTTCATGCTCGACATCACGCGCCAGAAAGAGCACCAGAGCCAGCTCGAACACATGGCGCATTACGACCGTCTCACCGGCTTGCCCAATCGGCTGCTGTTGAGCGACCGCTTGGAACAAGCCATAGCGCGCAGCCAGCGCAACGGGCAGCAGTTGGCGCTGGCTTATCTCGATTTGGATGGCTTCAAGGCCATCAACGATGCGCACGGGCACGATGTGGGCGACGAGGTGCTGCAGGCGGTGGCGGTGCAGATGCGCGCCACGCTGCGCGAAGGCGACACGCTGGCGCGCCTGGGCGGGGACGAGTTCGTGGCCATTTTCGAGAACCTGGAACACACCGACGACAGCCTGGCCTGCATCGATCGCCTGCTCAACGCGGCCAGCCAGTGCATGCAGACCGATGAGCGGCGGCTCAAGGTTTCGGCCAGCATCGGGGTCGCGCTGTACCCGCAGCCGGTTGAGGTGGAGGCCGATCAACTGCTGCGCCAGGCCGACCAGGCCATGTACCACGCCAAGCTGGCGGGCAAAAACCGGTTTCATTTTTTCGATCTCGATCGCGACCTGGGCTTGCGCGGGCATCATCTGGAAACTCAGCGCATCCGCTGCGCGCTGGCGCAGTCCGAAATGCTGCTGCACTACCAGCCTCGGGTGCAGATGCGCAGCGGAGCCGTGATCGGGGTCGAGGCCCTGATTCGCTGGCAGCACCCCGAGCGCGGTTTGCTCGCCCCTGGGGTTTTTTTGCCGCTGATCGAAAACGACCCGCTGATCTGCGATCTGGGCTGCTGGGTCATCGACGCGGCGCTCAAGCAAATCGGGCACTGGCAGCGTGCCGGGCTGCACCTGCCGGTCGGGGTCAACGTGGCCCCGTATCATTTGCAACACCCACGTTTTCTCGAACAACTCCGCGCACTGCTGGCGCAGCACCCCGAGGTCGATCCCTCGCTGCTGGAGATTGAAATCGTCGAGACCAGCGCCTTGACCGACCTGGAGCGGGCCTTGACCGTGGTCAATGGCTGCCTGGGGCTCGGGCTGCGCCTGGCACTGGACGATTTCGGCACTGGCTATTCCTCGCTCACCTACCTCAAGCGCCTGCCGGTGCAGACGCTCAAGATCGACCAGAGCTTTGTGCGCGACATGCTCTGTGACCCAGACGACCTGGCGATCCTGGAAGGCGTGATCAGCCTGGCCAAGGTGTTTCGGCGCGACCTGGTGGCCGAAGGGGTGGAGACGCACGAGCACGGCCGGCTGCTGCTGCAACTGGGCTGCGAGAGCGCACAAGGCTACGGCATCGCCAGGCCCATGCCCGCAGCCGATTTTCTGCCTTGGTTGCAGCGTTGGTCTGCGCCCGCCTTTTGGCAAAACACCCCCACATTGGCGCCGCATTGCTTGCCACTGCTTTACGGCATGGTGGAAACACGGGCCTGCGTGCTGGCACTGGAGAATTTTCTGCACGGCCTGAGCAGCCGCGAGCCCTCGGACGACGCCCAATCCTGTGGTTTTGCGCGCTGGTTGCGCGACCTGGCACCACCGCAGTTGCAGGCCATGGGCATCGAAGGACAGGGCCCGCGCTGGCTGGCCTTGCTGGGGCTGCATGAGCAGTTGCACGCCCGCATAGGCGAGTTGCTGCAGCTTTACAGCACGCAAGGCCGCAGCAGCGCGCTGGAATGCTTGCCGCGCTTGTGGGCGCTGCGCGAACAACTGCTGCAGGCGCTGCAAAGCTTTTTGCCCCGCGATGAGGCGCTGCTTCCAGCCTGAGAGCGCCCACCGGTTGGGCACCCGCTCTGGCACCCGCAGCGCATGCCCTAGAATCCAGCCACCACACTGCGGAAACTGCCATGAGCGCTGCACCACACCACCCCAACAATGCCGACGAGGACTTGCCTTTGCTGGATTTTTCGGAGTGCCACAGCGGCATTCTAAAAAAACTCGATCTGCTGGGCGAGTTGCCCGCCTTGCTGGAGCCGGCGGCCCGGGCGCGCCAGATTGCCGAGCAGGCTTATGAGTTTTTCCGCGCCGTGATCTTCGAGCACCACCTCGACGAAGAGCGCGAGTTGTTCCCCGCCGTGCTAGAGAGCGCGCAAGCGGGCGATGAGCTGCAGCGCGTCAAGACCATGATCCGGCGTCTGACCGACGAACACCGCGAGCTGGAAAACCTCTGGAAAACGCTGGAAGTGGGGCTCAAAAAGCTGGCCAAGGGGCAACCCGTGGAGCTCGACGGCGCGCTCATCGGTCGGCTGGTGATGCAGTACCGCGCCCACGCCTGGTTTGAGGAGCAGGAGTTCCTGCCGCTGTCGCAAACCATTCTGAGCCGCAACCCCAACCACATGGCCGCCTTGGGCTTGTCGCTGCATATGCGGCACCAGTCGCACACTGCCCAAAACTGGTACGTGTGAAGCCCCGAGGGGCGTACCGTTCATGAACCCACAAAATTTTCGTTTTTCGCACCGGCTGCGGGTGCGCTGGTCCGAAGTCGATATGCAAAAAATCGTCTTCAATGCGCACTACCTGGCGTATTTCGACTTGGGCGTATCGGAATACTGGCGCGCCCTGGGGCTGCCCTACGAAGACGCGATGGCGCAATTGGGTGGCGAGTTGTACCTGAAGAAAAGCACGCTCGAATTCAATGCCTCGGCGCGCATGGACGACCAGCTCGACGTGGCGCTGGCCTGCCAGCGGCTGGGCAATAGCTCGATGACGCTGCGCGCCGCCGTGTTGCGCGCGGGTCAAGCGCTGGCCGTGGGCGAAATGGTGTACGTGTTTGCCGACCCGGCCACGCAGCGCCCACGCCCCTTGCCCACCGTGTTGCGCGAGCTGATCGAAGGCTTTGAGGCCGGCCAGGCGGTGCTGGAACTGCGCACGGGCGGCTGGAGCGATCTCGGCCCCGACGCGCAGCGCGTGCGCACGGCGGTGTTTGTCGAAGAACAGGGCATTGCGCGCGAGGACGAATGGGACGCCGCCGACGCCGACTGCCTGCACGTGCTGGCCTACAACCGCCTGGGCCAGCCGGTGGCCACGGCCCGTTTGCTGCCTGCCGAGGCCGGTGTGGCCAAGCTCGGGCGCATGGCGGTGCACCGGGTGCTGCGCGGCAGCGGTGTGGGCCGCAGCCTGGTGAGCGCGCTCACGCAAGCAGCGCAAGCCCGTGGCGACCACTGCCTGCGCCTGAGCGCACAGCGCAGCGCGCAGGGCTTTTACCAGCGCCTGGGCTTTGAAACCGTGGGCCAGCCCTACGACGAAGTGGGCATTCCCCACATCGAAATGCAAAGGCTGCTGTAACTGCTCCGACTCAGCGGCCCGGGCTGGTGCGTCCACTCCTGCAATTCGAGCAAGCTGCTGGCCACCGAAGGGCGCAGCCAGCGTGCAATCAGGCTGCTGCGGGTGCCATAGCCGTGTTGCGGCATCTCCACGAAGGGGCAAGAGAGCAGCCGCTCCAGCTCCAGCGGCATGCCGGTGGCGGGCAGCAGCGCCTCGGGCGCCGGGCGGCGGTCCAGCAGGGCTTGGAGCAGCAAATTTTCCCAGCCTTGTGGTGCCGCCTGGGTATTAAGGCCTGCAGGGCAGCCACCGGTTCCGCTTGCTGAAGCGGGCAGCGGCACCCCGATATTTGGGTCTGGCAGCGCGGCGGCGATGGCGGCCTTGAGGCGCAGCAGCTTGGGCCAGGGGCTGTCGAGGGCGGCGTTGGACAGGCCATAAATGCCGGGTGGCAGCGCCGCACCGCACCAACTGCGAGGCAAGGCCAGCGGCAGCAAGCGGGCGACGGCACTGTCTGCGCCGGTGTGGCTCATGCCCGCCGGTTTCTGTGTCGATTCCGATTCGGATTCCGATTCCGCTGCGCTAGGCCCTTCGCGCTGCGCGCGGTGCGCGCGGTTTGAGAGCCAGTGCCAGTGGCCGCTGCGGCAGTCGCCCAGCACCAAGTTGAAGCCGTTGTAGGCGCTGGGGTTGGTTTGCTGCAGCAAGGTCTGCACATCGGGCACCGCAGCGGGGCCGGCCAGCCAGCGCGTCACCAGCTCGCCGCGGCTGCGCATCGCTCGTTCGGGCAGGCCGTCGCGCACATTGGTGAGCATGGCCACCCGGCCAGCGGCCGAAAAACCCAACCAGGTGCCGCCAGCGAGCAAATCGCGCCCGGCATACACGGTCTGGCCCTGCTCCAGCGTCCAGGCGCCCAGCGGCAGGGTAGGGCGCTGCCAGTATTCGTCGCGGTTGGCTGCCAGCAGCAGCGGGCAGTCGGCGCGCTGGCCGATGGCAAAGGCGATCAGGCACATTTACACATCGGCCAGCAGCTCGTAGGGCAGGGGCAGCAGATGCAGCGCGGCCCCATCGGGTGCGCCCAAGCGCAGCGTTTGGCCGTCGGCGGCGCTGGTCTGCAGGCTGAGCAGGGCATCGAAACCACCGGCCGGGTGCGCGGCGGCCTGCACCACCACGCCGCAAGGCTGCTCGGCGTCGCTGGGGTGAAACACCGCCTGCCCGGCAGCAGGGTCTGCAGCGGCGCAATGCGCCAAGTAGGCGCGGCGCTTCAAGGTGCCGCGAAATTGGCTGCGCGCGACCACCTCCTGGCCGGGGTAGCAGCCCTTTTTGAAGTTCACGCCGCCTACCGATTCGTAATTGAGCATCTGCGGCACCAGTTGCTCGACCAGCGGCAGGCTTAACAAGGCCACGGCGCTGCGCACCTGCAACCAGTCCCAGTGCGCCAGGGGTAGGTGGGTGGCTTGGACTGCACCCGCATCCGCACCCGCTTCCTCGCACAGCAGGGCCCGGCCCAAACCGATTGCGGCCGGCAAACGCACCCAGGTCTGCGCCCCGGCGTCGAGCTTGCTCCAGGTCGGCGTGGGCAGATCAGCCGCCACCGCCGCCCCCACCGCGCCCCACAGGGTGAAGCGATCCGAGGCATCGCTCAGGCGCACTTTGGCGCGCAGCACGAAGCGCTGTAGGTGTTGCAGGGTTTGCGCCAGCAGGTCGCGCGCGCACAGCAGCAGCACCCGTTCCGGGCCGCGTTTGAAGCCGATGAACGAGGCCAGCATCCGCCCCTTGGCGTTGCACAGCGCCGCCAGCCGCGCCTCGGTCTGGCCCAGCAGGGCAAAATCGTGGCTCAACTGGTTGTGCAAAAAATTCGCCGCATCCGGCCCCTCGGCCGCGATCAAGCCCCAGGCGGGCAGGGGGGCGATGCCGCTCCAGCCGCTGGGGTCGAAGTGCGCGGCTGCGGTTGTGGCTGCATCCTGGGCTGCATCCGTGCCCTTGTTCGCCACAGCGCAAGTGTCGGTGGGGCTGGCAGAAGATGGGTGGGATTGGTGGGGTAGGTGATCGGGGTTCATGGGGCAGTCAACAGAGGGGCGCAGAGGGGAATGGGCAGGTGAGCAGGTGGGGCAGGCTGTAGGCGGACTGGAATGCGTGGAATGCGAGCAACTGGCTCCACAGGATCCACAAAGCAGATGCAGAAACGCTTGCTCGGCGCGCCAAACAAGCGGCACACCCAGCGTGCCTCACTTATGATCGGAAACCGCCCAGATTGTCCATGAGGACGCAAGACTATGCGACTGGGCCAGATTCTCCCAGAGGTGCCAATCCGTGTTCCGAACCTTGAAATGGTTGTTGTTGGCCGCACTGGCCAGTGCCGTGTTGCTGGCCGCACTGGCCGCTTGGTGGCTGCAGCGGCCGCTGCCCCTGGCCCCGCAGGCGCAGGGCGTGGTCGATGTGGTGATTGAGCCCGGAACTTCCGCGCGCGGGGTGGCGCGCGAGCTGGTGCAAAGCGGGGTGCAAACCTCGCCCGAGCTGCTGTTTTTGTGGTTTCGTGCCTCCGGGCAGGCGCACCGCCTGCAGGCCGGCACCTACGAGATCGACGCCCAGACCAGCCCGCGCGAGCTGCTGCGCAAACTGGTCGAGGGCGAGCAGGCGCTGCGCCGCCTCACCTTGCTCGAAGGCTGGACCTACCACCAGGTGCTGCAGGCGCTGCGCCAGGCCGAGTATTTGCGTTTCGACCTGCCTGCCGGGGATGACCCAGCGGCTCTGATGCGGGCCTTGGGCCTGCCCCACGCGCACCCCGAAGGGCGGTTTTTCCCAGACACCTACGTCTATCCCAAAAACTCCACCGCATCGGCCTTGCTGCGCCAAGCCGCGCAGGCCATGGAGCGGCAATTGGCCCAAGCCTGGGCGCAGCGCCAGCCCAATCTGCCGCTGCGCAACCCCGATGAAGCGCTGATCCTGGCCAGCATCATCGAGCGCGAAACCGGGCTGGCCCGCGACCGCCCCTTGGTCTCGGGCGTGTTCAACAACCGGCTGCGCATCGGCATGCGGCTGCAGGCCGACCCGACCGTGGTCTATGGCCTGGGTCCGGCCTTCAACGAGCGCTTGCGTCGCATCCACTTGGAGACCGACACGCCCTGGAACACCTACACCCGCGCCGGCTTGCCCCCCACGCCGATCGCCATGCCCGGCATGGCTTCCCTGCTGGCCGCGGTGCAGCCAGCCGACACCCCGGCCATGTACTTCGTCGCTCGGGGCGACGGCTCCAGCGCCTTCAGCCGCACCTACGCCGAGCACAATGCGATGATCCGGCGCTACATCCTGAACCAATGACGCTGCCCCATGACCCCAAACCCATGACGCCCGACGCCCGCCCGCAGCCACCCGCCCGCACCGGCTGCTTCATCAGCTTCGAAGGCATAGACGGGGCCGGAAAATCCTCCCACATCGAGCCCTTGGCCCAGGCCCTGCGCGCCCACGGCCGCTCGGTCACGCTCACGCGCGAGCCCGGCGGCACGCCCTTGGCCGAGCAACTGCGCGCCCTGCTGCTGGCCCAGCCCATGGACGCGCTCACCGAGGCGCTGCTGCTGTTTGCGGCCCGGCGCGAGCACCTGCTCAACGTGATCGAACCGGCGCTGGCGCAAGGCCAGGTGCTGCTGTGCGACCGCTACACCGACGCCAGCTTTGCCTACCAGGGACATGGGCGCGGCTTCGATTTGCAAATCTTGCAGACGCTGGAGCAGTGGGTGCAGGCCCGCCCTGGCGCCCACCCCCACTTGGCCGAGCTTGCTAGCCCGAGCGCAGAGGCCCAAGCAGAGGCCCAAGCAGGTTCGGGCGTAGATGTTGTCGCGGGTGCCGGACACCGCCCCGGCCTGCGCCAGCCCGACCTCACGCTCTGGTTCGACCTGCCCGCCGCCACCGCCGCCGCCCGCCTGGCCGGGGCGCGCGCACCCGACAAGTTCGAGGCCCAGCCGCAGGCCTTTTTTGAGCGCGTGGCGGCCGGCTACGCGGCGCGCTGCGCCCAAGACCCGCAGCGCTTCGAGCGCATCGACGCCAGCCTGCCGCTGGAGCAGGTGTGGCAACAGGTGCGCTCGGTGTGCCAGCGGCGCGGCCTGCTGAGGCCGGCATGAGTTTGGCGCCTTGGTTGCAGCGCCAGTTGGCCAGCTTGCGCCAGCAGCGCAGCCACGCCCTGCTGCTGTCCGGCCCGCCCGGCTTGGGGCAGTACGAACTGGCGCTGGCGCTGGCGCAAGCGTGGCTGTGCGAGCGCCCCGGCGAGCAAGGGGCTTGCGGAGTGTGCAGCAGTTGCCACGCCATCGCAGTGCGCACGCACCCGGATTTGTTCGTGCTCATGCCCGAACTGCTGGCGCTCGAACTCGGCTGGCCGCTGGACCCCAAAACGCAAGACAAGATCGACAAAAAAGAGGCCAAGCCGAGCCAGTTCATCCGCGTCGATCCGGTGCGCGCCGCGCTGGCCTTTAGCCAGATCACCGCCTCGCGCGCGGCCGCCAAAGTGGTGCTGATCCACCCCGCCAACCGGCTCAACGCCGAATCGGCCAACGCCCTGCTCAAAACCCTAGAAGAGCCGCCCCCGGCGCTGCGCTTCATCCTCAGCACCGAGGCCGCGCATACCTTGCCCGCCACCATCCGCAGCCGCTGCCTGACGCAGCAAATGGCCTGGCCCAGCGAGGCCGAAGCCTTGGCGTGGCTGGCACAAACGGCGGCCCCCGGCACCCCGCTGCCGCAGCTTCAGGCCGCTTGGCGCGCCAGCGGCGGCCGCCCCGAAGCCGCGCGCCAGTGGCTGCAACGCGGGCTCGATGCCACCCTTTGGGCCAGCCTGCCCAAACGGATCGCAACGGGCGACTTTGCCCCCCTGCGCGAGTGGCCGCTGGCGCTGCAGATGGAACTGCTGCAACAACTCTGCCACGACCTCATGGCCGCCGCCGTAGGCGCCGAGCCGCGCTTTTTCGCCGCCCCCGACCTGCCACCCACCCCGCCCTTGGCCGCGCTCTGCGCCTGGCAGCGCGACCTGCAGCAAGCCACACGCACGCTCGAACACTCCTTCCAGGCCGCCTTGCTGCAAGAGGCGTGGGCGCTGCGGGCGCGCCAAGCGCTCAGAGGCGGCGCGACCAAGGCGGCAGCGTAATCGAGGATGCGGCGCGGGCCGGGCTGGGCCGGGGTGAGGAATCGGAGCCCGCGACTGACGAGCGCGGCGCAAACGCGGATGCGGCGCGGGCCGGGCTGGGCCGGGGTGAGGAATCGGAGCCCGCGACTGACGAGCGCGGCGCAAACGCGGATGCGGCGGGGCCGGGCTGGGCCGGGGTGAGGAATCGGAGCCCGCGACTGACGAGCGCGG
>Ga0209103_1000119_pt1 | contig 23413 bp, 21 predicted proteins | sample 4C3metaG_FD_184152 | JGI IMG/M metagenome (GOLD analysis project Ga0209103, IMG submission 184152) | Freshwater bacterial and archeal communities from Indian Creek, Illinois, USA - 4C3 metaG (SPAdes) (version 2) | ecosystem: Environmental > Aquatic > Freshwater > Unclassified | place: USA...
GCTTGCGCCCGCGCAGCGTCTCGCCCCGCGCGACCCGGTAGACCCGGAACGCCCGCGCCGCCACCGACAGGCGCGCCTGCACGCCCGCCCCCGGTCGCGCCAGCACCCCGACCGCGACCGCGCGCAGGATGTCGCGCCAGCGGCCCCAGCGGTGGAACTGCACCAGGTTGTCTGCCCCCATCAGCCAGACGAAGGTGACCCCGGGATAAAGCTGCCGCAGCCGACGCAGGGTATCGACCGTCGCGCGGGTGCCAAGCTGTTCCTCCAGCGCGGTGACCCGGACCCGCGGATGGCGCATGACCTTGCGGGCCCGGGCCAGCCGCGCCGCCATCGCCGCCGGCTGCCGCGCCTTCAGCGGATTGCCGGGCGTCACAAGCCACCAGACCTGATCGAGGCCCATCCGCTTCAGCGCCTCGCGCGTGATGTGCGCATGCCCCTCGTGCGCCGGATCGAAGGACCCGCCAAGCAGGCCGACGACCATGCCGCGCTGCGCCGGCGGAAACCCCTGCCGCATGTCCATAGCCCCCCTCGGACGGTGCAGCCTGGGCCGCGGCAGGCGCCGGATCAGGCCGCTGGCACCGGGCGGCGCGACCGCGCGGCCTGGCCGCGACACCCGCATTGCCCCCGGGCCGGGTTTCCCCTATCTGAAGCCCAGCCCCAGATCAACGCCCGGAGACCGCCATGGCCGCCTACCAATACGTCTATCACATGGAGAACGTCTCCAAGGCCTACCCCGGCGGCAAGAAGTGCTTCGAGAACATCCACCTGAACTTCCTGCCCGGCGTGAAGATCGGCGTCGTCGGCGTCAACGGCGCGGGCAAGTCCACACTTCTGAAGATCATCGCCGGCATCGACACCGACTTCAAAGGCGAGGCCTGGGCCGCCAAGGGTGCCCGCGTCGGCTATCTGGCCCAGGAGCCGCAGCTTGACCCGACGCTCGACGTCAAGGGCAACGTGATGCTGGGCGTCGCCGACAAGCAGGCGATCCTCGACCGCTACAACCACCTCGCCATCAACTACTCGGACGAGACCGCCGACGAGATGGCCGCCCTGCAGGACCGCATCGACGCCGAAAACCTGTGGGAGCTGGAGGCGACGGTCGGCGTGGCGATGGACGCGCTGCGCTGCCCGCCCGACGATGCCGACGTGTCCACGCTGTCGGGCGGCGAAAAGCGCCGGGTGGCCCTGACGCGGCTTCTTCTCGAGAAGCCCGACATGCTGCTTCTGGACGAACCGACCAACCACCTTGATGCCGAATCCATCGCCTGGCTGCAAAAGCACCTGATCGCCTACAAGGGCACCATCCTGATCGTCACCCACGACCGCTATTTCCTGGATGACATCACCGGCTGGATCCTCGAACTCGACCGCGGCCGCGGCATCCCCTACGAGGGCAACTACTCGGCCTGGCTGGACCAGAAAGCCAAGCGCATGGCGCAGGAAGCGCGCGAGGACAAATCCAAGCAGAAGGCGCTGGAAAAGGAACTGGCCTGGATCCGCTCGGGCGCCAAGGCCCGCCAGGCCAAGGGCAAGGCGCGCCTCAGCCGCTACAACGAGATGGCCAGCCAGACCGTCACCGAACGCGCCACCCAGGCCCAGATCATCATCCCGAACGGCGAACGCCTCGGCAACAAGGTGATCGAGGTCGAGGGCCTGAAGAAGGCGATGGGCGACAAGCTGCTGATCGAGAACCTTTCCTTCACCGTGCCGCCCGGCGCCATCGTCGGCGTCATCGGCCCGAACGGCGCCGGCAAGTCCACCCTCTTCCGCATGCTCATCGGGCAGGAACAGCCCGATGCCGGCACGATCAAGCTGGGCGAAACCGTGAAACTCGCCTTCGTCGACCAGTCGCGCGACGCGCTCGACCCGCAGAAGAACGTCTGGGAGGAAATCTCGGGCGGGGCCGAGGTCATCCATCTCGGCGACATGCAGATGAACAGCCGCGTCTACACCGGCGCCTTCAACTTCAAGGGCACCGACCAGCAAAAGAAGGTGGGGCTTCTCTCGGGCGGCGAGCGCAACCGCGTCCACATGGCCAAGCTCCTGAAATCCGGCGGCAATGTCCTTCTCCTTGACGAGCCGACCAACGACCTCGACGTGGAAACCCTCCAGGCGCTCGAAGCCGCCATCGAAGACTTCGCCGGCTGCGCGATCATCATCAGCCACGACCGCTTCTTCCTCGACCGGCTCTGCACCCACATCCTGGCGTTTGAGGGCGACGCGCATGTGGAATGGTTCGAAGGCAACTTCCAGGCCTACGAGGAAGACAAGGTCCGCCGCCTCGGCCCCGACGCGCTGGAACCGAAGCGGGTGAAGTACAAGCGGTTTGCCAGGTAAGGGCAGGCAACTTCGATAATCGGCCCTGCACATCGGGACCAAGGCCCTTGCACGTGACACCTGGCCAGTAAACGGGGGAAAGCCGCAGATGCGACGGATCGTGATCCTGACCGGAGACGAGTTGCGGCACCGGTATTTCCGGCGGCGGCTGGCGGGAGATGCCCGGTTCCAGACCGTTCTGGCCGTGTGTGAAGGCGCGGAAAAGGGATTGGGCGCGCGGACCGAAGCCGACCCGGAAGCCTCCATCCTGCAACGCCGGCACCTCGCCGCACGCACCCGCGCCGAACAGGACTTCTTCGCCGAGGCGGTGGATTTCCTGCCCGATGCAGCCCCGGTTCTGCCCATCGCGAAGGGCGCGGTGAACAATCCCGAAGTGGTCGCGCGTGTCCTTGCGGCACAGCCCGATCTTTTGGTGTGCTTTGGGGCCTCGCTGGTGCGGGGGCCGCTTTTGGACCGGTTCGCGGGGCGCTTCCTGAACGTGCATCTAGGGTTGTCGCCCTGGTATCGGGGCAGCGGCACCAACATCTGGCCACTGATCGAAGGGCGGGCGCATATGGTGGGCGCGACCTTCATGCAGATTGACGCGGGCATCGATACCGGCCCGATCCTGCACCAGATCCGCGCCGAACTGGCGCTTGGCGACAGCCCGCACAGCATCGGCAACCGGCTGATCCGACAGATGACGGCGACCTATGCCGATCTGATCGCCAGTTTTGACCGCCTGACGCAGCCGCCTGCGCCGAAAGACGAAGGCAAGCTTTATCGCAACGCCGATTTCGACGCCGATGCTTGTCGCGCCCTTTACGACCGCTTTGCCGGTGGGCTGATCGAAAAGGCGCTGACCGATCCCGGAACCGACTGGCCAGCGCTGGTGCAGAACCCGGCGCTGCTGGCAACGGCGGACGCATGAAAGCGATCATGTATCATTATGTGCGCGCGCCCGACCCGGCGCTGCCGTATTTCCGTTTTCTGAACATCGCGAATTTCCGGCGGCAACTGGACCATTTCGCCGCGCAGCATGACTTTGTCACCCGCGCGGAATGGGATGCCTATGTCCGCCACGGGCGAATGCCCGACCAGCCGGGCAAGGTGCTTCTGACCTTCGACGACGCGATGTCCTGTCATTTCACCCATGTGTTTCCAGAACTTCGGGCGCGGGGACTGTGGGGGATCTTCTATGTGCCGACCGGGCCTTATGCCGGTGCGGGACTTCTGGACGTGCATCGCATCCATCTGTTGTGCGGCGCGCATGACGGTCAGGCGCTTTGGGAACACGCCCACAATCTGGTCAGCGAGGACATGGTTCCCTTCGCCCGCCGCACCGCCTTTCGCGAGGCGACCTATGCCGCACAGGTCAATGCCCCCGGCGTATCCGAGTTCAAGCGGCTCTTGAACTATTTCATCGACGAGGATCTGCGGCCCGAGTTGATCGACCGGATTTCTGCCCGGTTCGGCACTGTCTTCGATTCCGCGCAGTTCTATGTCCCGCAGGCTTCGCTGAGGCTCATGGCAAACTCCGGCATGGTGATCGGCGCGCACAGCGCCGGCCACCCGGTGATGAGCAAGCTTGACGCGCCCGCGCAGCGGCACGAAATCGCGACCTCGCTGGATTGGGTCGCCCGGATCGCTGGCCCGCAGGACTGGCGCAGCTATTGCCATCCCTACGGCGGGTTTCACTCGTTCGACGACACGACCGTTGCCTTGCTGAACGACCACCGGGTGGATTTTTCCTTCAACGTCGAAGCCCGCGACATGACCGCCGCCGACATCGCGCTGCAGCGCCAGGCCTTGCCGCGCTATGATTGCAACCTGTTCCCGCACGGTCAGGCGGATTAAGCCAGCAGCGGGCGTGACCCATCCGCCCTGCCCACCAACCCTCTTCCCTTTCTTGCGATGTTGTGCGATTTTTCGCTCGCGACGTTATCTTTTCGACCACTGTCTCCGACCATCGGCCACAGCAATCGACTTCAAGCTGACGGGGCCAGGCCGCCGCAATCTCGCGGGCGGCAGACTAGACAGGAGACTTCACGATGGCCAAGGGCACCGTGAAATGGTTCAATGAAACCAAGGGCTACGGCTTCATCGCGCCGGAAGGCGGCAAGAAGGACGTGTTCGTGCACATCACCGCACTGGAACGGGCCGGCCTGCGCAGCCTGAAGGACGGCCAGCCGGTCACCTTCGACATCGAAGCCGGCCGCGACGGGCGCGAATCCGCCACCAACCTGGCGCTCGCCTGACCCGCCGCGCGGGGGGCGGCGCGCCGCCCCCTGCCTGCACGCGCCTGCCGCTGCATCCTGCGCCGCTGTATCCTCCGCCGCTACATCATCGTGACGTTCGGCCGGTCCCGCAGGGCATGGTCGAACCCCCGGCGAAACTCGGCCGCGCTTGCCCGGTCGGGCAGGCAGACGACCGACCTCAGGCCCATGGGATAGGCCGGGCCGTCGAAGTCCGCGCTGACCAGAATCACCCGCATCCGCGCCTCCGCGGCGACAAGTGCCGCGACGGCCTGCTCGCCGGCGGCCATCCCGCCAAAGCCGTCGCAATCCATGACGAACAGGTCGAACCCCACCCGGTCCCGGACCAGTTCGGCCAGCGCCGACTGCCGGGCCGTCCGGACCTCGACGCAGGCGCCATAGCCGGCCAGACGGCGGGCGCTCTCACCCTCGGGCCGGGCGGTCAGCAACAGGATCCGCACCCCCGCGGGCTGGCAGGGCGAAACGCGATGACCGGACCGCGACAATGTCTGCATCGAAAACTTCCTCCAGTTCAGACCCCGGACTGCACGGATATTGCGGTCTCATCTGGCCGAAAAAGCGGAGATTTGGCGCTTTGTGTTCCGCGGCCTGCGCAATTTCCGCCCGAGTCGCCGCGCCGGAACGGCAACCTAGTCAAGCGACTGTGCCGCTCTGCCCGCGCGGCGTAAAGGGTAGCCCTGCGATGATCATCCGCCTAATCTGTGCACAAATGCCGTGTTTGGCCGGCACAGGTCAAGCCGAATCGGACGGTATCGCAGGGAGGTCAGGATGAACCGGGACGCAAGCATAACCCATCTGGGCCTGCGGCAGGACCTTGCCGTCGCCTTGCGCTGGGCGGCGCGGCTGAACCTGCACGAGGCGGTCGCCAACCATTTCTCGGTTGCCGTCAGTGCCTGCGGCTCGCGGTTCCTGATCAACCCGAACGGCCGCCATTTCGCGCGCATCACCGCCGCCTCGCTGGTCGAGATCGACGCCAACGACCCCGCGACCATGAGCCGCCCCGATGCGCCGGACCCCACCGCCTGGGGCCTTCACGGCGCGATCCACCGCGCCTGTCCGCATGCGGCCTGCGTGATGCATGTCCATTCGACCCACGCGACCGTGCTGGCCAGCCTTGCCGACAGTCGCCTGCCCGCCATCGACCAGAACACCGCGATGTTCCACAACCGGCTGGTGGTGGACGATCACTACGGCGGCATGGCCTTCGCCGAGGAAGGCGCGCGCTGTGCGGCGCTGCTGGCCGACCCCGGGATCACCACGATGGTGATGGGCAACCACGGCGTTCTGGTCATCGGGGCGACGGTGGCCGAGACGTTCAACCGCCTCTACTACTTCGAGCGCGCGGCCGAGACCTACATCCGCGCCCTGCAGACCGGACGGCCCCTGCGGATCCTGCCCGACGCGGTCGCCGAAAAGACCGCCCGGGAATGGGAGGCCTACCCCGGTTTCGCCGAGGCGCACCTGCGCGAACTTCGCGCGATCCTCGAAGCCGAGGGGGATCGTTCCATCCTCTGGGGCTGAGCGGCGCGCCACCGGCGCCGGTCCGGCCGGACCACCTGCTCCGGCGGACACCCCGGCTGGTGCCGCCTGCTGGGGGTGTCGCCTACCCGCCCGCAGCCCTGACGGGGAGATAGCCTTCGCGCAGGATGCGGTTCATGCCGCCGGCGACATCGACGACGGGATTGTCGATCAAGGGCGCGATCTGGCGGGCGGCGCGCGAGGTGCGGTTGCCCGACCGGCAGACCAGCGCCAGCCTCTGTCCGGGGGCGAGATGCGGCGCGACCTGGCGCAGGAAGCTTTCGGCCCCGTCATAGGTGACCAGCAGCGCGCCGGCGATGACCCCGGTGTCGGCCCATTCGCCGGGGGTGCGGATGTCCACCACCAGCGTGCCGGGATCGGCGGCAAGCGCTGCCCCGGTCAGCGGCTCGGAGGCCATGTTGGGCGGTGCCTGGCCGAAGCTCGGCATGCCGAGTGCCACATAGCCGAACAGGCCAAGCGCGGCGGCGGTGGTCAGGAACTGGCGTTTCCGCATGACGGCTCCGTGAAGGGACAAAGGGTTCAGGGGCTGGCGGCGGGCGCGGGTGTCTGGCCCAGCGTCACCGTCGCCTCGTGCTGGGACAGGAACACCTGCCCCTTGAAGTGGGCGAAGAACTCCGACCGTTTCAGCGCGTCCATCACCGGGCCCTTGACCTCGGAGAGATGAAAGCCGACCCCGGCACTGTCCAGCCGTGCCACGATCGCCTCGAGGCTTTCCAGCGCGCTGGCGTCGATCATGTTCACCGCGGGGCACATCAGCACGACATGGCGCACCTCGGGATGGGCGGCGACCTCGGCCAGGATCATGTCCTCGAGAAAGCGCGCATTGGCGAAATAGAGGCTTTCGTCCACCCGCAGCGTCAGGATGTCGGGGTGGGTCTCGACGCTGTGGCGGTTGATGTTGCGGAAATGCTCGCTGCCCGGCATCCGGCCGACGATGGCGTAATGCGGCCGGCTGGTGCGCCAGAGATAGAGCAGGATCGACAGCAGCACACCGACCAGGATGCCGGTCTTGACCCCGACCGTCAGCACCAGAGCCGCGGTGGCGGCCATGGCGGCGAAATCGGCGCGCGAGTAGCGCCAGATGCGGCGGAAGGCGGCCAGATCGACCAGACCAAGGACGGCCACGACGATGGTCGCCGCCAGCGCCGCCTTGGGCAGGAAATAAAGAAGCGGCGTCAGCGCCAGCGCGCCGACCAGAAGGCCGAAGGCGGTCAGGATGCCCGCCGCCGGGGTGGCGGCACCGGCATCGAAGTTGATGAAGGACCGCGCAAACCCCCCCGTCACCGGGAAGGCACCAGTGACCGAGGCGCCAAGGTTGGCAGCGCCCAGGCCGATCAGCTCCTGGTTCGGGTCGATGCGCTGGCGCCGCTTGGCGGCCAGGGTCTGCGCCACCGAGACGCTTTCGACAAAGCCCACCACCGAGATCAGCGCCGCCGCGAGCATGAGGTCGCCGACCAGCTGCGCCGAGAGGTCCGGCAGGGTGAAGGGCGGCAGGCCCTGCGGCACTGCGCCCAGCACCTTGACGCCCTCGGCCTCCAGCCCCGCGCCCCAGGTGACCAGTGTCGCCAGCACCATAGCGTAAAGCGGGCCGGCCTTGGCGATCATCCCGGCGGGGCGCGCGGGCAAGCCAAGCGCCATCAGCCCGCGCGCCATCGTGCCGCGCACGAGATACAGGAACGCCGTCGCCGTGACGCCCATCGACAGCGTCACCGGGTTGGTCTCGGGCAGATGCGCCCAGAGCGTGGCGGCGATTTCGGGCAGGGTGTCGCCCTCGCCCGAGATGCCCAGCAGATGGCCGATCTGGCGCGCGGCGATCAAGAGCCCCGCCGCCGAGATAAAGCCCGCGATCACCGGATGGCTGAGGAAGTTGACCAGAAAGCCCAGCCGCAGCACCCCCATCGCCAGCAGCATCGCCCCCGACAGGAAGGCCAGCGTCAGCGCCGCCGTGGCATAGCCGGCGGTGCCCGCCTCGGCGATCTGGCCGACCGCGGCGGCTGTCATCAGCGAGACCACCGCCACCGGACCCACCGCCAGCGCCCGGCTGGTGCCAAAGAGCGCATAAAGCAAGAGCGGCAGGATCGCGGCATAGATGCCCGAGACCGGCGGCAGGCCTGCCAGCAGCGCATAGCCCAGCGCCTGCGGGATCAGGATCGAGGTGACGATCAGCGCCGCCATCAGATCCGCGCCGAAATCGTCACGGCTGTAGCGGCGTCCCCAGTCGAGGATCGGGACATACTGGCGCAGGCTCGGCATCGGCAAGGTCCGTTCTGGCTGGGGTGTGGCAGGCGGGGGCTGCCTTACAGCGCGTTGACCGGCACCTTGAGGAACACCTTGCCGCTGTCGTCGGCGGGCGGCAGCGCGCCCGCGCGCATGTTGACCTGCAGCGAGGGGATGATCAGGCGCGGCATCTCCAGCGTGGCGTCGCGCGCCTCGCGCATGGCGACGAATGCGTCCTCGCCGATGCCGTCGCGGACGTGGATGTTGTACGCGCGCTGTTCGGCCACCGTGGTCTCCCAGCGGATGTCGCGCCCGTTCGGGCCGTAGTCGTGGCACATGAACAGCCGCGTCTCGCCCGGCAGGGCCAGCACGCGCTGGATCGAGCGGTAAAGCGTGCGCGCGTCGCCGCCGGGAAAATCCGCCCGGGCCGAGCCGCCGTCGGGCATGAAGAGCGTGTCGCCGACGAAAGCCGCATCGCCCACCACATGCGTCATGCAGGCCGGGGTATGGCCCGGCGTGTGCAGCACATGCGCGGTCATGGCGCCGATCAGGTAGCTGTCGCCGTCCTGGAACAGCCGGTCGAACTGGCTGCCGTCGCGCTGGAACTCGGTGCCCTCGTTGAACACCTTGCCGAAGGTGTCCTGCACGATGGTGATGTTGGCGCCGATGCCGATCTGGCCGCCGAGCCGGTCCTGCAGATAGGGCGCGGCGGAAAGGTGGTCGGCATGGACATGGGTCTCGATCAGCCATTCGACGCGCAGCCCGTGTTTCTGGACATGGGCGATGATCTGGTCGGCGCTGTCATGGGTGATGCGCCCGGCGGCATAGTCGATGTCCATCACCGAATCGATGATGGCACAGGCGTCCGAGGCCGGGTCCTTGACGACATAGCTCACGGTGTTGGTCGGCGCGTCGAAGAAGGCGGTGACCGCGGGCGTCACGCTCAGGTCGGCAGTGAAGGGCAAAGCGGTCATGGGGTGTCTCCTTGCAGGAAGGTGTGGGGATCAGGCGTGCCGGGGGGCGGCGGCGCGCAGCGACAGAAGCCTTGCCCCCCACATCCCGGCCAGCATCGCGGCGGTGAAAAAGGCGGCCTCGACATTGCCCGCACCCAGCGCCACGAAGGCCGGTCCGGGGCAAAGCCCGACCAGACCCCAGCCGATGCCGAAGATCGCCGCGCCGGTCAGGATGCGCGCGTCGATCGGCGCCGGGGTGGGCAGGTGGAACTGGCTGGCCATGAGCGGGGCCTGGCGCTTCAGCACCAGGCGGTAGCCCGCGAAGGTCACCGCGATGGCGCCGCCCAGGACGAACATCAGGCTCGGGTCCCAGGTCGTGCCGATGGCGGCGACATCAAGGAAGTTCAACACCTTGGCCGGGTCGGCCATGCCCGCGACGATCAGGCCCGCGCCGAACAGCAGCCCGAGGGCCAGGTTGATCAGGATCTTCATGATTTGACCTCAGATCAGGTGACGCATGACGAATACGGTGGCGATCGCGGTGGCCATGAAGGTCATCACTGCCACCAGCGACCGGATCGACAGCCGCGACAGCCCGCAGACCCCGTGGCCCGAGGTGCAGCCGTTGCCCCAGACCGAGCCGAAGCCGACCAAAAGCCCGCCTGCCACCAGCAGCAGCGGTGCCGCATCGAAACTCGCGACCGGCATCGCCCCGGTCGCCAGCAGCCAGATCAGCGGTGCGCCGACCAGGCCCAGCACGAAGGCCAGCCGGCCGAGCGCCTCGCGGTCGAGCCAGGGCGGCAGCACGCGCACGGCGATGCCGCTGATCCCGGCGACGCGACCGAAGGCCAGCATGAGAAGGACCGAGGCAAGGCCGATCATCCCGCCCCCCACCAGCGAGGCGAGGGGGGTGAATTCCGTAGGTGTCATGTCGGGCAGTCCCTTTCAAATATCAGCGCAGGCCGCAGGTGTTCATCCCGAGCAGCCGGTAAGCCGGGCAGAAGCGGAAGGCCGCCGTGCCGATCAGCACGAGGCCGGCACCCGCCAGCACATAGCCCCAGACGCCGGGCCAGGCGGCCATCAGGAAGGGTGCGACAAGCAGCACGACGCCCGCGACGGCCCGGATGATGCGGTCGATGTTTCCGACATTGGTCATGTGAACCTCCTGTTCAACGTGGCTTGAACATAATATTAGCATGATCTAAATTGCAAGAGTGAATCGGAGAAAACGTCATGCCGGACGACATGCCCACCACGCAGGGCGACATGCAGATCGACGCGCCCCACCCGCTTGAGGCGCAGGCCGAGGCTGCGGCCGCCATGCTGTCGGCGCTGGCCAATCCGCACCGGCTGATGATCCTGTGCCTGCTGATCGAGGCCGAACTGCCGGTCGGGGTGCTGGCCGAACGGGTCGGGCTGTCGCAGTCCGCACTGTCGCAGCATCTGGCAAGGATGCGCCACCAGGGCATCGTCGCGGCCCGGCGCGAGGGTCAGTCGATGCACTACAGCGTCGCCGATCCGGCGGTGCGCGAGATGATCGCCACGCTCTACCGCATCTACTGCGCCCCGCAACCGGCCTCCGGGACCGACGAGCCTGCCAGCCCGCGATCTGCGGCCGCGAGCTGATCCGCCCAGGCGCCGTGACCGGCATCCCCGGCGGTGCCGGCCTTGGCGACCTGCGCCCGCAGCCGCGCCGGCGGCGGAACGCGCGGGGCGCGATCCGCGGCGATCCGCCCGGGGACCGCTAGACGAACCGCCGCGTCACCGCCGTGTCCCAGTCGCGCCGGAACACCTGCGCCTCCCCCTCCCAGGCGGTCAGGCGGGCGGTCATCCGCAGGTCGGTCAGCGTGCCCGTCATCGTCGTCTCGACCAGCGTGCGCACCGACCAGTCGCCCCGCGACAGTCGCTGCTCCCAGCGGGCCTCGGCGCGGGCCGAGAGCGGATCATCGGGCCGGATGCTCCAGCGCTCCTGCACCCTCTCGCCATGGGTCAGGCCATGCGGCTCGACGACATCGCCCGTGTCCTCGCGGATCGTCAGGGTCCGGCATCCGGTCGCGGGATCGGTGTGGCTGCGCCGCGACCAGGCCCCGGGCCGCGCGACCGCCTGCTGCGGCGCCGGCAGCGGTTCGGGCGGTGGCGGGGTCCAGCCGTCCGGCGTCCCCATCAGGACCGGAAGCGCGATGGAGCCTGCCGTCAGGGTCAGCGTCACAGCCACCGGCAAGGGCCACAGGAACGGCCAGCAGCACGACGACACGGCCAGCCGCAACCGGTGCCCTGCCGGCAGGCGATGCGCCATGTCGTCCAGCCGCAGCGTCACCGCAACCGCCTTGCCCGGCTCGAGGGACCGCGGATCGGCGCTGCCGTCGCGGTGGCACAGGTTGAGCATCCCATGCGCGATCCGGGTCGACGCGCCGTCCGGCGCCACATCGCACAGCCGCGCCACGGCGCAGGCCAGCGGCTGGTCCGCCGCAAGCTCCAGCCGCAGGGTCGTGTGACCGACCAGGGTCAGCGGCCGGTCCAGCACGGCACTGTCAAAGCACAGCGACAGCGCGTCATCCGCGGCCTGATCCCCGGCCATCTCGCCATGATCGCCGGTCGGGAAATACTCGCCCGCCGCCCCGCCCAGCGTCTGCGGCGAGGCGATCCGCGCGGGCAGCGACACCCCCGCGCCGAAACCGCCCGGGCCGAGCGGCAGGCCCGGCGCCGCCGGCACCGTGGCGGGCAGCGCGATCCACGCGCCCGGCCGCAGCGCCGCCGAGGCATCGGGCACGGCATGGTCCTGCAGATAAAGCCGCAGCGGCGGGTCATCCTCGACCCCGGTCGGCCGCCCCTTCAGCCAGCGGTCCCACCAGCGCAGGGCCTCGGTCAGAAAGCCGATCCGCGGGCCGGGCAGGGCCATGTGGGGGTAAAGATGCACCCAGGGGCCGATGATGCCCTTTACCGGGCCGGGGGCGTTGCGCACCAGCGCGCCGACCGTGTTCATGTAGCCGTCCGCCCAGCCGCCGATGGCCAGGATCGGCAGGGTCAGCCGCGACCAGTCCTCGCAGACCGAACCGTGCCGCCAGTAGCCGTCGCGCGCCTGATGCGCGGCCCAGCGCGGCGCAAGCCAGGGGCTTCCCGCCAGCCGGGCCAGCCAGTCCTGCCGCCAGTCGGCGCGCAACAGCGGGTCGGCGGGCCGCGAGGCGTACGACAGCATGGCCGAGGCCCAGCCGAAATTCTCGCCCAGAAGGCAGCCGCCCTTGAAATGGATGTCGTCGGCAAAGCGGTCGGTCGTGCCGCAGACCGCGATCACCGCGCCCAGGGCCGGCGGCCGCAGCGCCGCCACCTGCAAGGCGTTGAAGGCCCCCCAGCTTTTGCCCATCATGCCCACCGCGCCGTCGCACCAGGGCTGCTCGGCCGCCCAGGCGATGACGGCGCAGGCGTCGGCCAGCTCCTGGGCGGTGTATTCGTCGGTCAGCAGCCCCCCGCTGTCGCCCGACCCGCGCAGATCGACCCGCAGGCAGGCATAGCCCCGTGCCGCCAGCCAGGGATGGATCGCCTCGTCGCGCGCCGCGGTTCCGTCGCGCTTGCGGTAGGGAATCATCTCCAGCACCGCGGGCACCGGCGGCCCGCCTTCGGGACGCCAGAGCCGCGCCGACAGCTCGACCCCGTCCGGCATCGGGATGCGCTGGTCGGGAATGTCGAGGATGGCGGTCATCTGGCCCCCGGCGTGACGGATACGACCGCAAGGCGTCGGTCAGGGGGCAGACCCCCGCGCAGGATAGGGCCATGCAGGGCCGCAGACGTCAAGCCAGACCGGATCCCGCCATGCCCGCCCGACCCAACCTCCTCATCCTGATGGTCGACCAGCTGAACGGGACGCTATTTCCCGACGGTCCGGCCCCCTTCCTGCACACCCCGAACCTCAAGCGCCTTGCCGCCCGCTCGGCCCGGTTCGCCAATGCCTACACCGCCTCGCCGCTCTGCGCCCCGGCGCGGGCAAGCTTCATGTCGGGCCAGTTGCCCAGCCGCACCCGCGTCTACGACAATGCCGCCGAATTCGCGAGCGACATCCCGACCTACGCCCACCACCTGCGCCGCGCGGGCTATCAGACCGCGCTTTGCGGCAAGATGCATTTCGTCGGCCCCGACCAGCTGCACGGCTTCGAGGAGCGGCTGACCACCGACATCTACCCCGCCGATTTCGGCTGGACGCCCGACTACCGCAGGCCGGGCGAGCGGATCGACTGGTGGTATCACAACCTCGGCTCGGTCACCGGCGCGGGCGTGGCCGAGATCACCAACCAGTACGAATACGACGACGACGTGGCGCACCAGGCCACGCAAAAACTCTACGACCTCGCGCGCGGGCAGGACCCCCGGCCCTGGTGCCTCACGGTCAGCTTCACCCATCCCCACGACCCCTTCGTCGCCCGCGCCAGGTACTGGGACCTCTACGAAGACGCCGCCGAACTGGCGCCGCCGGAACCGATCGCCTACGGCGACCAGGACCCCCATTCCCGCCGCCTGATGGACGCCTGCGACTGGCGCAGCCACGACATCACCGAAGGCCAGATCCGCCGCGCCCGCCAGGGGTATTTCGCCAACATCAGCTATGTCGACGCCAAGATCGGCGAGATCCTTGCCGTGCTCGAGGCGACCCGGCAGGACGCGGCCATCGTCTTTCTCTCCGACCATGGCGAGATGCTGGGCGAGCGCGGCCTGTGGTTCAAGATGAATTTCTTCGAAGGCGCCTCCCGGGTGCCGCTGATGCTGGCCGCGCCGGGCCTTGCCCCCGGGCGGATCGACACGCCGGTCTCCACCATCGACCTCGCCCCCACGCTCGCCGCGCTTGCCGGGATCTCGATGGCCGAGGTCGCGCCCTGGACCGAAGGCGTCGACCTCGGCCCCGTCGCCGCGGGCGCCCCGCGCGGCCCGGTGGCGATGGAATATGCCGCCGAAGGCACGGTGACGCCCATGGTCGCCCTGCGCGACGGCGCGTGGAAATACATCCGCTGCCCCGCCGACCCCGAGCAGCTTTTCGACCTCGCGAACGACCCGCAGGAACGCCGCAACCTCGCCACCGACCCCCGGGCCGCCGAAACCCTCGCCCGCCTGCGCGCCCTTGCGGACCGGCGCTGGAACCTGCCGGCCTATGACGCCGCCGTCCGCGAAAGCCAGGCCCGCCGCCGGGTGGTCTATGACGCGCTGCGCAACGGGGCCTACTACCCCTGGGACCACCAGCCCCTGCGCGCCGCCTCGGAACGCTACATGCGCAACCACATGGACCTGAACGTGCTGGAAGAACAGAAACGCTTCCCGCGCGGGGAATGACCCGCAGGACGGCCCGTCCTGCCGCGGCGTCCTACCGCGCGTCCGCCAGCACGGCCTCTGCGCCCTTCCAGCCCATCAGCATCGCAGGCGCATTGATATTCCCCGAGGTGATGTTCGGAAAGGCGCTCGCGTCGATCACCCGAAGGCTGCCCACCCCGTGCACCCGCAACCCCGCGTCGACCACCGCGGAGGCCGCGTCCGGCCCCATCCGGCAGGTGCAGCTCGGGTGGTAGACCGTCCCCGACCGCGCGCGGAAATCGGCGATCAGATCCTCGTCCGTCACCACCTCCGGCCCCGGCCGCAGCTCGCGGTCGATCAGCCGCGCCAGCGCGGGCTGGGCGGCGATCTGGCGCAGGACCTTCACCGCCGCCAGCATCTCCTCGACATCGGCGTTCGTCGAAAAGGCGTTCGCCGTGATCGCCGGATGCGCCTCGGGATCGGCCGAGCGCAGCCGGACATGCCCCCGGCTGGTCGGACGGCAGTTCGACAGCCCTAGGCTCATCCCCGACCACGGATCGGGCGTCAGCACCGGCCGCTCGCCCTCGCGCGGGATCAGGGTCGAGAGGGCCTGGAAATAAAGCTGCATGTTCGGCCGGTCGAGATCGGCCCGGGTCCGGAAGAACCCGCCGGCGTGGTTGATGCTTTTCGCCAGCGGTCCGCCGCGGGCCAGCACATACTGCAACCCCGCCCGCAGCTTGCCCCACCAGGGCCGCAGCTCGTCGTTGTAGGTCGGCACCTTCATCGCCCAGGTGTAGTTCAGCCCCTGATGGTCGCTCAGGTGGTCGCCGACATTCGCGTTCTCGCGCAGGACCGCAATCCCCAGCGATTGCAGCAGCGCCCCCGGCCCGATCCCGCTCAACTGCAACAGCTGCGGCGAGTTGATCGCACCGCCCGACAGGATCACCTCGGCCCTCGCCCGCAGGGTCCGCGTCTCGCCGCCGCGCCGGTACTCGACCCCCACCGCCCGCCCGCCTTCGACCAGCACCCGCGTCACCAGCGCCCGGGTGAGCACCCGCACATTCCGCCGCCGCATCGCCGGGCGCAGGAAGGCCCGCGCCGCCGAGTTGCGCCGCCCGTCCCTGATCGTCATCTGGTAGATCCCGGCGCCTTCCTGCACGGCCCCGTTGAAGTCGGGGTTCTCGGGCAGCCCGGCCGCGCCACAGGCCGCCACGAAATGCGCGACCAGCGGATGCAGGCCGTCGCGCCCCGAGGCCACGAACAGCGGCCCGCCCTGCCCGCGCCAGGCATCCGCACCCGCCTCGTTGTGCTCCATCGCCCGGTAGGCCGACAGACAGGCCTCCCAGCCCCAGCCGGGATTGTCGCGGCCCCAGTCCTCGTAATCCGCGCGGTGTCCGCGGATCCAGACCATCGCGTTGATCGAGGACGACCCCCCCAGCAGCTTGCCGCGCGGCCAGAAGTCCCGCGCGCCGCTCAGCCCCGGATCAGGCTCGGTCCGGTACAGCCAGTTGACCGCCGGATTGTAGAACAGCTTGCCATAGCCAAGCGGCAGATGGACAAAGAAATTCCGGTCGCTGCCGCCGGCCTCCAGCACCGCCACCCGGTGCCGGCCACCGGCCGACAGCCGTTCGGCCACGACGCAGCCGGCACTGCCCGCGCCCACGATGATATAGTCGGTCTCGTCCATGCTGCACCCAAACCCCGAGGCAACCTAGCCGGGCAGCCTGGGCCCGACCGTCCGCTTTGCGACATCCGATGTCGCAAGCATGCCGGATCCGCAAGGGAGCCTCCCCTCCCCCGCGTGGGGAGGGGATGGGGGTGGGGGGGCCCGGCTCAGCCCTCAACCTCGAACGTCGGCTCGTAGCCCACCGGAAAGTTCACCGACCGGGCAATGAAGCAGACCTCGTGGATGCGGTGATGGATCGCCTCGGCCGCCGCAAGATCGCCCCCCGGCCTCAGCGTCACATGCGGGCGCAGGGTCGCCCGGACAAACCGGCCCGCCCCACCGCGCCCGACCTCGCCGACACCGACGGGACGGTCCGCGTAGCCCGTCACCACGATCCCTGCGTCGCTCGCATAATGCAGATACCACAGCATGTGGCAGGCCGAGAGCGCAGAGAGCAGCAGATCCTCCGGGTTCATCTTCCCGGGATCGCCCCCCAGCAGCGGATCGTTCGCGCAATGCACCACCGCCTTGCCTGGCACCGCGATGTCCCAGGTCCGGTCATAGCCGCCGTAATGCGTCGTCCCTTCGCCCCGGTTGCCGGTCCAGAGGATGCGGGTGGTGTAGTCGTGGTTGGGCATGGGACCTCCTCGAAGGTAGCTGGCGCGGGCGCAGGCCGGGTGGCGGATGCCCCGCGCCTACCGCCCCTTCCAGACCGGGTCGCGCTTTTCCGCGAACGCCCTGGCCCCCTCCAGTTGGTCCTCGCTGGAATAAAGCCGGTCCACCGTCGGGAACTGCCGCTTGCCGATCCGGCTCATCGCATCCTGAAACCGCATGTTCTCGGCCTCGCGCACCACTTCCTTGATCGCGGCGTAGACCAGCGGCGGGCCGCTTTCCAGCAGCCGGGCGAGGTCCCAGGCTTTCCCCAGCAAGTCCTCCGGTGCGCAGATCTCCTTGACGATCCCCCAGCGGAACGCTTCCTCGGCGTCGAACCAGCGGCCCGTCAGCAGCAGATCCATCGCCACATGATAGGGGATCCGCTTCGGCAGCTTGATCGAGGCCGCATCCGCCACCGTGCCCGACCGGATCTCCGGCAGCGCGAAGGTGGCGTTGGTGGAACACAGGATCAGGTCCGCCGCCAAGGCAAGCTCCAGCCCCCCGCCGCAGCAGATGCCCTGCACGGCAGCGATCACGGGCTTGTTGAGGTTCGGCAGTTCCTGCAACCCGCCAAAGCCGCCGACGCCATAGTCGCCGTCCACCGCATCGCCCGCCGCCGCGGCCTTCAGGTCCCAGCCGGGGCAGAAGAACTTCTCGCCCGCCGCGCGCAGGATGCAGACCCGCAGGCTGTCATCGTCGCGAAAGTCCCGGAAGGTCAGGCCCATCACCCGGCTGGTCGCCAGGCTGATCGCATTGGCCTTGGGCACGTCCAGCGTGACCTCAAGGATCGCCCCCTCCCGCCGGGTCCTGATCGGCCCCTCGCTCCGCATTTCCATGTCCGGCATCACACCCTCCTCACCAGCGCATCCACCGCCACGGCGCCCGTCGCGCGCACCATGATCGGGTTGATCTCGATTTCCTCCAGGCCGTCGTCGGCCAGCATCAGCGCGCCCAGCCGCACCGCGACATCCGCCACCGCGCCCATGTCGGCGCGGGATCGCCCCCGGTAGCCGTCGAGCAAGGGCCAGAGCCGCAAGCCCCGCGCCGCCGCCAGCACCTGCGGCACCGTCACCGGCAGCACCAGCGTCACCGTATCGGCCAGAACTTCCGCCGTGACCCCGCCCATGCCCAGCGTCAGCGTCACCCCATAGACCGGGTCGCGCCGCAGGCCCAGCAGCACCTCGGCCACCGCCCCGGTCACCATCTCCTCGACCAGATAGCCCGTGGCCCCCGGCATCTCCGCCTGCCCCGCCAGGCTGGCCAGCCCCAGCCGCACCGCCCCGGCCTCGGTCTTGTGGGCAAAGCCCAGGCCCTTCAAGGCGTAGGGTGCGCTAAAGCGCACCTTTCCCGCCACCTCGGCCAGGGTCTCCCCGGTCACCGAGCCGGGCACCGCCACCCCTGCCGCGGCAAGGATCACCTTGCCCTCCGCTTCCGACAACAGCCGCGCCTCGCGCGGGGCCAGCGCCGCCACCGGCCGCCAGCCCGCCACGCCCGGCGCCGTCTGCGCCGCCTTCACTGCCGCCAGCGCGGTCTCGACCCCCAGCAGCGCGCAGACCCCCTCGGCCAGCATCGCCTGCACGCGCGCCTCGCCGAAATTCTCGGCCAGCGAGGCGACGGGGAACGCGGGCTTGCCTGTCGCCTGCTGCGCAGCCACGATCGCCCGGAACGCCGGGTCGTAACCGGACGGATCGCAGCGGTCGACCCGTGGACTGTCGATGAGGAAAAGCCCCGCGTCATAAGCCGCCAGCATCGCGCTGAACACCTCCGTCGTCTTCGGTCCGTCGCCCCAGATGAAGGTATGGTAATCCAAGGGGTTGGCGATCGTCGGAATCTCGCCCAGCACCGCATGGAGGCGCTCATGCGTGGCCTGCGGCACGGGCGGAAATTCAAGCCCGTGCGGCGCGGCCAGATCGGCCACCAGCCCCGCCTCGCCGCCCGAACACGAAAGCGAACAGAGCCGCGTCCCGATCATCGGCCCGTGGACATGGAAGATCTTCAAGGTCTCGATCAGTTCGGACGGCGTCAGTACCTCGGCCACGCCCACCTGGCGCAGAAAGGCGCTGGAGGCCGCCCCGCCCCCGGCCAGCGCGGCGGTATGGCTGGCAGCGGCACTGCGCGCAAGCTCGGTCTTGCCCGACTTGATCGCCACCACCCCCTTGCCCATCGCCCGCGCCCGCTCGGCCAGGGCGGCAAAGGCCGGGGCATCATCGATCCCCTCGATGTAAAGCCCCACCGCCGTCACCCGCGGATCGTCGAGCAGCGCCCCGGCCAGCTCGGCCAGCCCCACCACGGCGGCATTGCCCAGACAGGCGACGTAGGCCACCGGCAAGCCGCGCTGCTGCATGCCAAGGTTGATGACGATGTTCGACGACTGGCTGACCAGCGCCACGCCCCGATCGACCCGCACGCCGCCATGCTGGTCGGGCCAAAGGAGCGCGCCATCGAGGTAGTTGATCACCCCATAGCAGTTCGGCCCCAGGATCGGCATGCCCCCGGCGGCCTTGACCAGCCCGGCCTGCAACCCCGGCGCGCCCGCCTCGGTCCAACCGCTCGCGAAACAGATCGCGCCCCCCGCGCCCATCCGGGCAAGCTCGCCCACCACATCGACCGTGGCCAGCCGGTTCACGCCGACGAAGGTCGCGTCCGGCGCGGCAGGCAGGTCGGCAAGGCTGGCATAGGCCTTCAGCCCGCCGACCTTGGACTTTGTGGGATGCACCGGCCAGACCGGACCGCGAAATCCCATCCTGCCGCATTGCTCGATGACATTCAGCGCCCAGCCGGCCCCCAGCACGGCGATGTGGCGCGGGCGAAGCAGACGGTCGAGGCGACTCATTTGCGGCCTCCGGCCAAGCCGCAGCCGCCGGGGGCGCTGCCCCCGGACCCCCGGGATATTTGGGGGCAGAAAATGGGAACACCTCGCCCCGAACGTCGAAGCGAGGTGCCATTTCCCGTCACGGTCATCGGCGTCCCCGCCTGTACCGTGCAGCCAGAATCACCGATCAACCTTAACGCGCGGTTAGCGCAGACAGCGAAAGTCAGCATTTTTCGTCCCCAAATATCCCACGGGGGGTGCGGGGGGTGTGAAACCCCCCGCTTGCAACGATTCAGCCCCCGACCGCCCGCAGCAGTTCGCGGCTGATGATGTGGCGCTGGATCTCCGAGGTCCCTTCCCAGATCCGCTCCACCCGCGCGTCGCGCCAGATGCGCTCCAGCGGCAGCTCGTCCATCAGCCCCATCCCGCCATGGATCTGGATCGCCTCGTCGGCCACCATCGCCAGCACTTCCGTCGCCTTCAGCTTCGCCATCGACATGTCGGCTTCGGTCACCGTGCCCTGGTCGTATTTCCACGCGGCCTCGCGGGTCAGCAATTCCGCCGCTTTCAACTCCATCGCCATGTCGGCCAGCTTGAACGACACCCCCTGGAACTTGCCGATGGCCTGGCCGAACTGCCGGCGCTCGGCGGCATAGGAAATCGCCAGCGCCAGCGCGCGTTCCGCCCGGCCGAGGCAGGTCGAGGCGACCTGAAGCCGCGTCGCCCCCAGCCAGGAATTCGCCACATCGAAGCCCTTGTGCACCTCGCCCAGCACGTTCGCCGCAGGCACGCGGCAGTCGTCGAATTCCAGGATGCTGTTGGTATAGCCCCGGTGGCTGACGTTGCGGTAGCCGTCCCGCACCGTGAAGCCCTTGGCGCCCCGGTCGACGAAATACGCCGTGATCAGCCGCTTCGGACCGCGCGGCGTCGCTTCCTCGCCCGTCGCCATGAAGACGATGGCGAACCCCGCCAGATCGGCGTGGCTGATGAAATGTTTGGTCCCGTTCAGCACCCAGTCGCCGCCGTCCTGCCGCGCGCTGGCCTTCATCCCCCGCAAATCCGACCCGGCGCTTGGTTCGGTCATCGCCAGACAATCCCAGGTCTCGCCCCGGATGCAGGGCATGAGATACCGCTCGCGCTGCTCGGCATTCCCGGCGAGCAGGATGTTCGAGGGCCGCGCCACGCAGGTCCAGTGCAGCGCATAGTTCGCGCGACCCAGCTCCTTTTCATACAGGAGCCAGGACAGCGTATCCAGCCCCGCGCCGCCCACCTCGACCGGCATGTTGGCGGCATAGAGCCCCGCCGCCATCGCCTTTTGCTGGATCTCGCGGATCAGCCCCAGCGGCAGATGGCCCGTCCGCTCTACCTCGGCCTCATGCGGATAAAGCTCGGCCTCGACAAAGGCGCGGGTTGTCGCGACGATCATCCGCTGTTCTTCGGTCAGTCCGAAATCCATCACGCCCTCGCTTGTCCGACTGCGCGGCCCGCACCTTCGGGCAGCGGCAACCCCGCATGTGCCGCGGCGATGGCCTGCAGCTTTGCCCAGACCTCCGACGCGGCCGGCACCGTCTTGCCCGCCTGCATGTCGACATGCAGGCAAAGCTGCTCCACCGTCGCCAGGCAGGTCTCGCCCGTCATGATCCGCACGAAGCTGCGGAACCGCTTCTGGTCCGCCGAGATGATCTGCAAAGTCCCGGTCAGCCGGTCGCCCAGCTTCGCCTCTGCCAGATGCCGGATGTGGGTTTCCGCCGTAAAGAAGCTGTGCCCCGCCGCCACATAGTCCATCCCGGCCCCGATCAGCCGCAGGAAGGCGTCCACCGTCTCGGAGCAGGCGAACAGATACCGGCTTTCCGTCATGTGGCCGTTGTAGTCGATCCAGCCCGGCAGGACCTGCATCTGCGCCATGACCAGCGGCTCTGCCTTCGGCCCGGTATCGAGACCCGCATGGAAGGCGACCGCCCGCCGTTCGTCATGCTCGCGCAGGACCTTGCCCGCACCCCAGTTCCGATCCTTCAAGGCCCGGAGGAAGCCGACAAGGTTCTGGTCCCGGATCCGCTCCAGCTCGCGGATCGTGTGCTTGCCGGACTGCGCGTCGGACTGGTTCGCCACCAGATCCACCAGCTCCTCGTTGAACTCCGGCACGTCCATCAGCTTGGTCCAGGGCCATTTCAGCGCCGGGCCGAACTGCGCCATGAAATGCCGCATTCCCGCCTCGCCGCCCGCGATGCGGTAGGTTTCGAACAGCCCCATCTGCCCCCAGCGCAACCCGAACCCCATGCGGATCGCCTCGTCGATCTCCTCGGTCGTGGCAATGCCGTCCTTCAGCATCCACAGGGCCTCGCGCCAGACCGCCTCGAGAAAGCGGTTGCCGATGAAGGCGTCGATCTCGTGGCGGATCACCAGCGGGAACATCCCGATGTCGCGCATGATCTGCACCGTCTGCGCCACCACCTCGGGCGGGTTGGCGGGACTGCCGGAAATCTCCGAGAGCGGCAGCAGATAGACCGGGTTGAACGGGTGTGCCACGATGATGTTTTCCGGCGCGGGGCTACCGTTCTGCAAGTCGCTGGCCTTGAAGCCGCTGGTGGATGACCCGATCAGCACCCCCGGATGGGCCTGCTGAAGCTGCGCATAGACCCTGTGCTTCAGCTCGATCCGTTCGGAAACCGACTCCTGCACATATTCCGCCCCCTCGACCGCCGCGCCGATGGTGCCGTGGAACGTCAGCCTGCCCTCCACCGGCATCGGCACGTCGCTCAGGGCAGGCAAAGCCAGCCGCGCATTGGCCATCACCGCCGCGATCTTGCGTTCCGCCTCGGGGTCGGGGTCGAACACCCCCACATCCCAGCCGTTCAGCAGAAACCGCGCCGCCCAGCCGCCGCCGATCACGCCCCCGCCGATGATTGCCGCTTTCCGTGCCATCCTGCTTCCCTTCCGGCCCCCCAGCCAATTCCTCACGCCACGCGGGGGAAGGGGCTACCCCGGCAAGGGCGCCCGCTTTTCCAGCTTCAGCCGCGCCCGCACCTCGGCCGGGGTGATCACCCGCGCGCCCAGGTTTTCCACGATGGTCGCCGCGCGTTCGACAAGCTGCGCGTTGGTCGCCAGAACCCCCTTCTCCAGCCAGAGGTTGTCCTCCAGCCCCACGCGCACGTTGCCCCCGGCAATGGTCGCCGCCGCGACATAGGCCATCTGGTGCCGCCCGAGCGCAAACGCCGACCACTGCCAGCCCGCCGGCACATTGTTCACCATGGCCATGAAGGTGTTGAGGTCATCCGGCGCCCCCCAGGGCACGCCCATGCACAGCTGCACCAGCACCGGGTCGGGGATCACGCCCTCCTTCACCAGCTCCTTCGCCAGCCACAGATGCCCGGTGTCGAAGGCTTCGATCTCGATCCGCGCGCCCGATGCCACCATCCGGGCACCCATGTCGCGCAGCATGCCGGGCGTGTTGACCATCACGTAATCGGCCTCGTTGAAGTTCATCGTGCCGCAGTCCAGCGTGCAGATCTCGGGCCGGCATTCGACGACATGCGCCACCCGCGCCTCGGCCCCGGCCATGTCCGAACGCCCCGACATCCGGCCCATCGCCTCGGTGCCGTCGAAATACATGTCGCCGCCCATCCCGGCCGTCAGGTTCAGCACCACATCCGTATCGCTGTCGCGGATGCGTTCCGTCACCTCGCGGTAATAGTCGAGCCGACGCGAGGGC
>Ga0209103_1000120_pt1 | contig 23248 bp, 21 predicted proteins | sample 4C3metaG_FD_184152 | JGI IMG/M metagenome (GOLD analysis project Ga0209103, IMG submission 184152) | Freshwater bacterial and archeal communities from Indian Creek, Illinois, USA - 4C3 metaG (SPAdes) (version 2) | ecosystem: Environmental > Aquatic > Freshwater > Unclassified | place: USA...
GTCCGAAACCATGGTCCCGCGAGAAATGCACCGGGGCGATTTTTCAGCCGCGCCTCACGCCCGCGCCAGCACGCCCCCCAGCGCGAAGGCGCCGCGGCCCGGGCCCGCCAGCATGGCCCAGGGAAAGGCTGCGCCCATCCGGGCCGGCACCAGCAACCAGATGCCGTAGCGGCCCATCGAGCCGGGCGCCCCGCCGGCGGCAGCCAGCAAAAAGCTCATCGGCGACGCTTCGCCCATTCAGCCAGGCGGACCGCGATCGCGCTCTCCGCCCCTCGCCCGGCGGGCGCGTAGTAGCGGGGGCGCGCCATGCCGTCGGGGAAATAATTCTGGCCGGAGAAACCTTCCTCCGCGTCATGGTCATATTCATAGCCGGCGCCATAGCCCAGATCGCGCATCATCTTCGTGGGCGCGTTCAGGATATGCGCGGGGGGTGCCAGGCTGCCCGTCTCGCGCGCCGCCGCCTGGGCCGCCTTCCAGCCGGCATAGACGGCGTTGGATTTCGGCGCCGTGGCCAGATGCACCACAAGCTGCGCCAGCGCCAATTCCCCCTCGGGCGAGCCCAGCCGCTCATAGGTTTCCCAGGCGGCGATGGCGGTGGGCAAAGCCGAGGGGTCGGCCAGGCCCACATCCTCGGCGGCGAAGCGTGTCAGGCGGCGGGCGATGTAGCGCGGATCCTCGCCGCCCAGGATCATCCGCGCGAACCAGTAGAGCCCGGCATCGGGGTCACTCCCGCGCAGCGATTTATGCAGGGCCGAGATGAGGTTGTAATGCTCCTCCCGGTCCTTGTCGTAGAGCGCCGCGCGCTTTGCCAGAAGCTGGGACAGCCCGGCGGGGTCGAGCGGCGCGGGGTCCTCCAGTGCCTGCAATTGCTCGGCGAGGTTGAGCAGGTAACGCCCATCGCCATCGGCCATGGCCAGCAGCACCTCTCGCGCAGCGGCATCCAGCGGCAGGGGCCGGCCCGCCTCGGCCTCGGCGCGGGCCAGCAAGCCTTCCAGGCCGGCAGCGTCGAGGCGCTTCAGCACCATCACCTGGCAGCGCGAGAGCAGGGCGCCGTTCAGCGCGAAGCTTGGATTTTCGGTGGTGGCGCCGATCAGCACCACCGTGCCATCCTCCACCACCGGCAGGAAGCCATCCTGCTGGGCGCGGTTGAAGCGGTGGATTTCATCCACGAAAAGGAGCGTCCGCCGGCCCATGCGACGCCGCTGCCGCGCCTCGTCGAAGCTCCGCTTGAGGTCGGCCACGCCCGAAAACACCGCCGAGAGCGAGACGAAGCTGAGATCCGCCGCCTCGGCCAGCAGCCGCGCAATCGTGGTCTTGCCCACGCCGGGCGGCCCCCAGAGGATCATGGAAGCCAGGCTGCCCCGCTCAAGCATCCGGGTGATGCTGCCCAAAGGCCCGAGCAATTGGTCCTGCCCCACCACCTCGGCGAGGGTGCGCGGCCTCAGGCGCTCGGCCAGCGGCGCGCCCGCGGCGGGAGGGCCGGCCAAGGGCGCGTGCGGCGGGGCCTCGGGCGGGCCAAAGAGATCGTCGGAAGACTCGGGCTGACGGCGGAGGGCCATGTATGGCAGGCTACCGCAAAACACGGGAGGAAGACATGACCACACGCCGGCAGATTCTGGCCATGGGCGGCGCGGCCCTCGCGGCCCCCGCCTTGGCCCAGTCGCGCAACCTGCGCCTGATTGTCAGCTTTCCGCCAGGTGGCAGCACGGATGTGCTGGCCCGCCTGGTGGTGCCCGTGATGGAGCGCCATCTGGGCAGCACGATCATCATCGAGAATCGCGGCGGCGCGAATGGCGCCATCGGCATGGCGGCGGCCGCCCAGGCGGCGCCCGACGGCACCACCTTCGTCCTCGATGCCGGTGGCGCCGCCACCAATCCGCACCTCATGCGCGGGCTCGGCTTCGACTATGCCACCGCCTTCACCCCGGTCACGCAGATGACGGTGCTGCCGGCCATCCTCGTGGTCCGCACCGAGGCGCCGATCGCGGATTTCCCGGCCTTCCTGGCGCATATGCGCCGCAACCCGGGGCGCGAGAGCTTCGGCTCATCGGGCGTGGGCACCGGCTCGCACCTCGCGGGCGCGCTGCTGATGCGCCGCGCAGGGCTGGATGGCCAGCATATCCCCTTCCGCGGCGGGGCCGAGCAGATCACGGCCCTGCGGCGTGGTGACACGCTCTTTACCTTCTCGACCATCCCGCTGATCGCACCGCTCATCCGCGATGGCGCGCTGCGCCCGCTGGCCGCCTCCACGCCGGGCCGCGCCAGTGCCTTCCCCGCCGTGCCGACCGTGGCCGAAAACGGCTTCCCGGGCTTTGGCGTGTTTGATTTCCACGCCATCTACGCCCCCGCCGGCACGCCCGGCGAGGCGGTCAACCGCATGGCCGAGGCCGCGCGCCTCGCCATGTCCGATGCGGATTTGCGGCCGCGCCTCGATCTGCTGGGGCTGGAGGCCAATGCCCATGGCCCCGCCGCGATGGCCCGCTTCCTCACCGAACAGCGCGACCGCATGGGCGCGCTGATCCGCGAGGAAGGCATTCGCATCGAGTGAAACGCAGGCGCGGTGGCAAGCGCCCCGTGGCGGCCCTGCTGCGGGAGGGGCGCATGAAAAGACGCGCCCTTGATGCTCTCACGCAATCCTGGGCGCCGACGCGCCCGGTCCGCATTGTCGTGGGCTGGCCTGCCGGCAGTTCCGCCAGTGCCTCGTTGCGGCTGGTCGGGCCGCATATGCAGGGCGCGCGGACCCGGTGCCACACGAGCGCCACGCCAAACCCGGCATGGATGTCCAGGCCCTCGGCCCGGTGGATTTCGCCCGGTCCTGACGGAACAGCACGCCAGGCCTGGCGCCCTGATCCGCGACACAGCATCCGCCTGGAAAGCTAAGCCGGGTCCCGAGGGGCAAGCCCCTCGGCGGGGTGCACGGGCAGCCCCCCTGCCCTTTGCTCAGCCTGGTGCCGCACGCGGCGGGGCCAGCCGCAGAGGCACGAAGCGTTGCCCCTGCTGCTGGCTCTCGATCAGGAAGAGCGCCGTCGCTCGCCCCTGCCGCCGCAGCCGCTCGATCCGCTCCTGCAATTCCTGCGGAGTCGTCACGCGCTCCTGCTGGACTTCCAGAATGAGGTCGCCGGGCCGGATCTCACGCTCGGCGCCCGGCGTGTTCGGCAGCACTTCGACCACCACCACGCCGCGCGCCTCGGGCCGCAAGCGGAAGCGCTCGCGCAGCTCGGCCGTCAGTGCGGTGACGCGAAGGCCGAGGCCCGCAAGCTCGATCGGCCGGTCCGGACGGGGGGTCTGGCTCGGCGCGGTGGAGGCGGCCGCCGCTTCGGTCGGCAATTCGCCCAGGGTGACAGTCACCGTCTCCTCGCGGCCATCGCGCCAGACCACGACGGGCACCTGCGCGCCCACGGCGGTTTCGGCCACGATGCGCGGCAGGGTCCGCATTTCGCGCACTTCCTGGTTGTTGAAGCGCAGCACAACATCGCCATTGCGGATGCCGGCGGCAGCGGCCGGCGCGCCTTCCTGGGCACGGGCGATCAGGGCGCCGCGCCCACCACCACGCAATCCGAGGCTCTCGGCGATCTCATCCGTCACCTGCTGGATGTTCACGCCCAGCCAGCCGCGCCGCACCCGGCCGCCATCGGCCAGTTGCCGCGCCACGCCGAGCGCCAGGTTGGAGGGGATGGAGAAGCCAATGCCAATCGAGCCACCGGTCGGCGAATAGATCGCCGTGTTGATGCCGATCACCTCGCCCCGCATGTTGAAGAGCGGGCCGCCGGAATTACCACGATTGATGGCGGCATCGGTCTGGATGAAGTCGTCGAAGGGCCCCTGGCGGATGTCGCGCCCGCGGGCGGAGACGATGCCTGCGGTCACGGTGCCACCCAGGCCGAAGGGGTTGCCGATGGCCACCACCCAATCGCCCACCAGCGCCGTGTCGGAATCGCCCCAGGGGACATAGGGCAAGGGCGCGCTGTGCTGCACACGCAGCACAGCGAGGTCGGTCCGGGGGTCGGTGCCCAGCAGCGTGGCCCGCAGCGTGGTGTTGTCCTGAAGGATCACGTTGATCTCGTCGGCGCCGTCAATCACGTGGTTGTTGGTGATGACGATGCCCGAGGCATCCACGATGAAGCCCGAGCCGAGCGACTGCGCGCGGCGCGGCGCCGGCCGGTTGGGCTGGTTCGGCCCGGGCGGGGCTTCGCCCTGCGGGCCGGGCGGGCGATTGCGATTGAAGAAGTCGCGGAAGAATTCCTCGAAGGGCGAGCCGGGTGGCGCCTGCGGCGTCTCGGGCGCGTCAGGGCGACCCGGGCGCGGGGCCATGCTCTGCGAGGTGGAGATGTTGACCACCGCCGGCAGCAGGGTCCGCACCAGGGGGGCGAAGCTGCCGGGTGCCACGAAGGGTGTGGCGGCGGGCGGGGCGGCGGAGGGCGCCGCCTGCTGCGCCATGGCGGGAAGGGAGAAGGCCAGGATAAGGGCGGTTGCGACAAGCCGCATTGGGCGAGCACCTCGGTCAAAGAGAGAAGCCTGGGGCGGCATCGCGCCACCCCAGACAATCACATGGAGGCTAGAACCGCCATGTCCAGCACGCCAGTCATAAAGCGTGTCAGCGCGGCACCGCCGAACGGTTCGGCATCTCCCGGAAATAGCGGAAGAAGTCGCTCTCCGGCGTCAGCACCATCCGGGATTCCCCGGTGGAGAAGACATCGCGATAGGCCTGCATGGTGCGCCAGAACTGGAAGAATTCCGGATCCCGCTCGAAGGCCTCGGCGAAGATGCGGATCGCCTCCTGCTCGCCCGTACCGCGCTGGATGGCGGCGCTGGCTTCGGCTTCGGCCAGCAGCACGGTGCGGTCACGCTCGGCCTGGGCGCGAATGCGGGCCGCGACCTCGGCGCCCTCGGCGCGCGCTTCGCGGGCCACGCGCTCACGCTCGGACTGCATGCGCGAGAGAATGGCCTGCGTGTTCTCATCCGGCAGGTCGGCGCGGCGGATGCGGACATCCGTCACGTCAATGCCGAAGCGGCGCGCTTCCTCGTTCACCTGGCGGCGGATATCGCCCATGATCCTGCCACGGTCAGCACTCAGCACCCCCAGCAGGGTCTCACCCGCCAACACGCGGCGCAGCGAGGAGGTGACGATGGAGTTCAGCCGGCCGCGAATTCCGGCCTCGGTCGCGCCCACCGTCTGGAAGAAAAGCAGCGGGTCGGTGATCGAATAGCGGGTGAAGCTGTCCACGATGAGGCGGCGCTGGTCGCCCAGGATGATTTCCTCGCCGGGCGCCTCGAAGTCGAGCAGGCGGCGGTCGAAGATGATCACATTCTGAATGAAAGGCACCTTCATATTCAGGCCCGGCTCCTGGATCACGCGGATCGGCTGGCCGAACTGGGTGATCAGCACCTGCTGCGTCTGCTGCACGGTGAAGAAGCTGGAAGCAATGACGAGAAGGGCCGCGACGGCGACGCCGCCGGCAATGGCGAGCTTGTTCATCGGCCCACCCCCCCACGCTGCTGCTGCTGAATCACAGGTGCCACGGCCGCTGGCGGCGCCACAGGGCGCTGTTGCGTCTGGCCGGTCGGCGCCGCGCCACGCGTGTCGCCCAGGGACAGGAAGGGCACCAAGCCCTGGAGGCGGTCATCCACCAGTGTCATGCCATTTCGCTTGAAGATTTCTTCCATGGTTTCCAGATAGATGCGGCGCACGGTCACGTCCCGCGCCTGGCTATAGGCACTGAGCACGGCAGTGAAACGCCCGGCCTCGCCTCGGGCGCGGGCGATCTGGCTGTCACGGAAGCCCTGGGCTTCCTGCACCATCCGCTCCGCCTCGCCTCGGGCGCGGGGGATGATGTCGTTGCGGAAGCTCTCTGCCTCGTTGCGCACGCGCTCGCGGTCGGTATTGGCGCGCTGAACATCGCGGAAGGATTCCACCACGGCGGCGGGCGGGTCCGACTTCTGCATCTGAACCTGGGTGATTTCGATGCCGGCGCGATACTGGTCCATGACGGCCTGGGTGCTGCGGCGCACATCCTGCTCGATCTGGGCGCGCGCTTCGGTCAGGGCCGCTTGGATGGGCGTCTTGCCGATCACCTCACGCATCACGGATTCGGCAACGGATTTCACCGACTCCTCCGGATTGCGCGTGTTGAAAAGGAAATCGCCCGCTTCACGGATGCGCCAGAAAACGGCGAAATCAATATCGATGATGTTCTCATCGCCGGTCAGCATCAGCGACTCCGCCAGCACATCGCGCGCCGTGACGACGCGAGCGCCGGCAACGGTGTCAGGTGCGCCGCGGAAACCGATATCAACGCGGTTGATGCGGGTCACGCGCGGGGTGGTCACCGTCTCGACCGGGAAGGGGATGCGGTAGTTCAACCCCGGCGGCGCGGTGCGGTCAAAAGCGCCGAAGCGCATGACGACACCCAGCTCATCGGGCTGCACGCGATAGAAGCCCGAGGCCGCCCAGATACCCGCCAGCACCAGCGCGGCCAGGCCAATGGCCTTGCCGCCGCTTGGGCCACCGCGCGGCAGGAAGCGCCGCACCGCGTTCTGAGCGTTGCGGATCATCTCCTCGATATCGGGGCCCTGGCCGCGATTGCCGCCGCCGGGCGGCCCCGAAGGCGGGCCGCCCCAAGGTCCGCCGCCATTTCCGCCTCCACCGGGAGGACGCGGATTGCCCCAGGGGCTCGGTCCACCGTTGTTCCAAGACATCTGTACCGAGATCTCCGCTCTGGCCGAGGGACGCGCCTGGGCCGGTCAATCGTGAATTCTGATCAATATATAGTGTCTCACGCACTTCCGGGAGGGGTGCGCGACCGTCTCTGCATGTGCATATGTGCCGCCCCTCCGGTCAAGGAAAGGTCACCATCATGTCTGACGCGCTTATCCACGCCATCAAGGCCGCTTTATCAAGGGTTTCGGACCCCGCGACCGGCGTGGACGTGGTGAGTTCCGGCATGATCGAGGGCATTTCCGCCCGCGACGGCATGGTGCAATTCACCCTGGCCGTCCCGCGGGAGCGCGCGCGCGGCATGGAGCCGGTCCGCGCCGCCTGCGAGAAGGCGGCAGCCGGCATCCCCGGCGTGATCTCGGCCACGGTGGTGCTGACCGCCCATCGCGAGGTCGCGGCGCCCACGCCCGAGGCGCCCGCCCGCTCCTCCCGCCCGCCGCCGGGCCAGGGCGTCATGCTTCTGCCGGATGTGAAGCGCATCGTGGCCGTGGCCTCGGGCAAGGGGGGCGTCGGCAAGTCCACCACCGCCGTCAACCTGGCCGTGGCGCTCGCCGCCCAGGGGCTCCGGGTTGGGCTGCTGGATGCCGATATCTACGGCCCCTCCCTGCCCCAGATGCTCGGCACCCAGGAGAAGCCGCGCGCCGTGGGCCAGCGCATCATTCCGCTGCAACGCTGGGGGCTGAAGGCCATGTCCATCGGCTTCCTGGTCGAGCAGGAGACGGCGATGATCTGGCGCGGCCCCATGGTGATGGGCGCGCTCGAACAGATGATGGGCCAGGTGGAGTGGGGCGCATTGGACATCATGGTGGTGGACATGCCGCCCGGCACCGGCGATGCGCAGCTCACCATGTCCCAGCGCGTGCCGCTGGCGGGTGCGGTGATCGTCTCCACCCCGCAGGATGTCGCGCTGCTGGATGCCCGGCGCGGCATCAAGATGTTCGAGAAGGTGAATGTCCCCGTCATCGGGCTGATCGAGAACATGTCCTATTTCTGCTGCCCCGAATGCGGCCACCGCACGGAAATCTTCGGCCATGGCGGCGCGCGGGCCGAGGCCGAGCGGCTGGGCGCTGAATTCCTCGGTGAATTGCCGCTCAAGCTCGCGATCCGGCAGATGGCCGATGCCGGCACCCCCATCGTGCTGGCCGCCCCCGACACGGATGAGGCCGCGACCTATCGCCGGATCGCCGCGCGCATCTGGCAGAAGGTGGAGGCGCCTGCCGCCACGGGTCCACGCATCGTCATGGAATGATCGCGCCGCTGCCTCGCCTTGCCGGAGGCGGAGGAGCGCGAAACCCGCCAAACGCCGACCTTCCGGGTGCGCGGAAGGATGTTCTGCATGGCGCTGCTGGAGCCTCTCGCCATCTGGGTGAAGGCGCCGGAGCGCTTCTTCCGGCCGGCCTATCCGGGCCATAGGGGCTGGGTGGAAATGCGCCTGACCGGAGAGCCCGACGGGGCGGAGGTGGCTGCACAGGTGGCGCGCAGCCTCGCCACCCAGGGTCAATCCAGCCCCATCAGCGCATCAATCGCGAAACTGTCGGGCATGGACGGCGCCGCCCCCGGCCTGGTGCAGGCCAGGGGGCCGCGCGCCTCAGCCGTCACGCGGGGCGCCCCAGGACCTCCATCAGCTCTCGCCATTCGCGCTTGGAGAGGCCGCTGCTTTCCTGCGTCACCGCCTCGCCGCCCAGCATGCGGCGGACGATGCCGAGCATCTGCGCGGACATCATGACGGCACCCATGCGGTAATCGGCGAAGGCCTCGAAGCTCAATGGCACCCAGGCCTTCACCGTCTCCAGCATGGCCTCGGCATAGACGCGGATTTCGTATTGCGCGTGGGCATCGGCGCGAAGGCTCAGGAAATGCAGTAGATTGTGCAGATCCGTCTTCCAGTACCATTGAGTGTAGGTGTTGAGCGTGAGGTTCATGCGCGCCAGCTCACGCGCCAGGCCGGAGCGGCCGGCGTCGAGCGGCGCGCCGGCCTCATCCTCGTTCAGCATCCAGGCATAGTGGTCGTAGTTGCGCGTCGCATCCTCGCGCAGCATGTCGAGCACGCGGGCGGCGTCCTCGCCTTCCAGCACATCGCCGCGGCCCTGGCGGTTGCTGCTGGACTGGGCGGCGAGTTGCGCGGGCTCGGGGATGTAGAATTCGCGGTCCATGACCGAATAGCGCGCGGAATACTCGTTCACATTGGCCGTGCGGTGCCGGATCCATTGCCGCGCCACGAAGATGGGCAGCTTCACATGATATTTGATCTCGCACATCTCGAAGGGCGTGGAGTGGCGGTGCCGCATGAGGTAGCGGATCAGGCCGCGATCCTCATTGGCAGCCCTGGTGCCCCGCCCGTAGGAGACGCGGGCCGATTGCACCACGGCCGCGTCATCGCCCATGTAGTCCACCACGCGCACGAAGCCGTGATCCAGCACGGGCATGGCCTGGTAGAGCATCTCCTCCAGCGCCGGCACCGTCGCGCGGCGGGTTTGCGCCCGCGCCGCGCGCGCCTGTTCCAATTCCGCCCGCTGGGCTTCCGTCAATGCCATCTGTGCAACCCTCTGATGCGGGTGCGTGTAGCCGAGGCACTGGATTTCGCCAACGCGGCACCCTATATCGGTGGTGTCGCGGGCGGTTCGCCGCCCACGACTATGGCGATAAACACAACGTAGAATAAACGTTACGGACCCGGGGGCAGTGCCCGGCGTCTCCACCATCTTCCGCCCCTTGTCAGGGGTTTGGTCCTGGGGACGAAACAGGCTCGACGTGCGTGGTAAAGACGTTGCTTTTGCCCGGCATTGTACCGCCGTTATCGGGCTAAATCACAAGTGCCAATGACAATGTCCGTGAGGACATGGCGCTCGCTGCCTAGGAATAGGTAAGCGCGGTTCGGGGGGCACCGGGCAACAGAAGCCCCCCACTTTTTTCATGCCCTCAGACGCCGGGCGGCCGCGTCCGCGGCCTTGGCTTCGGAACGCTGAAGCGTTCCGCCGGGCCTATTCGGCCCGGATTCTGCGAGGGGGCGCCTGTGTTTGGTTGTGCCGCTTATTTGAGCGCTGTGCGAATCGCCGCTTCCGCGATCCCCAGCCGCGTGGCGCAGGCGGAAAGGTCGCCCCAGGTCACGTCATCCAGCGGGATGCCATGGGCCATGCGCTCTGCGCGGGCAGCGCGCTCGGGGTCGCCCGGCAGGAGGACGCGGCCCGGCGCGCTGGCCTGCACATGTTCGCAGATGGCATCCACCTCGTGGCCGAAGCCGGGGTTTTCGGCCAGGCGCGCGGGGTCCAGCAGGAAGCCCATCATGCCGTTCACGATGCCACGGTCATTGGGGTTGCTCGGCTGATTCGTGCCGCCGCCGGTCAGCGCGCCGGCCAGGATTTCGCAGACCAGCGCCAGCCCATAGCCCTTATGCGCGCCAAAGGAGAGCAAGGCCCCGCGCGGCCCCTGGCCATACATCACCGCCGCATCGGTGCTGGCCTCGCCCTCATGCGTCACCAATGCGCCCGCCGGCACGGGCTTGCCCGCATTGAAGGCCACCTTCACCTTGCCCACGGCAATGGCACTGGTGGCAAAGTCCAGGATGATCGGCCCCGGGGATTTCGGGATGCCGATGCAAATGGGGTTGGTCCCCATCCGCCCATCCGTGCCGCCAAAGGGCGAGACGACCGGCTGGCCGCTCACGGCATTGACGAAGAACAGGCCGATCATCCCCTCGGCCACCGCCATCTCGGCATAGGCGCCGATGCGGCCCAGGTGGTGCGTATTCCGCAGGCCAAAGGCGGCCAGGCCATGCTGGCGCGCGGCCGCGATTCCCGCCGCCGTCACCTGCCGGCCGATGCATTGGCCATAGCCCATATGCCCGTCCCAGACGGCCAGCGAGCCAGCACCGCCCACCTGCTCGGGCACGGCATTGGGCGTGATCAGGCCCTTCTCGGTGTTCTCGACATAGCGCGGCACCAGCTGCATGCCGTGGCTGTCATGCCCCTGGAGGTTGGCCTCCACCAGATCGGCCGCCACCTGCCGCGCGATCACGGATGCGGCGCCGACCCGGCCGAGCATCTCGGCGACGAGCGCGATCAGCCTGTCATGGGCAAGTTGGGGCATGCGGCGTTGTCCTCCAGGCGGTGGCGTGGATCGAAACACGCAAGCGCGGTTTGCGCCACCTGCGGCGCCTCAGCCGCAGCGGACCGCGAAGCGGCATTCGGGCGCGCCCTCGGCGAAGCAGGCGCTCTCCTGCGCCCTCGGCTCATCGGGCCGGCCGAGGGCTTCCAGCACATGGGCCATGCCGCCCGCGAAGCTGCCCTCGAACACATAGCAGACCCGCCGCCCCGCCCCCGCGCCATAGCCCAGCGCATAGGCCGAGTTGCGGACGGCGATCTCGGCGCGGCCAGCAACGGGATCGAACGAGACAATTTGCACCAGCCCATGGCCGCGCCGGGACATGCGCTTGATGTAGTGGCGGAAGGTTTCCTCGGGCGAGAGGCCGTGCGTCCTGGCCTCGGCCCGGCACCATTGCAACGCCGAGAGATGGCAGGATTTGTAGAGGATGGCGCGGCAGACACATCATGGGCAGGCCATTGGTGGTCCAGATGCCCGTCTCGGGGTCCATCTCGATCGGCACTTGCGGCTGGGCCATGAACTTCTCCGGTCCTGCGACAGCCTGGCCGCAATTGCGCCGCCGATCAGCCCTTGGTGAGTTGGTCGAAGGCCATGAGCCGGGCGATCAGCGCCGGCATCTCCCGGATGGCGATCATGTTCGGCCCGTCGCTGGGCGCCGCATCGGGGTTCTCATGGCACTCGATGAAGACGGCCGCCACACCCACGGCCACGGCGGCGCGCGCCAGGACGGGCGCGAATTCGCGCTGCCCGCCGGAGGAACCCCCCTGCCCGCCTGGCTGCTGCACGCTATGCGTCGCATCATAGACCACGGGGTAGCCCGTCTCGGCCATGATGGGCAGGGCGCGCATGTCAGACACCAGGGTGTTGTAGCCAAAGCTCGCGCCGCGCTCGCAGAGCAGGATGCGCCGGTTGCCCGTGCTGGCGATCTTGGCGGCGACATTCTTCATGTCCCAGGGCGCCAGGAACTGGCCCTTCTTGACATTGATGGCGGCGCCGGTCTCGCCAGCGGCCAGCAGCAAATCGGTCTGGCGGGAGAGGAAGGCGGGGATTTGCAGCACATCCACCGCCTCGGCCGCCGGCGCGCATTGCTCGGCGGTGTGGACATCGGTGAGGACGGGCAGGCCGGTGCGCTCGCGCACTTCCGCCAGGATGGCGAGGCCCTCGGCCATGCCGATGCCGCGCTGGGCGGCCAGGCTGGTGCGGTTCGCCTTGTCGAAGCTGGATTTGTAGATCATCGGCACGCCGAGTTCGCGCGCCATGGCGGCGATGCCATCCGCCATCTCCAGCGCATGGGCGCGGCTTTCGATCTGGCAGGGGCCGCAGATGAAGGCGAGCGGCCGGGTCTGGCCGATCACCAGGTCGCGAATGGTGACATCCATCAGACCAGCCTCGCCTGCCGCACCGCAGCGCCCACGAAGCCCGCAAACAGCGGATGCGGCGCGAAGGGCTTGGATTTCAGCTCCGGGTGGAACTGCACGCCCATGAACCAGGGATGGTCGGGATATTCCACGATCTCGGGCAGCAACCCATCGGGCGACATGCCGGAGAAGCGCAGCCCCGCCGCCTCCAGCCGCTCGCGATAGGCCACATTGACCTCGAAGCGGTGGCGGTGGCGTTCCTCGATGCGGCTCGCGCCATAGACGCCGCGCGCCAGCGAATCCTCGGCCAGCACGGCGGGATAGGCACCCAGGCGCATGGTGCCGCCGAGGTCGCCGCTGGCTTCGCGCTGCTCGCGCTCATTGCCGCGCACCCATTCGGTCATCAACCCGACCACGGGCTCGGCGCAGGGGCCGAATTCCGTGCTGGAGGCGGCAGGGATGTTGAGCAGGTTCCGCGCCGCCTCGATGACGGCCATCTGCATGCCGAAGCAAATGCCGAGGAAGGGGATCTTCTTCTCACGCGCGAAGCGCACCGCCTGGATCTTGCCGCCCGTGCCGCGCTCGCCAAAGCCACCAGGGACGAGGATGCCATGCACCCCATCCAGCCGGCGCATCACCTCGCCCGCCTCGCGCTCGAAGACTTCGCTATCCACCCAGTCGAGCTTCACGCGCATGTTGTGCGCGATGCCGCCATGGGCCAGCGCCTCGTTCAGCGACTTATAGGCATCCAGCAGGCCGGTATATTTGCCCACCACCGCGATGGTCACCTCGCCCTCGGGCGCGGTGATGCGGCTGACGATCTGGTCCCAGGCGGAAATATCGGGCTCGCCATAGATGGAGAGGTTGAAGTGGCGCAGCACCTCGCGGTCCAGCCCCTCGCGGTGATAGCTGCCGGGGACGGCGTAGATGCTGGAGGCGTCATAGGCCGGGATCACGCTCTCGGGCCGGACGTTGCAGAACAGCGCGATCTTGCGGCGCTCATTCTCCGGGATGGGCCGGTCGCAGCGGCAGAGGAGGATCTGCGGCTGGATGCCGACGCCGAGCAATTCCTTCACGGAATGCTGCGTCGGCTTGGTCTTCAATTCGCCTGCCGAGGGGATGTAGGGCACCAGCGTCAGGTGGATGAACAGGCTGCGCGTCGGGCCCAGTTCATTCGCAAGCTGGCGGATGGCTTCCAGGAAGGGCAGCGACTCGATGTCGCCGACTGTGCCGCCGACCTCGACGAGGATGAAGTCATAATCATCCGTGCCGACGATGACCGCTTCCTTGATGGCGTCCGTAATGTGCGGAATCACCTGGACCGTGGCACCCAGATAGTCGCCCCGGCGCTCCTTCGCGATCACCTCGGAATAGAGCCGCCCGGTGGTCCAGTTATCCGCCTTGTTGGCGTGGACGCCGGTGAAGCGCTCGTAATGGCCGAGGTCGAGATCGGTCTCGGCCCCGTCATCCGTCACGAAGACTTCGCCATGTTGGTAGGGCGACATCGTGCCCGGATCAACGTTGAGATAGGGGTCAAGCTTCCGCAGGCGAACGCGATAGCCGCGTGCCTGCAAGAGAGCGCCCAAAGACGCTGCCGCGATGCCCTTGCCAAGCGAGGAAACCACGCCACCGGTGATGAATACGAACCGTGCCATGGGGGCCCGTCATAGCCACTTCCAAGGCACTGGCACACCCCCCTCGAAGGGGATGCGATCAGTTTGTTGGAACGGCCGGCAGGGCGGGAACGGTGGGGGCGACAACCGGCGCCGGCGCGTCCAGGATGGAGCGGTTGGCCGAGGTGCCACGGTCCAGCAGCGCCAAGCTCAGCGCCAGAAGGAAAAAGATGGTGCCCAGGATGGCCGTGGTTCGCGTCAGCAGATTCGCCGTGCCGCGCCCGCCCATGAAGGAGCCCATGCCCTGCGAGGAGCCGATGCCAAGCCCGCCGCCCTCGCTGCGCTGCACGAGGATGACCCCGATCAGCGCCAGGGTGACGAGCAGGAAGATGATGGTGAGAATGGTGGACATGATGCCGCATCTCCTAGCCTGCGCCGCCGCCCATGGCTAGCGCGGATGCGCCCTGCCCGCGCGCCTCATGCGTTTTCTTGACAGCCCGAACGCATGCGTCGGCAGCAGAACCGGCGCCTCAAGCTGCAATGGCTGCGCGTCATTGATGCCCTGGAGGCCCAGGGCAGCCTGCTCCGCGCCAGCCATGCGCGCGGCGTGAGTGGCCAACCGAGGCAGGCCGCGTGCTGGCCGGGCTGCCTCGCGCGGAGGAAGTGCCCCTTGCCGGAAGCGGGCCGCGCCTTCATCGCGGCCCTGCACCTCACCCAAATCATTGCCGGGCTGCTTTCACCCATGCCGGGAGCCAATAGCTCACGCCGCAGAATCCATGGACAGCCAAGCCCTCCGCCCCGCACAACCACGCGATCCAGCAGGCCTTTTTTCTCCATGCGATGGAGTCTGGCGGCAATCGCGTGCAATCCGCCCATGCCGGCGCGCGGCTTGTGCTGGCGGCGGATTGGCAGAGCATGACCTGGTCGGACGCCGAACGGAACAAGGGCGGGCCTGGGGCCTGCAACTCACCCGGGGCTGCCGCACCCGCGCCACACCTTCCTTGCCTGGAAAGAGCAACTGATGACTGAAACCGCCCTCGTCGTTTCCGCCCATTCCGCCGATTTCGTCTGGCGCGCGGGCGGCGCCATCGCGCTGCATGCGAAGGCCGGATTCCAGGTGACGGTGGTCTGCCTCTCCTATGGCGAACGCGGCGAATCGGCCAAGCTCTGGCGTCTGCCCGGCATGACGCTGGAGCGCGTGAAGGCCGAGCGGCAGAAGGAAGCCGAAGCCGCGGCCAAGGTGCTGGGCGTGCATGACATCCAGTTCTGGGACCTGGGCGACTACCCCATCACGCTGAGCAATGAGAGCCTGTTCCGGATGGTGGATGTGATGCGCGCCATCCATCCCAAATTCATCCTCACGCACAGCAAGGAAGACATCTACAACCACGACCACCCGGCCGTGACGGATTTCGCGCAGCATGCGCGCATCACGGCCCAGGCGCATGGCCACAAGCCCGAGCACAAGGTGCTGGGCGCGCCGCCCGTCTTCCTGTTCGAGCCGCACCAGCCCGAGCAATGCAACTGGAAGCCCGATATGCTGCTCGATATCGGGCCGGTCTGGGCGCAGAAGCGCGCCGCCATCGAATGCATGGCCGGGCAGGAGCACCTCTGGGAATACTACACCCGGGTGGCGCAGCAGCGCGGCGCCCAGGCCGCCCGCAACAGCGACAAGAGCATCACCTGGGGCGAGGGTTATGCCAGCGTCTTCCCGCATGTGGTCGAGCGGCTCGCATGATGCCGGGCCGATTCGCGCCGCCCCGCACGCCCGCCATACCGCCGCGCCTCGATGCCTTGGCGGTGATGGCCAAGCCCCATCCGCTGGCCGAATGGACGGCCTATGCGGTGGCCGAGAGCGCCAATTGGGGCGCCGTCATTCGCTCACGCAACATCCCCATCCAGCAGCTACCAGGCGGCTTCCGGCGGCAGGCTCATCAGGATGGCCTCAACATTGCCGCCGGTCTTGAGGCCGAAGATCGTGCCGCGGTCATGCAGGAGGTTGAACTCCACATAGCGACCGCGGCGGAGAAGCTGGTGCTGGCGTTCCTCCGGCGTCCAGGCCTCATGCATGCGCCGGGCGACAATCCCTGGGTAGGCTTCGAGGAAGGCCAGGCCCACATCCTTGGTGAAGGCGAAGTCGAGATCCGCCCCGCGGCCCGGCGTGCGGTCCCCCAGCCAGTCATAGAAGATGCCGCCCAGGCCGCGCGTCTCGCCGCGATGGGGCAGGTAGAAGTATTCCTCGCACCATTGCTTGAAGCGCGGATAATAGGCGGGGTCGTGCTTGTCGCAGGCGCGCTGGTAGGCGGCATGGAAGAAGGCCGCATCCTCCAGGCTCTCGGGCGAGGTCAGGTTCATCGGCGTGATGTCGCCCCCCCCGCCGAACCAGGCCTTGCTGGTCAGGATGAAGCGCGTGTTCATATGCGCCGTGGCGGCCCGCGGGGAGCGCGGATGCGCCACCAGGGAAATGCCGGTGGCCAGGAAGCGCGGATCTTCCTCGGTGCCGGGGATTTGCTTGCGGAATTCCGGGCTGAACTCGCCATGTACGGTCGAGATGTTCACCCCCACCTTCTCGAAGACGCGGCCGCGCATCAGGCCCATGGTGCCGCCGCCGCCCTCGGGCCGTTTCCAGGGCGTGTAGGTGAAGCGCCCGGCCGGGAGTTGGGCATGCGGGCCGCTCTCCAGCCCATCCTCGATCGACTCGAAGGCGGCGCAGATGCGGTCCCGCAATTCGGCGAACCAGGTCTCGGCCGGGCCGGCCAAGGGGTGAGCGAGGGGGACGGGGCTCGGGGCTGCTGTGGCTTCGTTCATGCGGGGAACCTATCACCAAGTCACGCGGCTTCCAGCCGGCGGTAATTTCATTGGCGATTGCACGTTCTTGAGGCCGGGCGTGGTTGCCAGTTTCAGGAAGGATCCCTAATAGGCAGAAAGCACGGGGCGGGCGTGGGCATGGGCTTGTGCGCCGCCCGTATTCTCGGTTTCAGCCGGCGCAGCCGGCGAGGCAAAAAGGTGGGCTGGATGGCGGATTCGATGGCATCGCAGGCGACGGGTGGGGGAGCGGCCCCCGGAGTCACCAAGCGCGATTTTCTCCAGCTGACGACGACGGCCTTCGCCGCGGTCGGCGTGGGCGCGATTGTCTGGCCCTTCATTGGCTCGCTCGCGCCTGCCAAGGACGTTCTGGCGCTGGCCAGCACGGAAGTGGATATCGGCCCGATCGCCGTGGGCCAGAGCATCACGGTAATGTGGCGCGGCAAGCCGGTCTTCGTCCGCCACCGCACGCCCGAGGAAATCTCGCTGGCGCGCGCCACGCCGATGAGCGAATTGAAAGATCCCGCGACCGATCAGTCGCGCGTGCGGCGTGACCCCTGGCTGGTCGTCGTCGGCGTCTGCACCCATCTGGGCTGCGTGCCACTAGGCCAGAGGTCCACGGACACCAAGGGTGACTACAATGGCTGGTTCTGCCCCTGCCATGGCAGCCACTACGACACCTCGGCCCGGATCCGCAAAGGACCCGCGCCGACCAACCTGCCGGTTCCCGACTACACCTTCACCTCCGACCGTGCGCTGCGCATCGGCTGAGGTTTTTCGGGCGCGGGGTATGGTCCCACGCTGCCCCGTTCGGCTCCATGAGGGGCCCCACGTCTAGAGGACGAGCACCATGGGTATGGGTCTGCACGACTCTCAGGTTTCCAATCCGGTCCTGCGCTGGATTGACCAGCGCCTGCCGGTCATCACGATGATCCAGAAGGAGTACGGGGTGTTTCCGACACCCCGGAACTTCAACTATTTCTGGAACTTCGGCGCCCTGGCGATGATCAACCTGATGATCATGATCGCCACCGGCATCTTCCTGGCGATGAATTATACGCCGCACACCGCCTACGCATTCGACAGCGTGGAGCGCATCATGCGCGACGTGCATTTCGGCTGGCTGATCCGCTATGTGCACATGAATGGCGCCTCGATGTTCTTCATCGTGGTCTACATCCACATCTGGCGCGGCCTGTATTACGGCTCCTACAAGGCGCCGCGTGAGCTGCTCTGGATACTGGGCGTCGTGATCTTTCTGCTGATGATGGCCACCGCCTTCATGGGCTATGTGCTGCCCTGGGGCCAGATGTCCTTCTGGGGCGCCACCGTCATCACCAACCTGTTCAGCGCCATACCCGTCGTGGGTCCGACGATCGTGACCTATCTCTGGGGCGGTTTCTCGGTGGACAACCCCACGCTCAACCGCTTCTTCTCGCTGCATTACCTGCTGCCCTTCGTGATCGTGGGCGTAGTGTTCCTGCATGTGGCGGCGCTGCACATCACGGGCTCCAACAACCCGCTGGGCATCGAGCCGACGGGGCCTCAGGATACGCTTCCGTTCCACCCCTACTACACGATCAAGGACTCGGTCGGCATCGTGGTGTACCTGGCGGTTTTCGCGGCGCTGGTGTTCTTCGCGCCCAATTACCTGGGCCACGCGGACAACTACATCCCGGCAAATCCCCTGGTGACGCCCGCGCATATCGTGCCGGAATGGTACTTCCTGCCCTTCTACGCGATCCTGCGGGCAGTCCCGGACAAGCTGGGCGGGGTGCTGCTGATGGGTGGCGCGATCGCCGTGCTGTTCGTCCTGCCCTGGCTGGATACGTCCAAGGTTCGCTCGCTGCGCTTCCGGCCCATCACCCGCGTGATCTTCATGCTGTGGACGATCAACTTCTTCGTCCTCACCTGGGTTGGCGCCAAGCCGGCCGAGCAGCCCTACGTGCTGATCAGCCAGATTTGTACCATGTTCTACTTCGCCTACTTCCTCGTCATCCTGCCCGCCATGGGTCGGTTCGAGGTGGCGATGAAGCTGCCAGAGAGCATTTCCCGCGCTGTGCTCGGCGCCAAGGCTGGCCTGGGTGGTGGGCCGATGCCCGGCGCCGCCGCCGCCAAGCCGATGGAAAAGGCCTGAATTATGCGTCTCCTCAAGGCATTCGCCCTCTCCGCCGCCATCTTCGCCAGCGCTCCCGCGCTGGCGGCTGGTAGCGCGCCCCCGCCGCCCAACGCGCATTTCAGCTTCAACTCGATCTTCGGGACGGTGGATCGCGCTTCGGCCCAGCGTGGCTTCCAGGTCTACAAGGAAGTCTGCGCGGTCTGCCACGCGATGCGGCAGCTCTCCTATCGCAACCTGCTGGATCTCGGCCTGACCGAGGCGCAGGTGCGCGAAATCGCCGCCACCTTCACTGTGACGGATGGCCCCAATGATGAAGGCCAGATGTTCGAGCGCCCTGGCCGCGTGTCTGACCGCTTCCGCCGCCCCTTCCCGAATGAGCAGGCAGCCCGCGCCGCCAATAACGGTGCCTACCCGCCTGATCTTTCCGTAATAACCAAGGCAAGGAAGGATGGTGCGAATTACCTCCATGCTCTGCTGACCGGCTACGTAGATCCGCCGGCCGGCGTGACCGTGATGGACGGCATGCACTATAATCCTTGGTTTCCCGGCAATCAGATCGCCATGGCAAACGTGCTGAATGATGGCCAGGTCGAATACGCCGATGGCACCAAGGCGACGGTGGATCAGATGTCCCGTGACGTCACCACCTTCCTCGCCTGGGCGGCTGAGCCCGAGATGGAAACCCGCCGCGCCATGGGCGTGAAGGTGCTGATCTTCCTGACCATCCTGGGCGGCCTCGTCTATGCCGTGAAGCGCAAGGTCTGGGCCGACGTGAAGGCCTGACCTTCGCCCCTCGCCTCCATGAGAGCCGCCCGCCCAATTGACGTTGGGGGGCGGTTTTTTTGTCGGTGCGCCCTGGGTTGAAACGCCCCCGTCACGGGAATAGGGTCCGGACATCGTCAGGACCCGGAAGAACATGAACCTCACCGCCGATCGGCTCGACCGTATCTCCCCCTCGCAGACCATCACCATCACGGCCAAGGCGCGCGCCCTGAAGGCAGCCGGCAAGGATGTGATCAGCCTCTCGGTCGGTGAGCCGGATTTCGACACGCCCCAGAACATCAAGGACGCCGCCATCGCGGCCATCCAGCGCGGCGAGACCAAGTACACCGATGTCTCGGGCACGCTTGCATTGCGCCAGGCGGTGGCGGACAAGTTCAAGCGCGATAGCGGCATTGACTACAAGCCCGAGGAAATCATCGTCACCACCGGCGGCAAGCAGGTGATCTTCAACGCCCTCCTGGCCACCATCAATCCGGGCGATGAGGCCATCATCCCCACCCCCTGCTGGGTCAGCTATCCGGACATTGTGGCGCTGGCCGAGGGCACGCCGGTCTTCGTCCCCTGCGGCATGAATTCCGGCTTCAAGATGTCCGGCGAGCAGTTGGAAGCGGCCATCACGCCCAAGACCAAGTGGCTGATCCTGAACAATCCGTGCAACCCGACCGGAGCCGCCTATAACGCCGTGGAGCTCAAGAAGCTCACCGATGTGCTGCTGCGCCACCCGAATGTCTGGATCTTCACCGACGACATCTATGAGAAGCTCGCCTTTGACGGCTTCAAGCCCGCCACCATCGTGGAGGTGGAGCCCCGCCTGCGCGACCGCACCATCACCATGAATGGCTGCTCCAAAGGCTATGCCATGACCGGCTGGCGAATCGGCTTCGCCGGCGCCCCCCTCGCCCTCATCAAGGCCATGGACAAGCTGCAGGGCCAGAGCACCAGCAATACCAGCAGCATCAGCCAGGCAGCCGCGATCGAGGCCCTGAACGGCCCGCAGGATTCGGTCACCGCCATGGGCAAGGTGTTCGAGCGCCGCCGCAACCTGGTGGTGGAGATGCTGAACCAAGCCGAGGGCCTGCGCTGCCACAAGCCCGAGGGCGCCTTCTACGTCTATCCCTCGCTGAACGCCTGCCTCGGCAAGACCACCAAGGGCGGCCGCAAGCTGGAAACCGACGCGGATTTCGTGGAAGCGCTGCTGGAGGAAGAGGGGGTGGCCGCCGTGCACGGCTCGGCCTTCATGTTCCCCGGCCATTTCCGCATCAGCTACGCGACGGATGACGCGACGCTGGTCGAGGCATGCACCCGCATCCAGCGCTTCTGCTCGTCACTTCGCTAGAGCGGGATGCGTTGAGGCGGAATCGCCGAAAACGTTGAATCCCGCTCTCAGCAGTGGCGAGACCATGAAAGTGAGCGCAAGCGAACGCACATGGTCCAGAGCTTTTTCCGTTCGAAAGGGCTCACGGAAAAACCTCCAAATCATTGAATCACGAGCATCTTTATCCGGTCAAACGATTCCGTTTGATCGGATGATGCTCTAGGTGTTTAGTCCCGGCATTTCGTGGTGTGGATTTTTGCTGAATCGTTCGGGTGTTTCTGCCCATGTCCTGCAGATGAACTCGTAGGGTGTGAGGCCGCGGAGGCGCTTGAGGCGACGGGCGAAGTTGTAGGCGGCGACGAAGTCGTCGGGATGTCGTCGCAACTGATCGTGGTTGTCGTAGTGGAAGCGCCCCCTCCGTGCCAATGACACTGAGACAAACAGCCTCCGGGATTTTAGACTTGAGGGCGCGGAAGGATCACCCCGCCGATGCCCATGCTGCCGACCTTGAATGAAGCCGCGGAGGGTGACGGCACCCACCGCGGCATCGCCCGAACTCACGGCGCGGCCGCATCGTCGCAGCTTCACCGCCGCGGATAGGCTGCGCGTCCTCGCCGAGACCGATCGCGCCGCCGACACCGGCGGGATCAGCGCCATCCTGCGGCGCGAAGGCCTCTATTCCTCGGCGCTGACCGACTGGCGCCGGCAGCGCACGGCCGGCGCCTTTGATGCGCTGACGCCGGCCAGGCGCGGCCGCAAGACCACCTCGCCCAACCCGCTGGCCGCCGAGATCGCCGCGTTGCAGCAGGACAATGCCCGCCTCGCCCGGCGGCTGGCCCGCGCCGAGGCCATCATCGAGGTCCAAAAAAAGTGGCGGAGCTGCTGGCGCTGCCCTTGGCGCCGACCAGGGCGAAGCCGATGGCGGCGATTCCGACGCGTGTCCGCCACCAGGATGGCGCGCCCGCGCCCTCCGGGCGGACGGGCTGGGTCCCTGCCATCTCACTGCATTCCCATCCTCATGCCCCGCTGCATGCCGCGGAGGTGTTCGGTCATCAGTTCGTCGGCGCTGCGCCGCTGCTCCTCCGACAGTGCTGCGTAGAGCGGCGTCGCGGCGGCGGCGACCGCGCGCATTGCTTCCAGATGGACGGAGAGAAGGGCGATGCGGCGCTCCATCTGCTGCGGCGCCGGGCCGGGCTCGGCGGCGCCGGTCATCGTCTGCTGCGTGGCCTGGCGAAGCCTTTCGGCCTGGGCACGGACGGCATCCGCGAAGGCGTTCCACGGCTGCGCCTGGGCATCGGTGATCCGCAGTTCGGCGCGGAAAAAGGCGAGCTGCCCCTCGATCCGGCGGAAGGGCTGCATCGCTGCCGCGGCCATCCGGCCCTGCATCATCTGCTGCATCATGGGCTGCATCATGCGCCCCATGTCGCCGCCCATCATCCCGCCTCCCGACCCCATCATGCCAGGCGCTGGCGTGCCCCGCTGCGCGGCTGGCGGCGCGGGCTGCGGCGCGCCAGCGGGCGCCTCGGGATGGTGGGAATGTGGCACGGCACCTGCCGGGGCCGGCGCCTGCGCGAACGCGGTTCCGGCGAGTCCGACCGCAAATATCCCGGCCGCCGTGAACATGCTGAGCTTTCTCATGACCTTCTCCTTTTGGTTGTCAGGCAGGCTGGTCGCCAACAAACCGCATGAAGGGCTGGGGTGGCTGCCATCGGCGCGCCAGGCGATGACGTCGTAGGTGTCGGGCGGCTGGCCCGGGACTTCCATGCCGGGCGAGCCGATCGGCATCGCCGGCACCGCGAGGCCGACGACGCCGGCGGGCCGCGCCGCGAGCAGGCGGCGGATCGCCAGCGCCGGCACATGGCCCTCGAGGCCCATGCCCTCGACCCGGCCCGCATGGCAGGAGAGCAGATCCGCCGGCGTTCCCAGCATCCGCCGGAACGGCGCGACCGAGGGCACCACGCGGTCCTCGACCGCGAAGCCCTCGGCGCGGAGATGCTCGACCCAGGCCAGGCAGCAGCCGCAATGGGGATCGCGCCACGCCTCGGCCCGCGTGCGGCGCTGGCCCAACGCGGGCGGGACCGGCAGCGCGGCTGCGGCGATCAGCACCGCCCGGCGGGAGGTCATGGCCGGCGCCTCCTCAGCTCGGGACCCGGTGGCCGAAATCGACCGGATGGACCGACACCAGTTCGGCCGCGGCGTAGAAGGCCAGCGCGATCACGAGCATCTCGATCCGGATCGAGGCCGCCAGGCGCGCCCCCGCCCCGGCCTCGCCGCGCGCCAATGCCGGCGTGTGGCGCAGCCGGTTCCACGAGGCAAGGCCGAGCGCCGCCAGCACCGCCAGCACCTTCCAGCCGAGCGCCCAGCCGTGCCAGGCCTCGAGGATGCGGTCGAGCCGGACCGTCAGGTACCAGGTCAGCAGCAGGCCGGTGACGATCATCG
>Ga0209103_1000121_pt1 | contig 23201 bp, 32 predicted proteins | sample 4C3metaG_FD_184152 | JGI IMG/M metagenome (GOLD analysis project Ga0209103, IMG submission 184152) | Freshwater bacterial and archeal communities from Indian Creek, Illinois, USA - 4C3 metaG (SPAdes) (version 2) | ecosystem: Environmental > Aquatic > Freshwater > Unclassified | place: USA...
CACAGTATTTGTGCGATGCGCTCCCCACTCCGAAGCACCCTCAAGTGCACTCCCCTATAGCAGTAGTATACCGCCCCTATACCGCCCTTTCAATAATCATGACAGAGACGAAAATATTGCCTGCCGCGAGAAAGTTCTATCAGATGACATTTCTGATCTCCCCCTCCACTATATTGAACCGCAAAAACTCCGGGATAGCATTTCGCATGCTTTCATCTTTCCATTTCGTACTTTTCGTAACAACATCCGCCATAATAACACCTAGTGGAAACAATGGTTCAGCTAGCTTGCAGCACCGTATATCATGGTACTCCCGACAAATAGGCAAGCTGTTTTGGCGGCTCAAATAATCAACCATTGCCAACAAGTATAGGCTTTCGGGATACCAATGCTTATCAAAATAGTGCCTGATATTCCCTGATTCTAGCGTGTAAATTATAAAGTCTAGATCTCCCATGTCCTTTACTTGGTGGCAAATCTCGCTCTTGAACACATCAAACGTACTCCTGCGTTCCATACTGGAACCCCCTTTTTCACGATTCCTTTTGGGCTAGAGCCTAAAAAGTTTCGCCGTCTATTGCTGCGGCTATGTCTTTAAGAGAGCGAAAGGGATTGGTGTCGTGCAGGTAGTGTAGCGAAACGTGCGGATAGGAGCGAAGCGAACTAATCACTCTGCTGTAGAAAGCGTGGGAGATATAGCCTGAATGGACAAAGATGAAGTCAATGTTACTGAACAGCGAGGAATCAAAGTTCAACACATCTGTATGGATGAATGTGAAGTGAGGAAGCAAGTGCTTCATCCGTTGCTGCCAGCGTTCATGGCCGCCGGCAATGAGGCACCGCACTCCTCGTGCTTTCGCCAGATACGGCGCAGGATCTGTCGAGGAGGAAATAGGAACGACGTTATTGTCCGGGGAAAGATGGAAAAACAGTGTGCGCAAGGCCGCCAATTCGCGCCGATCTGCATCAGCTTGCGCTTTCAATTCCTCCACCTCAGCACTCAGGTGATGGATCGTGTCCTTGCTCTCAGCCTTCGCTCGGCTAAATTCCGAGTAGGCCAATTTGTGGAGGTGAGCGCCCTGCTCCCTCAGTGAGAGGTTATCATTACGCAGCTGGCTTCGCTCTTCATTCAGAGTAGCTATCTGCCGGTGCAGACTATCCAGCTCGGGGAAGATGGTCTCGGCGGTGTTCTCCCAGAACTGCACTTTTACCTGCCTATAAGCAATGAGTAGACGCTTCACAAAAATCGCGGCGACGTGAAATTCGATTGGCCGAAATGAGCCTTTACCGGGAAAACACATATTATAGATGGCCGCTATCTCTTCGAGGTGTTCATCGTTCAAGAGGGCATCGTCAAGGATTGATTCAGTCAAGCCCTCTGTATCAAAGAGGAACTCAAAGGCATCTCTCCAAACTGCGGCCTCAGGGTGGGTGGTGTCACGGAGAATGCCCGTTCCCTTCTGGGGAGCGATATCTGCCGCAGCCTGAATCTCCTGAGATAAACGCCTCGCCTCCTCTCTCTCCTCAACCTCCTCCTCTACAATTTTCTTGTAATTAAAGCGCAACTCTCCCGCCGCATGATCTAGGCGATCGCGGAGCAGTTGGTAGAGAGCCGTGGTGGTTGGATCGGTGGAGATAGACTTGCCAAGAAGGCGAGTCAACACAAGGACAACCACAACATACCCACCAAACTCATCGTCGGTGAGTGAGTCGCGTTGACTCTTAGGGATCGCCGTCTGTATCAGTTCCGCTCTCACAGACGAGGCCTTAGAGACAAGCTTGTAGACCCATGGCCATCCTTTCTTGAGTAGCGATACTAACTGAGGAGCCGCCAGCCCCTCCAGAAGGCCTAACGTACGGCGAGCATACACTTCAGTTTTAAGACTACTTGAAGTGAGGAAGGAGTGGTTGTACCAAGGGCTATCTTTAGCGAGCTCATAGTATCGAGTCTTGTCTTTTTGGTAGAGCCTATCAATTTCTGAATGCAGTACTTTGTTTGTCGCTAGCGCTTCTGCCAAAAATGGCGTTAAATCCACGGAGATGTGCTCTCCGAAATTTGCCCCCACTCATGCCCACCCCGTTCCGCTCTCTTCAAATTTGTTTACCGTTCTGTGGCGGTTCCGACCATTACGTGCGTGTACACCCATTACGAGAAATTGGCCCGCCGTCGTCATGAACTGGCAGTTCGAGCAAACGGCAATAATCTTTCTGCGTCTCAATCACACATTCGGCGATGAGACTGAGAAAGGGTACATTATCAGGATTATTTGCCCGTTGAGAAGCGCGAAGGGCGTTGATGTATTCCCCACGGCGCACAGGCGGGATGATGGCGATGCCGTAGCCGTCCTGTAAGAGCGCGAGGTTCATGAGTAGGCGCGCGGTTCTGCCGTTGCCGTCGATAAAAGGATGTATGTCAACCAAGCCCTTGTGAACCAGAGCCGCGTATTTGATAGGATGCACCGCGCCGCGCAGTGCGGTCATTTCCGCAACGTACGCTTTCATGGCGGCGGCCACCCTGCCCGGTGGGGGCAGAGCATAGTCTGTGCCTGTAATAAACACGCGCTCTTGGCGGTACATACCTGCGTTCTCTTCGTCCATTAGAGTGTAGAAGAGTTTATGGAGCTTTAATATCTGTTCCTCCGTGAGAAGCATGTTTTGGTCTTTCGCTAACGTCAGCATGTATTCATATGCCTTGCCATGACCTGTCGCCTCATAATAATCGCGTATGGGCTTGCCTCCTACAGTGAGGCCGTCTTCCAGTAATACCTTGGTTTCAGTGATGGTCAGTGTATTGCCTTCAAGGGCGTTGCTGGAAAATGTCAGCCCAATCTTAAAGTAATCGTATAGATTCTTACTCTCACGCTCAGACAACGGACGAGCAGAATCAATCTTGACCTTGTATCGGTCGGCTTTTTCATACAGCCGAGTTAGCACATCGCTATACACCGTTTTCCCTCCGTTCCTTTGAATCGGTCGTTTTCTTCGCGCCCCCTGGAAGAGACTCAAATGCGTCGCTTAGTAGCATATTCAGCCTTGTCTTTTTGGTAGAACCTATCAATTTCAGGATACAGCACCGTGTTAAGACCCGCGCTTCTACCCAAAATGGCGTTAAACCTACAGACGTGTATTCTCGAAGTATGTACTCACTCCTGCTCTCTCCGTTTTCACTACACTCACCCACCACCTAGCAACGTTCAGTGGTTGATTGAATTTCAGAAGGCGGTTGCCGCCGACTCTTAAGGTACTTAGCGAAGTATTTCTCTTCGGCCTCTCTTCTGGCCGCGACCGCCTTATCAATGTCCGTAAAATAACCTAAACTGTGCATAGTGCCTTGAAACTGCAGCCTCGCCTGCCACATACCTACGCCCCGATGCCAAGAAACGCCCTTGTGCCCACTGGTGTTGTGGGCAGCCAACGCCCTTGATTTTATTAGTCCAACGTTAGTATTGTCTTGTAGATTGGACGTGTAGGCGCGTTGCGCGTTGTGCTTAGCAGACTCGATGTGTAGGCACCCGCAACTCTTCCTGATCCCAGCAACTAAATTTGTACTCCTTACATGCACCGTAGTCCCACAATCACAGCGACACTCCCACACAATGCAGTTATGCTTGCGAGATTCGGTAGATGCGACTGCTGTGAGTCTACCAAACCGCTGCCCAGTAAGGTCGTTGGTCCTAGTCTCATGGGCAAGACAGCCGCAGCTCTTACGGATACCCCTTATCAGAAAATGGGTCGACACTAAGGTTTCTTGCCCGCAATCGCATTTGCAGCGCCACAAATAGCATCTAGCATGCTTCTGATTTGTACGTTCTGCGGCTACAAGGCGACCAAACCGTTGTCCGGCTAGGTCTTTGATGTTCATCGTAGCCCTCGAATGAAGTCACGTAATACTTCTGAGACTGTCTTCCGTGGCTCCAAATTGGCGGCATATGCCTCTAATCTCTCTTTTTCGGACGGCGACACCCTAACCCTAATAACTTCCGCCAGCGACTCCTCATTACGACTCAGCCCATAGTGCCTGTAAAGGTACTCAGGCAAAGGTTGTCCCTTACTTTGTCTCGGATGATAACTCTTGTATGCAGTCATCTCACCTTGAACGTTGCGAAAGGGTGTAAGTGTGAATTTAGCAAGGCTTCCGTCCGTAAGTTCGACTACGATGTGACTAGGCAGCGCGTCTAGATACCACGCCCCATTGACGACAAGGAGCCCAACATCAGGAGGTACAATATTCCTCGGTGACATAGAGTCACTTTGCGCTAACAGTTTTCCATCGGTTTGCTCACCAACGGTGTGCGTGGCTAATTTATTCCTCGTCATACTTCCCACCTATTTTCAACAAACCGTTCATAAAACATGTCGATTTCAGATGGAGCGATGTCTGACAGATTAAAATCATACGATGCAATTTGATGGTCGCAAAAACTCACAAACCTTAACGCCATTTCGAGAAAGAAATCATCAGGCTTACCAGAATATGGGCAAAAACCACATGGCGGCCCGTCCGCGTCAGGATCCCCGGTGCAGGCCGAAAGCTGCCTCTCTTTATTATCACAGTTTTGGTGAAATCGCTTGTAGAATTCTCTAGCAAGCAATTTGATGCGCAAGTTCAAGCTTTTGTTGGGTGTATAGTCCTTTACCAAAGTGGGGAGACATTGCATGAAATCATCAATATTAATCTGCACGATTGTGTTCGGCAACTTTTTCTTGGCGCGATCTGTCAGGTTGGATTTTCCCAATACAATCAGGACTTCCACCTCCTCAAAACGCCGATCTTGGTGGTGCCCGTGTTCTACATATGAGCCACACACTCTTTCCACCTCTATATAAACACTTTTGCCACCATAGACTCCTTTGAAATCCGGCCCCTCGTCAAAAGGACCAGCGATCTCGGAAAAGCCCAGTTTCTCATAATTATTTTTAACATATTGCTGAACCCAATATTCTCTAATATCACCACTCTCTGCGCATTCGCGAAGTTGTGGGCTTGTTATAGTAATATTGGCTTTTGTTTCTAACGCAAGTAAAATATCGTCCACGCCAGGCTCCCTGAACAATAGACTCTTCCCCGCATCGTGTGTGATTAAAAAATCACAGTTTCGACATTTTATTACCCATATGTTATGCCAAACAGTTCCAGTGTTTTTAACTTCGGATGAGTGATACCTGCCCGTTTTATTACACTTTTCACACTTTACCCAGTGCCCCATGTGCGCCATATCCTCCTTAATGAAAGTTTTTCCTATTTGCGGCCGTCCGCCCGCCTTCGGCGATAGATATCATTCTTGAGTAGAAGAGGCACCCTAAACGTGGCCATAAGAAAACTCAGCCGTGCACTTCTTCTGGCTATCCTTCTCGCCAGCGCGCGATATATCGTAGCATCCCTACAGCATCTTAAACGTACCACGCCCGTGGCACAAAATCAACAGAAGTTTCAAGAAAATATAGAACACAGCGTTGCCAGCCAGCGTGCCCTCGGCATGTCAAGGCCCCAGGCGACGGATACAGGGAGGGCTCCACTCTTTCGCGTGGGAGGAGGCCGTTTATGGTCGCGCCTTGACGTGCTTCCTCACTATGCCCTCAAACAAAGCCCATGACGGAGTAATGGGCTTCTGGCAAGCGCCGAGCGACGTTAACCCCTTCCTCGGACGCTCTGTTCGACTGTAGCGGTAAGATCGCTGCGGGGGAAGACGCGGATGGCCTTTAGGCCTCTATCGGCTGGAGGAGTAGCGATAGAGCGGAAGGAGAACAGGGCGTCTCCTCCGTCCGAAGCACGATGTCCGTGTCCGCAGACAATAGGACTGGGTGTGTAGGAAATACCATCGCGCCCAGTCGGTGCTCGCGTCCTTGCGGCTAAGAATGAGGATCCCTTGGTACTTAACTTAATATCTCCTTCGTCTCTTCGACGTCTCTATCGCGCTAACATGCGCGTCTTTCACACCTTGATCAGCGTGGGCGTAGCGGTGCAACAGCTCGTACGCCTTATCCACGGCTTCCGGCGTCATCGCTCCTATACTTCCGCGCACATCTTGAAATAGTTGCCGTTCGAGACTATATCTTTTGAGCACCAATACATCAGGCGAGGTTGTAGTTATTTTCGTTAGCGTGCATCTATCACTGAAAACAATGTAGGAACGAATTAGGGAATCATCTAAGCCTGTAGACGCAAGAACCCGCTTTACGGCATCAATGTGCCCACGATTCTGCCAGATAGGATTAAAGAATTTGAACTTGGCACGCTCGTGCAGTACCTGCGTCCACAGTTGGCTTTTTTCATCGCCATATAGCCATCCACTATAGTTTTTGGATTCAAAAACAAATATTCCGGCCTCACTTAACATGATCACGTCTACCTCCGTCGTTCCCCCATCCTCCTTAGGAAGGTAGACGTTAGCCAATAGCTTTTTGTACCCTGGACACCACTCAAGAATCCGGTACGTTAGATACTCACCATGCATCCCTTTGTCTCTGATCGTCTGAAAAAATCCATTGCCAGTGGCAGCATAGTACGAAGACGCATGAAATTTTTTGTGCGACCACCAGTAATACAACGCAACCGGAATACCAAAAAGTAAGCTTGCCATTAAAAGTAATACTTCCATTTTCAACGCCTCCTAATCATCGGCTAACATCCTTCGCTCGTCCTAAAACAGCTTAAACGACCTCTGTTTCTTTCTCTCCGGCAATAAAGAACCTAAAACTTGCTTTAACGTTGCCTCCCCTTCCTCTTGGAGCACCGCAGGATCTGGGCACCACGCTAACGGCAATGGAGTAATTCCGGTCGCATCCTTAAACACTTTTCTGTCGTTCTCTGTCCCAAACGGAGAGACAACTGCAATCCTGCTAAAGTCCTCCCCCAGAGCATTGTGCTGCCGCACCAAGTCCATGACTCGCCACGAGGAAGCGGAGGCCACCACTACGGCACAGTGTGACCTGTATAGCTCCCGGAGTTTACTTGCGTCAAGCACACCTACATCCCGTACCACATACTCATAGTCCGCAAGCACCGCGAGCAGCTGATCATAAAGATACCCCTCCGCGTCACGTCGAACATTTAGCGGAAAGACATCCACCGCCCCCATCCTAAAAGCACTGGCGTCCTTACTCCTTCCAGTCGCCAGCCCAGTAATAGCGCTAAATACAGGACGCTCCGAATCTTCCACCAGTGCCACTGCTCCGGCCTTGGTGAGGAAGGAGGCGATCATCAGTGCCGTATGTGTGCATCCTAGCCCTGACGCCAATCCCGCCACAGCAACCGTAACCCGCCCCACAGGACGTCGCTCTATGACTACAGTCTCGCGCGGCTTTTCTACTATCTCCTCCCTAAAGCCACGGTGCCATCGTGAAGCCATCGCGTATGTCCCAGCCTCCCTGCGCAGACACGCCGCGAAATCCTTCGCAAACACATCCTCATTGTCCGTTTCGCAGAGATCATAGATACCAAGGCTCACCATCGCGGATATAGCCTCGTCCCCAGGCTGACGGCCACCCACCAATAAAATAACCCTCGCCTCTGGGCGAGAGATGCGAAAGGCGTGTAAGGCCCTAATAAGAGAATTCCCCGAGGAGATATCCACATCAAGCACCAAGGTCTCTCCAGGCAGCCGCGCCGTCGCCTGGAAGACCTTTTTCACATCTTCCTCCTTGTAGCGACCGACATTCTCATACAAGACTTCTCCGTGTGCTTCGACCATCTCTCGCACACCAGCGGGCGAGGTGGGACTAAGTAACAAGACAAAGGTCATTGCACTACACCTCGAGCGTTGATTAGCTCTGCCGAAGTATATGCATCAACAATTGCCCAAACCGAAAAGACGACGCCACTCAACGGGCATCCCATTTCATTGCGAGAGTGTGCGCGCCGCAAGTACATGTTAATCATACCCATCTCCTTTCCGAAAAAGCGTTAGATATTTTTGAGAGTTCTCTTAAACTACAAAATTCCTTGCCAAATTACCGTCTGTTTTGTTATATATGACAAAAAATTAATACAAATACTGATTGATTTTGTGTGTGGGGGGGGGATAAACTAGAGACGCTACGCAACTATTGCCAAATGAGAGGCAAGAATGGGGATGGCATATTGCTTATGGCAGAAGTGCGCAGAAATTATATTGAAGGCGAGGGATATCTGTGAAGCTCTTAATTAAAGGGATTTCCGTACTACTAGTGATGGTTCTGATGGTATCGACTTTTGCTACTCCAGTTGTCGCTGGGCGCGGTAGAGGGACAGGGGAAGGCCGACAGACTGAATCTGTCGACGCAGAGGTTCGCATGCTGAACGGTCAGATGGTCATTGTTGTTGAGGCTAGGGAAGGGTACGTCACTATTCCTGTGTTATTGTCTGAAAGTGTGCGAGTAGACGGACGGTCCATCCCGCTAGCCCTCCAAGGGAATGGCGTAGTTGTACCGACCGAAGACGGCCCCATAGTTGTGCCTATCGAAGAGTTTGAAGTGATCGTCGCAGGCGGACAAGTGTTTCTCGTGGCAGAGGTTAATCCGCTGTTTACATTCGGACTCGCTCTACTAGCAGCCAAGTATGGTGCGAAACATTTAGGCGGGCAAGCTGCAGCAGCTGGGGTGGGCGCACTCGCTGGTCATAAGCTTGACGCATGGATTATAGACTCGATACGTAACAGTCCCGCCCCAACACCAATGCCGCATAACACCCCCACACCAACTTCAAACCAACCATGAGAACCTCTAGAACGGCACCATAGCTAATTAGTGGTTGAGGTAACTTGACTCAACTACTATATTTAAACTGGAGGGAAGCAGTCGATGTTTATGATTGGAACTGCTCTATGTGCAGTGCGATTTGCCGAGAAGCAACTTGGCGGCAAATTATCTGCTGCATTTGTAGGCGTTTTAGCGGGGATGCCGTTAGATGTGTTGGTATTTGAGTTTCTTGTTGGACACCTGTTTGGCATTTCTTTTCATTAGGATAATCTGCATCAAGGAGGGCAAAAGATCCGCATGTTTACCATTGGACTTGCGCTATTGGTAGCGAGATTTGGGGAAGAGAAACTTGGCGGCAAGCACGCAGCTGCCTGGGTCGGCGCAGCCGCTGGTGTTGTGGTAGATTTTTTTATCGCCGCTGTGGTGCTTGATCGTTTTTTCGGTATATCTATTTACCTTACAAGGTGAGGACTTTTAGCAAGACGAGTGGTACTTCACCTCTTCGCTGGACCCTAGTCCAAGAAGAAGATCAACTCCGTCACCACATTAAACTAAACGGAGGCAGCAGATGTTTACAATAGGAATGGCAATGATCGCGGCGAAATTTGGTGCGGACCATCTGGGTGGCACACGGAATGCCACAAAGATTGGCGCATTGGCAGGCGGAGTACTGGACGGGGCGATTTTAATCTGGACTGTTAACGCCTTAGCAGGAATAGCAGTCTCTCCGCTTGTCTTGTTTCTTTTGCCAGTGTGCTTTGCTGTATCTTCCAATCCATAAGCAAGGAGGATCACGCCTTATAGTGGACATTTCAGCAAGAACCATCGGACTTGTCATCATAATGGCCGCCACTTTCGCTCCCTTGTTTCCTTGGGCGATCGGCTTAAAATCAACCCCCTTTCTGCTCTTTTCCGGCGGACTACAAGGCGTTAGCGCAGGACTCATACTTGGAACTGGACTGGATGGGATAAGGCTTGGGCTTCCTCTTTACTTGGCGATTGCGGTTGCGCCACTACTTATCATGCTCCTGTTGATGCGATTTTTCGTTCAGGAAGATGAGTAACTTGCTATCATCATCAGAAATGCGGCCTAGTATCTAGCTCTTGCGCAAAGGAGGTAGTCAGCGATGTCTTATTGGGAGATCATTGTTGCAGTTGCGGCGGGGATCTTTGGGGTGTCTTTGGGGATAGTTTTAGGATGGCATACTACCACAGCATTGGAAAAGACCTTTGCCTTTGAATTCAGTCTTGCTATGAAGAGGGTAATACTGATTGTGGGTGCGGTATTAGTAGCGTACGTAGGACTCCTATGGGCACTGTCCATCTATTAGAGGTTCCTAGATTGTTCGACCTTCACGACTGTTAGCTGACAAATATCTCCCTCATGGCCAACACCAACACCCTCCCCGGACTAAAATCCGAGGAGGGCTTCTTACATGCGTCAACTTTGCGAAGAGTAGCCCACTAGGACCGGGATTTTTCGCACTTGTCATTCTCTGCAATTCCACCAAAAATTCCTCCTTTGCTATCGAAGTGACTCAAGCAACACCTGTGCCCACTGCACTTGGTATGGTGTGAATTTAAGCATGTCCAAAACCTCTTCCAGCGATTTTAGTCGCAGCACTGGCACAGAAACGAGCTTGTATACCGGTCTCTCGCCAACAACCTCTCCATCTTCGTTGTAAATATTTTCATAACCAACTTTCCTTTCCACTTGTGCAGTACCAACATGTTCAATAAACCTTCGTGCCCTTTGGGCAATTTTTTGCAGTTCCTCCTCCCTTATTATCGGGTCATAGTACATCCGATATGGCTCGTGAGTTACCGCCATCTCTAAGTGAGAAAAGTCTTGTTCAAAGAGAACCGTGTCTATGGCTAGCACTGCTTCCCACTCGATAGGCACAGGTCCATAATAACTATCAGCCGTTGACTGGATAGTTCTTCGCACACCTTCCGCATAAAGCTGTAGCACTACCGGTCGAACTAGCGGGCGACTTAAAAACAGAACAAACGGGGAAGCCACAAAGAAAAGTGGAAGCACCACCACAACCACCACTCCTAGAATAACTTTGGCAGTCCCCTCAGGGTCTGCCACCGCCATCGTTAGTCCTTTTAACAGTAATTTACCGACCATCGCTCTTTCCTACCTTCCTCCTCCTGTCAGATAAAGAGCCTCGTAAGGCGCGGCCTCAATCTTCACCCTGATCCTCTGGGCACCTGCCACAAGCAGGCCTTCTCCCCTCCCCGCTGTCAGCAAGAATTCCTGCTCAGCCTCAGACAACATCATCAAAGAAGAGAGAACCTGCAAGTCTTTCTCTCCCTGCGCCAGCAACAGCTTGTACGTGGGATTATCTAAAATGGCCTGTCCGTGTCTTGCCACCTCAGGCGACAAGAAATCCACAACATTTTGGCTTATAACCACCAGCGCCCCCATGTACTTGCGGATTCTCTTACTGGCATCGCGCAAAAACGCAAGTGCTTGCGGAGTTTGCGGGTCAGCCAGTATCCACGCCTCGTCCACCACCAAGATAGTTCTCTCTTGTCTATCCCTCTCTATGAGTCCCCAGGCATAGGAAAGCACGTTAAAATACTGCGCCTTTCGCACTGCATCCTCAGCGTTTTTGAGGTCGTGGATGTCAAGCACCGTAATCCCAGCGTCAACAGTTGGATCGGCGATGTCACTAGACCATAGCCCCGCATCGGTTCCCTCAGCTGCGCGTTTCAACAAAACAGCAAGCCTCGTTAAATCGGCATTTTTTCCGGCTCGGTCAGTGAGGTATTCGTAGAGATGTTTGATGGTCGGCCACTGACTCACCGTAGCTACATCGGTAGTAAGGAATATCCCGTGCTCCTTGTAGACTTCCATAACGGCCTCTTCCAGCAATGCCTTTTCCAGATCCGAAAGGTCCTTTAGGTACAGGCTAAAGAACGTCCGCAGAGTACGCACATGCAAGGACAAAGAACTCTGTTCGCCGCCGGAAGAATCGTCCGGCGGTACAGGTCGTGCCCGCAGAGGGTTTATCTGTCCACGACTCCCGCAGTTAATCCAGTGGCCACCAAGGAGGCGGCACATCTCTTGGTACTCGCGCTCGGGATCAAGAATAATAATACGACTGCCTTGCAGATATTCTCTCAGTACCATCATTTTGGCCGCGAAGCTTTTACCCGCCCCGGGCTTAGCCAATATAGTGAGGTTACTGTTAGTACGGTCGCCCTCACGCCTCCAAATATCCACCAAGACCGCCCCGCCATCCCTATCCCTGCCCAAAAGAATACCACTGCCATCGTTAATGCCCGCGACCGCGAAAGGAAACATCGCCGCTGCTGTTTCAGCAGGCATGTTCCGCGAAAAGGATTCCTTTATCCCTTCCGGAAGCGAAAGCCACGGTCCCGCCGCCTGTAGCCCCTCGTCTTGGCGAAAAATTGCTCCCCTCGCCCGCATTCCCGTAGCCGCCAGCATAGATTCAATCTGCCGAGTGCGGCGATCCAGCTCCTTGGTGTCGTTGGCCGTAAGAAGCACAATAACCGTCACGTAAAGCACCTGCTGCTGTTCCTGATCAAGCTTCCTTAGAAGTTCCTGCGCGTCGCCCAAGAGCTGTTCGAGCCTTTGAATCGTTAAAGCATTGCCTCCCGCCTCAATGCGTCCGCAGTATTCTCCAATAGCTTTATTGATGGCCTTAACAAGATCGGCAGGATCAGTAGGATTTAGATGTATAGACAACGTAACCCCAGGCATGTTAGCGAGTCTCGCCAAGAACGCAGCGGGAACCTTCGGCGGATAGGCCGTTATAGCCATGACACGCGCCGCTTGGTCCCCTAAAGTGATCGCTTTGGCCGCGAAATCTAAGGCTTGCGGTAGGGTGATGTCTAACATATCCGGTAGCGCGATTAACTTTTTGCTCATAGAAGCACCTTCCTTTCCAGACTTAAAATATGGGGGATAACGCCATTTTGCCCAGTTTTACCGTTCGTTTTAAGACCACGAAAACAGAAAAATGGCCTATAGATACCCCCATTTAGCCGCGATAAATCGCTATAAGCGAGGGGAACGGGGCTGCGTCCTTTGCCGTACCGTTTTCGTCGGTAAACTTTAGACGGCCACGCAAAAAACGTAGTTCAGCCTTGCCGAGGATGTACTCGTGAAAATACGTTGTGTCCGTCCGGGCGGGAATGAGGAGGACTACAGTGGTGCCCTCTTTCTGTCCCTCTCTATAGGCCTTCTCCACCCATTTGCCCAGTGTACGGCCATAGGGTGGGTTAAGGAACACCAATGGAATTTCATTAAACACTGAAATTCCCCACATGCCCCTTACATTCTTGCTCAAGCCCATTGTCTTCTACGGTGAAATACTTCGAGCACTTGGCCGATTTCGGCGTCGCTGCTTCCCGCGCGTAAAATGAAATTCGTCGTCAAGTTCCTTGAAAAACTCCATCGGCGTACACCAGTCCATTTTGGTGCTACTGAGTAAAGCACTGTTCACCGGAACATCGGTGGAAGAACTGTACCCACATTCCCTACCCTCTCCGTCGCCGACTTGTCAGGGTTAAAGAAGCAAAACAACATCTCCATAATTTCCACCCCGTCACACAAAGAAGAAGTTAATCCGGCACCGCTGAGGTGAGTCATCAATTCCCCCGCAGCCTCAACAGCATGGGCCTCATTTTCCGCAGAGAGCAAGAAGTAGAATCGTCTTTCTGCCGTCTCCCCACCAGCCGCGACGGACGCCACATAGCGAGAATAGTCCCTAAGTAACCGCTTACGGGTCTGGTTAGGCTCCTCGGTTGCCTTCTCGTTAAGCCGCCGTAGATAGGCATCCAGATCAATCGGACGGCCTATGGCAAAAATCTGCAGGGGCGTCTTGATGCCATTTAACACCTCATGCAAAGCAGAGACTACTCGCTTTTTTTCATTTTCACTCTTTAGAGACATGTTAATGGGATAAGCCCGGAGGACGGCAACAACCCCTCCACTCCTCTGCTTAATAGTCTTAGATTGGATATCTACAATTGGGAGCCAATCCCGCACACTGTTTTCAGGCTTAATCTTTTTCTTTTTCATTGCGGCAAGTAGTTTCTTCAAATTGATCCTCCTTTCGGCACGTTAAAATATCGCCTTTGGTTAAATTTCCACCGCCTATAGAACAACACTAGCCCAAATAGACTCTCGCCCTCGGACCCTACCCGCGTGACGAAAAACATAAAGCCTGTGGGCACCACTAGAAACACCATGCGTACAAGTGGCGACGCGCCAAGAAGTGAAGCCACAAAGCCAAGTAGCGCACCGACCACAAGGCCCCCGCCACACAGGACAAGTTCCGGCAAACCAAAGCCGGGCACCAGTTCAAATCGTGCTCGAACATTTTTCGGGACAAGATACATGCCCATTCTCCTTTCTAAATAGCTCCCACTTGAAACCAAACCAGAGCCTGCCGTATCACGACAGACTCTGGTTAAAGTAATGACTACCGTTCAACTCGTTGCCTTTCCAGTGGTCTAAGTAGCCACTGCTCTTTAGCAGGCGAGTAATGTACAACCGACCCATCAATAAGGTGAAAACGCTCCCGCGAAGCACTCAGGGGCGACGCTATAATCCCCCGAAACTCATGTAAAACGTCCTTTAGTTCCCAATCGCCTATTTCCTCCACACGCTCAAGACCTCGAAAGAGACGCTCTATAGACCCAGCCATCATCCCGTCCCAATTAATCGTGCCAATAGGATTCATCCATGCTTTGTGGCAGATATCTTTTTGCGTAGGTATATCTGGGAAGAAGAACTTGGTTACTTCCCCAGTCTCCATAATCTTGCGCATTTCGCGAGTATAGGTGTAAATATCGTCCTTGTAGTTGTACCTACGTCCAGAAGAATCCTCCAGCACAAATTCCGTCCAATGCCTTTTCAACACACGAATACCTCCCTTACATTTCTTGTGTTATTTCTTTTTAATGACCACACTAGCGATGGTCTGTCCCATCCGGGTGGCACCTGATGCCAGTGAACCCGCCCCAGTATGGTAGGCAAACTGCTTTAGGACAGAAGGGGTCTTAAAAGCCACCCACAGCCAGGCAATACCCACCATCATTAGATAAAAACCCCCACCTTGCCCCGGAGCGATGGTAGCAAAAAAGCCCGTCAGCATCAGCATCTGCACCGCCTGTGAGAGCGACACTACGATCAGTTCCCGCCACCACACCGCCCAAGCACCTTCGTCACTGCCCGTCAGCCCTACCGCCATAATAGGGCCTGCGACAGAGAGAAAGGCCACTTCAACGCCGCGGATGATGGACTGCACATAAATGAGTGCCCAGAAGACAAACATGGCGATAAAAGCCAAGATAAACCCGAAACCACTGCTGGCAGGATTTCTAAGGAACATCCCCAGAGGATTTGATCCCTCCGCAACTAGCGGCACTTGGGCGATAGATACCGCCAAATATGCCCCATACCCGAACACATTTCGCGCCAGCCATGGGCCTGCTGCGATCATCATCGCCGCATATATGCTTCGCTTGACTAGTTTGAAGGGATTTACATCACCGGCTCCACTCCCAAAAAAAATGTAGTCTTTCAGTATCTGCACCCCAATTTTAAGTACCAACAGCGATCCAGCCACCACCTGTGCCAGCTGAATAGCCCCCACCACAAAGGGCTGGTCGAGGATGCGCAAGGCCATTTCATGTTCTCGCGCAATAAACCCAGTGAAGAAAGTTAGTACATCGTTTAGAACGTGTATCAGAAAATCGTTAATGCTTCTAATAAGGATGTTGCTAAAGAAACTACCCAATATGTCACCTCCCTTCAAAGAAGTCTCCCGCATCTCTTCGACGCGGGAGACTATTCACGAACAATTAAGACATGTTTCGTACCTACTGAAAATAAGCCAGTATAACTCTAACTATCGCCGTTGCACTCATGCCGATCGCGCCTCCCACCAAAATATTCTTAATGGCCTTATTGTGACTGGCCGCCGAATGTGCATCGCCCTCTTCCATCGCCTTCATGAGGGCGTGGTATCCAATCATAACCCCTCCCGCAGTAGGTATAAGGAACATAATCCACGTCGTGGCATCGGTGAGTAAGCGACTAAAATTGGTAACAAATTCTGGCATAGTCTTATCCCCTCTCAAACTTTATTTAGCATGTCTGTATCGTCATGGTTGATCTCTTTAGGTTTAATTACAACGTTGTGAATCATCGTAGGGCGTTGGCGTAGTACAGTCGGAGAATCTTTCGCACTGTCGGTTCTACGTGGCATTTCACTCATCACAAGGTCTTGTGCCGCTGGCCACAGCGACAGATCAGGCAGACTGAGTTTTGCCGCGTTCTGCCCAGTCTGCAGTACCAAGGACCAATTCTTAGGCCACCTACTCACTTCATCCGGCATGAGGAGCGCCCTCCCTGTCATGCTTTCGCTCACATTAGATTCCGTGGAGCTGCGCGATGAGGACGAATGGCTCTGGGTCTTGATGGTGTGTTGACCAGTCTTCGCGCTAATCATTTTTGCCGTTTCAATATCTGCCGTCGACAGGTAGACCCACGTCGCACAGTTCCCCAAGACCGTACTATAGGCGTCGCGGTATCTCGCCTTAATTTGCGCTACGTCCTGCACTGCCAAAAGAAAGCGGATATTTCTCCCCGCAGCCACCGTGAGCTTTTTATCGAATTCGGGTATACAGGGGATATTGCCGAACTCATCGAGCAGAAAGTTAACGCGCCTTTTCAATCGTCCACCCGTCCTGTTACTAATGTCAGCCAAGGCTTGGTAGCACTGCGCGATGTACAGTGACGCTAGTACATTTCTTGTTCCTCTCTCGTCGGGGATGACTAAAAAGACGGCGGCCTTTTCTTCCCCGACTAGCTGAACTTCGGTTTCACTTTCTCCGGTTAGCCACGCTACCGCCGGGTCTGCCCATAGCCGTAGTTGTGCGGCCGTACCCGTAAAGATGGAGCTACGCAACCTATCCGACGATAATGCCGCGACACCGTATGCACTCTTCGCAGGATGGCCGGCAGGGAAACTGCGGAGAAGAAGATCTAGTGCCTCCCCGTCGCCTGCTCCCTGCTCAAATAGCAAGGTGTAGCACTCGGCCATTGTCTTACTGCCTTCTGGCGCATCGGAGGCCACAGCGAGCATTAATGCTGCCGTCAAACTTTCCTGAGCTTGCGGCCAAATAGGGTCACCGTGGTGAGGGCGTTGGTAGGTAATAACGTGCGCCGCGTCCCATGCCGCCTGTCCGGCCGTACCCATATCATTTTCTGCCATAGCTTTTATTATTGGTTGCATGAGGTTCCACCGCAAGCCGCAGTACGGATCTCGCAAGTCGATTCGCGCCACTTTATACCCCTGCTTTTCGAGGTAGGCTTTGCTCCTCGCATGCAGCTCCCCCTTAGGATCCGTTACAACCATACTCTCTCCCGCACGTCCCAGCGTCCATATGGTGGGTAGTATGATGCGACGGCTCTTTCCACTTCTTGTCGCGCCAATTACCAAGCAATGTGTGTCTGACTTGTCCACCCACGCATCAAACCTATGGAACAACCGCTTTTTCTTTACACCCACCACAAAGCCGCCAGAGTTACCCGAGAGGCCGTCTAGCGTCAGCGAAAGAGATTTTGCATTCCTCCACCTCGCCGTCCCGTATTGACCGCCACCCGCACTTTTAACGTCTTCCGGTGAATCAATACCTCCTCGCTTTCGTCGCTTGAACATAGCCCAAATTAGCTTGAGGTTAATCATCCCAAGAGGAATTTGAAGCCAAAGCCATGGCTCAGTAACCTGTCCCCCCATGAGAACGCTAATTCCCCTAAGAGGTCTTGCCACAGCATCCTGCACCCCATTAGCCCACGCCCTCGCGAAGCCAATATCCCCTGCAACGTAGAGGACATCAAGGAGTAGTGGAATAACCAGCAAGTTTAGGCACACCAAAAACAGCAATAGAAACACCTTGAATTTCAACAGCATCCCTCATCGCTTTCAATTTTCATGAATGTCATCCAATGCGTTTTAGCTCTTCGATCGCCGAATAACGGCTTGCGTTTTATGGCTTGTATCACTTCTCTTTGCGGGACTTGGTCTTCGTTCCATTTGAATATCAAGACTCCGTTTTGCTTCAGTACCCGCCAGCACTCGGAGAACCCTCTCGCTATGTCCTCTCTCCAGTTCTCGCCGAGTCTGCCGTATTTTTTGACCATCCATGCGTTGTCGCCACCCCTGATTAAGTGCGGTGGGTCGAACACAACAAGGTAGAAGCTATTGTCTGGGAACGGAAGGTTTCGGAAATCAGCCACGATATCTGGACTAATAGTCAGCTTGCGGCCATCGCATAACGTGTCGTCAAGCTCCCGGTTGTCTATATACGTCGTGTGCGGCTCTGCCTTATCAAACCAGAACATCCGGGAGCCGCAGCATGCATCAAGAATTAGTTTATCGTTCATGTTTGTTCCTCTCTAACCACCCACGCGCATTGAGGACACAGATCTGTCCTATCCTCCGTCGGATGGAGATTATCTTTCAGCAGCCAGACCAAGCCGTGTTCCGGGCACCACCATGTGCCGGATTGGAATTCCGGCCAGTGCTGTGTGACTATGATTAATTTCATGTTTCGGCTACTTCCTTTCGAGAAAATACGCAATGCCTCGCAAAACATGCTCCACACATGGGATCGCGACGCTATTGCCTAAGGCCCTGTATCTTGCGCTATCCGAAGCACCGGGAATGTCCGTCCATCCAGCGGGGAAGCCCTGCAAGCGTTCACATTCAGTCGGTGTTAGGCGACGCACCATATGTCCAACTCGCACCGGATTCTGATAGTTCAGGGAGTGCCCGCCGTTCGCTTTACTTTGCAAAGTACCGCTTAAATTTTCGTTCTCACGAAAATTTCTGCAATCAACGGAGCTGACTTGCGCCACACTGCGGTCAAGCATAATAGGGACTTGATTCGCGCCCGTCCCCATACGTGCAGTTAGCGTTGGCGATATGCCGGGTGAGCATGTCCTGATTACGTCATCCCCGTGCGTCATGTCATAAAGCTGTGCCACACACAAGTTCTCACTACCCCCTCCGCAGTCGCCACCTTGTACCCTCAACGTAGCTACGCCTGTAACGTAAGAAGCATACTGCGCCTGCCCGAAAACTATTGGCTCACACACAAGGTCTGTTGAGTCCTTGTACTGCCTCGCGCTCTGAGTGCTGGTTACCTCGTTGTGAAGGTACTCGTCACTCCGTTGTTGCGAGAAGACGTGGGGGCGTTCCACTAAAACTACATTCTGCCCCCGATCTACGCAGGGGCTAGAGTCGCCCCTAGCCGTGATTGTGCGAGCTACTGTTTCGCCTGAGAGAGCAATGCATCTCTCAGGATTGGAGGTAGTTCCTTGCCGCGTTTCTTCGCCCTCCGGAGCACTCCCAAACAAACCGCCCTGCTTAAATAGTACTTCGGGTGCGGAGTGTCCTCTAAAGTCTGCGACAAGGAAGATGCGACGGCGCCTTTGTGCGACTCCCCAGTATTGAGCGTCGTATACTCGCCAAGCAACTGAGAATTGATCGCCCAAAATGGCCCCAGCAGATTTCCATACCCCTTCCGGAGGTCGAGGTATAGAAACGCTGTCATCAACAATTCGGCAGGTTTCCTCAAGCACCGTCCGGAAGTCCTCTCCGGCTGCGGAAGAGAAGGCTCCGGGCACGTTTTCCCAGACCATGTATCGAGGTCGAATAGTGTCAGCTGCCCTCCCTTGTGAATATTCATGGTTTCGCATCTCCTTAATTACGCGAATCTGTTCGAGGAACAGGGATGAACGCTCCCCCTGTAGTCCAGCCCGTTTAATATTGGCCAAACTCAAATCCTGGCATGGACTGCCCCCGCAAACGACATCGACGGGCATAAGCTCCGCGCCTTTGATCATGGTAATGTCACCGACATGGAGCATGTCCGGGAAGCGAATCTTGGTAACTTCAATCGGAAAAGCTTCAATCTCACTCGCCCACACAGGAGTAAAACCTTGCCTGACGCCTGCTCGGGGAAAGCCGCCAATCCCATCAAACAGACTGCCGAGTGTACGAACCACTGGCATCACCTCCCCGCAGTTAAAAAAAGCGCACTACTAGCACTGCTAAGTAGTACACGCCAAGGATTGTTACCATCAGGCCCAGAGTAATTAAAAGTTGCAGTCCGTACTGCTTAGCACGATCAGGCCAGTTGGGAGCGCGTATATTCGCAAGGTGTCCTGACATCTCGACGATCGTGTCAAGGAATCGCTGTTCGTTCATGCAGATATCCTGCTTTACCGCCTCGATGATACGCAGCTCCTTTTCCATTACCGCCGTGTAGGCGACCTTAAATTCCACCTTTTCCTTCTTGGCATCCTCAAGGCTTTGAAACACTCGATTGGTCACGGCCTTCCACTCCACATCAAGTCCGCGTAGCAGGGCTTTCGTCTCTGCTTGCGCTTGTAGGAGCAACGCAACCTCTGCCAGCGTTTCCCTTAACGCTACATATTCTTTCTGGATGGGAACTGTATCAAGTACCTGCTGCATCAAATCCCTTAGATCCGACAATTCGCGCTTGAGATCCACATACTTCCCCGTATCCCCCGATGGTCGGGGAACCGTGGCAGCCTTGTACTCATTCACGCCCGTTCAACCTCCTTTTGTTTATCCACCTCTTTTTGCTTGTCTTTCTCCAGTTGCTGCTGGCCGTCGCTCTCTGTATGTCCTACCGCCGTCATATCCATCCAAAAAGCCTCCCCTTCTAAACGCTGCTGAGCGTCCCTAAGGAGAGACCATACTTGGGATAAGACCAAAGACTGCATGAAGCGCGTCTTACCACGAGACCACCTGACCTCTGCTGCAGCCCTAACTACCACCTGTGCCACTCGGTCCCGCAAGTCGTTGGTTGCTTTTTGTTTAGCTTGTGAAATATCCTCGCCTTGGAGGGTGTGGTACATAGCAAGTTGTCCCGCAATCTCTTCATGCCGAATTTTCTGCGCTCGTAACCCAGGGAGATTGAGAATATTATCCGCAATTCTCCGGGCCTCGTCTTTCACCAACGCTGGCATAAAGGCCAGAGTCTTCTTGCCCTTTTTCGGCAAGGAAAACGATAGTTTCAGAAGATCATTGTGCAGGGTTATGCTGTCCTTCGAGTTCATACCCCAGGGGTTTTTCGTTAAGTCTATAGCCTCTTTTCTCGCGCAATCTCTAAGAAGAGTCTTCTCGGCTAGCAATCTACGTCTCTCTTCGCCGTAAATTTCTCGCATAAATAGCCTGCGGGCGTACTTTAGTTCGGGATTGGTTAATTTCCCTCGCTTCCGCTGTGCGGAGCTATCCCAGAACACGATGTGTACATGGGGATGCCCTGCCTCTTGGTGGAAGGCCGCATACCACTTAAAGTCTGTAGAGCTAATGCCCATTTTCTTCGCCATATCTGGGAGGGTAGCACGTAAAGTGTCCTCCCATTTGCCCCGATTGATGTAACCGTATTTTATGGCATCATCCTCTCGCAACGATAGAATTGCTCTCCACACAATGCCACTATGCTCATTGACCTCCTGTACCGCGGAAGCCATATCTGGTTCCCCGGCATGCTGGGTGAATAGCCCGTGGCTTCTCGGACGCTCATTAAGATACCGAAAATGAATTTCATCATCTTCTTCTTCCTGCGGCCGTTTGTCCACCCGCGGTCTTTCCCCGATGTACTTGATGTGAGCCGCGTTCTTTGCTTTGGCGGTACTACTTGCCTCATGGAATTTGAAGAACATAAAGAAAGGTGCGTTGGGGGCACCTATGTGACCAGAGAATTCGGATTGTGCCCCCTTCACATTAGATCGTTCCTGGCCATAGTTTCAGCTTGCCTATGCATAAGCACTACCTCCTTTGCGCCCAAGTCCGCAGCACACTGCACCCCTAGATACATTCCCGTGGCCGCAGTAATGGCCGTTTTAGACGCAAATTTTGCCAAGGCGTTTTCCACAGGCTTCATCGTGTCTCTAACGGCCCTCCGCACCGCAAGCGTCAGTTGGTCGGCAACCCCCTCCTTTTCTTCAATGGATTGTGCCAGAATGCGGCTTACCAAGATAGATACGGATTCCTTGTTAAATTGGGCGAGATGTTTTAAGTTAGTGCAGAGGTTATCGTCGAGAGCTAAGTTGACATTCGCGCGCTTATGTTGGATCATCTACATTTTCCTTTCTTCATTAAAAATCTGCGCCGCAGCGGTGAGATTGCGAGTACTAACGATGGGGGATATCCTTGGAACGATTATTGTCGTGCTCTGCGTTTGCTGCAGACACCCATGCAATACCGTTAACGTAGGTGCATACAATTTGCCCTTCATCGACAAGCGCCCAAAATACCTTCCCCGCACGATGGCTAACCACTCCTTTCTTCTTAGCAAAGGCATCTATAACATCTATGGCGCGACTACCAATATTGGACTTGGCGAGTCTAAGCATGGAAGGATAATCGGTCTGTTTCGTGTGTGTTGTTCTCATTCTTCTGCCGCCTTCAAATACTGAGCGGCCTTTGTTTGTGCGAGGAGGTGTGTTTCTGCCACATCGCGCCTAGAGGCTGCGGCAATACACTGCACAGATAAATACATGTTTGTTGCGGCTGCCGCGGTGGCCTTGGCAAGTATTTTTATGAGTCTGTTTTCAACTGCCGCCAATGCTGCTCTGACCTCAGCTCGCACCAACGCCGTGGTTACGTCTAGCCCGTCCTCAGCAGCCGCTTGTTTCATGTAGTTTTTGACGGCAATACGGATAGTCTCGGAAACTGATTGCTCATTTTCCATGGCCTGATGCTTGACTGCATCGTAAATATTGGCGTCGAGACGGATACGAATTATTTTCATTTAACACATCTCCTTTTTTCTCTATGGAAATAACTACTCCGACAGCTGCTTGTCAGCCACCTCAAACTCACTATCCCCCATCCTACTAAGTTTTTGGATCAATCGTTCTACAGTTTCAGCCATTAGCGGTTCGCCTGGGCATTTCACTGCCTCTAAAGCAGCGATGCTGTCTTTGCGAGTAGATGCCCGCAGAGCGAAAAGAATTTCCCTCTCGGTGTAGTCGAAACTAATCATCAATGTTTCCTCCCTTTATTCTTAGCGTTCAACTGAGGTCTGTTTTGCGCGTCGGGTCTTCCCTCGGATATCCACCGTGGCGTTGCTTAGGTGCCGTGTAGGGGAAGGGTCATCTATTGGCGCTGTAACATGGGGAACGCTTTGCGTGTTTTGACTGACGCGCACTCTCTCCTGCACTCGCCCTATGTCCTCAATTATCTTTTGGGAGTGTTGTTGGATGGTTGCTAAGGAGCGAGTTAGCTCGGGGGTTTCCTTACCACTGCTCCAGGCAGCAACATAGCCGAAGGTGTATTCAGAGCTGTCGATACCAAGGTAGTTGCAGACCACAAAAGCAATACTCTCAGCCTCGACTTCCGCAGTATGGCGATCTGCTACACTCTTTTCCCTGCCAGCTCCTCCTTGGCGGTCATGGAGTCCGGCATGAGCAATTTCATGGATTAGTGTCTTGATCG
>Ga0209103_1000122_pt1 | contig 22999 bp, 18 predicted proteins | sample 4C3metaG_FD_184152 | JGI IMG/M metagenome (GOLD analysis project Ga0209103, IMG submission 184152) | Freshwater bacterial and archeal communities from Indian Creek, Illinois, USA - 4C3 metaG (SPAdes) (version 2) | ecosystem: Environmental > Aquatic > Freshwater > Unclassified | place: USA...
CAACAAAGCGAGGAGCGCGAGGCGCGCGAGACGCAAGAGCGCTCCGCCACCCTCGACCAAGAGCGCCAGCAGCAGTTGGTGCAGCAGCGCGCCCGCGCCGACATGGAGGTGCAGCAAAGCCGCCAGCACTCGGTCAAGCTGTCCAAGCCCGTGCCGACCGAAGCCGCGGCCACTGCGGCCAGCCAACCTAGCGTCGCAGCGGCCGAGCAGGCCGTTGCAGCGCAGCAGGCCGCCGAGCAGGCCACGCAAAAGGCCACGCAACAGGCCGCCGAGTTGGCGCAGCGCCAGTCGGCGCAGCGGCTGGCCGACGAGCAGCGCGCGAGCGATCTCGACGAGCGCCGACGCAAGGCGCTGGCCGAGGCGCAAGCGATCCGCGACATGATGGCCGCCCCCAAAAAGGTGCTGCTGGCCAAAAAACCCGAAGAGCCGAAACCGGCCCCGGTGGCCGAGGCCAAGCCCGGAATCAAAGGCACCTTGCACAAACCGGCCGGCACGCCAGCGCCTGCCAAAGCCGGTGCCGCCAAACCGGCCGCGCCGGGCGCCGCAGCTGCCGGGGCGGGCAAGAAAGAAGTCAAATCCGAAGCCTTGTCGTCCACCTGGAAAGACGAGGCGGCCAAGAAAAAAGAAGTCAAAGGCCGTGGTGGCAACACCAGCGCCGTGCGTTCCAGCGGCACCGCATGGCGCTCCAACGCCAAAGGGGGCCGTGGTGGCCGCGGTGGCCGCGACGAGCGCTCGCACGGCTTTGAGCCGGCCCAGTCTGAAGCCAAGGTGCTCGAGGTGCACGTGCCCGAGACCATCACGGTGGCCGAGCTGGCGCACAAAATGGCGCTCAAATCGTCTGAGGTCATCAAGCAGTTGATGAAGCTGGGGCAGATGGTGACCATCAACCAGTCGCTGGACCAAGACACGGCGATGATCGTGGTCGAAGAACTCGGGCACCAAGCGGTGGCCGCAGCGCTCGACGACCCCGAGGCCTTCACCGAAGAAGAAACCGCGCTGCAAAGCGCCGAATTCCTGCCGCGCGCGCCGGTGGTCACGGTCATGGGCCACGTCGATCACGGCAAGACCTCGCTGCTCGACTACATCCGCCGCACCAAGGTGGCGTCGGGTGAGGCCGGCGGCATCACGCAGCACATCGGCGCCTACCACGTCGAGACGCCGCGCGGCATGGTGACCTTCCTCGACACCCCGGGCCACGAAGCCTTTACCGCCATGCGCGCCCGCGGCGCCCAAGCCACCGACGTGGTGATTCTGGTCTGCGCCGCCGACGACGGCGTGATGCCGCAGACCAAAGAAGCCATCAAGCACGCCAAGGCGGCCAATGTGCCGATCGTGGTCGCGCTGACCAAGGCCGACAAACCCGACGCCAACTTCGAGCGCGTGCGCGCCGAACTGATCGCCGAGCAGGTGGTGCCCGAAGAGTTCGGCGGCGAATCGCCGTTTGTGCCGGTGTCGTCCAAAACCGGTCTGGGCATCGACGCGCTGCTCGAGCAGGTGCTGCTGCAAGCCGAGGTGCTCGAGCTCAAGGCCCCGGTCGGAGCCAACGCCAAGGGGCTGGTGATCGAAGCCCGGCTCGACAAAGGCCGCGGTGCCGTGGCCACGGTGCTGGTGCAATCGGGCACGCTCAAGGTGGGCGACGTGGTGCTGGCGGGCCAGACTTCGGGCCGGGTGCGCGCCATGCTCGATGAAAACGGCCGCGCGGCCAAAGAGGCCGGGCCCTCGATCCCGGTCGAAATCCAGGGCCTGTCTGAGGTGCCCCGGGCGGGCGACGAGTTCATGGTGCTGGCCGACGAGCGCCGGGCACGTGAAATCGCCACCTACCGCGCCGGCAAATTCCGCTCCACCAAGCTGGCCAAGCAGCAAGCCGCCAAGCTCGAAAACATGTTTGCCGACATGCAAGCCGGCGAGGTCCAGACCCTGCCGATCATCGTCAAGTCCGACGTGCAGGGCTCGCAAGAGGCGCTCACCACCTCGCTGCTCAAGCTCTCGACCGACGAGATTCGGGTGCAGCTGGTCTATGCCGGTGTGGGCGGCATCAGCGAGAGCGACGTCAACCTGGCGATTGCCTCCAAAGCGATCGTGATCGGCTTCAACGTGCGCGCCGACATCGGGGCGCGCAAGCTGGCCGAGTCCAACGACGTCGATCTGCACTACTACAACATCATCTACGACGCGGTCGATGAGATCAAAGCGGCGATGTCGGGCATGCTGGCGCCCGAGAAGCGCGAAGAGGTGATCGGCGCGGCGCAGATTCGCACCGTGTTCGTGGCCTCGAAGATCGGCACCGTGGCCGGCTGTATGGTCACCGAAGGCCACGTCACGCGCAACGCGCATTTCCGCCTGCTGCGCGACAACGTGGTGATCTACACCGGCGAGCTCGAGTCGCTCAAGCGCATGAAAGACGACGTGCGCGAGGTCAAAGAAGGCTTCGAGTGCGGCATCAAGCTCAAAAACTACAACGACATCAAGGAAGGCGACCTCCTCGAGTTGTTTGAGATCAAGGAAGTGGCCCGTACACTCTGACCAGCGCCATCTGATCAGCGCGCCCCCCCACCATGCCGAGCAAAAAAGCCCCCTCCAACCGCAGCTTCAAGGTCGCCGATCAGATTCAGCGCGACCTGAGCGAGCTCATCGCGCGCGAGCTCAAAGACCCGCGCGTGGGGCTGGTGACGCTGCAAGCGATTGAGCTCACGCCCGACTACGCCCACGCCAAGGTCTATTTCAGCGTGCTCACGGGCGACCCCCAGCTCGCGTTTGAGGCGCTGAACCAAGCCGCCGGCTTTTTGCGCAGCGGCTTGTTCAAGCGCCTGCACATCCACACCGTGCCGACGCTGCATTTTGTCTTCGACCGCACCCCCGAGCGCGCCGCCGACATGAACGCCCTGATCGCGCAGGCCGTGGCTTCGCGTTCCAAAGAAAGCGATTAAAGTTGAGCGCCGTCGGGTTCACCTTGGGTGCCGACGCCGCCCAGGGGGGCGGTGCCGTGCCAGACCGCGCTGCGAGTGCAGCGGCACCACCGCGCCAGCGCCTTCAGCGCCGCCCGGTGCACGGCCTGCTGCTGCTCGACAAGGCGCTGGGCGTCAGCAGCAACCAGGCGCTGCAGCGCGCCAAATGGCTGCTGCGCGCCGACAAAGCCGGCCACACCGGCACCCTGGACCCGCTGGCCACCGGGCTGCTGCCGCTGTGCTTTGGCGCCGCCACCAAGTTCAGCCAACTGCAGCTCGACGCCGACAAGGTCTATGAGGCCACGCTGCGCCTGGGTGTGCGCACCCACGGCGGCGACGCCGAAGGCGAAGTGCTCGAGCGCCGCCCGGTGGCTTGCAGCCCCGAGCAGGTGCAGCAGGTGCTGGCGCGCTTCAGGGGCGCCATCGAGCAACTGCCGCCCATGCACAGTGCGCTCAAGCACCAGGGCCGGGCACTGTACGAATACGCCCGCGCCGGGCTGGAGGTGGAGCGCGCGCCGCGCCGGGTCAGCATCCACGCGCTGGAGCTGCTCGCACTCGCGCTCGAGGGCTCCGAGCCGGCGCTGCGCCTGCGCGTGCACTGCAGCAAGGGCACTTACATTCGCAGCCTGGCCGAGGACATCGGCGCCGCGCTGGGCTGTGGCGCCCATCTGAGCGCCTTGCGCCGCCTGCGCAGCGGCGGTTTGGGGCTGGAGCGCAGCCTGACGCTCGAGCAGCTCGAAGCACTGCCCGAGGTCGAACGCCTGCGCGCCTTGCTGCCTGTGGATGCGCTGCTGGCCGGACACGAGCGCGTCACGCTCGACGACGACAATGCAGCCCGCTTCCTCACCGGCTTGCGGCGCCGCGGCCCTTGGCCCGACGGCGAGCGCGTGGCCGTGTACGCGGCGTCTGCCGTGCCTGCCGTGCCTGCAACAACTGGCCCGCAAGCCAGCGCTTTGCTGGGCAGCGCCCACATCGTGGGCGGCGAACTCATCCCCGGGCGGCTGTTGAGCCCGATCGAAATCCAACAAATCACCCTGCAAACCCAGTCATGAGCACTCCGATACGCAACATCGCCATCATCGCCCACGTTGACCACGGCAAAACCACCATGGTTGACCAACTTCTGCGCCAGAGCGGCACCTTTGCCGAGCACGAAAAAGTCGTGGACACGGTGATGGACAGCAACGCCATCGAGCGCGAGCGCGGCATCACCATCTTGGCCAAAAACTGCGCCGTGAGCTGGAAGGGCACCCACATCAACATCGTGGACACCCCCGGCCACGCCGACTTTGGCGGCGAGGTCGAGCGCGCGCTGTCGATGGTCGATGGCGTGCTGTTGCTCATCGACGCCCAAGAAGGCCCGATGCCCCAGACCCGCTTCGTCACCAAAAAGGCGCTGGCGCTGGGCCTTCGCCCGATCGTGGTGGTCAACAAAGTGGACAAACCCGGCGCCAACTGCGACAAGGTCGTCAACGCCGCCTTCGACCTGTTCGACAAGCTCGGTGCCAACGACGAGCAGCTCGACTTCCCCATTGTCTATGCCAGCGGCATCAACGGCTGGTCATCGCTCACTGAAGGCGAGCCGGGGCAGCAGTGGGGCACCGATATGTCGGCGCTGTTCGACACCGTGCTGCAGCACGTGCCGGCGCACCAAGGCGACCCCGAGGCGCCGCTGCAGCTGCAGATTTCGGCGCTCGACTACTCCAGCTTCGTCGGGCGCATCGGCGTCGGGCGCATCAGCGCCGGCCGCATCCGCCCCGGCATGGACGTGCTGGTGTACGAAGGCCCAGAGGGCAAGCCGGCCAAGGGCCGCGTCAACCAAGTGCTCACCTTTCAGGGGCTGGACCGGGTGCAAACCGCCGAAGCCGGGCCGGGGCACATCGTGCTCATCAACGGCCTAGAGAGCATCGGCATCGGCGTCACCGTGACCGACCCGGCCGACCCGCGCCCGCTGCCCATGCTCAAGGTCGACGAGCCCACACTGACCATGAACTTTTGCGTCAACACCAGCCCGCTGGCCGGGCGTGAGGGCAAGTTCGTCACCAGCCGCCAGATTTGGGACCGGTTGCAAAAAGAGCTGCAGTCCAACGTCGCGCTGCGCGTGCGCGAGACCTCCGAAGACGGGATTTTTGAAGTCTCGGGCCGCGGCGAGCTGCACCTCACCATCCTGCTCGAGAACATGCGGCGCGAGGGCTACGAGCTGGCGGTGAGCAAGCCGCGCGTGGTGTTTCGCGAGGTGGGCGGCGAGCGCCACGAGCCGATCGAGCTGGTCACCGCCGACATCGAGGAGCAGCACCAGGGCGGCGTGATGCAGGCGCTGGGCGAGCGCAAGGGCGATCTGGTGAACATGGAGCCCGACGGCCGCGGGCGTGTGCGGCTCGAATACCGGATTCCGGCGCGCGGGCTGATCGGTTTTTCGAACGAGTTTTTGAACCTCACGCGCGGCTCGGGCCTGATCAGCAACATTTTCGACGGCTACGAGCCGCACAAGGGCGAGATCGCCAGCCGCAAAAACGGCGTGCTCATCAGCATGGACGACGGCGAGATTTTCACCTACGCGCTGGGCAAGCTCGACGACCGTGGGCGCATGTTCGTGCGCCCCAACGACCCGGTCTATGAGGGCATGATCGTGGGCATCCACAGCCGCGACAACGACTTGGTGGTCAACGCCACGCGCACCAAGCAGCTCACCAACTTCCGCGTCAGCGGCAAGGAAGACGCGATCAAGATCACGCCGCCGATCGAGCTCACGCTCGAGTACGGGGTCGAGTTCATCGAAGACGACGAACTGGTCGAGATCACGCCCAAGAGCATCCGGCTGCGCAAGCGCCACCTCAAAGAGCACGAGCGCAAGCGCGCCAGCCGCGAGGGTTAAGCCGGCGGCGGCGCCGGCCAGCGGGCTTCGAGCGCCAGCAACTGCTGTTTGCGCTCCAGCCCGCCGGTGTAGCCGGTCAAGCGCCCAGCGTGACCGAGCACGCGGTGGCACGGCAGCACGATGCCCAGCGGGTTGCGCCCGAGCGCGCCGCCTACGGCCCGCGCCGCTGCCGGCCGGCCGATGGCAGCGGCGAGTGCGCCGTAGCTGCAGCGCTGGCCGGGCTCGAGGCGCGCCAACGCCGCCCACACCCCCTGCTGGAAGGCGCTGCCGTGGCTCCAATCCAAGGGCAAATCGAAGCGCTGGCGCTGCCCGGCAAAGTAGGCGTCGAGCTGCTGCCCAAGGCGCTGCAGCAGCGCCGCCGCGCTGGCGGGTGGCGGCGTTTGGGCTGCAAGGGGCGCTTCCAAGGCCCAGCGCGGGATGGCGCTTTGGTCGGCAAACCAGACCCCGAGCACGTGGCTGGCATTGGCCAGCAACAGCAGATCACCCAGCGGGCTGGGGTGCAGGCAGCGCCACAGGGGTTGGGTTGAGGTGGGCATGATGCGCACCATTCTATCTTTCTACAATCAACCCCAAGCCCGCTAGGCAGCGGCCGCATGTGTACCCAATCACTCCTACGATATGAATTTTGCATCGAACTATCCGGCCAGCGCCTTCAAGGCCTACGACATCCGTGGCGTGGTGCCCGAGGCGCTGAACCCGGCTTTTGCGCACGCGCTGGGGCGCGCTTTTGGGGCGCGGGCGCTGGCGCTGGGTGAGCGCACCGTGGCCGTGGGGCGCGATGGCCGCCTGAGCAGCCCGGCGCTGGCGGCGGCGCTGATCGAGGGCCTGCGCCAGGCCGGGGTGGCGGTGCTCGACATCGGCCTGTCCACCACCCCCATGCTCTACTACGCCGCGCACACGCGCTGCCACAGCGGCATCCAGGTCACGGGCAGCCACAACCCCAAGCAGCACAACGGCTTCAAGATGGTGTTGGCCGGGCGCGCGATCTACGGCGACGAGATTCAGGCGCTGCGCTTGGCGATGGCGGCACTCGCGCCGGAAGCGGCAGCGGAGCCCGAGGGCAAGCTCGAGCGCATCGACGTGCTGCCCGACTACGTGGCGCGCATCGTCGCCGACGTGCAGCTGGCGCGGCCGCTCAAGATCGTCATCGACAGCGGCAACGGCGTTGCCGGGGCCAGCGCGCCGGGGTTGTTTCGTGCCTTGGGCTGCGAGGTGATCGAACTCTACAGCGCAGTCGATGGCGAGTTCCCGAACCACCACCCGGACCCGTCCAAGCCAGAAAACCTGCGCGACCTGATCGCGGCCGTGCAGCGCAGCGGCGCCGAACTCGGATTGGCTTTCGACGGCGACGGCGATCGGCTCGGCATCGTCACCCCGAGCGGGCAAAACATCTACCCCGACCGGCAGATGCTGCTTTTTGCCCAAGACGTGCTCGCGCGCGTGCCCGGCGGCACCATCGTTTTCGACGTCAAATGCAGCCAGCGGCTGGCGCCGGCCATCCGCGCCGCCGGCGGTGTGGCCTTGATGTACAAGACCGGGCACTCGCTCATCAAAGCCAAAATGCGCGAACTGGATGCCCCGCTGGGCGGCGAGATGAGCGGCCACATTTTTTTCAAAGAGCGCTGGTTCGGCTTTGACGACGGCAGCTACGCCGGCGCGCGCCTGCTCGAAATCCTGAGCCGCGCACCCGACGCCGCGGCGGTGCTCGAGGCCTTGCCCGACAGCTTTGCCACGCCCGAGCTCAACGTGGCCTGCGCCGAAGGCGAGCCACACCGGCTGGTGGCTGAACTGCAGGCCTTGGCCGACTTTGCCGCGCCGGCCCAGGTGAACACCATCGACGGCTTGCGCGTCGATTGGCCCGACGGCTTTGGCCTCATCCGCGCCTCCAACACCACGCCGGTGCTGGTGCTGCGCTTCGAGGGCCAAACGGCGGCGGCGCTGGCGCGCATCGAAGCCGAGCTGCTGGCGCTGCTGCGCCGCGTCAAGTCCGAGGCCCACGTGGGCGCCGCGGCGCACTGACCATGGCCAGCCCCAGCCCCGACCCCGAGGTTATCGTCTTCAACCTCAAGCAGCGTTACACCGGCGTGTCGGCCACGGTGAACGCGCTGGTGCCGCTGCAGTTGCACCAGTGGCCGCTGGCCTATTGCGGCACGCCGCTGTCCAACGGTGTGCCGGGGCTGAGCCTCAAGCAGGCGATTGCGCTCTCGCGCCGGCCGGCGCCGGTGCGGCGCTTTCGCATCTGGCACGTGCGCCGCGACCCCGAGATGCTGGCCGGCCTGTGGGCGCGCGACGTGTTGCGGCTGCCGATCAAGCTCGTGTTCACCTCGGCGGCGCAGCACCGACACGGCTGGTTTCCGCGCTGGCTCATCAGCCGCATGGACGCGGTGATTGCCACCACCCCCAAGGCCGCCAGCTTCGTGCCCAACACCAGCGCCGTGGTGGCGCACGGCATCGACCTGGCGCGCTTTGCGCCGCCGCCCGACAAGCTCAACGCCTGGGCCGACAGCGGCTTGCCCGGGCGCTACGGCGTGGGCGTGTTTGGCCGCGTGCGGCCCGACAAGGGTACCGATGTGTTTGTGCAAGCCATGATCGCCGCGCTGCCGCATCTGCCCGAGGTCACGGCGGTGATCGCCGGGCTGGCGCAGCCGCAGCACCAAGACTACCAGCGCGGTTTGCAGGCGCAGATCGCCGCTGCTGGGCTCGAGCAGCGCATCGTTTTTTTGGGCGAGGTGCCGGCCGGCGAGGTGCACCGCTGGTACCAGCGCTGCCTGCTGTGCGTGGCCTGCCCGCGCTACGAGCCCTTTGGCCTTACCCCCTTCGAAGCCGCGGCCACCGGCTGCGCGCTGGTGTGCTCGCGCACCGGCGCCTTCGAGGAACTGGTGCAGCCGGGCGTGAACGGCTATCTGGTGGGCACCGACGACGCTGCCGGCTTGGCACAGGCGGTGCGCCAGGTGCTGCAAGACCCGCAGGCGGCGCTGCGCTTGGGCGAGGCGGCGCGGGCGCGGGTGGCGTCGGCCTTTAGCCTCGAGCAAGAGGCGGCGGGCATAGGCCGCATCTATCAGGCCCTGTTCGATGGTGCCTGAGGCCGCGCCCCAGCCTGCGCCCAAGGCTGCGCCGGCGCTGGCGAAATCCCCGGCTGCGGCTGCGGCCAATGCGGCCAATGCGGCCAATGCGGCCCCACCCCTGGGCCGCTGGGAGCGCGTGGCGCTCGCGCTCTACGGCCTATTGCAGCGGCTGCTGTGGCCGGTGGTGCGGCTCAAGCTGCGCTGGCGCGGCCGGGCCGAGCCGGGCTATCTGGAACACGTCGAGCAGCGTTTGGGCCACTACCCCGGTCTGGCGCCCTCGAGCGGCTGGCTCTGGGTGCACGCGGTGTCGCTGGGCGAAACCCATGCCGCCGCGCTGCTGCTGGCCGAGCTGCGCGCGCAGATGCCGGGGCTGCGCCTGCTGCTCACCCACGGCACCGCCACCGGGCGCGCCCAAGGGGCGCAGTTGTTGCGCCCCGGCGACCTGCAAGTCTGGCAGCCGTGGGACACACCCGCTGCGGTGGCGCGTTTTCTGGTGCACTTCAGGCCCGTCGTCGGGCTGCTGATCGAGACCGAAGTCTGGCCGCACTGGGTGCAGGGCTGCCGCGCCCAGGGCGTGCCGCTGCTGCTGGTCAATGCGCGTCTGAGCGCGCGCTCGGCCCGTGGCGCCCAGCGGCTGCGCCTGCTGCTGCGCCCCGCTTACGCGGGCCTGAGCGCGGTGCTGGCGCAAACCGAGGCCGACGCGCAGCGCCTGCGCCAAGCCGGGGCGGCCGCGGTGCAGGTCATGGGCAACCTCAAGTACGACCTGCAAACCGACGCCGCGCTGATCGAGCGCGGCCGCCACTGGAAGCAGGCCCTGGGCGGGCGGCGCGTGCTCATGCTCGCCAGCAGCCGCGCCGGCGAAGAAGCGCTGTGGCTGCAGGCCGTGCGCGCGGCGCAGCGGCCGGAGCCAGAGCGGGGCAGGGCTGCCTCCCCAGCCTTGCCGCCCGATGCGCTCTGGCTGTTGGTGCCGCGCCATCCGCAGCGTTTCGACGCCGTGGCCGCGCTGCTGCACGAAGCCGGCCTGCGCGTCTGGCGCCGCAGCCAGTGGCAGGGCACCGAACTGCCACCCGAAGCGCGTGCGGCCCAAGTTTGGCTAGGCGATAGCTTGGGCGAGATGCAGGCCTACTACACGCTGGCCGATCTGGCTTGGTTGGGGGGCAGTTTTTTGCCTTTGGGCGGGCAAAACCTGATCGAAGCGGCGGCCTGCGGCTGCCCCATCGTCATGGGGCCGCACACCTACAACTTTCATGATGCCGCCGCCCAGGCCGAACAGCTTGGCGCCGCCCAGCGCGTGCCCGACATGGCCGCCGCCCTGCACGCCAGCGCCCAACTGCTGCACGACGCCAGTGCCCATCGCGCCGCACAAAGCGGCTGCGCCGCCTTGTGGCAGCAGGGCCAAGGCGCCGCCCAGCGCTGCGCCGCCGCCGTGCTGGGCGTGTGGGCTAGTCCAGTAGATTGATTTGCTCCATTATGAATGGTCTTGTCAGTACGTTGTCCGGATGTTATGCTGACGGCATGTTTCAGAATATGGAGGTTGCCATGAGCACCTTGAACCTCTCCAAAACCGAACGGATCGATGTCCGAGCCAGCAGTGCCGTCAAACTGCTGCTGCAGGAAGCCGCGCGCTCCTGCCACAAAAACGTCAGCGAATTCCTGCTGGATGCCGGGGTGATCGCGGCCAACCAGGCGCTGGCAGATCGGCGTCATTTCGTGCTCAACGCTGAGCAGTGGCAGGCGTTTGAGCAGGTGCTGGACCGTCCGGTGCAAGCTAGGCCGCGCCTGCAAAAACTGCTCACTGAACCCGGGGCTTTGGATTGAGTGCAGCGTATGAACCGCTGCGCAAGCTCGCGCCTGCGGATTCAACGGACGGCTTCGACTGCGGGCAAGCGGCGCTCAACCAATTTCTGCAGCGCTACGCCCTCGTCAACCAGAAAGCCCACAGCGCCCAGACCTACGTGTGTTGCCTGCACGGCGAGGTGGTGGGTTTTTATAGCCTAGCGGTTGGAAGCGTCGATCCGCAGGACGCGCCTGTGCGCGTGATGAAAGGGTTGGCCCGGCATCCTTTGCCGGTGATGATTCTGGCCCGGCTGGCCGTGGATCGCGACCACCAAGGCAAGGGCCTAGGCAAGGCGCTGCTCAAGGATGCGCTATTGCGCACCGCACAGGCCGCCGACATTGCGGGCATTCGTTGCCTGCTGGTTCACGCCAAGGATGAGGCGGCACGGCAGTGGTATGCGTCTTGGGAGTTTGAGCCCAGCCCAACCGATCCCTACCACCTATTCCTGATGCTCAAAGAACTCAAGGCGCTGCTGGCGGGGTGATTGAGGGTCCCTTAACTATCGGGATTGCGTACAGGGCGCACGAACTCAGCCCCTAGGGGCTTCAGGGCTAACTATGAACCACATCGTAATCTTCGAATCCGGCGATCAGCCGGTGCAAGTGCGCCTGGAGGGCGAGACCGTTTGGCTGACACAGCGCCAGATTGCCGAGGTGTTCTCAACAACCCCTGAGAACGTGCTGATGCACCTGAAAAATATTTTTTCCGACAAGGAGTTGGAAGAGTTTGCAACTGCTAAGGAAATTTTAGTAGTTCAAGTCGAGGGCAAGCGCCAAGTCCGCCGACAACTCAAACACTACAACCTCGACGCCATCATCTCCGTCGGCTACCGGGTCAACTCCCGCCGCGCCACGCGCTTTCGCCAGTGGGCCAGCGGCGTGCTGCGCCAGCATCTGGTTGAGGGCTACAGCCTGAACCCGCAGCGCCTGCGCGAACGCGGTGTCGAATTTCAGCAGGCGCTGGACTTGCTCTCGCGCACGCTGACGCATCAGCAACTGGTCAGCACCGAAGGTGAAGCCGTGGTTCGGGTCATCGCCGACTACGCCCGCAGCTGGAGCCTGCTGCAAGGCTACGACGAGCAGAGCCTGACCGGGCAGACCGGCAAGCAGGGCACGATGCGGGTGCTGCATCTGGACGAGGTGCTGGCCGCCATCGCGCAACTCAAGGCCGAGCTGATCGCCAAGGGCGAGGCCACCGAGCTGTTTGGCCAGATTCGCGGTCACGGGCTGGCCTCGGCGCTGGCCACCATCGAGCAGGGCTTTGGCGACGAACTCTACTACCCCAACGTGGCCAGCCGGGCGGCGCATCTGCTGTACTTCGTGATCAAGAACCACCCACTGGCCGACGGCAACAAGCGCACCGGTTCGTTCCTGTTCCTGTGGTATCTGCGCCTGAACCAGCACCTGCTGGCGCGGCCAGTTGAGCGGCTGGTCAACGACCACACCCTGGTGGCGCTGGCGCTGCTGGTGGCCGAAAGCAAGCCCGAGCAAAAGGCCTTGATGGTCAAACTGGTGGAGCACTTCGTGCTGCTCGACGAACGGGATTGCGGTCAGCCGGGCGCTGGCAAGCTCGACGGCTTCGACAGTGGGCAAGCGGCGCTGAATCCTCGGGCCTAGGGCGCACGAACCTCATGGCCAAGGAGATTCAGGACTAAGATAGCGCCAGTGCCCTGAGCGGCCCAGCCCGCCCCGGCGCTGCCCGGCTTCCCTGCTTGCCCCCACGAGACGCACGCCATGAACCCCTCTTTGCTCTCGCAGCGCTTGCTGGCCCTGTTTGCGGCCGCTGCGCTGGTGTTCAACTTTCCGCTCATCGCTTTGTGGGACAGCAGCGTCAAGTGGTGGGGCATTCCGCTGTTTGCGCTGGCCATGTTCACGCTCTGGGCGCTGCTGATCGCGCTGCTGGCCTGGTTGGTCGAGCGCAGCCCCGACTAGGCTGCATCCCCTCAGCCACACGCCAGCCCAAGCGCCCGCCGCCCCACCCAGCCCCAGAGCCTAGGCCCCGCCCACCTCCTCAAAACTGGCCAAACGCCCCATGTCGCCCCTGCTGGTCATCGCGGTTGCCACGGCGTATATGCTGCTGCTGTTTGCGCTCGCTTTTTACGGCGACCGGCGTGCGGCCCAGGGGCGTTCGCTGATTGGCAGCGCCTGGGTCTATGCGCTGTCGCTCGCGGTCTATTGCACCGCCTGGACCTACTTTGGCAGCATCGGCCGCGCCGCCACCGATGGCCTGTGGTTTTTGCCCATTTATCTGGGGCCGACGCTGGCCATGATTTTGGGCTGGGTGGTGGTGCGCAAGATGATCCGCATCGCCAAGACCTACCGCATCAGTTCGATCGCCGATTTCATCTCGAGCCGCTACGGCAAAAGCCCGGGGCTGGCGGCGGTGGTCACGCTCATCATGGTGGTCGGCATCGTGCCCTACATCGCCTTGCAGCTCAAGGGCATTTCGATCGCCTACGGGGTGCTCACAACGCCGCTGGGCCAGCCCTTGCCCGAGCCGCAGCTCTGGTGGCTCGACGGCACCTTTTACTTGGCGCTGGCGCTGGCCGGTTTCACCATCGTCTTTGGTGCGCGCCAGCTCGACAGCAGCGAGCGCCACGAGGGCATGGTGGCGGCGATCGCGCTCGAGTCGCTGGTCAAGCTGCTGGCGTTCGTGGCCGTGGGCCTGTTCGTGAGCTTCGTGCTCTTTGACGGCGTGGGCGACATCTTTGCCCGCGCCGCCGCCGTGCCCGAAATGGCCGGCTTGCTCGAGCTGGGCGACGTGGGCGATTTTGCCTACGCCCAGTGGTTTACGCTCACGCTGCTGGCGTTGCTTTCGGTGTTGCTGCTGCCGCGCCAGTTTCAGGTCATGGTGGTGGAAAACGTCGATGAGCGCCACCTCAAGCGCGCGGTCTGGGTGTTTCCGCTCTACCTGTTGCTCATCAACCTGTTTGTGCTGCCCATCGCCTTGGGCGGCATGCTCTACTTTGGCGCCCAGCCCGGCATGGCGGTGCACCCCGAGACCTTTGTGCTCGCGCTGCCGCTGGCCGAGGGCTGGCTGTGGCTGGTGCTGCTGGCTTTCATCGGCGGATTTTCGGCGGCCACCGGCATGGTGATCGTCGATGGCATTGCGGTCTCGACCATGATCAGCAACAACCTGGCCGCGCCGCTGCTGCTGCGGCTGCAGGCGCGCCTGGGGCTGGCGCTGGACTTCAAGCGTTGGCTGCTCAACATCCGGCGCGGCGCGATCGTGGGGATTTTGCTGCTGGGCTACCTCTACTTCTACCTCGCCGGCGACGCCTACGCGCTCATGGGCATCGGGCTGATCAGCTTTGCCGCCGTGGCCCAGTTTGCCCCGGCGCTGTTTGGCGGCATGTACTGGAAGGGCGGCACCCGGCACGGCGCGCTGGCCGGCTTGCTGCTCGGCTTTGGGCTCTGGTGCTACACGCTGATGCTGCCTTCGCTGGCCAAATCGGGCTGGCTCGACGACGGCTTTTTGCTCCACGGCCCGTGGGGGCTGGCCTGGCTCAAGCCCGAAGCGCTGTTTGGCCTGAGCGGGCTGGACCACCTCACACACGCGGTGTTCTGGAGCCTGCTGGCCAATGTGGGCGCGTATGTGCTGGTCTCGCTCTGGCGCAGCCCGTCGGCGCAAGAGACCAGCCAGGCGTTGCTGTTTGTCGATGTGTTCGAGCGCACCGCCAGCACCCAGCCAGTGTTCTGGCGCGGGCAGGCGCGGCTGGCCGATTTGCTGGCGCTGCTGGAGCGCATTGTGGGGCCCGAGCGCGCCCGCAGCGGCTTGGCCGAGTACGCGCAGCAGCGTGGCGTGGCCCACATCGAGCAGTTGCCCGCCGATGCGCTGCTGGTGCAGCAGGTGGAAACCCTGCTCGCCGGCGCCATCGGCAGCGCCTCGGCGCACGCCATGGTGGCTTCGGTGGTGCAGGCCGAAGCGCTCGAGGTGGCCGACGTGCTCGACATCTTGGAGGAATCCAACCGGCTGCGCCTGCACTCGCAGGAGCTGGAAGAAAAATCGCACTCGCTCGAACGCGCCACCGCCGAGCTGCGCGCCGCCAACGAGCAGCTGCAGGGGCTGGACCGGATGAAGGACGAGTTCATGTCGGCCGTCACGCACGAGCTGCGCACACCCCTGACCGCGATCCGCACCCTGTCGGAGCTGATGCGCGACGACCCCGAGCTCGCGCCCGAGCAGCGCCAGCAGTTCATCGGCATCATCGTGGCCGAGACCGAGCGCCTGAGCCGCTTGGTCAACCAGGTGCTCGACATGGCCAAGATCGAAGCCGGCCACGCCGACTGGCGGCACTGCGCGGTGGAGCTGGCGCCACTGCTGCGCCAGTCGTGCCAGACCACGGCCGAGCTGCTGCGCGACAAGGGCACCGAACTGTTGCTGGAGCTGCCCGAAGCGGGCGCGCCGCCGCTGTGGGTGCAGGCCGACCCCGACCGGCTGACGCAAGTCATGCTCAACCTGATCAGCAACGCGGCCAAGTTCGTGCCCACACCCGGCGGGCGCATCGTGGTGCGGCTGGAGCCGCGCGGCAGCACGGCCGTGGTCACGGTGCAAGACAACGGCCCCGGCGTGCCGCTAGACGACCAGCAGCGCGTGTTCGAGCGCTTTCGCCAAGGCAGCGACGGCCAGGGGCGGTTGCGCGGCACCGGGCTGGGGCTGCCGATCAGCCGCCAGATCATCGAACACTGCGGCGGCCGCTTGTGGCTGCGCAGCACGCCGGGGCAGGGGGCGTGTTTTGGCTTCGATCTGCCGCTGCGCCCGAGCTGAAGCGGCAGCGCGGCCAATGGTCTGCCACCAGCGCGGCGCGTGCAAACCAGCTGCAAAACCGCCCGTTTCGGCGGCACAATCGGCCTGAGGAGACTAAAACCATGGCGCACACCCTGCTGCTCGTCGATGACGAGCCCAATATTCTGATTTCGCTCGAGTTTCTGATGAAGCGCGAGGGCTACCAGGTGCTGCTGGCGCGCGACGGCGTCGAGGCGCTGGAGCTGCTGGCGCAGCATCGGCCCGACCTGATTTTGCTCGACGTGATGATGCCGCGCAAAAACGGCTTCGAAGTCTGCCAAGAGCTGCGCGCCAACGACGCCTACAAATCCATCCGCATCCTCATGCTCACCGCCAAGGGCCGCGACACCGACGTCGCCAAAGGGCTGGCGCTGGGGGCCGACGCCTACATGACCAAACCCTTTTCCACCCGCGAGCTGGTGGAAAAAGTGCGCTCCCTGCTGCTGCTGAGCTGAACATGGCCAGCCACAAACCGACCGACAAGCGCCTGTGGTGGCTGCTGGGCGTGGCGGCGGCCGTTTCGGTGCTCTGGCTGCTGTTTACGCTCTGGCTCATCGGTGCCAGTCTCGAAGCCGACGAGCGCGCCACGGTCTGGGCGCTGGTGGGCGAGCGCCTGCTGCTGGTTTGCCTGACTTGGGGCGCCGGCATGGGCGTGATCGCCTGGGGCCTCAAGCGCTGGTTTGAGCACTGGATCACACCCTCGGTGCAACTGGCCGAAGAGGCGCAGGTGCTGTTACGCACCGACGTGGTGCGCGAGCTGCGCCCCAAGGGCAACATCGAGACCAAGGAGTTGGCCAAGCTGTTCAACCAACTGGTGGCGCAGCGCGAGGAGTTGCGCCACCAGATGCTGGCCAAGGTGCGAGCCGCCGCGCGCGACATCGAGCAAGAAAAATCGCGTCTGGCCGCACTCATGTCCGAGCTCACCCAAAGCGTGGTGGTGTGCAACCTCGACGGCCGTATCCTGCTCTACAACCAGCGCGCCCGGATGCAGTTTCGCGCCCTCTCGCCCACACCGCAACTGGCGGGCGGCGCCGAGCTCATCGGCTTGGGGCGCTCGATCTACGCCGTGTTCGACCGCAAACTGGTGGCGCACGCGCTCGAGAGCGTGCAGCAGCGCTTGCAGCGCGGGGCCGCGCAGCCCACGGCGCAGTTCGTCACCAGCACCCGCGCCGGCCAGTTGCTGCGCGTGCAGATGACGCCGGTGCGCAGCGCCCCAGCCGAGGATGCCGCCGGGGCCGACGCCAGCGGTTTCTCGCCCAGCCAACTGGCGCAACCCTTGCGCGTGGCCGGTTTCGTGCTCATGCTCGACAACATCACGCGCGAGTTCGAGGCCGAGGCCGTGCGCGAGCGCCTGGTACTGGGCCTGACCGAAGGCAGCCGCGCGGCGCTGGCCAATATGCGCGCTGCGGTGGAGATGCTCGACTACCCCGACCTCGAACCGGCGCTGCGCGAGCGCTTTCTGGCCGTGGTGCGCGACGAGGTGCAAGCCTTAAGCGCGCGCGTGCAGCGCAGCAGCAGCGAGGCGGCCGCGGTCTTTCAGAGCCGCTGGCCGCTCGAAGACATGCTCGGCAGCGACTTGCTCAGCGCCGCCGGGCGGCGCATCGAAGAAACGCTGGGCATCGCGCTCAACCAGAGCGAGGCCGACCCGAACCTGTGGCTGCGCATCGAGAGCTTCTCGATCATGCAGGCGCTGCTGTTTTTGGCCGCGCGCCTGCGCGACGAATTTGCCATCCGCCACTTCAGCCTGCGCCTGCGCCCCTCGAGCCAAGGGGCCGACAAGGCCGAGCTGGACCTGATCTGGAGCGGCGCCACGCTGAGCACCGAGACTGTGATGAGCTGGGAGATCGACCCCATGCGCATCGGCACCGAGGCCAGCGCGCTGTCGGTGCGCGAGGTGGTCGATCGCCACGGCGGCGCCTTCTGGCTCGAGCGCGACCGGGCCAGCAACCAGGCGTGGTTTCGCTTTTTGCTGCCCACCGCGGCGGCCCAAGAGCAGCTCGACGGCGCCCACTACGTGCGCAGCGACAGCCGGCCCGAGTTCTACGATTTCGACCTCTTTCGCGTCAGTCCGCGCAGCCAAGCGCTCGACGACGTGCCGCTGGTCGATCTGTCCTTCACCGTGTTCGACACCGAAACCACCGGCCTCAACCCGGCCGAGGGTGACGAGATCATCCAGATCGGCGCGGTGCGCGTGCTCAACGGCAAGCTGCTCAAGCACGAATGCATCGACCAGTTGGTCGATCCGCGGCGCGAGATACCGCCGGCATCGATCCCCATCCACGGCATCAGCCCCGACATGGTGGCGGGCCAGCCCGACATTTTTGCCGTGCTGCCGGCCTTTCACACCTTTGCCCACGACACCGTGCTGGTGGCGCACAACGCGGCCTTCGACATGCGCTTTTTGCAGCTCAAAGAGCAGCCTACCGGGCTGGTGTTCGACCATCCGGTGCTCGATACGCTGCTGCTTTCGGCCGTGGTGCACCCGGGGCAGGACACGCACCGGCTCGAGGCCATCGCTGAGCGCTTTGGCGTGCAGGTGATCGGGCGCCACACGGCACTGGGCGACGCCATGGTGACGGCCGAGATCTTTGTGCGCCTGATCCCACTGCTGGCCGAAAAAGGCATCCACACCCTGGGCCAAGCGCGCGCGGCGGCGCAGCAGACCTACTATGCGCGCATCGAGTACTGAATCGGTGGCGTCCCCCACTGGACCCCCAGGCTGGCGGGTAGCCGATGCGCCGTGGCCGCCCGGCGTGGTGGCCGGCATCACCGAGCGCTCGGGCGGCGTGTCGGCCGCGCCGTGGGACAGCTTCAACTTGGGCGACCACGTGGGCGACGCGCCCGCGCACGTGCAAGCCAACCGCCAGCACTTGGCCGCTGCAATCGGCCTGCGCCCGGTGTTCATGCGTCAGGTGCATGGCAGTGCGGTGCTGCACCTGCAGCGCAACACCCCGGATGGCCTCACGGCCGACGCCTGCTGGACTGAGGAGCCGGGCCTGGCCTGCACGGTGCTGGTGGCTGATTGCCTGCCGCTGCTGCTGGCCGCGCCCGATGGCGCCAGCGTGGCGGCGGTGCACGCCGGCTGGCGCGGCTTGGCTGGGGGGGCGGCGCATGGGGCGCATGGGGTGGGCGTGCTGGAGGCCCTGTGTGCGGCGTGGCCGGCGGTGCAGCACCCTAGGCAGCGGGCCGCGATTCGGGTCTGGCTGGGGCCGTGCATCGGGCCGCAGCGCTTCGAGGTCGGGCCCGAGGTGCGGCAGGCTTTTGTGGCGCACGACCCGGCCGCCGCCGCCTGCTTCACGCCCTTGCCCCGTGCCGCAGGCGCAGTGGCGGATAAAACGGTGGCTGAAGCTGCGGATGCACAGGCGCCCAAATACCTGGCCGATTTGCCCGCCTTGGCGCGCCAGCGCTTGGCTGCGCTGGGTTTTGAGCGCGTCGCTGGCAACGATGGCAGCGCCCCGTGGTGCACCGCCAGCCAGAGCTCACGGTTCTTTTCGCACCGGCGCGATGGGACTGTGCTCGGCGCCAGCGGGCGCATGGCGGCCTGCATCGGTCGCCGGGTTTGAATCGGGGCTGGATTCTGGGCCCGGGATCGGGCTGCTGTGCGTGGGCGGCGGGACTGCGCTGGGCTCAGTCGGGCACGAGCCGGATGTGGCGGTTGCGCAGGCTTGAGCCGCCAAGCCCGCTTTGCGCCGCAGCTTGCCCGTCATCAGGTAAACCATGAGAGTCACTGGCAGCAATCCGTAAAAAAACAGCGTCATAATGGCTGCAAACACAGAGCCCGTGGGGCTGGTGGCCACCGAAGCTGCCATCAGCACCACCACATAGAGCCAGGCAATGACGATTAGGTACAGAAACAACATATCGATTCCGAAGGGTTTGGGGTTCGAGGCAGACCTCGCAACGCCAACTGTAGCGCCAAGCGGCCTTGCGCCAGCGCCCATAACGCTTTGGATCGAGTCTAGGAGCACCACATGAACACCCCCCAAAACCCCTGGCTGCAAACCGCGCAGCAGCTGCAGCAGTCGGCGCTGCAATACTGGGGGCAGATGCTGCAAGCCAGCCCTGCCGCCGCCACTCCAGTCCCCGGAGCAGCCCAAAATGCAACTCCCTTTGCCCCTGCGGGCGGGGTCGATCTGAGCGAAATGCTCTCCAAAGTGGCCGGGCATCCGGTGCAGATTGAACCCACGCGGTTGCTGCAAATCCAGAGCGAATACCTCAAAGACCTGGCGCAACTCTGGAGCCAAGGCTTGCAGGTCAAGCCGCCCCAGGACAAACGCTTTGCCGCAGCCGCATGGAGCAGCAACCCGCTGTCGGCCTACGCGGCCGCGGTCTACCAACTCAACGCCCGCACCCTGATGGCGCTGGCCGATGCGGTGCAGGCCGACGCCAAAACGCGCGCGCGCATCCAGTTTGCCGTGTTGCAGTGGATCGAAGCCAGCGCCCCCAGCAATTTTCTGGCCTTCAACGCCGAGGCGCAGCAAAAAGCCCTCGAGACCCAGGGTGAGAGCCTGAGCAAGGGCATCCAAAACCTGCTGCATGACCTCGAGCAGGGCCACGTCTCGATGACCGACGAGAGCGCCTTCGAGGTCGGCAAAAACGTCGCCACCACCGAGGGCCAGGTGGTGTTTGAAAACGAACTGTTCCAGCTCATCCAGTACAAGCCCCTGACCGCCAAGGTGCACCAGCGCCCCTTCTTGCTGGTGCCGCCGTGCATCAACAAGTACTACATCCTCGACTTGCAACCCAGCAATTCGCTGGTGCGCTACGCCGTCGAGCAGGGCATGAGCACCTTTGTGGTGAGCTGGTGCAACCCCGACGCGGCGCTGGCCCACAAGACCTGGGACGACTACATCGAGGACGCGATCATCAAGGCCATCGCCGTCGTGCGCGAGATCACGCGCGCCGAGCAGGTCAACGCGCTCGGCTTTTGCGTCGGTGGCACCATGCTGGGCACGGCGCTGGCGGTGCTGGCGGCGCGCGGCAAAAAGCCGGTGGCCAGCGCCACCTTCCTCACCGCCTTTCTCGACTTCACCGACACCGGCGTGCTCGATGTGTTCATCGACGAAAACTTTGTGCGCCTGCGCGAGCAGCAGTTTGCCCAGGGTGGCCTGCTGCCGGGGCGCGATCTGGCCACCACCTTCAGCTTTCTGCGCCCCACCGATCTGGTCTGGAACTACGTGGTCGGCAACTACCTCAAGGGCGAAACCCCGCCGCCCTTTGATCTGTTGTACTGGAACAGCGACAGCACCAACCTGCCCGGCCCCTATTACGCTTGGTACCTGCGCCACACCTACCTGCAAAACGAGCTCTGCAAGCCCAACGCGCTCACGGTCTGCGGCCAGCCCATCGATCTGGGCCGCCTCGACATCCCGGTCTACATCTACGGCTCGCGCGAAGACCACATCGTGCCCATCGGCGGCGCCTACGCCAGCACCCAGCACCTGCCCGGCCCCAAGCGCTTCGTGATGGGGGCTTCGGGCCACATCGCCGGCGTCATCAACCCGGCCAGCAAGGGCAAGCGCAGCCACTGGGTGGGCTCCACCGAGCACTTTCCGCCCCGGCTCGACGACTGGCTGGCCAGCGCCACCGAGCGCCCCGGCAGCTGGTGGACGGACTGGGCCGAGTGGCTCAAGGGCCACGCCGGTGAGCTGGTGGCTGCGCCCAAGGGCTACGGCAGCCGCAAATACAAAGCCATCGAGCCGGCGCCGGGCCGCTACGTCAAGGTCAAGGCCTGAAGCCACAAATTTTTCACTTCAACTGCAACAGGAGAGCTAATATGCAAGACATCGTCATCGTCGCCGCCGCCCGCACCGCCGTCGGCAAGTTTGGCGGCAGCCTGGCCAAGGTGAGCGCGCCCGAACTCGGTGCCGCCGTGATCAAGGGGCTGTTGCAGCGCACCGGCTTGGCCCCCGAGCAGGTCGGGGAAGTGATTTTGGGCCAGGTGCTGGCAGCGGGCGCGGGCCAAAACCCGGCGCGCCAAGCCATGCTCAAAGCCGGTCTGGCCAAAGAGACCCCGGCCATGACCATCAACGCCGTCTGCGGCTCGGGCCTGAAGGCGGTGATGCTGGCGGCGCAAGCCGTCGCCACCGGCGACAGCGAGATCGTGATCGCTGGCGGCCAAGAAAACATGAGCGCCAGCCCCCACCTACTGCCCGCCAGCCGCGACGGCCAGCGCATGGGCGACTGGAAGCTGGTTGACTCGATGATCGTCGATGGCCTGTGGGACGTTTATAACCAGTACCACATGGGCATCACGGCCGAAAACGTGGCCAAGGCACACGGCATCACGCGCGAGATGCAAGACGCGCTGGCCTTTGCCAGCCAGCAAAAGGCCGCAGCGGCCCAAGACGCCGGCAAGTTCAAGGACGAGATCGTGCCGGTGCTGATCCCGCAGAAAAAAGGCGATGCGCTGGTCTTTGACAGCGACGAATACCTGAACCGCAAGAGCAACCAAGAGGCGCTGGCCGGCTTGCGCCCGGCTTTCGACAAGGCGGGCACCGTCACTGCGGGCAACGCCTCGGGCATCAACGACGGCGCCGCCGCGGTGCTGGTGATGTCGGCGGCCAAGGCAGCGGCGCTGGGCCTCAAGCCACTGGCCACGATCCGCAGCTACGCCACCACCGGGCTGGACCCGAGCGTGATGGGCATGGGGCCGGTGTCGGCTTCGCAAAAAGCACTGGCGCGCGCCGGTTGGGGCGTGGGCGAGGTCGATCTGTTCGAGCTCAACGAGGCCTTTGCGGCGCAAGCCTGCGCGGTCAACCTCGGGCTCGGGGTCGATCCGGCCAAGGTCAACGTCAACGGCGGCGCCATCGCCATTGGGCACCCGATCGGGGCCTCGGGCTGTCGCGTGCTGGTCACGCTGCTGCACGAAATGCAGCGCCGCGGCGCCAAAAAGGGCTTGGCTGCGCTGTGCATCGGCGGCGGCATGGGCGTGGCGCTCACCGTCGAACGCTGAATCGCGTTTTTCACCACGTACAACAAAAGGAGCATCACATGAGTCAAAAAACTGCATACGTCACCGGTGGCATGGGTGGCATCGGTACCGCGATCTGCCAGCGCTTGGCCAAGGCGGGTTTCAAGGTCATCGCCGGTTGCGGCCCCACGCGCGACCATCAAAAGTGGATCGACGAGCAGGCCGCGCAGGGCTACACCTTCTACGCCAGCGTGGGCAATGTGGGCGAGTGGGACTCCACCGTCGAGGCCTTCACCAAGGCCAAGGCCGAGCACGGTCCGATCGACGTGCTGGTCAACAACGCCGGTATCACGCGCGACCGCATGTTCCTGAAAATGAGCAAAGAAGACTGGGACGCGGTGATCACCACCAACCTGACCTCCATGTTCAACGTCACCAAGCAGGTGGTGCCCGATATGGTCGAGCGCGGCTGGGGCCGCATCATCCAGATTTCGTCGGTCAACGGCGAGAAGGGCCAAGCCGGGCAGACCAACTACTCGGCCGCCAAGGCCGGGATGCACGGCTTCACCATGGCGCTGG
>Ga0209103_1000123_pt1 | contig 22534 bp, 24 predicted proteins | sample 4C3metaG_FD_184152 | JGI IMG/M metagenome (GOLD analysis project Ga0209103, IMG submission 184152) | Freshwater bacterial and archeal communities from Indian Creek, Illinois, USA - 4C3 metaG (SPAdes) (version 2) | ecosystem: Environmental > Aquatic > Freshwater > Unclassified | place: USA...
GACGCGCAGCAAGCAACAGCGTGCATCTTGGAAATTCTTGCAAAGGAGTGGCACATGTATTAGAATTAGTCTGATTAGAGAGAGATGGGAGGCCAAAAATGTCTAAAGTAGTTTTGAATCTGCAAGACCAATTTCTAAATCAGGTGCGCAAGGAAAATCTACCCGTAACGATTTTTCTTGTCAATGGATACCAGCTAAAGGGCATCGTAAAAGGCTTTGATAATTTCACCATCGCTATGATGGATTCAGAAGGTCGTCAACAGTTAGTCTATAAACACGCCATTTCCACCGTGCAGCCGGTACGTCCCGTAAATATCGGCCTAGTAGAAGGGGATAGTTAGACAATCTCAAAATAGAAGAGTTAGGAGACGATTTCAACCACAGAGTGCACAGAGAAGGCAAGAGAGGAACATGGAACGAGGGAATTTGTTTGTCAAATCCTAGTTTCTCTGTGATCCCTTCGTTGCAGCGCGCTTCCCTCCCCGCACAATTCTAGGAGGGATTTTTGGGGGAGACGATTTCAACCACAGAGTACACAGAGAAGGCAAGAGAGGAACATGGAACGAGAGCGTTTGCTTTTTAACTCCTTGTTCCTCTGTGCCCTCTGTGGTTAAAAAAGGTCCCCACTCCTCGTCCAACTTCCAACTTCTAACCTCCAACCTCTAGTTATCGTGGCCTCTGTGGTTAGAAAAATTCCCACTCCTCGTCCAATTTCCAACTTCCAACCTCCAACCTCTAGTTACCGGTGCACAGAGAAAGCAAGAGAGGAACATGGAACGAGCGCATTGGCTTAGCAACTCTCTCATGCGCCAACCAGACTAAGAAAATTCCCCACCGGTGCCTGGGGAAAAATCCTTGCAAAACTGGGGAAATTCCTATTGCAAAAAACACCTGTCCCCTTTGTTGAGTGTCGAGGGGGATTAATGGTCCCATACCCCCACTTTGCCCTCTGGCAAGGTGGGGGTTACTTGACGCTTGCGGTTTTTGCTCCCTTGGCGTTTTGCGTTCCTAACGCCTTTTGCTTAAAGTTTTCTCCACCAGTTTTTCGGAAGCCCTTTACGAACAACTCTGCGGCGGGTGGTTTCCTAAGAAGCTTATGTGCCAGCTCTGAGTTGTCACATATATCCTTGACAAGCAGGGGGGGTGATAAAATAGAATATGGCAACAACTGCTAAATATTAGGTCGGAAGGAGGACTGCAGAGCGCTTGCGGTAGTTGCCGAAAAAATGACGGAGGAGGATGAATCTCTATGGTGGCAGGAAAAGGCCCTTGGCTCGCGAATAGATCTGCGAAACGTCTAGTGTTTGTAGTGCTGTGTGGTTTGCTGCTGGTATCTGTTTTTGCTGGGCTTACTTTCTCCGCTCCGGCTGACCTCGCGCCTGAAATGGCCATTCTAGGGCCGTATGTTCAGACTTATGACCTTGATGCTCTACAGTACAGTGGGAATTTCCCTTTACTTTGGTCGGGTTTGGCCCCGGTGCGCGTACAGCTCGCTTGGCAGAGTTTAGTATTGACGGTCACGACTTGCTGAGAAATGTCCCCATGCCGCAAAGAACCATGACCGTTCATCGGTTGGATGATGAAATCAGCCGCGCAGCGTTTAGGGACTGGAACAATTATCGCCGGCGGGCATCAGTCCTGCGTGTGCGCAATGACGAGCGAGTTTCCCTATCCGCCGCCGAAGAGCACGACTTTAGGGAAGGCAATGCGCGTATGCGCGGGGTGATGCGGCGGCGTGGGGAGATGGCACCGGTGCTGTTCCCCGTCGATGTGTCCGACCTGCCTTTCAAAGTTGCTTCTGACGGTCATTACAGAGTTAGGGCGGTTGTGGAAAGAGGCGGGATAACTGCGACTTGGGAAGGCGAATGGAATTTCATTAAATACTGAAATTCCCCAAGTTCTGATCGTAGACATAGAACCGCTAGCCGTTAACTATTTTTGGACTCCGGCAGACTTGCATCTTCACAGCACGTTTGCCTTAGATGGGCGATTCACGCCTGAAGAGCTTGCACCGAGACTGGCAAACAGAGGATATGCCATCGGCTATATTACCGATGAGCCAGCAGGCCAGTATATTACTACCCAACCGCTAGCCCCGCTGATGAGTGGGACTGGTCGTCGGGGGGCATGGCCCATACCAACAATGGGGACAAATATTTGGTTGACGAATACTTTTGGCAGCAACCGGGCACAGTATTTGCCTTGGTTAGCAACTTGGGAAACATACCGTGATACAGTCAGAGCTGCGTCGACCGCTCAAGTGGCCATGTTCCCAGGGCTTGAAGTCGCCGCTTCTACAGTAAATCAGTCGCATACCGGACACAACGGGCATGCTTTGGCATACGGCATACGAGACCTAGTTGGGTGGGGTTCTTTTGATACAGCAGGACTAAGATATAACTGGTTTTTGCCAGACAACTTGCTTTCGAACATCAATGCGAATCGACTCGGCTGGTCATCGGCGACCATTGCGCACCCCGCTGGGCATTTTGAATGGGATGCTTGGTCAGTGCCAGGGTCTCCAGGGGGTGTAATTAACGCTCGTTACGACGGCTTTGAGTTGATGAGTGGTGTGCAGACCAGTTTCTGTCCGAGTTCCGCTCATGTAGGCCGTTGGCGGCAAGAGATAGTTGCGCGTCTCAGCAATGCTTTTGCAGGCCAAGGGTTCCCCTCTGCTAGGACCGGCAGCGACTGGGGCGGCGCTGGCAGTGAATTGTTTGGCATCTCCTATTTTACCTTTATCGGTCTACCCTCATGGACGAGTGACATGCGGCACCTACCACAAGATACTGTGAGCGCATCTTTACGCGCTGGGAGAACGGTCGCTAGCCGGTTGGGCGGTTTTGCTACGCTAAGGCTTAGGAACGCTCAAGGGGTCTTGCAGGAATTAGGCTCCCAGTTTACCATGTCGGCTAACGCCGCAGTAAGCGGAGAGATAGTGTTGCGGGCGGCTCGTGCAGGGAACTATCGGGTGAGAATCGTCGAAAATAGTAGCGGGCGTATTGGGTTAGAAGATGTAAGAGTCAACCAGGTGCACGCCTTGACTTCCGGTCAAACTATAGCGATTCCTGTAAATTTCACCTTTTTTGGGGGACAACGCGCGTATCATGTGGTAGTGGAACAAATTTGTATCGACGGACAGACTACCGATACCATTTACACCAGCCCAATTTTTATCAGGCAGTAACAGCCTTTTGAAGATTTACGCATCCATTGGGGAGTTTAAGTGTTCACTGAAACTCCATTAGAGAGATCTTGAGGGAAGGGCTGCCGGGTATATAATTTTTAAGGCTTGCCCATCGCCCTTCCCATTTTTATTTCTGAGGATTACTCCGTACCGAGATAGATTATGTCTAGAAGGGGACGTGCAGCCTAATATGCTGGACAGAGCTAAGACTTGGTTTGCTTTGAGGACGAAAACTGCCCGTGCCTGCACCTTGTCCACGGAGGATAGCGTCGTACTGTCTATTCTCTCTTCTCTGCTGGTCTGTTTTTGGATCATAGTATATGTAGGTTTTTTGCCTCCACTCATTCAGTCAGGGTTGTTCCATCCGCTGCATCATCTGGTGTTCCATCTGTTGTTCTTAATACCGACGAGTTTGGCCATAGCACTTAAAAGCGGCATATCGTTTTTGCTTGTCATACCCTACCTCATCTTGCTCGGCTTTAGTCTTATTCAGATTCTTCTTGGTATAGTCTCCGGCGCATTTTTGTATGGTGACATACTTGCGAATTACGCAATTTTCTTCTTTGTTGCCGCTGTTGCTGTGCCAACTGTTCTTGCGACCCGCTTTGGAAACATAGACGAGGCGAAAAAGAAAAAAGTCTACCAAACCCTCTTGTTGCTGCAACTTACGCTGGCGGCAGGCCTCGCATACTACTATACCTATCACTACGGGGTGTGGCACCTATCTGAGGAGCCGATCAGCGTACGGCGTATTAGGCTGGGCGACGGCAACCTTAGCCTTCCCCTAATTGAGCAAGATACGGCCTATATTGTCGATCGAGAGGGCCGCCTTTACCGGGTCGATCTCACCTTAGGTCGCAAGCGACTGCTGGCACGAATCCCTAGGCCCACGGCAGCGGAGGCCGGTTTTCCTGAGCTGGTCCTTCGCGACGACATAATAGAGCACCCTATGAGCCCTTTTAGCGGTGTGTTGACCCGGGTTGGTGACGATGAACTTTCCTTCAGATACCTTTATGATCTGTGGAGGCGGGTTGAGCATGGTTACAACCATGCAGCCAGACCGACGATAGAGGTCAGGATTAACCAGAAATCCGGTCATGTTTCCTGGCGCGTGGAAGGTAGAGATGAAGCGCCTGTTGAATTTACTTCTCCCAATGTAACTGTAGCCCAAGGGAGGAGGATTGGGGTAGGTACTCATTTGATCCAGTACCGCCCCTTTACCGTCCAAATCGGAGATGGAGGGGGCATAAAGACAGCAATTGATCCTCTGGGCAGGGAGACTTGGGAGCACGCCAAACATGGCTGGTTACTGGTGGGGACAAATCGCGGCGGGCTGATCATTGCGACAACGAAAGATCGGTAGTTACCAGCCGTTACTGTCAAAGCTGGCTACGACAGTTTTACCATGTCTGCGAAGCAACCTTGTGGTACATGCAGGCTTGAAACTGCCCTAGCTTGCCACCCCATCGCAAGGCTAGTGTCCAAGGACGAAGTTAACCGATACACTTAAAGGTAACCCAGGCACAGGAAAGACTACCGTGGCGCGACTTTTAGGCAAGATTTTGCGCTTAATGGGAGTACTCGCCAAAGGGCACTTGATCGAGGTGGAGCGTGCTGATGTGGTGGGAGAATATATAGGCCATACAGCGCAAAAGACGCGCGAGCAGATTAAGAAGGCCCTAGGAGGCATCCTCTTTATAGATGTGGCCTACGCCTTGGCGCGGGGTGGGGAGAAAGACTTTGGCAAGGAAGCGATCGATACCTTGGTCAAAAGCATGGAAGACCACAAAGATAATCTAGTGGTCATCTTGGCCGGCTACCGCCGTGAGATGGAAGACTTCCTCAAGACAAACCCTGGGCTAAATTCACGCTTCCCCATTCATGTCGACTTCAAAGACTACTGCATCGATGAACTACTCGAAATTGCCGCGCATTTGCTGGACAAAAAACAGTATCGCCTGAGCACAGGGTCTGTGGCCAAGCTTGGCGCTATCTTGTCGCAGCAATTGCACAGCAACCGCGAAAACTTCGGCAACGCCCGCCTAGTGCGAAACCTCATAGAGCGAGGCATCCGCAAGCAGGCCCTCAGGCTCTTTAAGAAAGAACGGTCGTCACGCGACGAACTGATGCTCATTCTGCCGCAAGATATTAAGGAGGAAGAAGAGTAAAATGTAGGGCCAGTGGCATGGGGAGACGATTTCAACCACAGAGTAGACAGTTCCTCTGTGCCCTCTGTGGTTAGAAAAGTCCCTTCTCTCGTCTAGGCTCTAACATCTAACCTCCAACCTCTAGTTATGTTCCCTCTCCTTGCCACAAGGTTAGGATACGATTTCAACCACAGAGTGCACAGAGAAAGCAAGAGAGGAACATGGAGCGGGGGTATTTGATTGTCATTTCCTTGTTCCTCTGTGACCTCTGTGCCCTCTGTGGTTAAGAAAAGTCCCCACTCCTCGTCCAACTTCCAACTTCTAACCTCCAACCTCTAGTTATCGTGGCCTCTGTGGTTAGAAAAATTCCCACTCCTCGTCCAATTTCCAACTTCCAACCTCCAACCTCTAGTTACCGGTGCACAGAGAAAGCAAGAGAGGAACATGGAACGAGCGCATTGGCTTAGCAACTCTCTCATGCGCCAACCAGACTAAGAAAATTCCCCACCGGTGCCTGGGGAAAAATCCTTGCAAAACTGGGGAAATTCCTATTGCAAAAAACACCTGTCCCCTTTGTTGAGTGTCGAGGGGGATTAATGGTCCCATACCCCCACTTTGCCCTCTGGCAAGGTGGGGGTTATTTGACGCTTACGGGTTTTGCTCACTTGGTGTTTTGCGTTCCTAACGCCTTTTGCTTAAAGTTTTCTCCACCAGTTTTTCGGAAACCCTTTGCGAACAACTCTGCGGCGGGTGGTTTCCTAAGAAGCTTATGTGCCAACTCTGAGTTGTCACATATATCCTTGACAAGTAAGGGGGGGGTGATAAAATTGAATATGGCAACAACTGCTAAATATTAGGTCGGAAGGAGGACTGCAGAGAGCTTGCGGTAATTGCCGAAAAAATGACGGAGGAGGATGAATTTCTATGGTGGCAGGCAAAGGTCTTTGGCTCACGAATAGACCTGCGAAACGTCTAGTTTTTGTAGTGCTGTGTTGTTTGCTGCTGGTATCTGTTTTTGCTGGGCTTACTTTCTCCGCTCCGGCTGACCTCGCGCCTGAAATGGCCATTCTAGGGCCGTATGTTCAGACTTACGATCTTGATGCTCTACAGTGGGAATTTCCCTTTACTTTGGTCGGGTTTGGGCCCGGTGCGCGTACAGCTCGCTTGGCAGAGTTTAGTATTGACGGGCACGACTTGCTGAGAAATGTCCCCATGCCGCAAAGAACCATGACCGTTCATCGGTTGGATGACGAAATCAGCCGCGCAGCGTTTAGGGACTGGAACAATTATCGCCGGCGGGCATCAGTCCTGCGTGTGCGCAATGACGAGCGAGTTTCCCTATCCGCCGCCGAGTAAACGCTGTGGCCCATCGCCGCACCGATAATTAGGAGGTTGCCAAGGTTGTTTCCTCAATCGGCAATCCCGTGCCCGTCAGTGGTAACAGGATAAGGCACTTGTGGGGGCGAATACGACGGGAAGGCGTAGCGGCGAAAGGCAAGCCGCTAAAGAGGGAGGCGATTTCATGCTCGGGCAGCGCGTTAAGCAGGCGCGATTAGCGAAGGGCCTCACCCAGGCAGAACTGGCCCACGGCAAGTTTTCACGATCCTACATTGGGGCTATCGAAAGAGGCAGAATCAAACCTTCGGCGGAGAATCTAGCTGTAATTGCCGAGTTCTTAGGGCAGCCGCTCCTGTACTTCATGCCACAAGCGCAAGAGGAGGCAGAGACTAGGTTGTTGGTACTGCTAAACGAGGTGAAGGCTCTGCTAGCGGTAAAGGAATTTGATCAGGCTAGGGCCATGTTTGAGGAATGTAGCGATTTCGACAGTAGTCAAGTTGCTCCTCTAGTACAGGGGCTCTACTTTGAAGCAAAGGCCAATATTGAGGCCTCTGACAAGATGTTGCTTAGAGCGGTTGACACATTTAAGGTTGCTGCACAAGCATATGAGTTAGTTGGCCTGACTCTGGACGCTTGGAGATGTACATTTAGTGCAGCTATGGCTCTTTACCACTGTGGCCAACTAAGCTATGCGGTGTTCATGGCGCTTGAATCGTTAGATCATTTGAAGAATGCGCCCGAGCACGAAGATGAGCTCAGTAAGACACACTACCTAGTCGGCAGCTGCTACACCACACTCGGCAACTGTGGTGCGGCGAGTGCCCACTTTGCGTTAGCCGAAGAAGTCGGGAGCTTAGGTGCAGCGCTTGGGGTTAAGGCGCTGATTGCCAAGGCCAGTTGCCTTGCTCGGCAAGGCAACTGGCCTGCGGCCTTGGTGGATGCGCAAAGAGCGGCGGCACTATCTGATCAGCTTGTCGCCAGCGAGCTTAAGGCCGAAGCCTTGATTGGGGCAGCTGTCTGCTTGATCAGCCTGCAAGATACGCTAGGTGCCCAGCGGGTGTTATCTGAGCTGCTAGAGCTGCCACAAATCGGCATAGCGACTAAGCGTAAAGCCTACAGGGAAGTACTGCTTGCGTTAAGTGAGCTCCCTGACCACTGTGAAACCTTTCTTTACGAAGACGCACTACAGGGATTGATGTTAAAACCTGATGACACCACTCTAGAGTGGGAGCAGCTTAAAGACAAGTGGGCACTGACGAAGTGCCGGCTGCGCCGCGCCCCGCTTTGTGTCGAAAGTACAGTCAGCTCCTTTAGTCAGAGCTTTACCAGCCTCGAGCGCTACCGCGATGCCGCCGATGTCCTTGTCTTCGGCGCTAAACTACTAGAGCAGCAAGAAGAACACCGCGCGGCTTTACTACTTATGAAGCGTGCGTGCAATTTACTGATAGGCAGGCCTCAGTAGACACGCTCTACTATCATGTCCTTGTGATACTTCCATCCATCGCTTACAATTTATTTGACATGTAGAATTCGGATGGAAGGGAGGTGTGATTAATGTGGAGACGGACTGTCGGGGCGCTCATAATAGGGATACTTCTAGTAAGTCAAACCATTGGTTTCTTTGGAGTTGTCGCCGTTGGCCCTAGGCCTGAGGCGAACCCAGTACTGTTGCAGTGGGACCCGCCTAAGTGCTATGGTGCCGAAGTCCGGGTCGCTGCTGGCCAACCGCCAATTCGTAAATTCTATGACGCAAGCGAAATGATGTCCATTAGTCCTTACAAAATATTCTGGCATGAGACGAACGACCCCTATGCTGTGCGCATAGAATGGGAGTTGGATGAGGTCAATGGGCGTGTAAGGGCACTGGGCTTTACGCCCAACGCCTGATACTACTGGCTCAGTGTAGCCGTCTGAGTGGAAGCCACACACGCCTAGGGCGTTACCAGCGTGATTTCCGCGATCCGTATAGTCATTCTCTACTCGGGGATCGATGCGGGGCATGGCGAAATTAACCCTAAAATGGTGACCGCCTGGAACTTCAGCACCAGCCCCATGATGAATGACCGTTTCGGCTGCGATACCCATGTGGCAGGCATTGTCGCTTGGGTAAAATGTTGGCCTGTGTTAAGGAAAGGAGAATAGAATTATGATTAAGAGCGCTAGAGGCACCTTAGCCATTGTGCTTGGGCTTGCACTTGCAATGAGCAGTGCCATTTTTGCAGCAGCTGGGTATGATGATTTCGTTTCGACTGATGTTGAGGTCTATAGCATTTCGAAAGATTTGAGCGAGTGTTGCGTCTTGGAAGCTGGCGCAGCTCAAATCCTATGTTGCTGATGCCAGTGCTGGGATGGTAGATGTTGCGGCGGCTTTGGATGTTGCATTGCAGCAGTTTGGCCAATGCCGACTAGACAAGGTCTTGGAAGGAGCAATATTACTTCTCCTTTTGGGTGGCGCAATTGGAGCGGTGGCGGTTGGCATAACGGTGTTGATGTAGCTGCCATCACGAACGAACGTGTAAATGCAATGGCAAGAGGTACAGTTACATTCAGTGGCTGGGATAGCGGCGGAGGTGGAGAGATCATTAGCATTGTGCATCCAAATGGCGTCAGGTCTCTCTATATGCACCTTAATCGTCGCGATGTTTCCACAAACAGCTTAATCGCTTCCGCTGGACAACAAATAGGTGGGGCGGGGACGACTGGGATGTCGTCTGGTGTACACTTGCATTTTGAAATCAGAAATTCAAGTAACACACGGATGAATCCATTGGAAATTTGGCATTGGGACGACGATAGACACCCTGGCATAAATCCAAATCCACTGTTCTGGTTCATGAATGGCAGCTTCGCCATCAACCATAATTTCAATCCCTCTCACGCCACTCTCGGTCTCAATCAATCTCAAGAATCGCGTGTTCAGAGTGGGTTGCAACGGCGGGAAGTTTATTACCAAATCGATGGGTTCATCATCAATTTAGTTTCACATGACAAATGGGTGGCTTTTCGAGATGCGGTGCTGACAGTAGAAGGTGGTATAGAAACGATGCCGTTGGTTAAGTTCATTCAACATTTTGATATTACAAGAGAAATGATAGAGTCTACGTTTATGAAAATGGATAAAGCCAGAGAAAAGGGAATAGCATATTTAACGCAAAATCAAGCGATGAGAGGTTTATCTGAAAAATGTGCGCTAGCTCATAAAATGATGAGCGAAGTTCGTGAGTTGCCAAACCTTGAGATTATCTTCACTTTCGACAACGTAGCTATCAACTTGTACTATGCGCATCGGTGAAACATTCATTTGTTTCCAGATAGAGCATTGCGATACAAAGAAATTATCCTTTCGCCATGGGTGGCGCTTACCCGACGAGCGAAGACGTAAAATGGTTTTTTTGGAAGAAGTCTTAGCTCGCGCGTATAACAGCTTACCTGTATTGTTTCTTTTCTCGACTACGTTGGGGAGAATGTGAGCGCGAAACAGAATCTCGTTAATTGTGAGGTGCCTAGGGATTGAGAAGATTAGCGAAATTGCCTGGAGTTATGATGTTGCTTTCTCTACTTCTTATTGGCGGATGCACGGCGCGCGAAGATGGCTCAAGCGAGCAACCGAGAATCAATATTTCGCACTTAGTCAGGAACCAACTACAGGATGTCCGCCATTCATTGGGAACCGAAATTGGCGGTGATTATGCCTATGCCTTTCATCGCTTTTATTTGTTTGATACCGGATTGAATATCGCCGTAAACGAAAGCGGCAACATCATGGCGGCAACCGTTCTGTATAGGCAAGATAATCAGCGTCTTTTTCATTTTAACGGAATTGATGGCACTGCCACATATGATGATGTGGTGGCTGCTTTCGGTGCCCATCCAGATGTAGTTAGAGAAGGCCCTGATGAACGCATGGTAGGAGCTGCAACCTCTTATGGATACTGGATAGGAGAGAACGAGTTTGTCTACTTCTTTTTTGGTGCCACCAATGAACTAAAGGCCATTTCATTCTTTTTATCCGAGATGCCGTATAGCAAGGATGAATGAAGCCCATCAATTATGTAATTTCCAAGATTGGCGAGTGTTGCATTTCTCCCGCCTTAGGTGTCTTTTATAGTGAGGGCATTAGCGGGGGCTGACCGCTGGTGGAGCGGCACAACCGGCAAGGCTTGACTGTTCGGCCACAGAGGGCCGCAACAAAACCACAGAAAGGGAGAGGCTTGGGGAATAAAAGGAAAAGTTGTGGTTGCTACAACGGCAGTGCAAAGCCTGCGGCCTTGGTGGATGCGCAAAGAGCGGCGGCACTATCTGATCAGCTTGTCGCCAGCGAGCTTAAGGCCGAAGCCTTGATTGGGGCAGCTGTCTGCTTGATCAGCCTGCAAGATACGCTAGGTGCCCAGCGGGTGTTATCTGAGCTGCTAGAGCTGCCACAAATCGGCATAGCGACTAAGCGTAAAGCCTACAGGGAAGTACTGCTTGCGTTAAGTGAGCTCCCTGACCACTGTGAAACCTTTCTTTACGAAGACGCACTACAGGGATTGATGTTAAAACCTGATGACACCACTCTAGAGTGGGAGCAGCTTAAAGACAAGTGGGCACTGACGAAGTGCCGGCTGCGCCGCGCCCCGCTTTGTGCCGAAAGTACAGTCAGCTCCTTTAGTCAGAGTTTTACCAGCCTCGAGCGCTACCGCGATGCCGCCGATGTCGTTGTGATACTTCCATCCATCGCTTACAATTTATTTGACATGTAGAATTCGGATGGAAGCGAGGTGTGATTAATGGGGAGACGGACTGTCGGGGCGCTCATAATAGGGATACTTCTAGTAAGTCAAACCATTGGTTTCTTTGGAGTTGTCGCCGTTGGCCCTAGGCCTGAGGCGAACCCAGTACTGTTGCAGTGGGACCCGCCTAAGCCGTAAGAGCAAGCTGCGAGTCTGTGTGCAAAAAGCAGGCATTGGCGATGTGTGGTTGTTAACGCAACGCTGCTGGGGGTATTGATGTCGCTGTCCGCCGTGGCTGGCGTGGAGTTCTAGGTTCTGCACGCGTCGAGGAGGCTTGCGGGCATTTGTGGCGGTTCTCGGGAAAAATAATTTGAAGGGGTTGAAATCAATGAAGAAAAAGTTCCGCATCGTGTCGATGTTGCTGACGGTGGTTATGTTAATGTCTGGCTTTGTGACTCCGGTTGCCGCCAGTCAAAGGCATGGCAGGGGACAAGAAAGGCAAAGTGAGCAGCAAATCAGTGCGTGTTGGGGAGAAATGTTAAGACAAGCTGAAGCCGCCGTTACCTCAGAACAGATCGCTGAAGCTTACAGAATAATGGAAGAAACAGAGCAGTTTTTTTCAGCCCTCAGCCCAGAATCGCTCTGGGAGGCTTATCTGGCCGAAAATTTAGTTCAGAAAAGCTCCATCCCCAAACAAACATATGTTTTGTACAATACAATAAACCCTGAGCTTTCCAGTCGCGGAATGTCCGAAGGCGAACTATCGGAAACAAAGCGTGAAGTGAAAGCATTGTATGTTGAGATGAAGGCTGTTAACACTCTATCATCCAGCAACATCGCAACCAGCAGCATCGCACCAAGCTACATCTCAACTAACGCGCTGCTCACATACACACGTCATTTCAGTGGACATGATGGCGTAGGCGTTGTAGGCAGAACAGCTATAGAAGCGAGTGGCAACTCAGCTCAAAATGATGCTGCTAGTGCTTTCCCAAACGATACTATGAGGCAAGACGCATACAGGCATTATCTCTGGAATTTCCGCGCCGTAAGGACTTTAGCTGTGCATGTGACTCAAGGCGGGCGCATCAGTTCAACGCGCATATACACTACAAACCGTGAATTGGTAACCAATATTTTGAGACATACTTCTGCCCTCAATGTTGAGAACCCTACTCCACATCAACTCGCTACAGCATTAAACCTCCGCAACAACTTTTTTAATCGTTCATTTACTGATTGGGATACTCTTTTCCCCAGTGAAGGGGGTAGAGAGGATTTAATGGATCTGTGGAACAATGAATTTGGCAGGCAGGATGGAGTTACTGGACCCAATGAACCTCTTGTGCTTTTTGACAGTCGTTGGGCCGCTAACACTGTAATTAGGAGCGAAGAACCCACCGATGTGACATCAGCTAGGCGTCATACTATCTGGGTTAATTTTTGGTATGTACCAGTAAGGTAAACCCAAAAAAGCAGAAAGGCATCGATTGCTTCGGTGCTTTTCTACAAAACTTTAGAAAGAGTGAATTTCATGCGAAATACAGCTAAGAAAATCCCTTCTTGGTTTCCGCGTGATTTAATAAAACCACTTCTTTATCTCGGCGGCTGCTCATTGCTAGTTACGTGGCTGATTCTAACTCAATCTCTCCATATTTATTTACAAGCTCTTTGGCCATGGCTACCGTGGAACATTTTCCTTGCGTGGCTACCGCTGTTTTTTGTGCTTTGTGTATTATGGGCAACCCATAAAAATAAGTGCTGTTTGCGTTTGTTGACATTGCCTTGTTGGGCATTGTTCTTTTTCTTCTATCCCAACTCACCATATATGCTCACGAATTTGATTCACTTGAACCGCTTCCAGTTTTTTAGCTACGGTCAATTCAGTGCCGATCCTGCAACGTGGTTTGCTTTCCTAGTTTTAATCACGGGTGTCGCTGCAGGTTGCGGGGTTGGTTCGATTTCGCTTGTTATGATTGAACGTCATATAGAGCAAAAGCATGGTGTTGTTTGGGGCTGCTTGCTGATTACTATGGTTTCGCTGTCTTCCGGTATCGCTATATGGATCGGCCGTATTTTACGTTTTAACAGTTGGGATATTGTGTTTAGACCGTTTTATCTGCTTCGCGAATTAATCGCACAATTTGACTTAAATGCTTTTTTTCTGTGTATACTGTTTGCAATTATGTCAGCAGGGACGTATTTATTGTTTCGAGCATTTTTTAATAAGGAGTTGATGAGATGAAGATAATATGGCAATTGGTAATTGTTTTTGTCGTAGCATTGGGGCTTGGTGGTTGTTTTCGGCATGAAAAGGAAATCACAGGGTCTGTATTTACAGATAGCACGGGCGTGCAATGGCGAATTTTAGCACAAAACGAAAAAGGAAATCAGTTAGTCATTACTGAGTATGTCCATGGAATAGTGCAATATAATAGCTCAAATGTTTATACATTTTTGGGTCAAAGCGATGGCCTAAGAATCGCTCTAAATACGTGGTTTGTCGATACATTAGCCCCTGAGTTAAGAGAAAATGCATTGCCGGCAAAAAATGTAGATAATGATGTTCGGTTGACTATCGGGGACGATGCTGACCGCTTGATCTATCATGAAGTAACTGTGCATGAAAATGAACCGGCAGGGTGGACTGCCGCCGGCACTGGCACTGCATCGCCAGAAAATTCGTTGTTCGTATTGTCAGTATCCGAGGTAAATAAATACTCAAAGTTTGGCACATTAAATATGCAGGGCAAGAAATTTTCACCTAGCGGGAATTTAGTGCCGGCTTCTTGGTGGCTTCGTTCGCCCGGTAGTTCCAGTCTTAGTCCGGTGGCGGTTATGAGCGCAGGCGACACCTTCCCTCATGTTTCAGCCGTACCCGCCACAGAAAAATATGGTTTTCGTCCTGCTTTGTGGATATCCCGCCCGGGTGGCTAATCGGCAAAGTCAATGCAACCCTGCCCTTGGCAAAGGGGTGCATCAAGTTCGACAAACTCGCGAACAAAAGGGATGGCAGGCTGTGTGACACTGCGTGTAGTTGTTTCCCCCGCGGAACAATGACGCCAATGTGGCAGCCATTTTGTCGCGGCAAGAAGAGAGACAAAGAAGAAGAGAAGCAAGTCTCTTCATGAGTTCTTGCTGACCGAGGATGTTTTGCACTCGTTTTAGGTTATACGCGAAAAACAGCAACGCAACTTCGCTCCGCACCTTCTTTATGGTGCGGAGCAGGAAGTAGTAGTCATTCATAGAGCGTTTAATTGCCCCTAAAGGGTGCTCTACGATCATTTGCCGCCGCCTGTAGAGCTCTAAGTTGTGCTGCATATGTCGGTGCCCTTTTACACCTTGGGTCGGGGAGGGTTGACAGTCACGTCGTGAGACCTTGACACCTGCGTCGCCGAGGCTGTACATTGACGAGTAGGTCTGGCGGTGATACGCTAAATCTGCTTTTACTCCCGCGCAGGACAGGGCATATTCCGTCTCTTGATGTATTCCGAGGATTCCCCAAAACATGCTGGGAACGCATGGAAACTCATTACGTTCCCAGCGATACATCGGGATATTATTCTAGCCCAATCCAAGCAGGCGCTTGATCATTTCTTGGTTACCGTCCCATGTCGCTTCTTCAGCTTCCGGACTGACTGAGCCGGTTACAGCCGATGCCCTTTCAATGGCTTTGCGCTTCATCTCGTTGTCTCATGCATTCCCGCCGACTCGTAACGAGGTTGGCGACTCAACGAAGGGGACGGTTCCTTATGTTCTGAAACAAAAGGAACCGTCCCCTTCGTTGAGAAACACGTTTTATCGGCGTCTAAAGGAATACAAAGCGGAATAAACCAAACGGATGGCAATATCGCTGCTAGTGCGGCTTAAGGTACCACCGCGAGGGGGTTGGAGCATGGAACATCTGATAAAAATATCTGGGCGCAAACCCAGTAGTTGGGGCGATGGAGTCCCCCTCTGATCTGTGCTATCGTCCGCAGATGCAGTGTAGTTCGGCTTTAGGCTGAGAAAGAATCCCCCAGCTTTAGCCGTGGGGAAAGCGTCAAGGTAGCTGGTAGGAGTTTTTAGTCAACTATTATCCATTTTGTGGGAGATAACGCATAATTTATAAGTATTTTGGGAGGCAATGTAATGAAATTATTAAATCAGGGTGACATGATAAAACAGGGTAGTTTTTTTTACGAGTTTGCCTTAGCCAATCCTGCCAGTTTGCCCTACAATGCTTGCAGCCAGTCTCGTGATGATGCCATAAAACATAAAAACGAAGATTCTCTCTATTTGGACTGTGAAGATTTCTGGACATTATCGCCATATTTAGACATTATCTTTGTGGATTACCCTTATTATGGGCCAAAAAAGATTCATGTACAAGAATGGAATGACTTGAAAGCGGTGTGTACTCTAGGTGAAGAAGGCTCTCTTCTATTTTCGTCATTTTTTAAAGAAGTTGATGAGTGGTTATTGCATAAAAATAATGGCTGTGATTATTTTTGGATACTTGGGGTGTAATGGGTTTTATTTAATTTAGAGTTATAATATAGATGAATGATTACGTATCTATGATACTTTGCAGGAGGAGGGTCATAATGAATAAAATGAGAACATTTCTTAGTTTTTCGATTGCGTTTGCAATGCTATTCACCAGTAATATTGTAGAGGTAAATGCAACTGAAAAATGGACACTGTTACCCATCGTAACTTCTAGTTTTGTTCAGGAAGTTACGGAAATTACGAAAGGTACGGAAGTCATTTCGCCACACTTATTCAACGCTATTCCTGTTACTATAACCGCACGGACAGGTGGTACAGGGCTAGACGTAAGAGTTCATAACATTGGCGTTGATACGCTGGATTCGGTTACAGTAAGGGTTACTGCAACAGGATACTCAACTCCATTCACGCAAACTGCCTCTGTCCCGCCGATTATTGGGCGCAATTTTGGCTTTAACATCCCTTTTATCAGAACTACTACAAGCTACGCTGTTCTTGTTACTATAAGAGATGGTTCTCAAGTTAGAGTCATAGAGGGCGCTGCTTCAATGGTATTTACGGAAGCGTCTCTGAGTATGGGGGGATGGCATAGGGATACATTTCCAACTCGAGCTGCTAGCCTGCAATATCATTTTGATAAGCACGGAAGTACAGTTGGATCAAACAACCTAGTTGCTTATTTAAATGCAGCATCAGATATGCGAACTGACATCATAAATCGTTTAAACAACGGCACACTATCAGCAATGTATATCTATACTAACTCTCTAGGGGCAACCGCTGCAAGGACATATAGGCACAGAGCTAACAATAGGTTTATTATTCTAACTAACGCGCCTAACGGTAGTCAGGAAATATTGTCATTTGGACAAAATTAAAAAGATCTAGTAGAGCATCACATGGGGTGAGGAAACATCAATATTCCCAGCAAGGTAGTAGTGCCAAGGGAATCCTGTAGAGTGTTGAGATCGAGGCAATCTAGATTTTGGGCGCATGACTTGCGAAGTTCCCGATGGCACATCGTTGACAGCAATTTTGACAGCAACGGCGAGGGAATTACGCACAATGAGCAGATGCGAACACGTGTTTGTAGACGCTAAAACATTTGTATTTCCTCGCTCCATGACGCTGCCCGACACGACCTGACATGAGATGCAGAACGCGGCAAATAACTTCTAAGCAGTGGGCCGCAGGTTCAATTCCTGCCAGGCGCGCCATTAAACACAAGGCTCTCTAGGTTTTCGCCTAGAGAGCTTTTTATGGTTTTGACAGCAGCGCGCTAAATTTGAGCTTTTGAATTTTGGGCGGTAAGCGTCTAAGGAGGAACATTAATTACATCTCCCTACTCAGCCGTTGTGCGCCGATCGTCCATCTCGGACTCATCCTATAAGACGAAACTAGATGCTCGTTGTGGCGGGAGCACGCGCAGAAAGTCGCTGCGGGAATTGTAACCTTTTCTGGGCGGGCGAGCCCCTAGAAAATCTCATGCGTCAGCTCTGGGTTGCCACATATACCCTTGACAGGCAGGGGGGGGTGATAGAGTAGGATATGGCAACAACTGCTAAATATTAGGTCGGAAGGAGGACTGCAGAGCGCTTGCGGTAGTTGCCGAAAAAATGACGGAGGAGGATGAATCTCTATGGTGGCAGGAAAAGGTCTTTGGCTCGCGAATAGATCTGCGAAACGTCTAGTATTTGTAGTGCTGTGTGGTTTGCTGCTGGTATCTGTTTTTGCTGGGCTTACTTTCTCCGCTCCGGCTGACCTCGCGCCTGAAATGGCCATTCTATGGCCGTATGTTCAGACTTATGACCTTGATGCTCTACAGTGGGAATTTCCCTTTACTTTGGTCGGGTTTGGCCCCGGTGCGCGTACAGCTCGCTTGGCAGAGTTTAGTATTGACGGTCACGACTTGCTGAGAAATGTCCCCATGCCGCAAAGAACCATGACCGTTCATCGGTTGGATGATGAAATCAGCCGCGCAGCGTTTAGGGACTGGAACAATTATCGCCAGCGGGCATCAGTCCTGCGTGTGCGCAATGACGAGCGAATTTCCCTATCCGCCGCCGAAGAGCGCGACTTTAGGGAAGGCAATGCGCGCATGCGCGGGGTGATGCGGCGGCGTGGGGAGATGGCACCGGTGCTGTTCCCCGTCAATGTGTCCGAGCTGCCTTTCAAAGTTGCTCCTGACGGTCATTACAGAGTTAGGGCGGTTGTGGAAAGAGGCGGGATAACTGTGACTTGGGAAGGCGAATGGAATTTCATTAAATACTGAAATTCCCCAAGTTCTGATCGTAGATGTAGAACCGCTAGCCGTTAACCCCGTTTGGACTCCGGCAGACTTGCATCTTCACAGTACCTTCGCCTTAGATGGGCGATTCACACCTGCCGAGCTTGCACCTAGACTGGCAAACAGAGGATATGCCATCGGCTATATTACCGATGAGCCGGTGGGTTGGGGCATTACGACGCAACCGTTAACCCCGCTGATGAGTGGGACTGGTCGTCCGAATTCACCCCTAGATGATGTGACCCTTCCCCCAGACATAGGAACAAATAGATGGCTGAGTGCCACGTTTCCCAACCGTGAGCAACATCTACCCTGGCTGGCAACGTGGGAAAGCTACCGTGCTGCTGTCTTTGCTGCTTCGACCGCGCAGGTGGCTATGTTTCCCGGGGTCGAAGTCGCCGCTTCTACAGCAAATCGAACGCACACCGGCAGCCACAACGGCCATGCTCTAGCATACGGCATCCAAAACCTTACTGGACCACCCTCGGCGGGCACTTTTGAGACCATAGGGTTAAGGTATAACTGGTTTCTCCCGAACACCTTGCTCTCCAATATCAACCTTAACCGATTAGGGGTTTCGTCGGCCAGCATCGCGCACCCAGTCGATCTTGGTATACCTGGAATCCCAGCGTATCCGTGGAACGTCTGGGGGGCTGCGTTGCCTCGTTACGACGGTTTTGAATTGATGTACGCCGGACAAACCAATTTCAGCCCAAACAATGCCATTGCCAGCAGATGGAGACAAGAGATAGTTGCTAACCTGAATAGAGCTTTCGCGGGCAATGGCTTCCCATCCGCTAGAACCGGGAGTGACAGGGGCGGTGCCTTTAGTCAGCTGTGGGACATCTCCTACTTCACGTTTATAGGTTTGCCGAACCCACGACCCAGCGATATGCGGGCTCCTTTATCAGGGCGACGTGGACGCTGCTTTGCGCATGGGCAGAACGGTGGCTAGCCGCTTGGGCGGTATTGCCGCACTAAGGCTTATAAACACACAGGGTACATTGCACGAAATTGGTTCGTGGTTTACGATGCCGGTCAACGCTACAGTAAACGGCGATATAGTGCTCCGTGCCGCGCGGTCTGGAACCTACACGGTACGAATCATCGAAAACTCAAGTGGGGCTGATGGCCTCACTGAGGTGCAAACTAGCCCAGGACTCCAAACACACCAACGAACGCACAATTTGACCGCCGGTCAAACCATAGTAATCCCGGTTAGTTTTCGTTTCGCAGGCGGGCAGAGGGCATTTCATGTCGTAGTAGAGCATAGTTCTATTTGGGCAAACGACATCATCTACACCAGCCCTATCTTCATTCGAGAGTAGATGAGGCGTGCATAGTTGGGGGGCGCTCCCAAGTTGACACTTGTGCATCGCCCCTTCCTATGTTCAAGTCACTTGGCGTGGTCTCGTACACCCGATAGTTAGTGAGCCCGAAGGGAGGTCGCTTTAACCATGCTTCGAGATGCTAGTGCTTGGGGTAGCATCCTCATTCTCATGCTACTGTCTTTGTTGGCCAGTGTCTGGATTTTTGGCTTCGTGGGTTTTAGGATACATTCTTTTCAGGCCCCTATTTACATAAGTCTGGCCTACAGTATGGTGCTCCATATTTTGCTTGTAGTCCCCGCAAGTTTATCTCTGGCATCAAAAACGGTTGTCGGCACTCTTATCGCCGTGCCTTATTTGCTCGTGCTGAGCCTTCATCTTTTCGCAGTCGTTATGTTTACAGGGCTGGATGCTGAGGCGTTTGCGGTCGCTCGCGTCACGACCTCGTTCCACATTGCTTGGGTTGTTCCAGCGGTGATTGTCGCGCTGCTTTGGAAAATAAGGGAGAAGACAAAAAGGCAAATCTACAGCGCTATGTTTATACTGCAGGTAATCTTGTTGGGTGGAGCCATTTACTACTTTACCTACCAATATGGCGTCCTTCATTTAGCTGAGCCTATAGTCTCTGTGCAAAGAATTAGATTTGGGGATGGGCGACTTGGCCTCCTGCTCATAGAAAAAGAAAGGGCTTATGTAGTGAACAGGCGAGGAAGGCTTTACCGTATCGACTTGGAGCAGGGCAGGAAGGTATTCATAGCGAGAATCCCCATGCCGGAGCCCGCAGAAGTCGGCCTTCCGCATCTGATGTTTCGCCCTAAGGGGGGCCGTTATGCCAACCCCTTCGTCGGCGTCTTGAATCGCGTTGATGACGATGAGCTCTTCTTGCGATTCCGTTATAGGTTAACTGGCGGAAGCTGGATCATGGGTGTCAAGATTCACGAGGAATCGGGGAAAGTTGATTGGCAGTTGCTAGGTAAAGAGGACGATGTGCCGACTGAGTCCCCATATGGTATCTTTTCACTAAACCCTGTTCAAGCTGTCTCTCAAGGAGGGCGGGTCACTACCCTGACCCCTGACCAACGTCTTCCGTTTACCCTATTGGTCGAAAGCGAAGGTGTACAAACAGTTATCGACCCCTTAGGGCGGGTAGATTGGCGAGATGCCAACTACGGCTGGATACTGGTGGGTACATGGCGCGGCGGGCTGATCATTGTGACAACGATTGATCGGTAATTACCCGCCGTTGCTGTCAAAGCCGGCTACGGCAGTTTTGCCATTTCGACCATGCTGTTGCCACTCACCTTGCCTGTCGGCATTTGAGTGGTTTTTTCTTGTCTTACATGGCGGAGTTCTGGGATAATGAATGGCGTGTGCGAATAGTAAGCACATGCCATTCATTATTTGCGAGAAGAAAGGCGAAAGAGCGAACACCTTGGCCAGCCAGCCTCGTTCGCTCTTTCCTTAGGTCGTACAACCAAGATGATTATACTGAGCGAACCTCTATCTGTCGAGAGGTATTTGGAGCTTTTCAAGGACGCTTGCCCCGAAGAATTCCGGCCTATGGCATGCCCACGCTGCAAGAGGCAGGGCAGACTACATAGTCACGGCAGATATTTTCGCGGGCTTTTTTCCATGAGAGGAGCATTCACTATTCCCATCTACCGTTTTAAGTGCAGTAATTGTAAAAAGCCAGCTTCCCTGCGGCCGAGCTTTGCGGCCAAGGGCAGCCAGATAGCTCTCGATGTGCATCAAGAAGTACTAGAGAAAAGGGCAGAGGGCGTTAGTCTCAGTGAGGCTACGCAAATGCTGACCGTGCCCGGCAGCCCGTTTAGTGAGCGCACCATCGGTCGCTGGGTTCGTTTCTGGGACGGGCGACTGAAGATGTCTCTGGCAAGGATTTGGAACACGGTGCTGACACGACTACCTCATTTGGCGATACCTAAAGGGCGGCATAAACCTAAAGACGAATGGGGCTATCTGCTCCCGCTGTGGAAATTGGTAAGTCCTTTGAGTTTGCTTGAACATTTATCGATGACAGTGGCGGGGAGCGTGTAATTTCCCACAAAAGATGGACATGGCTTTCTTGCTCCTAATTCGCGACAATAAGTACAGATTGCGCGAAGGGAGTAGAACCCATGGATACCAGAGAACAGATTGCGTCTTTTCGTTACAGCCTCATTGCGCCCATCGTCAGTCGCCAAACACCTTTCTTGCCAGGGGAGATAAAGGCGACATTGAAAGAGATTGCCGCGAGAAATTACACTGTGCCGGAAAGCTCGCGTACAGGGGTAAGTGTCCGTAGCTTAGAACGCTACGTGGCAGAGTATCGCGAACACGGCTGGGAGGGGTTAAAGCCAAAAGAGAAAACCACTAGTGGCGCTAAGGCTATACCCAAGAGCGTTCTGGAAATGGCGGTAGAACTGCGCAAGGCCCGGCCAGAGCGTAGTGTCGAACAGATCAAGTATATCCTTGAGACAAGCCATGCAGTCCCAGAAGGCTCGGTTGCCTCGAGTACGCTAGCTAGGCATCTTAGAGAGCTAGGTCTAAGCCGCAAGGAACTACTCAAAGAGCCTACGGGACGCAAACGCTTTGAGGCTGCCGATGCACATCTCCTCTGGCAAGCGGACTTTCAGCATACGCTCTACTTGCCTGACCCGTCTGACCCCAAGAAACGTCGCAAGGCCATTCTTTTTGCCATACTCGATGACTACAGCCGCCTTATTGTCCATGGCGAATTCTACTGGGATGAACGTCTGCCACGACTCGAGGATTCTCTGAAGAAGGCGATTCTTAGGCACGGGGTGCCCGAACAATTCTACTGCGATAACGGGGCCGTGTTCTCGTCATCGCACCTAGAAAGGGTCTGCGGCAAGCTTGGCGTGCGTCTTTCCCATACTAGGCCATATAGGCCCGAAGGCCGGGGGAAAATTGAACGGTTCTTTCGCTTTGTAGATACCAGCTTTAAGCATGAGGCCTACCTACAAATTGAAAACGGTCGCTTAACCACACTCTCAGAGCTTAATGACGCATTTAGGTCGTGGGTA
>Ga0209103_1000124_pt1 | contig 22505 bp, 22 predicted proteins | sample 4C3metaG_FD_184152 | JGI IMG/M metagenome (GOLD analysis project Ga0209103, IMG submission 184152) | Freshwater bacterial and archeal communities from Indian Creek, Illinois, USA - 4C3 metaG (SPAdes) (version 2) | ecosystem: Environmental > Aquatic > Freshwater > Unclassified | place: USA...
ATTCATCTCACCTAAACCTTTGTATCGTTGAATGACCACTGAAGTACCCCGACCGATCTCTTTAAGGGTTTTCTCAAGATCTTCATCGCTATAGCAATATCTTTCTAATTTGCCTTTTTTAACTAAATAGAGAGGGGGTTGAGCGATATAGAGGTAGCCCGCTTCAATGAGAGGTTGCATGTAGCGGAAGAAGAAGGTGAGGAGAAGTGTACGTATATGTGATCCATCGATATCAGCATCGGCCATGATTATCACCTTGTGATAACGAGCTTTTGCTACCTGGAAATCCTCCCCAATGCTAGTTCCCATAGCCGTAATAATGGTGCGTATCTCCTCATGGTTGAGTATTTTGTCTAGGCGGGCCTTCTCTACGTTAAGTATTTTTCCGCCTAAAGGCAAAATAGCCTGGAATTTACGATCTCGACCCTGCTTGGCAGAACCGGCAGCCGAGTCACCTTCCACAAGGTATAGTTCACATAGGCTAGGATCTGTCACGGAGCAGTCCGCGAGTTTACCTGGCAAGGCGATAATATCTAAGGCACTCTTGCGGCGCGTCAACTCACGCGCCCGGCGGGCAGCTTCCCTCGCTTGTGAAGCCACAACGGCCTTTTCGATTATTTTTTTGCCGATGCTGGGGTTTTGTTCGAGAAAAGCTGTTAATCCCTCGCCCACAAACGAATCCATCATGCCACGCACATCAGAGTTGCCGAGCTTGGTCTTGGTTTGCCCTTCAAACTGTGGTGCTAACAAGCGTATACTAACTACTGCGGTCAGTCCCTCGCGGATGTCTTCCCCAGTCAAATTGGCGTGTTGGTCCTTAAGAATATTGAATTTGCGGGCAAAGTCATTTAAGGTGCGGGTTAGCGCAATTTTGAAACCTGCCTCATGGCTACCACCTTCGACTGTATGGATATTGTTGGCAAAAGAATAGATATACTCTGTATAGCTGTCGTTAAATTGCATGGCGACTTCAAAGTGACCACCTTCTTTGTCGGCGGAAAAGAATATCGGGTCTTTATGCAGTACATTCTTGTTCTTGTTGAGAAAATCAACAAAAGACTTAATGCCGCCTTCATAGTAGAAATTCTCATGTGTGTCATTACGTTGGTCAGTAAAAGAAATACGCAATCCCTGCATAAGAAAGGCTATCTCGCGCAGCCGCAACATTAGGGTTTCCGTCGAAAACTCTGTTTCCTCGAATATTTCTGGATCTGGCTTAAAATGCACATAAGTTCCGGTAGCATCGCTGTTTCCCAAGTTGACTAATTCTGTCTGGGGAACCCCTCGCACATACCTCTGTTGATAGATGCCCCCATCTCGTTTTATCTCCAGTACTAACCACTCCGAAAGAGCATTGACTACTGATGCCCCAACACCATGAAGCCCGCCAGAAACTTGGTACCCACCACCGCCAAATTTTGCCCCTGCATGCAGTATAGTATAGGCTGTTTCTGCTGCAGTGCGACCAGTTTGATGGTGTATGCCTACTGGAATACCTCGTCCGTCGTCCTGCACACTAACACTGCCATCCTGCAATACCACAACATCGATGTTACGGCAGTGTCCTGCTAGGGCCTCATCAACGGAATTGTCGACAATCTCCCAGACAAGATGGTGCAATCCTCGACTACTGGTGGAACCTATATACATACTAGGCCTGCGTCTGACTGCCTCCAGACCTTCTAATACCTGTATTTGCGATGCGCCGTAACTCCCATTGTCCTTCATTGTCATTTGTCCACCGCCTCTATTTTGTGCCTACATTTCATCATATCAAACATTTGCCTTCTGTGCAGAGAAAAACCGTGATTAATCACGGCTCGCATGGATTGGTTTTTAACCGGTAGTTGCTGCGGCGACGCAGAGTGGAACCGGCAATAGGCGAAAGATATATTTTGTCGATTGTAACCACAAAAGCTTTGATTTCGTGCCCTGATATTACAGTGACATGCCTATTTTGTGACTGCATTTTCTGCAGAAAATCCCTTGTGGACGGGTTTTTAGCAAGGTTTATATCAAAAACGCCAATGATTTCCTCGCTTGAAACAACGGTTTCGCCACCTAAGTGAAGATACACTAAATCACCTTACCCTGTTGTATATAGATAATTTTTGGAGAGGAAGCTGCCGGCGATAAAGTCAATGAGGGAACCTCTGTGCCCGTTACCAAAACCTGTACTTTACCATGTAGTGTAGATAAAAGGAGTGTGCGGCGGGAATGATCTAACTCTGAAAACACATCGTCAAGCAGTAGTATCGGGTATTCACCTGTTATTTGATACATATAATCAACTTCTGCTAACTTTAAACTCAATACAGCAGTGCGCTGCTGTCCCTGCGAAGCATAGTCTGCGGCTTGTAGGCCGTTTATGGTGAAAACGACGTCATCACGGTGTGGACCAAGACTAGTTAGACCTCGTGCTAGGTCTTCTTGTTGTTTTTTATTGACGGCCTCATGAATACTCTCAAGTGAAAGCACAACCTTATTTTTTATCAATTGGCTGATGTACTCGAGAGTAAGTCTTTCCTTGCCTTGATTAATGGCTCTGGCATGTTGGGCGAAGTGTTTGGCTAACGCGGTTACAGCTTCTTCTCTTCGTCTTACAATTTTTTCTGCTAATACAATAAATTGTTCATTCCAGGGCGACAAATCGGAGGTTCGCATCGCTCCTTTTTGGATGGCTTTTAGACATTCATTGCGTTGTTTTAACACGCGAGTATATTGCTGCAGCGCGTAGAGGTAACTTTTATCAATTTGTGAGAGCAGTATATCGAGAAAACGGCGACGTACACTTTTCGCTCCCTTGACTAAGTCTAGGTCTTCAGGCGAAAAAAAAACCACATTCAGTATCCCCATAAAGTCTGTGAGACGACTTACAGGTACGCCAGACACTTTGGCCTGTTTCTTTTTTTGTAATTGTGAATACGAAAGTTCTAGGCTGTGCTTGATGTCGCCACTTAAAGTAATGTCCCCCCGTATATAGAAAGAGTCGCAGTTTAAAGAAACCAACTCTCTTTCGTGTGCCTGACGATAAGAGCGCGTGGTGGCGAGAAGAAAGAGTGACTCTAAAAGATTGGTTTTACCCTCGCCGTTATTTCCTATAATTAAGTTTATGTTAGGGGAAAAAACTATTACTTCCGCAGTGTAATTGCGAAAGTTGAGTAATTTTACTTCTCTAATCCACATGATCAGGCAATGATATGGCTGAGATGATCTATGTTCACTGTATCGCCAGGGTAGAGCTTACGGCCACGCCTTTCTTCCCTTTCGCCATTAACTAATACTATATTGTCCAGAAGGAATTGTTTAGCTTCTCCTCCACTTGAGATAAAACTTTGTGTTTTGAGAAATTGCCCCAGTGTAATATATTCCTTCAAAACTAGCTTCCCCTCCCTAAGACAATCTGACAGGCATAATAAGACTCCAATAATTCTTATCGTTGACTTTGCTGCGACAAACAGCAGGACCAAATGGCCCTGTAAAAGAAATCGTTGCGTCACCATAGTCTAGAGATCTCATGATATCACTGAGGACTTTGATATTGAAATAGATTTCTAGTGCCTCTCCAGACAGTTCTACCGGCCACTCTTCGTAGTGACTGCCAAGTTCAGCTGATTGGGCTCGAATTGTGAGTACATGTTTGTCTAAAGAGAATTTTACAATTCCTGTGAGAGAATCTTTTGTCACTACTGAGCTCCTATCTAGGGCAGTTAAGAGAACTTTAGGCTTAATCTCCACTACGGTGGAGAAGTTTGTTGGCACATACTGATCAACATTGATGTAATTTCCTTCAAGAAGCTTTGAGACTATTACTATCTCCTGCATCTGAATGAGGCAGTGACTTTTACCGACAGCAACTTGCACTTCATCATCGGTGTCAGATAACAAGCGAATTAATTCGTGCACTGTTCGTCCTGGCATTACCAGTGAAAAAGCGGTGTCATCTTGCTCTATAATATCTTCACGGCGAGAGGCTACTTTTGTTCCATCTGCTGCTACCATTCGTAGGGTATTCCCTCTATATTCCCACAACATACCTGTAAGGATGGGCCTAACACTATCTTGTGACATGGCAAAACTTACTTGGCGAAGCATAGATTTGAGCTGACTCTGAGGCAAGGTTATTACTGTTAGTCCATCTACATCAGGGAGTTCTGGGAAAAAAGCCGCACTCATGCCTACTAATTCTAAGTCCGAAAAACCACTTGTGATTCTTAAAACTTGTCTTCCTTCCATGACATGGAGTGTTACGTCCTCATGGGGGAATCTCCTCGCAGCTTCTCCTAGCAACCGACCTGGCACCACTATTGAGCCTGGTACAATGATTTCAGCCCTGATGCGGGCAGAAATGGCGAGTTCTTGATCATTGGCGGTGAGGATTAAGGTGTCATTTTCTGCTATAAGACGAATACTGGAGGAAGACCCCCCTGTTTTGGAGCTGATAACACGACTTACGGCTACAGCCGCGGCAACAAAATCATCTTTCTTGGCGGAAATATGCATTGCCGTCCTCCGTTCTAAAAATTTGTGATTCTGCCTATAGTATTAGTTAAAAAAAGTAGTAACACTAGTACTAAGGGCTGTGGAAATGTTAATAAGTGAAAATGGCGATGCTAGGGCTTAATATATACTTAGTTTTACCCTGTTAGTAATGCCTAGTTTTTGTCCAGAGCTTGTTTACAATGCTCTGGGGCAACATGGTAATCCACAGTAAAGGGTGGATAAAATGACAGAGGTGTGGACTATATTGTTTTAAGTTTGGCCTCAAGTTCGCGCACTATGGAGGCAAAAGCTACATCGCTGATAATATCGGTGGCTATTTTGTCGCAAGCGTGGATAACGGTGGTATGGTCTCGTCCCCCAAACTCCTCTCCAATGCGGGGAAGAGAGGAATCGGTATTTTTACGTGCTAGATACATGGCCACTTGGCGGGGCAGGGAAATATTACGGGTGCGTTTTTTTGCGGAAAGCTCCTCTAATTTAAGACCGAAATGCGCAGCAACCACTTTTTGGATATCTAAAATAGTAAGAATGCGAGTTTTTTCTTCGGGGAAAAGATTGCGCAAGACTTCGTCAACAAGCTCGCGGGTAAGGGGCTTTTTGCTGAATGAAACATAGGCCATGATGCGGTTTAGTCCGCCCTCTAGTTCCCGAATATTGCTCTTAATGCGTCCCGCAAGGTATGAGGTTAGCTCTAAAGGGATACGGAAATTTTCACTGGCCGCTTTTTGTCGCAAAATGGCCACGCGAGTTTCATAATCTGGCGGTTGTATATCCGTTATTAGCCCCCATTCGAAACGACTGCGCAGTCTTTCTTCTAACGTAGCAATTTCCTTGGGGGGACGATCACTAGAGAATATAATTTGCTTATTGGCTTCATGGAGGGCATTAAAAGTATGGAAAAACTCCTCCTGTGTTTGCTCTTTGCCTGCCAGAAATTGGATGTCATCCACCAATAGCAAATCTATGGAGCGATATTTAGCGCGAAACTCCATCGTTTTTCGTTGCTGTATGGAAGAAATAAACTCATTAGTAAATTTCTCACACGATATATAGACCACTTTAATGCCGGGGTACTTTTGTAAAACAAAATGGCCAATGGCATGCATCAGATGTGTTTTGCCAAGACCGACGCCCCCATAGATGAAAAGAGGATTGTATGCTCGGGCCGGCGCTTCAGAGATGGCTAAAGAGGCAGCGTGCGCGTAGCGATTACTTTCGCCGATAATAAAATTGTCAAAAGTATAGCGCGGATTAAGTATGGGCAAGTCCTCATTTGTTATTTTTTCGCTGGCAGGAGGTTTTTGTGGCTCATCCTTAGCGAGAGTGAATTTCACTAACATCTCTCTATTCAGAATAGATGAGAGTGCTTTTTGGACGGTGGGAGTGTAGTTGTTTTCCAGCCAGTTACGATTGAATTCGGTGGTAACGGTGATGTAGAGTGTGTTGCCTTGCAGCGCCTGTGCTTGGCAAGGCTGGAGCCAGGTTTCGAATTGATGTTTGCTAATTTGTGCCTCTAGTAAACCGAGCGTGGTCTGCCATAACTCGGTCGCGGTCATCACCATGTTAGAATCCCCCCCACAAAGTGTAGGTGTATATGTTCAACAGAGCGTGACGCTAATCCTATGCTGTGCTGCTGCCCTGTGGATATTTTTTTAATGGGTCTGACGATAAATATGTTAACAGTGCTTGTGGATGTTCGTTTTGCTCCTCAATGTGCCTGTAACGGTGGGCACTTTAGGTAGTTTTTCTTCTCATTGAATAGAGAAGATGTCCACAATGTTATCCACAGGTGTGGAGAACACCTGTGTGTGGGGTAGTTCACGGTCTGCAGGCAAGGTCGGCTTAGATAGCCGCCGGTGATTTAAATTGTGCTGCATGCCTTAGACGTAGTACACAACTTATCTACAGTGTTATCAACAGATGTGCATAATCGACAAAGTACGACATGTATAACTTAAGTCTTTATTTATTGCGTGTGACCTTGCGGTTTGATATAATTTCAAGGATAGTCTGGCGTTATGGACTCTGAAGGGAGAGTGAACATATGAAGCGTACATTTCAACCTAATAATAGACAACGTAAAAAGGTGCACGGTTTCCGTGAGAGGATGAGTACGGCTAATGGGCGTAAAGTGCTCAGCAGGCGTCGCCTTAAAGGAAGAAAAGTTCTGTCTGCCTAAGGCCGCTTACGTGGCCTTTTAATCATGAGGAGCTGATACTTGTGCGTCGCTCTTTTAGACTGAAGAAAAGAAAAGATTTCTCTCATGTTTTTGGTACCGGGCGTTCTGCTGCGGGAAGACTGATGGTGGTTTATACCGCCCCGCGTGAGGCGGCTACTGTACGCATCGGCTTCTCAGCGGGCAAAAAGTTGGGGAATGCCGTATTGCGTAATCGGGCACGCAGGAGACTTAAGGAAATGGTGCGCAAAGTCTTGCCACGCTTGCATGGGGGAAGAGACTTAGTAGTCATCGCCCGGGCAGCGGCAGTGAAGGCAACTTGGCCTGAGCTCGAGAAGGAATTTCAGCAGATTTGCCGCCGTATAAAAGTGTGGAATGAACTATGAAAACACTGGCTATATTCTTGATAAGAATTTATCAGCGCTATATTTCACCCAATAAAGCCCCTAGCTGTCGATTTCGCCCTACCTGTAGCCAGTACGCTGCAGAGGCGATCGAGCGGCACGGGGCTATGCGTGGGTTTATACTGGCTGCGTATCGTGTGCTTCGTTGTCACCCGTGGTCTAAGGGCGGATATGACCCTGTGAAATAAGTGCCGGAGGGATGAGAGTAATAATGGAAATGATTAATACCATGTTAAAGAGCATGTTAGATTTCTTTTTTAACTTCACGCAGAGCTATGGTTGGGCGGTGATACTACTGTCACTGGCTGTAACTTTAATCACTTTGCCCCTTAATCTCAAGCAAATGCAGTTTACACGCGCTATGCGTCGTGTGCAGCCGGAGCTTGAGGCTATCAAGAAGAAATTTAAGGATGACAAGGCCAAGGTGAATGAGGCTACGGTCGAACTATGGGCCAAGCACAAGGTTAATCCGGCCTCGGGTTGCTTGCCCATGATTATTCAGATGCCAGTGCTCTGGGCGATGTTTAATGTGCTACAGGTTCCAGATATTTTTGCTAAACAACCTCTCTTTTTGGGGCTCAATATGACGCTGCCTAATCCGCAAAACGCCATCATGACCTTGGGTTGGTATTACTGGATTTTGCCCATCTTGACCGTGGCCACGACATTTTGGCAGTCTAAGCAGACTATGCAGAGCACCGAGCCTTCTCAGCGCACCATGCTCTATATGATGCCCTTGTTTATGGGCTGGTTCACACTGCAATTCCCTACGGCCTTGGCCCTGTACTGGGTCTCGCGTAATCTCTTTACTATCGGTCAAGAATATTTGTACACCATGTTTGTTGCCGGCAAGACTGTGGGAGTGGAGGCCGAGACGAATGTTCAGCGTCGAAAAGACGGCTAAAAGCGTAGATGAGGCTGTTCAGTCTGCTTTGCTTGAACTAGGGCTTGGTTTGGAACAAGTTGAAGTCACGGTACTAGAAGAACCCACCAAGGGAGTATTTGGCTTGTGGGGAGTTAAACCTGCCCGTGTTCTGGTGACGAGAAGATTGTCGCCGGAGGATAAGGCCATATCTTTTGTGACAGACTTAGTTCGCCATATGGGTGCAGAGGGCGCTAGCTGTGTGCTAGTGCGTGAAGCTGTAGACGAGGTTGAGCTAGCAGTGAGTTGTGTTAATTCTGGCATGTTGATCGGCAAAAGAGGGCAGACTCTCGACGCTATACAGCAGTTGACTGCGGTCATCTATTCCCGTATGGGTGGGGCAAAACGCCTGCAAATTGACATAGGGCAGTACCGTGAGCGGCGCAAACAAACCCTTATGGACCTCGCCAAGAGTTTGGCGGAGAGGGTTAGGCGCACCGGGCGCAAGGCCATACTCGAACCTATGAGTGCCGCTGAGAGGCGCATCGTGCACATGGCACTACAGGATGAGGTTGGCATTGCGACCTACAGTGAGGGGGAGGAACCCTACCGCAAGGTGATTATCGCGGTGCGCTAAGAGATTGCCTACCCAGTAACTGCTTGTTACTGGGTTGTTTTGTTAAGGAGGTTGAAATTTGTACCAAGATGTGATTGCCGCGGTAGCGACTGCCGCCGGTGAGGGAGGCATTGCCCTCCTTCGCTTGTCAGGCCATGCGGCGCTTGGGGTGGCTACGAGATGTTTTAGACGCCGCAGGGGAGGTTTCGCGCCGCAGCCATGGCGTGTTTACTATGGTGAGGTTTTTGACGCGAGCGGGGAGCGTATTGACGAGTGTCTGCTAACCTATTTTCGTGCGCCGCATTCCTATACGGGCGAGGATGTGGTGGAGTTTGGCATTCATGGCGGCTCTTTTGTGGCCAGCCGAGTGCTGCGGCGACTATTGGAGTGCGGGGCTAGACTGGCAGCGCCAGGGGAGTTTACCAAGCGTGCTTTTCTCAGTGGGCGAATTGACCTCAGTCAAGCGGAAGCAGTAATCGATGTGATTCGCGCCGGTTCTGATCTGGCCTTGCGAAATGCCAACTCTCATTTACAGGGCACTTTGCGGCGCGACATTGTGGATATTCGCCAGCATTTGCTGGGGGCCTTGGCTTTGGTGGAGGCTCATTTAGATTTTCCTGATCTTGACGCTCCGGAACTAACTCACAGCGCCGTTAAAGCCAAAATAAGGGGGGCGTTGACTCGCTTAGAGGGCCTCGTCGCCAGTGTGCGAGGTGGAGAGGTCGTGAGAGAGGGATTGCGCGTGGCCCTAGTCGGGCGTCCTAATGTCGGTAAGTCTTCATTATTTAACTACCTAGCCGGGCAGGATAGGGCCATAGTGACGGAAATCGCCGGTACTACACGTGATGTTTTAGAGGTTGGCGTTAACTACGAGGGTATGCTACTGAGATTTTTTGATACGGCGGGGCTGAGGGAACAAGGCGACTTTATCGAAAGGATCGGCATGGAGCGTACCGAGCAGGCTATGGGTGAGGCAGATATTGTCTTGTTGCTGATCGATGGCTCGGCGGAGCTTCATAGTGAGGATTTGGCCCTCCTGGAGCGTACGGAGTGTTTTCGTCGACTGATTGTGCTGACCAAGGCCGATTTGCCGCCGCGTGCGCTTTTGCCTGGCGAGCTGCAGCGTCTAGCGGTCAGTGCCCTCACCGGAAGTGGTGTGAGCGAACTGAAAGAACTCATTTCGCAGGCGGCGCGGGCTACAATGGGAGCCGAGCACACCCAGTTTGTGACAAATATACGTCATGCCCGCGCTGTGATGGAGGCCAAGTGTGCGACGGATAACGCAATGCAGGTGGCGAGTGAGGGCTGGGAACTTGAGCTGGTGACCATTGATGTGCGCAGGGCGTTGACCTACTTAGGTGAGATTACAGGGGACGATATTTCACACGGCTTAACAGACGAGATTTTTTCACAGTTCTGTATTGGGAAATGAGGAAGACATTTTGTACGAGGCAGGCAGTTATGATTGTATAGTGGTAGGGGGAGGGCATGCTGGCTGTGAGGCAGCCCATGCCGTTGTGCGCATGGGCTGCCGCGTGCTTCTGCTCACCCATAGTCTTGACTCCATCGCCATGATGCCCTGCAATCCCTCGGTAGGGGGGCCGGCTAAGGGCCATGTGGTCGCGGAGATTGACGCGCTGGGCGGGCTGATGGGACGAGTGGCCGATCTATCTTACTTGCAGATGCGTATGTTAAATACAGGTAAGGGTCCCGCGGTACGCGCGCTGCGTGCTCAAGCGGATAAGAAACAGTATCAGACTGCGATGAGGCGAATTCTCGAGCAGACTGAGGGGTTACGCATTGTGCAGGCCTTAGTTACCGAGGTGCTTACAGAGGGCGGACGCGTTTGTGGGGTCCGCACCCATTACGGGGCCGTTTTTCAGGCGTCGACGGTAGTTATAACAGCGGGGACCTATCTTGAGGGGAAGGTTATTGTGGGGAATACCACTTTAGTCAGTGGCCCAAACAGCCTTCTTGCTTCTACTGGGCTCTCGGGCAATTTGCGTAGCCTTGGTATCGAAATGGGCCGCTTCAAGACGGGGACTCCTCCGCGGATTCACAGGCGTAGTGTCGATTTTACGCGCATGGATGAGCAAAAGGGCGACAGCAACTCTTGGCGGTTCTCTACGCGTAGTAGTAAAGACCCTAAAGAGCAACTTTCATGCTGGCTCACCTACACCACACCCCGCACTCATGAGATTATTCGCGCTAATTTGCATCGTTCGCCACTTTACGCAGGCTTGATTGAGGGGCGAGGTCCGCGCTACTGTCCTTCCATCGAGGATAAAGTAGTGCGGTTTGCCGATAAGGATCGGCATCAGATTTTTTTGGAACCTGAAGGGTATGAAACGGACGAGATCTACGTTCAAGGCTTATCTACTAGTCTGCCTGAGGACGTGCAGGTCGAGATATTGCGGTCCGTAATCGGGCTGCAGGGGGCCGAGATGATGCGCCCGGGCTATGCCATCGAGTATGATTATGTGGTGCCGACCGGGCTTTCTTTAACACTAGAGAGTAAGATTTGTGCGGGGTTGTTTTTTGCGGGTCAGATTAACGGTTCGTCTGGGTATGAAGAAGCTGCGGGGCAGGGGCTGATGGCGGGGGCTAATGCTGCGGCACAGGTTCTTGGCCATCCGCCTCTGATACTGCGTCGTTCGGAGGCCTATCTCGGCGTACTGATTGATGACTTGGTGACCAAAGGTGTGGCAGAGCCATATCGTTTGATGACTTCGCGTGCCGAGCATCGCTTATTGCTGCGGATCGATAATGCTTACGGTAGGCTTGGTGAGAAGGCAGCCCAGTACGGGCTTATTTCGCAGGCGGAGTTTCGAGCCACAAAAGAGGAAGAGGCCGAACTTGCCCTGTGGGTGGCTTGGATGGAGAAGCGACAGGTTCGCTCTGGGGATGAGATTAATGCGCTTTTGCGGAGCGTAGGTACGACGCCAGTCAACGACACACAAACAGCAGCGCAACTTTTGCGCAGACCAGAGGTGCGTTGGGACCTGTTGTGCCGGGTAGTACCAGAACTTATCACCTTACCTTTGCAATTGGCAACGCGAGTGGAGATTGAAGTTAAGTATGCCGGTTACATTGCCAAAGAGAAGGAGCAAGTGGAACGCTTTCTCGAGCTGGAACACCGCGCCATTCCTCAAGGGCTGCGATACGAGGATATTAAGGCTTTGTCTAGTGAGGCCAAAGAAAAACTTGCCCGCCAGAGGCCGCAGTTTATTGGCCAGGCCTTGCGCATGAGCGGGGTTTCGCCCGCCGATGTGGCGGTGTTGTTAGTATTTATGGGTGGACGGTGAACGAGGTGAATTGGCAGGAGTTTAGTGCGGCCTTGGTTATGTTAGGCCTAGCGCCGCAACAATCGCATCGCGAGCGCTTTGCTCTATATTGTGCTTTGTTGCAGGAACATAATGAGCGAGTTAACCTCACGGCCATAGTTGACGAGGGTGAAATCTGGCGCAAGCACTTTTTAGATAGCCTATCTGCACTGTTAGTGCTACCCCGCCAAGGCAGGGGCATCGACATTGGCAGTGGGGCTGGGTTTCCTGGGCTGCCTTTAGCCATCGTTTGTGAGGATTTGCAGTTAACTTTACTGGATAGCCTGCGTAAACGCGTGGGCTTTCTTCAGGAAGTTATTGACAAATTGGCTTTGGGGGAGCGAGTGGTGGCCCTACATGGGCGCGCAGAAGATTTAGCGCACCTAGAGTCGATGCGTGGCAAATTCGACTTTGCCATATCGCGAGCGGTAGCTAAGTTCGCTGTGCTTTGTGAGTTGTCCTTACCCTTTGTCAAAACGGGAGGATTATTTATAGCCATGAAGGGGCCGCGTGCGCATGAGGAAATAGAGGAAGCGGGTAATGCTGTGCGTCGCCTGGGCGGGGGCAAAGCAAGGCTTGTGCCCTGGCAACTGCCCGGCAGTATGGAGGAGAGGGTCTTGGTGGTGGTGCCCAAGGAGTCACTCACCGAGAAGCGCTACCCGCGCCGCGCGGGGACTCCGGAAAAAAATCCCCTACAGTGAGCCAACGCGAAAGGGAACGGTTTTTGTTGCCGCGAATTATTAGGAGGAGTACCACGAAGCAAGTTTAGAGAGGAGTGGTTTGATGAGGTGGTTTGGTGGTGGCAACGTTGAACGTGTCCTGCAGCTTAACGTCAACGACGTGAAACCTAACCCGTATCAACCGCGCAAGATTTTTTCCGAGGATTCTCTGGCGGAGCTGCGTGACTCAATTAAGCAGGTTGGCATTATTCAGCCCTTGGTGGTGCGCAAATTAGGCCATATTTATGAGCTGGTAGCTGGGGAGAGACGGCTGCGGGCCGCAAAGGCCGCGGGTTTTAGTACGGTGCCTGCGGTGGTGCGGCAGTACACGGACCAAGAGGTGGCACAGGCAACCCTTATTGAGAACATTCAGCGCCAAGAGCTAAACCCCCTAGAGGAGGCAATGGCATACGACCAGCTGCTAACCCAGTTTCAGATAACTCAGGAGGAACTGGCGAAACGAGTGGGGAAGAGCCAGTCTACCATTGCCAATAAACGCCGTCTATTGCGCTTATCTGACGAAGTCAAGGAACTATTGGCCGGTGGCGCCGTCAACGAGAGACAGGCGCGGGCTTTGTTGAAGATCGAGGATGGTGCCATGCAGGCTGTGCTAGCATCGCAGGCCATCAGTGAGGACATGACTGTTCGCCAGGTGGAGGAGGCGGTGGAGAGGTTGCTTGGTGGCGAGACCGTGACACAGGCGATTGCCGCCACTGCCACAAAACCCGTGCGTAAGAAGTTGGTGCGCGATGTGCGCATCTTTGTCAACACGGTTCGCCAGGCCGTTGAATTGATGAAGCGCAATGGTGTGGCGGCCTTGGTGCAGGAGAAGGACGGCGATGAATACTACGAAGTAGTGGTGCGCATCCCTAAGGGCAAGTAACCCATCGAGGCGCACTAACCGATGAAATTGGTTTCGAGGTGAAAGTATTATGCCAGCAAAAGTGATGGCCATTGTTAATCAAAAGGGCGGGGTAGGCAAGACTACCACCGCCGTTAACTTAGGAGCTGGTTTAGCGGAACTTGGCCAAAGAGTGCTGGTGGTGGATATCGATCCCCAGGGAAACGCGACTTCGGGGTTAGGTATCAATCGGCGCCGCATCAAGAAGTGTATTTACAATGTTTTGATTGAGGGGCTGACCCTTGACGCTGTGATTTTGCCTACGGCTATCGCCGGGCTAGATATTGTTCCGGCGACCATTCAGCTGGCCGGGGCCGAGGTAGAATTGGTTTTGGCTATGCAGAGAGAGATTAAATTGCGCGAGGCCTTGTCGCCTCAGCTTACGGCTTACGATTTTATTTTGATCGATTGCCCACCATCGCTAGGTCTTTTGACGCTAAACTCACTGACAGCCGCCACAGGAGTTTTGATTCCGGTGCAGTGTGAGTACTATGCTCTGGAGGGACTGAGCCAGTTGATGAATACGGTGTCCTTGGTACAGCGCCACCTCAACCCCAACCTTATTGTCACTGGTGCGGTCTTGACCATGTTCGATGCTCGCACGAATTTGGCCTCACAGGTGGCGGATGAGGTTAAGGCTTTTTTTAAGGAGAGGGTTTTTACCGCCATTATCCCCCGCAATGTGCGATTAAGTGAGGCGCCGAGCCATGGACAACCCATTATGACCTATGACCCCCGCTCCAAGGGGGCCGAACTTTACATGGATCTAGCCCGGGAGGTGTTGGCCCGTGGCTAAGGCGCGCCTGGGCAAGGGGCTACAAGCCCTGATTACTGATATGGAGAGCCTTGCTGATGAGGGAGTCCGTAATATCGCACTGGATTATATTTCTCCCAACCCGTATCAGCCGCGCCGCAGCTTTTCGGATGATCAGCTCCGCGAATTGGCTGATTCTATCAAGCAACATGGTGTGATTCAGCCGGTTACGGTGCGCCCGCGCGGAGATCGTTTTGAGTTGGTGGTGGGCGAGAGACGCCTTCGAGCCGCCAAGCTGGCTGGTTTAGCGGATATACCCGCCTTAGTGCGCGACATGACAGATTTGGAGAGCGCGGAGATCGCCATTATTGAGAACTTGCAGCGCGAGGACTTGAATCCGCTGGAAGAAGCCGCGGCTTTTAATCACCTCCTATTGGAGCTCGATTACACGCAAGAGAAGATCGCTGAGCGCCTTGGCAAGAGTCGCTCACATATTGCGAATACCCTGCGCTTACTGGCCTTACCCAAGGTGGCAGCTGACCTTGTGGCCAGGGGCCAACTCAGCGCGGGGCAGGCGAGAGCGGTCTTGGCTGCCCCGCCTCATCTGCGCGAGTCTTTCGCTTTGCGCATTGCTGATAGGGGCATGACGGTGAGAGAGGCTGAAAAGGCCGCTCAAGGCCTGCAGAATGTTTCACGTGAAACAATTGGCAGGCAGGACAAGCCGACATTGCCGCTAGAGTACAGGGAGGTAGAAGCGCGATTGCGCGAATTTTTGCAGGTTAAAGTAGCGCTTAAGCATCAGGGGCCGGGGGGAGCGATTGAAGTTAGCTATCATAGTGCGGAAGAGCTTGAGCGGCTACTTGAACTGCTCACCAGGCAGGCGCATTGATATGAAAGAACTTGTCTACCTCGATAATGCGGCCACGTCGTGGCCCAAGCCGCCCGCTGTGGGGGAAGCTATGATCGATTTTCTCCGTGATAGCGCGGCGAACCCCGGTCGGGGTGGTCACGCTCTGTCCCTCGAGGCGGGGAGGATGCTTTTGTTGTGCCGCCAAAGATTGGCGGCTTTTTTTGGGGTTCGCGATGCCTCGCGCATGGTCTTCACCGCTAGCGCGACGCATGCTCTGAATATGGCACTCTTTGGTGTTCTGCGGCCGGGAGACCATTGCCTTACCACCTCACTAGAGCACAATGCCGTGGCGCGCCCGCTGCACCACCTGTCTCTGCAAGGGGTTGAAGTGACCATTGTGCCGGGCGAGGCGGATGGCTCGCTGCAGCTTGAAGCAGTCGCGCGGGCTATCCGCAAAAACACCAAGCTTATCGCCATGACGCATGCCTCTAATGTCTGCGGGACCATGCTCCCGGTCAAGCAAGTCGGTGAGCTTGCGCGGCAGGCAGGGGCCTTGTTCTTGCTCGATGCCGCACAGACGGCGGGGGTCATCCCTATCGATGTGGCTTCGCTCGGGCTAGATATGCTGGCCGTACCGGGGCATAAGTCTTTGCTCGGGCCGCCAGGCATTGGCGCACTGTATATTGGGGCGGGCGTAGACATTGTGCCCCTCTTCTACGGAGGCACCGGTAGCTTTTCCGCACAAATGGCGATGCCAGAAGAATACCCAGACCGCTTAGAGGTAGGCACCCTCAATACCGTAGGCATCGCTGGTCTTGCCGCTTCCTTAGACTATATCTCTAAGCGTGGCCTGTCCGACATTTACCGCCACGAAAGGGAGCTAGTAGTGAGATTTCGCCGTGGACTAAGCGGCATCGCGGGGGTCACTGTTTATGGTCAAGCAGAAGGCGCCCCCATCGTGGCCTTTAACATTAAGAATCTAGGCTCGACGGAAGTAGCGCACATCCTAGACGCCAATTTCGGTCTGGCTACGCGAGCTGGCTTGCACTGCGCGCCCTTAGCGCATCGCACCTTGGGCACATTGTCGCAGGGAGCGGTCAGGGTTAGCCCTGGGCCTTTTTCTACGGCGAAAGAGATAGATAAACTCCTCACAGCGGTTGAGGAAGTAGCGCAGGAGGAACCATGTTTGGTACGATAGTCAATGCGGTGGCAATCATTATGGGCGGGCTAATGGGGATGTTGCTCCAGGGGGGCATAAAACCTAGAAGCAAGGAAACGATACTGCATGGCTTGGCGTTAGCAGTCATGCTCATTGGGATTAAAATGGCGCTTACTACAGAAAACGCCTTAATAGTTATTGGCAGCCTGGTGCTGGGAGGGCTGATAGGGGAATGGCTTGATATCGAGGGTTGGCTCTATGGCTTGGCCCAAAAAGCCGAAAAGCGATTTGGGCGGGGTGAAGGTAGGGCTGGACAGGCCTTTGTCTCAACTAGCCTCATTTATTGCGTGGGGGCTATGGCCATCACCGGCAGCCTGCAAAGCGGCCTTACGGGAGAGCACAGTATTCTCTATGCGAAAGCCATGCTCGATGGTGTATCAGCTGTAGTTTTTGCTTCGACCATGGGGGTGGGGGTAGTCTTTTCGGGGTTTTCGGTGTTGCTCTACCAAGGAACCATCACCCTGCTAGCGGGGGTAATCGCGCCATTGCTTACGCCGGCCGCCATCACCGAGATGTCAGCCACGGGCGGGCTGCTTATTGTCGCCATTGGCATCAATATACTCGAGCTAAAACAGATCAGAATTGGCAACCTCTTGCCATCCATGCTGTTCGCAGCCATCCTGGCTGGCCTCGTGTAGCGACACGCGAGAGAATAAAGAAATTTCTGTTAAGAAGCTTTGCAAAAACACATAATGGTATATATTATAAGTGGGGCAATTTAGAGAAAGAAGGTGTCATGTACATGCCACAATTTGCCAATCCGTTCCAGGGAAATGTCAACAGGAAAATATCCAAAGAAGAGCTCATACAGGCCATCCGTCTCAATATTGCCGGAGAACTTGAAGCCATCTTTATCTATGATGCTCATGTCTTGGCCACGGATGACCCAGTAGCTAAGAAAGTTATCGGCGACATTCGCGACGAGGAGAAGGTTCATGTGGGCGAGCTGATGGCTCTCTTGCGGCATCTAGATCCACAAGAGGCCGCGCACTTCGCGGAAGGCGAAGGCGAAGTCCGCGAAATGTTAGAGTCTCTCGGCCTAGACACAACAGGGCGCGCGACCATCGGTAGTCTGAAGAAAGAGTAGGGAGGTGCGCAGTATGGAGTTTTTATCAAGACAGGACGCCCCATTTTCTCCAGAGCAATGGGCGAAAATAGACGAAAAAGTAATAAAGATCGCTCGTCAGGTATTGGTGGGCAGGCGCTTTATCAGCCTGTATGGGCCACTAGGCGCGGGTGTGCAGAGTATCAATATCGACTCTTTTGAAGCTACGGACTGCGGGCACATTGAGTTTTTTGGGGAGAACGAATGCTTCCCCTTAGGAGTAAAGAGCCGTCGATTTATGGAGATCCCTATGGTGTACAAAGACTTCAAAATCACTTGGCGCGATGTTGAGCATAGCGCTCAGTTTAATTTGCCGCTAGACTTAGCGAGCGTGGCCGGCGCTGCTGCTATTTGTGCCAAGAAGGAAGATGAGCTCATTTTTCTCGGTAACGTCGAACAAGGGTATGAGGGGCTAGTAACGGCTACCGGAGTAGAAAAAATCGCTAAGGGCAACTGGGCTGAGGGCGAGACGGCCTTTAGTGATGTCGCGCGCGGCCTCGAAATCTTGGTCGGCAACGGCTTGGTTAGTAATTTTGCCTTGGTGGTGAGCCCAGACCTATATCGACAGATGCAGAGAGTGCAGCCGCACACGGGCCTGCTCGAATCCGAGCGGGTGGGCAAGCTGGTCGACGGCAATTTATTCCAATCGGCCGTCTTGGGCAGTAACTCCGCGGTGCTGGTGTGCAGCGAGGCGCAAAACATGGATTTAGTCATCGGTCAGGACATGATCACGGGTTATCTAGGCCCCGACAAGCTAAACCACAGCCTGCGCGTGCTAGAGACGGTAATGTTACGCATTAAGCGAAAAGACGCCATTGTAGTTTTTGCTTAAGCTCCTGCATTCCCGTTGAAACCTAACGAGCTGGGCTTAGAAAGTCTGACAGTCGTTAGAGTGCACAGTTCCATCTTCCTCTCTTTTCCACGCCTCTGTGACCTCTGTGGTTGAAATCGTCTCCTAACCTTCACTACGGAGAAGGAACTCTTTCTAACCACAGAGTACACAGAGAAAGCAAGAGAGGAACAAGGAGTGCGACAGTGCAATCATACGCATTCAATCCTAAGTGTCCTATACTCCTCTCTGGTCCACGCCTATGTGCTGTGCGGTTAAAGCATTTTCGCCAGACTCGTCTAGCTTCCACTTTCTAACCTCATACCTCTAGTTACCCGCAGAGTACACAGAGAAAGCAAGAGAGGAACAAGGAGTGCGACAGTGCAACCATAAGGGTATGTTTAGCAAACTAGCAATAGATTGCTTTACGCGGCACCAGGAAAGCCTTGCGAGTCGGAGAACTGCTTGAGAAGCAGAGGGACCTCTATGATGCCCTCGGTGTAGAGCCGCCTACCTCGTTATGCGTTAGTGGAAATGCAGGCAAGCTATGAGTCCATAGCAAAGGGCTACCCGAAGTGGGTAGCCCTTTTTGTTTCATGAACTTTGATTCCAGACTAGTTGCTACGCCCTCTGCCCTTAGGCTCGTTCTTGTTCTCAGGCTTATCACCTTTATCGTCGGAGTCCTTGTCATCATCGTCCTTGTCATCATCGTCGTCGTCATCATCGGCTTCGTCATCATCTGCGTCACCCTTGCCAGGCTTATCGTCCTTGTCGCGGCCGCGATCGTCACGGTCATCCGAACGCCCACGCCCGGGGCTTAGGCCAAGTAGTCCATCTAGGTTTTTGAGAGAGGGATCGGTAATGATTGCGGTATTTATACTTGCCAAGGCCGCTTCGGCTGAGGTGCCCTCATCCACCAGGTCAATCAGGGCGGAGACAATGGTGTCGACTCCCTTCAGGCTGGGGTCTGCCAAGATGGCCGCTTGGAGAGTAGATAGAGCGATAGCGCTTGAAATACCAGCTTCGTGCATATCAATTAGAGAGGAGGTCAAAGAATCGGCTTCCCGGCGAAAAACGGCGGGTGTTAGCTCTAGGCCAGCATGTAGTTTCAGCGCGGCCGAGATATCGCTAGGGGCGATGCCGACGTCGTGCATATCAATGACCGAAGAAACGATGTGGTAGACATTCTTGAGCGTGCCGTCAAGTTGGATTGATTCGGTAAGTAAAGTCAGGGCCAGGGCCTCGGAGATACCGGCCTCGCGCATGTCGGCGAAGGACTTAACCACCTTGTTGAACTCCAGCGCAAAGGTCTCTGCGTCTAGCTTCAGCCCATCCTGCAAGCCCATAATGGCGATCAAGTTGGCCTCGGTGACACCCTTGCGAAGAAAGCGAGCGAAAGAACTAAGAGGGATAGTAAGGCGCTGTGCTGCTTCAGTAAGGGGGGTGCTGACGAGCACAGATGTTACGGGTGGGGCCACAGTAGTCTGTTTCTCAAAATGTGTCTTGAGTTTTGCAGCGGCCGCAGTGGCTATGCCCTGAACCTGTTCCACTGAAGTACCGCCCAGGGGATTGACGACAATTAATACCTCGCGCTCTGGTGTCAGCAGGCCAAGGGCAGTAAGCGCGGCGTTAATTTTGTCAAGGGCCTCCCCTACGGGGAGATTGACCAGTGCTAGGTCGCCTAGGGCAGGGTGTTCATCGAGACCCTTAACCGTGGAGGCCAAGACATTCTGCTGCTGGTCGAGAGTCAGCACTATTTCGGGATTGACTTGTACGGTCAACTGGGCAAAAGCCCGCGGAGAAAAGTAGAAAGTGTAACCGGCGAACAAGACGGCAATGGCTAGAACCAGAGCGGTGAGTTTGGTGGGCAAAGACTTTAACATTTAGAATCACTCCTTCATGGTATTCGGCAAAGAATTTCTTCGGCCTCTACCTAGATAATGTGGTCGGCGTAAAAAGGTTGCACCGCACAGAGAGAAAGATTTTACTCGTCACCCTGGCCGCTCCCGCGGGGATCTTCGTCATCCTTCTCGCTCTCCTCGTCATCCTCGCTTTGTTCAGTATTTGCACCTTCTCGCTCGGTTTCAGACGGTTTTTCTCCTGGGTCGCGTTCTCGGTCATTATCCTTATCATCGCGGTCCGTAGCGCCGTTGCCGCGCTGATCTTGGCGGTCGTCTTGGCCCTGCCCATGGCCGCGCGAAGAGGTGTCATCATCCTCCTGTGGAGCATCTTCCTTCTTGTCCTCGTCTCTGCGGGGGGTATCCTTGGGTCGGACCTTGTCAGGCTTGTCTCTATCCTCAGCGTCGTCCTCGTCCTCCGCGTTGCTCTCGTCCTCGTCTAACTCCTCGGTCATAAACTTTTGGCCCAATTCTAGGGCCGCGCCCTTTTCTTTATTGGCACGCAGTTCTCGTGCCACCTTCCTGGCCATCGCGGCGAATCTAGCCCTAAAGACAGGCTCGTCCAGGGCAAGACTCCCCTGGAGATGAAACAGCGAGAGGAGATCCTCGTCTTCTAACTCCGTGTCGAGCAAGTCGACAAAGTCAAGCGGTAAAAGGCCCGCTGCCCGTGACCCCGCATACACCTGCAAAGAGACAGTATGGCGGCGCAAACTAGCGCCTGTGCCGGTAGCTAGTAAGGAGTTTTCAAGCGCCCCCTGCAAGGTGTCTGCTAGTTGGCCAACGCGTTTCTCTGACATAGCCGGCGCAGACCGCAGCAGAAGTACCATTGCCGCATCTTGCCGCAAAAAGCCCTCAGTATGCAAGCGAGTTACAATTTGCGCGACAGCAAGTTCAGCCCGCACCTGGCGAAAGTCATCAGGAGCAAAGATAGCGGCAGCCTCGGGACTAAGTGGCGTGAGCTCTGTCACCCTACCTCGCGTGTCGACCGTCAATTGCACAGCAGGGTTGGCGTGAAGGGTGGCGTAGGCTAAGGTTTCTGGAGGCATTAGCAATCCCTGCCACACAATGGCGGCCACGACGAGGACGGCGGCGGGCAAGGCCAGGCGCAGAGGGTGAAAGCGGAGAGTAGCAAAAAGAGCCCACAGCCAGTCGGACGGCAGGCCGCGCCTAGGTCTAGCCGACTTCTGCAGCTCGGCCACGAGGGCAGTCCGTAGCTTAGACTTATGCAAGGGGGTATTGATAGTGGGCAGTGCGACGCTGTGCAGGCGCTGTTCAAAGTCTATTAGGTCTTTTTCTATCATTTGTATCAGCCCTCGCCCTCTACCCTCTATAATGCGATTTGTCGCTTGGGGTTGCAGAGTCTTTGTCGCGCGCGAATCTTTGTCGGAGTTTTTCAAGACCGCGGTGCAGCAAGGACTTAACCGTGCCCACGGGCTTGTCGAGCACGGTGCTAATTTCCTGCAGGGGCATATTGGCAAAAAAACGCAAAAATAATACTTCCCTATAGTTTTCAGGCAGCTGATTCATTTGCTCCTTTAGCGTGAGAAAGTCACGATGCCGTAGAATTTCGGCTTCGGCAGTAAGAACTTCTTCCAGCACATCTTGCTCCGCAGCAATTTCCAAGCCCTGTTCGCTCATCTCATTAAGGGAAACGGCAGGGTAGCGTTTTTTTCGGTGCCACTGGGCAATTTCAGACAAGGCGATGCGAAAGAGCCAGGCCTGAAAAGGAACATTTTGCCACGTAAACTGCGAAAGATTCTTAAATGCCTTCAAAAAAGTTTCGGCAGTAATGTCCTGGGCGAGCGATACATCTGCCGTGCGCCGGACGACAAAGTTTAAAATGCGGTCGTAATTATTCTCGTAGAGCTGCCCGAAGGCCGCAGGGTCATGGCGAGCTTGTTCGACTAAGACTTTTTCTTGTTGCAGTTCATGAGGGGAAAAGCGGTGTTCCGCCAAAAATAGAATCAGCCACTCATATATGTCCTGCATAAACCGTGGGCGAGGAGGAGTAAAGGGGCATGACACGCCAGGTGAATAAAGCGGCCAGAAGGGCTTAGCATGCATATAGATTCCTCCCCCAAAGAATGCCTCTGGCTGTTGTCAGGGCTCATATGAAGGCATTCGGTGTGCCTGCGGTGAATTCCTGCCGAGCAGGTCGCCACGAGAGCCCCCAGCCATAACGGCACTCCTTTTTCGCTAAGCAGATGTTAAGCAAGGTGCGCCTCTTGCAATAATGCGAACAAATAGATTAAGATATATTTGTTGAATAGATGAAATCTTAAGAAAGGCAGGTGCGCGGGCAAAATTCCTCTTCATTCTAGGTAAAAAAATACAAAGGAGGAGTTA
>Ga0209103_1000126_pt1 | contig 22416 bp, 20 predicted proteins | sample 4C3metaG_FD_184152 | JGI IMG/M metagenome (GOLD analysis project Ga0209103, IMG submission 184152) | Freshwater bacterial and archeal communities from Indian Creek, Illinois, USA - 4C3 metaG (SPAdes) (version 2) | ecosystem: Environmental > Aquatic > Freshwater > Unclassified | place: USA...
TGAGAAGCCGCGCAGCAGGGTGTTGACGACCGGGGTGGTGAAGATGGTGCGGTGCATGGGCCCTGAGTATCGCCGAAGCGCCCCTCAAGCCCGCCTCTCAAGCCCGCGCATCGCCCCAGCGCAGCGGGAAGCGGTCGTCGCCCACGTAGGTGGCGTGGCCGTGGCGGTCCACGCAGTAGCTGGGCGAGACGATCATGTCCTGGAACAACATGCCCGCGCCGATGCGGGTGTACTCGAACAACACGCTGCGCTCGACGCGGGCACCGGCGCGCACGTGGCTGCCGTGGCCGATCCAGGCCGGGCCGATGATGGAGCTGCCAGGATCGAGCCGCACGCTGGCACCCAGATACACCGGGCCTTGGATGTGCACTGCGTTCCAGTCGATGCGGGTGTTGAGCCCCGCCCACACGCCGGGGCGCACCTCGGTGCCGGGCATGCGCATATCGGCCAGCTCGCCGCGCAGCACGCGCTGCAGCACCGACCAGTAGTCGCTCACGCGCCCAATGTCGATCCAGTTGAAGCTGCGCTCTTGGGCGTAAAAAGGCAGGTCGCGCTGGACCAGCAGCGGAAAGAGTTGGCTGCCGATGTCAAACACCTGGCCGCTGGGGATCAAGTCCAGCGCGGCGGGTTCGAAAATGTAGATGCCGGTGCTGGCCAGGGTGGATTTGGCCTCGTGTGGCTGCGGCTTTTCCTGGAAAGACTGAACCCGGCCGTCGGGCCCGGCGACCACGATGCCATAGTTGCCCACTTGCTCGCGCGGCACGTCCAGCGTCACCACACTGGCCAAAGCGCCTTGGCGCTGGTGCTGCTCTAGGGCAGCAGCAAAGTCGAGGTCGATCAATGCGTCGCCGCACAGCACCAAGGTGGTGTCGTCAAAAAAGCCGCTTTGGTCTTGAATGTGGCGCATGCCGCCCGCGGAGCCCAGCGGGCGCGGCAGGATGTCGCCGTGGTCATACACGCCTTCGTAGGAGTAGCCGATCTCGACGCCCCAGCGGTGTCCGTCGCGGAAGTATTCCTCGATCTTGCGGTGGTTGTAGGCCACGTTGACCATGATCTGGCGCACGCCGTGGCGCGCCAAATGCTCGATCAGGTACTCCATCACCGGCTTGCCCAGTATCGGCACCATGGGCTTGGGCAGGTCTTTGGTGAGCGGGCGCACGCGCGTGCCCTGCCCGGCGGCGAGAATCATGCCTTTGGCCATATCGTGGTTTTGTGTGGCAGCCGGCGGGCGGGCGCGGCTGCGTGAATGGGGTTAAAAAATTTGACCCTTGGATGATAAGCCAGCCGTCCGCCGTTTGTGGCAAGCTACTGGGAATCACCACCGGAGTTGTTTCATGGGAATGCCAGTAGAAGTCCTCGCATCCGAACTGTTGCAGTTGCCCAAGGCAGAGCGCATTCGTCTGCTTGTGCGCCATCAAAGCCGCGACCCTGGATACGGCGAAGGACGCAGATAGCCCCTCAATGCGCCTGCTCCCAGTTGGCGCCCAGGCCCACTTCGGCCAGCAGCGGCACCTTGAGATCGGCCACCGAGGCCATTAGGCGCGGCACTTCGCTGCGCAGCCAGTCTTGCTCGGCCTCGGGCAGCTCGAACACCAGTTCGTCGTGTACCTGCATGATCATGCGGCTGGCGCGGCCTTGGGCATCGAGCGCTTGCTGCACCGCGACCATGCTGAGCTTGATCAGGTCGGCGGCGGTGCCCTGCATGGGGGCGTTGATGGCGGCGCGCTCGGCGGCGGCGCGGCGCGGGCCGTTGGGTGAGTTGATCTCGGGCAGATACAGGCGCCGGCCCAGCACCGTCTCCACATAGCCGCTGGCCTTGGCTTGGGCGCGGGTGGCGTCCATGTAGCGGCGCACCCCGGCAAAGCGCTCGAAGTAGCGCTCGATGTAGTTGCGCGCCGCTGCTGTGTCGATCCCCAGCGCCTTGGCCAGGCCGAAGCTGCCCATGCCGTAGATCAGGCCAAAGTTGATCGCCTTGGCGGCGCGGCGCTGTTCGCTGCTCACCTGCTCGGGCACCAGTCCAAAAACCTCGGCGGCGGTGGCGCGGTGCACGTCCTGCCCGGTGTGGAAGGCACGCAGCAGGGCCGGGTCGTCGCTCAGGTGCGCCATGATGCGCAGCTCGATCTGCGAGTAGTCGGCGCTGGCGATCAGGTGCCCGGCCGCGGCCACGAAGGCTTCGCGCACGCGCCGACCCTCGGGGGTGCGGATGGGGATGTTTTGCAGATTGGGCTCGTTGCTCGACAAGCGCCCGGTCACGGCCACGGCCTGCGCGTAGTGGGTGTGTACGCGCCCGCTGCGTGGGTGCGCCAGCGCGGCGAGCTTGTCGGTGTAGGTGTTTTTGAGCTTGGAGAGCGAGCGGTGCTGCAAAATTTGGGCCGGCAGCGGGTAGTCTTCGGCCAATTTTTCCAGCACCTCTTCGTCGGTGCTGCGCGCGCCGGTGGCGGTTTTTTTGAGCACCGGCAGGCCGAGGCGGTCGTACAAAATCTCGCCCAACTGCTTGGGGCTGCTGAGGTTGAAGGGCTGGCCGGCGCTGGCGTGCGCCTGTGCCTCCAGCGCCACGATGCGCTGGCCCAGCTCGTGGCTCTGGCGCGCCAGCGTGGCGGCGTCGATCCGCACGCCGTGGCGCTCGATGCGGTACAGCACCTCGGAGCAATCGATTTCGAGCGCATACACTGCGCGCAATTTCTCATCCGCCTGCAGCCGCGGCCACAGGCGCTGGTGCACCTGCAGCGTGAAATCGCTGTCTTCGCAGGCGTAGCTGCTGGCGCGCGCAATATCCACTTGCGCAAACGGTATTTGCTGCGCGCCCTTGCCGCACAGATCGGTGTAACTCGTGCCGCGCCGGCCCAAGTGCCGCTCGGCCAGGCTTTCCAGGCTGTGTGGCAGGTGCGCTTCGAGCACATAGCTTTGCAGCAGCGTGTCGTGCACCAGCCCGCGCAGTTCGATTCCGTGGTTGGCGAACACGTGGCGCTCGTATTTGATGTGCTGGCCGAGCTTGGGCGCAGCCGGGTTTTCCAGCCAGGGGCGCAGGCAGTCCAGCGCCTGCTCGCGCGGCAGTTGCGGCGGCGCACCGGGGTAGGCGTGTGCCAGCGGCAGATAGGCCGCTTGGCCAGGTTCGATGCTCCACGAAAGGCCGACGATTTCGGCGCGCAGGGGGTCGAGCCCGGTGGTTTCGCTGTCGAGAGCTGCCAGCGGGGCCGCTTGCAGGCGCTCCAGCCAGGCGTGCAGCGCCTCCCAGGTGAGCACCGTCTCGTACTGGCAGGGCGGCGCGGCGGGAGCCGCATCGCTGCCCTCCTGCACACCCTGCAAGCCCGCTGCGGCCCCCTGCCCTGCCTGCGCCGCCTCAGCCAGCCCGAAGGCGGCCACAGCAGCGCCAGGCGCAGCAAGCCCCATCCCACCAAGCTGATCGGCCCCGGACTGTGCGACCCCGGCCCGGCCCGGCACCGCTTCCAACGATCGCACCAGCGTCTTGAAGCCGTAGCGCTGGTAAAAATCGCGCAGCGCCGCAGGGTCGGGCGCTTGCAGACGCAGCGCCTGCTGCAAGGGCGCGGCAGCGTCTAGGTGTGCGCTCAAATCGCAATCGGTCTTGATGCTAAGCAACTGGCGCGCCGTAGGCAGCCAATCCAGCGCCTGGCGCAGCTTCTCGCCCACGGCACCGGGCATCTGCCCGGCTCGCGCCACGATGGCATCGAGCGAGCCGTATTCGAGCAGCCACTTGACGGCGGTTTTGGGCCCCACCTTCTCCACCCCAGGCACGTTGTCCACCGCGTCGCCCACCAAGCACTGGTAGTCCACCATCTGCTGCGGCGACACGCCGAATTCGGCCTGCACCCCGGCCACGTCGCGCCGCTTGCCGCTGAGCGTGTCGATGACCGTGATGCGCGGCTGCACCAGTTGGCTCAGGTCTTTGTCGCCGCTGGAAATGAGCACCTGCATCCCGGCGGCGGCGGCTTGCTGCGCCAGGGTGCCGAGCACGTCGTCGGCCTCCACACCGGGCACGCACAGCACCGGCCAGCCGAGCAGGCGCAGCACCGTGTGGATGGGCTCGATCTGGGCGCGCAAATCGTCGGGCATGGGGCTGCGCTGGGCCTTGTAGGCGGGGTAGAGCGCGTCGCGAAAGGTGGGGCCGGGCGCGTCGAACACAAAAGCCGCGCTCTGGGCCGGGTGCTCGCGCAGCAGCGCCTGCGCCATGTTGATGAGGCCGCGCAGCGCGCCGGTGGCCGGGCTGCTGGCATCGCCCGGAACGGCGCGCAGGTCGGGCATGGCGTGGTAGGCCCGGTACAGGTAGCTGGAGCCATCGACCAGCAGCAGGGTGGGGCCGGTCGCATTGGCGGGTGCTGGTTGGAGTTCGTTCATGGCGGCATTGTGCCGAGTTCTGCACACACTCAGAAGACCGCAAAAAATCAAATGGCTCCCGCCTACAATCGGTGGCATGAAAACGCACTTCAGATTCCTCGCATCCCGTTCTCGCATCTGGCGGGTGTCGGTGGGCTTGGTGGGGCTGATCGCTGCTGCAGTTGCCCCTCTTGGAGCCCAAGCTGGCACCCAAACCGTCCACTCGAACCATGGGCAAAACCTGCCTGGCCTGCAAGCCAAAGTGGAGCGCATCGTGCACCACGACTCCGGCAGCCGGATTGAGGAGTTGAGAATCGGTGGAATAACCCGGCACATCGAGGTCCAGACCCGCAGCGGCCTGCCGGCCTACCAGGTGCGCCCGCTCGACCCCGCCCGCAGCCCCGACACCGACCATGGCAGCGGCCAGCGCAGTTGGCGCATGCTCCAATTTTGACCATGGCGGTATTCACCGAAGTCACGCCCGCCCAGGCTGCGGCGCTGCTGCGCCCGCTCGGCTTGGGCGAGCTCATCGAACTGCGCGGCTGCCCGGGCGGAATCGAGAACACCAACTACTTTGCCTCGGTGCGCGCACCCAGCGGCGAGCGCCACGAGTACGTGCTGACGCTGTTCGAGCGCCTGGGCTTTGAGCAACTGCCTTTTTACCTTTATCTGATGCAGCATCTGGCGGCCAAGGGCATCCCGGTGCCCAACCCGGCTCCCGACGCCAGCGGCCAGATCCTGCACCGGCTGCAGGGCAAACCGGCGGCGGTGGTGAACAAGCTGCGCGGCCACAGCGAGCTCAGCCCCCAGCCCGGCCACTGCGCGCAACTGGGCACCCTGCTGGCGCACATGCACCTGGCGGCGCTGGACTACCCGCGCCAGCAACCCAATCTGCGCGGCCTGGCGTGGTGGAACGAAACCGCGCCGCTGGTGCTGCCGCACCTGGCCCCGGAGCAGGCCGATTTGCTGCGCAGCGAATTGGCGCTGCAAAACGCGCTCTTGCTCAGCGACGACTACCAAAGCCTGCCGCGCGGCCCGGTGCACGCCGATCTGTTCCGCGACAACGCGATGTTCGAAGGCGGCCTGCTCACGGGCGTGTTCGATTTTTACTTTGCCGGCTGCGACACCTGGTTGTTCGACCTCGGCGTGTGCCTGAACGACTGGTGCATAGACCTCGCCAGCGGCCAACCGGACGCGGCGCGCAGCCACGCCTTGCTCGACGCCTACCAGCGCGTGCGCCCTTTTACGCCGGCCGAACAAACGCTGCTGCCCATGCTGCTGCGCGCTGCGGCCTTGCGCTTTTGGCTCTCGCGCCTGTGGGACTGGTACCTGCCGCGCTCGGCCGCGCTGTTGCAGCCGCACGACCCCACCCACTTCGAGCGCGTGCTGCGCGCCCGGGTGGCCAGCGCATGAGGCTGCACCGCGTACCGGCGGGCACCGGTTGGCTGTGGGTCAAGCTCGGTCTGCGCACTTTTTTCAAGCAGCCGCTGGCGTTGACTGGGCTGTTTTTCGTCTTCATGCTGCTGGTCACGCTGCTCTCGCTGGTGCCGCTGCTGGGGCAGGCGCTGGCGCTGGCGCTGCTGCCAGCGGCCACGCTGGGCCTGATGGCGGCCACGCGCATCGCCGCCGCCGGGCAGTTCCCCATGCCCACGGTGCTGGCCAGCGCCTTCCAGGCCGGGCGCGAGCGCGCGCGCGCCATGCTGGTGCTGGGCATGATCTACGCCGCGGGTTCGCTGCTGATCATGGGCCTGACGCTGCTGCTCACCGGCGGCGCGCCCACGCCCTTGGTCGATCCGGCCAGCGTGCCCGCACCGGGCACCGCCCCCAGCCCCCAAGACCTGATGCTCAACCCCGAGGCCATCAACCGCATGATGATCGGCGTGCTGCTGCACATCCCGCTCGGGCTGCTGTTTTGGCACGCCCCGGCGCTGGTGCACTGGCACGGGGTGTCGCCGCTCAAGAGCCTGTTTTTTAGCGCGCTGGCGTGCTGGACCAACAAGGCCGCGCTGCTGGTCTATTTCCTTGGCTGGGGTGCGGTGTTCTTTGGCGTCTCGCTGCTGCTGGTGCTGCTGGGCGGTTTGGTGGGCGGGCCGCAGTTCATCGGCATGTTGCTGTTCCCGGTGGCGATGCTCATGAGCGCGATCTTTTTCACCTCGCTCTACTTCACCTTCCGCGACAGCTTCGAGACCGACGAAGGGCAGCCTGCGGCCTAATTCAGCCCCGCTGCTCTACAGCGGCGTGAGCTTGGCCACCGCCAGCGCCAGCCATTTGCTGCCGTGGCGCGTAAAGCTCACGTGGGCGCGCGCATCGTCGCCGCGCCCCTCCACCGCCAGCACCTTGCCTTGTCCAAATTTTTGGTGAAACACCGCCATGCCGCTGCGGATGCCGTGCGTGTCGGCTGTGGCTGGGGCGCTGCGGCTGGGCAGACCGGGCACCCCCGGCACCCCAGGCACCTCCGGCACCAAGGTGCTGCGGCCCCAAGCCGGTTGCAGCCCAGCCGACCCACGGGCCAGCCCGGCCCCTGCACCCGGTTTGGGGCTGAGCCACTGCAGGCACTGCGGTGGCAGTTCGTCCAAGAAGCGGCTGCGCGGGTGGTAACGGGTTTGGCCGTGCAACATGCGCGTCTGGGCGTGGCTTAAATACAGGCGCTGGCGCGCGCGCGTGATCGCCACGTACATCAGCCGCCGCTCCTCTTCCAGCGCCTGCGCGCTGCTGCTGGCGTTGTCGTGCGGGAACAGGCCTTCTTCGAGCCCGGTGATGAACACCGCGTCGAATTCCAGCCCCTTGGCGGCGTGCACGGTCATGAGTTGCACCGCGTCTTGCCCGCTCTGGGCCTGGTTGTCGCCCGCTTCCAGCGCGGCGTGGCTCAAAAAGGCTTGCAGCGGGCTCAGGGTTTCGCCGCTGGGCGGCTCCTCATCGGGTGGGTTGCCCGCACTCGCCCCTGCCCCTGCCTCCGCCGCTGCCGTCTCGTCCAGCGGCAGCGCCACGGCGTCGCGGCCAAAGCCTTCTTGCATCACAAAGCTCTCGGCGGCGTTGAGCAGCTCCTCCAGGTTTTCCACACGCTCGCTGGCGTCGCGCTCAGCGCGGTAGTGCGCCAGCAGGCCGCTGTGCTGCAACACCTGCTCCACGATCTGGCGCAGCGCCAAGCCCTGGCATCGCTCGCGCAGCGCATCCAGCAGGGCCACGAACGCGCCCAGGCTGGTTCCGGCCCGGCCCGGCACGGCGCTGGCCGCATCGTGCAGCGAGCAACCGGCCGCCTGCGCCGCCGCTTGCAAGGCCTCCACGCTGCGCGCCCCGATGCCGCGTGGCGGAAAGTTGAGCACGCGCAGCAGGCTGGTGTCGTCGGCGGGGTTGTCGAGCAGGCGCAGGTAGGCCAGCGCGTGCTTGATCTCGGCGCGCTCGAAAAAGCGCAGCCCGCCATAGACCCGGTACGGCAGCCCGGCGTTGAACAGCGCCGTCTCCAGCACCCGGCTTTGCGCGTTGCTGCGGTACAGCAGCGCCACCTGGTGCGCCGGCAAGCCATCGCGGGCTGTGAGCTGGCGCACCTCATCGACGATCCAGTTGGCCTCGGCGTAGTCGCTCGGCGCTTCATAGACGCGCAGCGGCTCGCCCGTGCCCTGGTCGGTGCGCAGGTTTTTGCCCAAGCGGCCCTGGTTGTGCTCGATGAGACGGTTCGCGGCTTCCAGTATGTGCGCCTGGCTGCGGTAGTTTTGCTCCAGCTTGATTTGCTGGCGCACGCCGAACTCGCGCACGAAATCGGCCATATTGCCCACGCGCGCGCCGCGAAAGGCGTAGATGCTCTGGTCGTCGTCGCCCACCGCCAGCACGGCGTTGCCGGCCGGCACGAACTGGTTGCCCTCCATGCGCCCGGCCAGCAGCTTGAGCCAGGCGTATTGCAGGCGGTTGGTGTCTTGGAACTCATCGACCAGGATGTGCCTAAAGCGCCGCTGGTAGTGCTCGCGCACCGGGTCGTGGTCGCGCAGCAGCTCGAAACTGCGCAGCAGCAACTCGCCAAAATCGAGCACGCCTTCGCGCTGGCACTGCTCCTCGTAGAGCCGGTAAAACTCGATCTTGTGGCGCTGATCGGCGTCGCGCACCGGGACCTGGTGCGCGCGCTGGCCCTCCTCTTTGCAGGCGTTGATGAACCACTGCAGCTCCTTGGGCTTGAAGCGTTCTTCGTCCAACGCAAGCTGCTTGTGCAACCGCTTGATGGCGCTGAGCTGGTCTTGCATGTCCAGAATCTGGAACGTGGCCGGCAGATTGAGCAGCTTGCAGTGGGCGCGCAACATGCGGTGGCACAGACCATGAAAGGTGCCGATCCACATCCCGCGCACGTTCAGCGGCAGCAGCGCCGCCAGCCGCGTGAGCATCTCTTTGGCGGCCTTGTTGGTGAAGGTCACGGCCAGCACCCCGGCCGGCCCAATTTGCCCGGTGCTCAGCAGCCAGGCGATGCGGGTGGTGAGCACGCGCGTTTTGCCGGAACCGGCACCGGCCAAAATCAGCGCCGGTTCGGGCCCGAGCGTGACGGCGGCGAGCTGCTCGGGGTTGAGGGCTTGCAGCAGCGGCGGTTGTTGAGCCGCGCCCGGTGTGGGGCTGGGGGTGTAGGCCGGGCTGGGGGCGGATTCGGTGGCAAAACGGTGGGTCATGGGCCGATTATCGGCTGGCCCATGCACTCACTGCACCGGCGGCGCTTCGAGCACGATTTCCACGCGCCGGTTTTGCGCCCGCCCGGGCGCGGTGGCGTTGTCGGCCAGCGGCTGCGTGTCGGCCACGCCGGTGGCTCGCAGCCGCATCGGGTTCAGGCCGCGCGTCTCGAGGTGGCGCACCACCGCACCGGCTCGGCCCGCCGCCAGCTCCCAGTTCGAGGGGAAGCGCGCGGTGGCGATGGGCACGTTGTCGGTATGCCCCTCGACCACGATGGTGTGGCCCATGGCCTGGTTGAGCACCGGCAGCAGCTCGTCGATCACGCGCTGCCCCGCCGGGGTCAGTGCGGCTTGGCCGGGCGCAAACAACAGCTCGCTGCTGATGCGAAAGCGCGTCACGCCCTTGGCGTCGGTCCCTACATCGACGTTCTCGCCCAAATCACCCAGGTTGAGCGCGGGCGGCGCGGGCGGCACCGGCGCGGCGCGGATATCGACCGGGTCGCCCTCCACCCGCGCTGGGGCCATGGCTGGGTGCGGCAGCGGAATCGGCGGCAAGATGGTGGTGCCCGCGTCGGCGGCGGCCTGCTCCCGCGGATACAGTTTGTCGAGCGCAATTTCGCGTTGTTCACCGCGAAAAGCCTCGCTCACTGGCTCGGAAAAAGCCAACATCACCACCAGCATCGCCAGCAGCAGCGTCATCATGTCGAGGTAGGTGATCAGCCAAGCCTCCTCCTCTTGCACCGGCTCCGTATCCACATGCCAGCGCTCGTAACGGCCGCTGTGCAAGGCGCTTACAGAGCGGTTCTGGTGGGCGGCGCTGTCGGGTGCGCTGTTCGCTGCGGGTGCAGCAGGCTTGCCCGCACCCTGCATGCGCTGCTGCATCATTTTTTCTAGCAGCGTGCCGCTCATGGCGGGTCACCGGTGCGGGTTGCGGGCTTGTTCGGGCGCGGGGCTGAGCGGCCCCACCAGCTCTTGCTTTTGGCTGCGGCCTGGGAACCGTCAAAAATCTCGTCTTCGTAGTGGGCGGCAAAAGACTTGAGCGTTTCGCGCATCAGCGACGGGCTGCGCCGCGCCGTCATCATGGCTATGCCCTGCATCACCATGTTCATCAGCACCACGCGCTGCTCGGTGCGGCGCTCGAGCTTGACCGCCACCGGCTTGAAGATCAGGTTGGCGAGCAAAATGCCGTAGAAGGTGGTCATCAGGGCCACCGCCAAATGGCCGCCGATCACCAGCATGTCGCCGGTGCCCAGTATGTCCATCATATTGACCAGCCCAACCAAGGTGCCGATCATGCCAAAGGCCGGCGCGTAGCTGGCCATGACGCGGAACAACTGCGCCTCGGCGGTTTCCTTGGCGCGCAGGCGCGAGATGCGCCATTGCATCAAGTCCAGAATGTCGGCTTCGGGGGTGCGCTCGATCACCAGTTGCACCCCGGTGCGCAAGAACGGGTTGTTGACGTTTTTCAGGGCGCGCTCGACCGCTGCCAAGTCGTCGCGTATCCACAGGCGCGAGACATCGACCAGTTCGTCGATGGCGCTCTGGGTGTAGAGCCGCTCGTTGCGGATCACGGTGCCAAACAGCTTGAACACCCGCAGCACCTCGCGCAGCGGGTAGCTCATGAAGGTGGCGGCCAGGGTGCCAAAGAGCACGATCCCCAAGCCCGGCAAGTCGATGAACAGCAGCGGGTCTTCGGCCGCAAAAATCATGACGACGACCAGCAGCAGCACGCTGGCCACCATCCCGATCAGGGTGGAGGGATTCATCTGGAAGAACTCCTGGCGGCGCATGCGCGCCGCTCTGTGACGCAATTGTGCCGCATCGACGGCCGCAGCCGCAACCCACCTTGCCGCTTACCCTTACCGGCCCTCCGCAAGGCTAGCGCACGGCTAGCGCACGGCTGTGCGGAGGGCGGGACTGCCCGTTCAGCGGCTGGTGCGCCCTTTGCCGGCAAAAGGCTTGGGGCCGCCTTGGGGGCGCTCGCGCTTGTCACCCCAGGCTGGGCGGTCGCCGCCGAAGGCCGGGCGGTCGCCGTAGGCCGGGCGGTCGCCGTGGCTTTGGCGCGCCGGTGCTGCAGGCTTGCCAAAGCCGTGGCGCGGACCTTCGCCGGGCGCGCGCGGTGGGTGGTGCGGCTGGTGCTGCGTCGGCCGGGCACCGAAACCGCCTTCGCGCGGGCCGCTGAAGGAGCCGCCGGGGCGGGCACCGCGTCCGGCTGGTGGGCGGCCACCCGGGCCACGGCGGGGCTCGCTGCGGCTCTCGTAGAGTTGCTTGCGCGGCTCCATGCCGACTATGGTGTGGGTGTCGATCACTTGCTGGCTAAAGGCTTCGATATCGCCAATTTTGCGCCGGTCGCGCATTTCGGCCATCGTCACCGCCATCCCTTGGCGCCCGGCGCGGCCGGTGCGGCCGATGCGGTGCGTGTAGTCCTCGGCCTTCATCGGCAGCCCGTAGTTGAACACGTGCGTGATGCTGGGCACGTCGATGCCGCGCGCGGCCACGTCGGTGGCCACCAGAATCTGCACCTGGCCGCTGCGCAGCGCCGTCAGACGCCGGTTGCGCAAGCCCTGGCTCAAGGCCCCGTGCAGCGCCACGGCGGCAAAACCGGCCTGCTGCAAATCGGCGGCCAAGGCGTCGCACTCGATCTGGGTGCTGGAAAAAACGATCGCCTGCCCGATGGAGGCGTCGCGCAGCCAGTGGTCCAGCAGCTGGCGCTTGTGCTCCGGGCTGTCGCACCAGTACAGGCGCTGCTCGATGTTGACGTGCCGGTCTTGCGGGGTGTCGATCTGCACCCGCTGCGGCTCGCGCATGACGCGCGTGGCCAGCGACTGGATGCGCGGCGCAAAGGTGGCGCTAAACATCATGGTCTGGCGCCGCGCCGCAGTGAGGCGGTTGACTTCGGCCAGGTCGTCGGCAAAGCCGAGGTCGAGCATGCGGTCGGCCTCATCGACCACCAAAAACTGCACCTGGTCGAGCACCAGTTGGCCGCTGCGCTGCAAGTCCAGCAAGCGGCCCGGGGTGGCCACCACCAGGTTGGCGTTTTGCAGCTTGGCAATCTGCATCTGGTAGGGCATGCCACCGACCACGTTGGCGATGCGCAGGCCGCGGCAGTGTTGCACCAGGTCGATGGCGTCGTTGGCCACCTGCTGCGCCAGTTCGCGCGTCGGGCACAGCACCAGCGCACCGGGAACGGTGGGCTTGAAGTGGCGCGCCAGCAGCGGGTTTTGACGCTTGGGGCGTTTGGGGACCGGCTTGCCCTCGGCGGCGGCTTCGGCTTGTTGGCGTTCCCAATCGGCGCGTTCGGCGGCTTCTTGCTGCTCCATCTGGACCAGCAGGGTGTGCAACACCGGCAGCAAGAAGGCGGCGGTTTTGCCGCTGCCGGTCTGGCTCGACACCATCAGGTCGGTGAAAGCCTGCGCGCCGGAGCGGCCCGCGCCTTCGGCCTGCATGGCTTTGGGGATCACGGCTTGCTGCACCAGCGTGGGCTGGGTGAAGCCGAGGTCGGCCACGGCGTTGAGCAGCGGCTGGGCCAGGCCCAAGGCGGCAAAAGCCGACGGGCTGGAGCTTGCCACGGGCGTGGCGGCGGGGGTGGCTACGTCGGTAGCCTCAGGGGAGCAGGTGATGTCTGTCATGTCGTTCGTCCATGCGCACAAGTGGCGCAAAGGAACAAAACGGATGGCCGCGCAGCCGTGGTGGCCGTGCGGGTACGCCCGATTCGTTCGTGGTGAAAAAACACATCGACCACAAACAAATCGACCTGGGCGCGATTCTTCCCCCTAGGGGGCAGTGCAACCAGGCTGGGGTTGGATGGGGTGGTGCCGCCGCGCCCTATAAGCCCGACTGCCCCCATGAAACCACCCCCAAAAAAGCGTGAGGCAGATGCAAGTGTATCTTCGCTGCTTTTTCAGCGAAGCCTTCGATTATGGCGCATTAACGCGCTTTGTGCAAATTTATTTTCTGATGCGCAGCATCCCCTCACAGCGGAACCGCCCCAGCGCGCTCTAGTGACCCGCAACCGGCTTTGCGGAAAGCTCGATCCCTAGCGCCTTCATAACAGCCAGCGTGGAGCGCAGCGTCGGGTTGCCGTGGGCGCTGAAGGAACGGTAGAGTTGTTCGCGCGACAGGCCGGTCTGGTTGGCAATCTGCGCCATGCCCTTGGCCCGGGCAACGACGCCCAGCGCATGCGAGATGTAGGCCGTATCCTGGGTCTGGAGCGCCGCAGCCATGAAGTCGGCAATGGCCTGGTCGGAAGTCAAATCCTCGGCCGGATCGTAGGGGCTCAGTTTTTCGCTCATGCTCATTCACTCCATTGCTCTGCCAGGCGCAGCGCGACAGCAATGTCCCGCGCCTGCGAGGCTTTGTCACCGCCGCACAACAAAACGATGATCTGATTGCCGCGCCGCTGAAAATACACCCGGTACCCCGGACCATAGTGGATGCGCAGTTCGCTCACACCCTTACCCACTGGCTCGGCGTCGCCCACATGACCAAAGGCCAAGCGATCGAGCCGCGCCGCGATGGCGGCGCGAGCGCGCTCATCTTTGAGCCTAGAGCGCCACTTGCGAAAGGCTTCGGTTTACAGCAGCTCAAACATGTTCGGAGTGTAGTCTAAAAACTACATCATCGCAACACCAACTCAAGGCGACCCCGCAGCCCCACTGGCCCTAGCGCAGCAAATGCTGCCGGTAGTGCTCCAGCTCGTCGATGGACTCGTGTACGTCGGCTAGGGCGGTGTGGCGCTGCTGCTTTTTGAAGGCGGCATAGACCTCGGGGCGCCAGCGCTTGGCCAGCTCCTTGAGCGTGCTCACGTCGAGGTTGCGGTAGTGGAAGTAGTCTTCCAGCTTGGGCATGTACTTGAGCAAAAAGCGCCGGTCTTGGCCGATGGTGTTGCCGCACATGGGCGAGCCGCCCTTGGGCACGTAGCGGCGGATGAAGGCCAGCAGTTCGGCCTCGGCCTCGGCCTCGCTCAGGCGGCTGGCGCGCACCTTGTCGAGCAGGCCGCTCTTGCCGTGCGTGCCTTTGTTCCAGTTGTCCATGGCCGCCAGCAGCGCCTCGCTCTGCTGCAGCACCAGCACCGGGCCGTCGATGCGCGGGCTCAGTTGCGGCCCGGTGACGACCACGGCGATTTCCAGCAGGCGCTCTTTTTCCGGGTCGAGTCCGCTCATCTCGCAGTCGATCCAGACCAGGTTTTGGTCGCTGTGGTGCAATTCGGCCGCTGCGGCCAAGGGTTGGTCGGGGTTTTGCATGGGCTGCATTCTCGCCGATTCGTGCGCCGATTCGCACGCCGATTCTCCCCGCGCCAGCGGCCTGGGGCGGCGGCTCCTATACTCGCAGGCTATGGATTCCTTGCCCTTGTCTGCTTCGCTCCTCTGGAGCGCCGTTTTTTGCCTGCTGCTGGCCGCCGGTTTGCTCACCCGGCTCTGGCTGGCTGGGCGCCAAATGCGCCACGTGGCGCAGCACCGCGCCGCCGTGCCCGCGGCCTTTGCCGAGCGCATCGGGCTGGCGGCGCACCAGAAAGCGGCCGACTACACCATCGCCAAAACCCGCTTGGGGCTGCTCGAAGGCAGCTTGGGTGCGGCGATTTTGATCGGCTGGACGCTGCTGGGCGGCTTGCACGCCCTCAACCAGGCGCTAACGCTCTGGCTGGGGCCGGGGCTGGTGCAGCAACTGGCGCTGCTGGCGGCCTTCATGGCCATAGGCGCGCTGCTGGAGTTGCCGCTGTCGTGGTATCGCAGCTTCAGGCTGGAGCAGCACTACGGCTTCAACCGCCTCACGCCGCGCCTGTGGCTGGCCGACGGCCTCAAGGGGGTGCTGATCGGGGCCGCGCTCGGGCTGCCGCTGGCCGCCCTGCTGCTGTGGCTGATGGACCGCGCCGGCAGCACCTGGTGGCTCTGGACCTGGGGCGTGTGGATGGGCTTTAACCTGTTGCTGCTGCTGCTCTATCCCACGCTGATCGCGCCGCTCTTTAACCGCTTCGAGCCGCTGCAAGACCCGGCCCTTAAAACCCGCATCGAGGCGCTGCTGACGCGCTGCGGCTTTCAGGCCAAGGGCCTGTTTGTGATGGATGGCAGCAAACGCAGCGCGCACGCCAACGCCTACTTCACCGGCTTTGGCCCGGCCAAGCGCGTGGTGTTTTTCGACACCCTGCTGCAGCAGCTCGCGCCGGGCGAGATCGACGCCGTGCTGGCGCACGAACTCGGGCACTTCAAGCGCCGCCACATTTTGCAGCGGCTGGCGCTGCTGGCGGGCCTGAGCCTGGCCGCTTTTGCGCTGCTGGGCTGGCTGGCGCAACAGCTCTGGTTCTACACCGGCTTGGGCGTTATACCCAGCCTGACGCAGCCCAACAGCGCGCTGGCGCTGATCCTGTTCCTGAGCGTGCTGCCGCTGCTGGGGTTTTTCGTCACGCCGCTGCTCAGCGCCTGGTCGCGCCGGCACGAGTTCGAGGCCGATGCCTTTGCCGCCGAACACGCCGACCGGCGCGATCTCGCCAGCGCCCTGCTCAAGCTCTACCAAGACAACGCCAGCACCCTCACGCCGGACCCGCTGTACGTGCGCTTTTACTACTCGCACCCACCGGCCGGCCAGCGCCTGGAGCGCCTGGCACCATGACGCAGCCCGCCGGCTGGCGCTCGGGCCGGGTGGTTGCCGCCCACGGCCGCCACTGCTGGATCGAAGACGAAACCGGCGCACGCCGCCTGTGCCACCCACGTGGCAAAAAAAACCTGCCTGTGCTCGGCGATCTGGTGTGGTGGCAGGGCAGTGCCGACGAAGGCAGCATCGAGCAGATTCAGCCCCGGCGCAACCTGCTCTACCGGCAAGACGAATATCGCAGCAAATCCTTTGCCGCCAACCTCGATCAGGCGCTGCTGCTGCTGGCGGCCGATCCGGTGTTTTCCGAGCGCCAGCTCAACCGCGCCCTGATCGCCGCCCGTGCGGCCCAAATCGATTTGCTGCTGGCGCTGAACAAGCAAGACCTGGGCGCGGCCTTCGAAGCGGCCTGGGAGCGGCTGGAGCCCTACCGCCGCATGGGGCAAACGGTGCTGGCCCTGAGCCTAGAAAACGGCAGCGGACTAGCGGCCTTGCAGCAGCGGCTCGAAGGCCGCGTCACGCTGGTGCTGGGGCCTTCGGGCACCGGCAAAAGCACCCTCATCAACCACCTGATTCCCACCGCCAAGGCCAGCACCGGCGCGGTCTCGCGCGCGCTCAACTCGGGCCGCCACACCACCACCAGCAGCACCTGGTACTGGCTCGATGCGCAGCGCCAATCGGCGCTGATCGACTCGCCCGGCTTCCAGGAGTTTGGCCTGCACCACCTGCAGCCACAGGAACTGGCGCAGTTGATGCCCGATGTGCACGCCCACTGCGGCGACTGCCGCTTTTACAACTGCACGCACCTGCACGAGCCGGGTTGCGCGGTGCGCGCCGCCGTGGGGCAGGGCTTAAGCGAGCAGCGCTACCGGCTCTACACCGAACTGCACCAAGAGCTCAGCAGCGCCGCGCGTTTTTGATCTACCAGACGCGCACGAACAGCGCCAGCGCCAGCAGCAGCAGCCACAGCAGCACGGCGCGCCACACCAGCCCGACCACGCTGGCCAGATGCGCCAGTTGCGGGCCGCGCGCTTCGCTCTCGACCCAGCCCTGCTCGGCCGAATACAGCGGCTCACCCGGCGCATGGCTGCCCAGGCGCACGTTCATGGCCCCGGCGCTGGCCGCCAGCAGCAGCGCATCGTGGCTGCGGGGCAGCGCCCCACCCTGAGCCCTGGCCTGCAGCCCATCTTGGCGCCAGTTGGCGATGGCTTCCTCAAAATTGCCCACCACCGCAAAAGCCAGCGCGCTGGCGCGCACCGGCAAATAGTCGATCCAGTACCAGCCGTGCCGCGCCGCCTGTGCCGAAGCGTCGGCCTGCTCCTGTGCGGTGCGCGCGCGCCACTCCTGTTGCACCAGCCAAGCCATGCGGTACAGCAGCGCCCCGGCCGGCCCGAGCCCGACTGCCGCCAGCAGCACAAAGCACAGCAGCACACCAAACACATGGCGGTGCGCCTCCAGCAGCGCGTACTCGATAGACTGGCGCAGCAGCTCCTGTGGCGGCAAATCCTCCACCGCCACGCCCTTCCAGCGCGCCAGCGCCGCCCGCGCCGCCGCTTCGTCGCCCGACTCCAGCGCCACCCGGATGGCCGTGAAGTGGTGGCTGAACTGCCGAAAACCCAGCGTCAGGTACAGCAGCAGCACCGCCCAGGCAAAACCGAGCAAAAAATGCAGTTGATTGAGCAGCAGATACAGCAGCCCCGCCGCCAGCGTCGGCAGCAGCACCGCCAGCGCCCAGGCCAACCAGCCGTGCAGGGTGTGCCCGGCGTCGAGCATCTGGCGCGACCACGCCGCCCACAGGCGCAGCCGCTGGTGGACCCAGTGGCCCGACTCCAGCGGACGCGCCTGATCCAGCAACAAAGCCAATAGCACCGCAAACAAAGTCATGGGCGCGATGATAACGAGCATTGCTGACTGCGCCAAACCGGGCCAGCATCAACCCGAAACCAAACCAGGCCGGGCACCCATTGAAAACAGTCCGCCGCTGCATAGCCTGGCCCCGGCAACGTCGTGGCCGTCAAAGCTCAGGCGCTCAGCAAGCGGTATAAATTTCGCACCATGCCCGCCGTCGCGCCCCAGATGTAGCGCTCCTGCACCCCGTCGTGGTAAGGCATGGAAAACCACTGCCGCAGCAGCCCCTGCCAGTGCAGTTCATGGCGGCGGTGGTGCGCCGGGTTCATCAAAAAAGCCAGCGGCACCTCGAACACCGCGGCCACTTCGTGCGGGTTGAGGTGCCAGACCTGCCCCGGCTGCACCAGCGCCAGCACCGGCGTAACCACAAATGCGCTGCCGGTGTGGTAATCGGGCAGGCTGCCCAGCACCTCCACCGCCTGGCGCGGCAGCCCGATTTCTTCTTCGGCCTCGCGCAAGGCCGCGGCGGTGGCGTCGGCGTCGTGCGCGTCGATGCGCCCGCCGGGGAATGCAATCTGCCCAGGGTGGTTCGACATCTGCGCGCTGCGCTCGGTGAACAGCAAAGTGGGCTCAGGGCGCAGCAGCACCGGCATGAGCACGGCGGCGCGGCTCGGGGCGCGCTCGACAAACGCCGGTTCATGGCGCACTTCCGGCTGCCACTGCGGTGGCTGCAACAAGCGCTGGCGCAAGGCCAGCGGCTGCAAGTGCCGCGCCGCCACAGCCGGCAAATGGGTGTCGGCCGCCAGCACCGGCACCGTTTTGGGGTCGATCATGAGCAAATTTCCGAATGAAGCCGGGGATTGTCCCTCAGGCCGCTGGCCGCCGTGGCCGACGGGCCTTGCGTCCCAACAGGTGCAAGCCCTGGCTTGCACCGAGGCCCTTGGTAGCGTTTGCAGGCTCTTCGTGGGTCAGCGGCGCTGAATGGGTGGGTTTGTGGCCCCATGCTTACCCGAACCCGGTGCCACCGGCCGCCCCGCCAGCGCCCCAAATGCCTTATATTTCCAAACACTCGGCCGCAAGGGCGGCCGCTCGATATGGGGAGAGTGCACGTGCGCGCATCGTCTTGGCCTGGTCCCAAACCCGTTTTCTGGCCGCTCATTCGGCTGTTCGCCCTGTGCGCCGCACTGCTGCTGGGCAGTGCCCAGGCGGCCGCAGTCGAAGCCAACCGCGCCTCCGCGCAAGACCTGGACGCCGTCAAGGGAATTGGCCCGGTCATGGTCGAGCGCATCGTGGCGGCGCGCCAGCAGCGCCCTTTTACCGATTGGAACGATTTTTCTGCCCGCGTGCGCGGCGTCGGCCCGGCCACGGCGGCGCGCCTGTCGGCCAACGGCCTGAGCGTCAACGGCCAGCGCTTACCAGCCGGCGCAGCGGCAGCGCCACCCGCACCGGTGCGCTGGCAACCCATGCTTCCCCAGCCGCTGGAGCCCTTACCCCGATGAGCCCCTAGAGCGTGCGCGCAGCATCCCGACAGAGCCATCTGTGCCGCAGCCAAGGCCAGCGCAAGCCTTGGGCTTCAAGATTGCCGCCCCGGTGCCGATAATCACTCATACACCCCAAGTGAAAGCCCATCATGAGCCCAACCGCATTCCGTTCTGCCCGTGCCTACGCCACCGTAGGGGTCGAGAGCCGCGCCGATGGCAGTGGCCCGCACGAAGTGGTGCTGCTGCTGTTCGAGGGCTTGCTTGAGCGCATTGCGCTGGGCAAGCTGGCCATCGAGCAGCGCGATGTGCCCAACAAGATTCGGCACCTAGATCGGGCGCTGCAAATTCTCGGCGAGGGGCTGCGCACGCACCTGGACCTCAAAACCGGGGGCGAGCTCGCCCAGCAACTCGACTCCTTGTACGCCTACTGCTCGGTGCGCCTGCTGGAGGCCAACATCCACAACGACCGCGCTGCGCTCAGCGAAGTGCAAGCCCTGCTTCAGCCCATTGCCGATGCCTGGCGCGATTCCAAACCGGGTAGCGCTTCGGGCGCACCTGGCACGGCAAGCAGCACGGGCGCATCCGCACCGGCTGCCCAGCCCAACCCGGCCGGGCGCACTGCCCTCTACCAGTCGGCTCCAGCCCAGGGCACGGCCTTTATACGCCCCAGTTTTGCAGCCTGACGCACTGCTGCGCCGCTTGCAGTGCACCCTACTCGCATGAAAGCGGTCGCCAGGACCGACGCTTCATTTCCCTACCGAGAGTTTGCAACCATGACTGCCCACCTACTCGACTATTACCAAGCCATAGAAAAAACCAGCCAAGCCATGTTGGACGCCGCGCTGCTTAGCGACTGGGACGAAGTGGTTCGGCTCGAAGGGGCTTGCGCGCTGCTGATCGAGCAGTTGCGCGAACGCAGCGCAAGCCAGACCCTAAGCGCCGAAGAGCGCGCCCGCAAGCACCGCATCATGCTCACGCTGCTGCGCCACGACGCCCAAATCCGCGAACTGGTCGAACCCTGGGTGGACGATCTGGGTTTGAGCCTGGCACCTACCCACTCGACCTTGCTGCACTGAATGCGGCAGGCACTCTGCAAGACCTGCCGCTCACACCACAACCCCCAGCCACTGTGTACGTGGCGTGGGGGTTTTTTGCGGGATCAACTCATTTGAAAAACCCGCGCCGTGCGCGGGGCTTGGCTGGGCGTGATGAGGTTGCCGAGGCGGGTTTTTCAGCGCCTCCCTAGCCCCGACGCAGCACTAGCTACGGCTTTTTGCCCCAGGCAAGGCCAGCGCATTGCCTTGGCCGGGCAATTTGAACACCGCCACCGCCTCGACCAGTTGTTGCGCCATTTGCTCCAAGCTGGCGGCAGCGGCGGCGCTTTGCTCGACCAGCGCGGCGTTTTGCTGCGTCACTTGGTCCATCTGCTTGATCGCTTCCGAGACTTGCATAATGCCAGAATCTTCGCCTTTGGCTGAAGAGCTGATGGTCGTCATCAGCTCCGCCGTGCGCTGAATCGACTGCACGATCTCGGCCATGGTGGCGCCGGCCTGATCGACCAACTGCGTGCCCTGGCCGACCTTCTCCACGCTGGCGCCGATGAGCACCTTGATCTCTTTGGCCGCTTCGGCGCTGCGCCCAGCCAGGCTGCGCACCTCGGAGGCCACCACGGCAAAGCCGCGCCCTTGCTCACCGGCGCGCGCCGCTTCCACGGCGGCATTGAGCGCCAAAATATTGGTCTGGAAAGCAATGCCGTCGATCACCCCGATGATGTCGGCAATGCGGCGCGAGCTGTCGTTGATGCCGCGCATGGTTTGCACCACCTGGCCCACCACCTCGCCGCCGCGTTGCGCCACCTGGCTGGCGCTTTGCGCCAGCTCGCTGGCTTGGCGTGCGCTTTGCGAGGTGCGGTGCACATGGTCGTGGATTTCCTGCATCGACGCATCGGTCTGCTCCAGCGCGCTGGCCTGCTCTTCGGTGCGGCTGGACAAATCGTTGGTTCCCATGGCGATTTCGGCGCTGGCCGTGGCCACCGAAGCGCTGCCGCTGCGCACCTTGGCCACCACACTGGCCAGGCTTTCTTGCATGGCTTTAAGCTGCGCCATCATGCTGCGGGTGTCGCCGGGCTGCAGGCGCACCTGGCCGCTCAAATCGCCGGCGGCCACGCGGCGCGCCAGTTCCACCGCCTCGTGCGGCTCGCCGCCGAGCTGGCGCGTGATCGAGCGCGAAACCGCCAGCGCCAGCACCAGCGCCAGCAGCAACGAGAAAGCACCAAAAACCAGCACCCAGTTGCGTGCCTGCGCCTGCAAGGTCTGGATGGCGGCATAGGAGCTGGCCAGCAATTGCTCGTTGTGCACCACGTTTTCCTGCAAGCGGGTGATGATCAACTGCGAGGCCGACAGCGACTGGGCAAACAGCAGATCCCTGGCCTCGGCCGCACTGCCGGCCAGCGCCAGCTCGACCACGCGGTTGTTGATCGGGCGCGCCGCCTCCAGCGCCTGCTCGACGGCAGCCAGCTTGGCGCGGCCGGCCTCGTCGGTCACCCGGTCTGACAACTGCTTGGCAGCGGCATCGTAGCGGCCGCGGGCTTCGGTGATGTCTTGGCGCTGGCGCTCGATGCCGGGTGCATCGCCAGCCAGCAGCACGATGCGCGGCAAGGCACGGATCACATCGGTCACCGCTATCTGCATCGCGGTGCTCAGGCGCACCTGCACGGTAAGGTCTTCCACGATGTAGCGCACATCGCGCTGGATCTGCGCCAAGCTAAACAAGGCCACGGCCACAATGGCCAGCAGCAGCGCCAGCACGCTGGCAAAAGCCAGCAGCAGGCGGGTTGAAACTTTGCTAGTTTGCAGGCTCATACTGTCTCCTTGGTAACCTGACACACGCAAGAGGCGGCACCTGCGGCACCACGCTCCCTAGATGCGCCACTATAGCCGAACCAACCCGGTTCAAACCTGCATGTTCATCACATCGGTATAAGCTTGCATCATGCGGTTGCGCACGTGCAACGCGGCCTGAAAGCCGACTTGCGCCTTTTGCATCGCCAGCATGGTCTGCTCTAGGCTCACGTTGGGGTTGCCGACTTGGAACTGGGTCTGCAGCTCGCTGGCGCGGTTTTGTGCCGTGCTCACGTTTTGCAGCGCGGTTCTGAAGGCGGTGCCAAAACCGCCACCGGCGGCGGGGTTGACCCCCCCCGCCCCGCTGCTGGCGGCATCCAGCCCGCCCAAGCGTGCAGCCGCTCGGTTGGCGGCGGAAACGGTGGCGGCAACGGTACTCGGTGGGCTTAGGCGCAGTTCCATGGCGGGGTTCCTCCAAACAGAGGGCAAACGATTCGATGCACCAATGCTAGGCCAGCGGGGCGCAAACTTAAACCCGAATAAAGGGGCACAAGTGCCTTTGTTTGGGCTTTAGCTGGCGGGGCGGGCTTTCATAATCGACTCCAAACCCTCCACCCCGCCCGAGGATGCCTGCACCATGAACACCGCCGTCGCCACCCTGGATTCCCCTATGACCCCTGCCCGGGC
>Ga0209103_1000127_pt1 | contig 22413 bp, 19 predicted proteins | sample 4C3metaG_FD_184152 | JGI IMG/M metagenome (GOLD analysis project Ga0209103, IMG submission 184152) | Freshwater bacterial and archeal communities from Indian Creek, Illinois, USA - 4C3 metaG (SPAdes) (version 2) | ecosystem: Environmental > Aquatic > Freshwater > Unclassified | place: USA...
TTTCCGAATTATCACAAATCGGTGCTGCGCTATCCGCAATCGCTATTTCCTTGCCATCCTTGCTTATTAACAGAGTATGTTTTGCTAACCCAACAATGTTACCGGTTCTTAAAACTTTTTCAACCGGATCTTCAGCAAGCTCTCGAGTATACTCATTAACAATGTTAAACACTTCTTTAAACGCCTTACCGACCGCTTCTTTCTCCATCCAACCTGTAAGGTTTTGCGCTACCGGATTTATTAGTTCAATAATCCCATGTCGATCAGTAGCAATTATTCCGTCACCTACAGAAGAAATAGTAATTCTAAGCCGTTCCTTTTCATTAAATAGTTTCTTTTCAATCATGCATTTCTCAAGGGCATCTGAAAGAATATTGGTCAAAAGCTTTAAAAAGGTGACTTCTTCATTGCTCCATTGTCTGTTGACCTTACTTACATCAAAGCCCAGATGAGCTATGATCCGTCCAAAAAGCAAGATAGGAATCACCAAGATAGATTTCACACCTATGGTAAGAAAATGCTCTTTTTCGACAGATGCCTCCTCCGGCAACTCCTCCGAATCCGGTATATATATAAATTGGCCGCTCAGACCCTGCTTCACTATCCATGGAAAATCCATTAAAGGCATGTTTACATAGTATTGTTTATGAGCCTCAATACCCTCGCGACACCATTCATGCGTCATAGTCATGCTATCTCCATCTGATGAAAACTCTGTAAGATAACAGCGATCCGCATTAAATCCTTCTCCCACAATAGCAACCATTTCCTCAAACTTAAGATGAAGATTGCTTTCAGTGCTGCCTACAAAGCCAGCTGACACTAATGAAAGCATTTTCTCCAACTTAAGTTTGGTTTTGAGGCTGTTTTCAGCTATATTGCGGCGGCGAATATTCAAACCCAAAAACCATATGAAAATAAATAGAATTATTATAAAGGCAATCATTGAGTAAATGATAATGTCCCGCTGCCTGCTTATGTATGCGGCTTGTTCTATTTGTTGGGTTATATCTTGAATCGTACCGAAAACTGTATCATCTTCTTGATTGTACTCCGCAAATGAGTGTATATGAATTATCTGTCCGTTATCGGCTCGCCTGATTCTAAATCGGATATCATAAGGCTCGTTTCTAAGAATCAGCCCTTCCAAAGCAGCATCTCGCATTAATTGGTATTCCGGCAGGATAAGCGCCTGAATTCGGATTGAACTTAATTCGCCCTCTGTAAGTCCGAGAATTGTCTGAACTTCGTCAGAAAGAGTAAACATACCCAATCTCATATTAAGTTCCCAATATCCCAGTTTTGCGATCTGTTCAGCGCGCTCCAAACGTGCTAATTTCTGCCGGAGAAGGAGCTTATTTTCTTCTCTTTCAGTTATATCATGTATTACAGAATAGAGCATAGTCACATCGCCTACTTGAAATGGGTAAGAATATACTTCTACTGTTCGTATAGTTCCGTCCGCCAGCCGATGCGGGAATACAAAATAATTACGCTCTTCCGCAGCCGCAGCCTTTCGCTCCCGCTCCACTTCTTCCGGATTCAATGTGTTAATCTGCTGTATTGTCATGGATTCAAGCACATCTTCAGGATAACCATAGAATGTAACCGCAGCTTCGTTAGCCCGGATAATCGCACCGGACTCTACTTCAATCAGGAGCATAACTGCCCCATGATTTTCAAACAATGTGAAAAAATTGAAATCATTGTCCTCAGCTCCAGCAATACTCAACCCTAAATTTAACATGATAAAGATTATAATGCCAATTAAGGCTTTATTTAAGTATTTCATTAATGCAGGTCTCCTAGTAATTTTATGCCTTTTCAAACTGCGAACTCAAATCCTGAAATATATCTATGATTTAAGAGACCGCTACGTTGCAATTTATTATTAGTTTAATCAGGAAATATAAAAAAGTCAAACGAATACATGGCAATAAAAATCTAAAGACATTTTTACTATGAAACTTACAAAAAACAGAAAAATCAGTGTCTCTAACTCCTTCCCCTTGTCACACTTTTTTGTTGATAACTCTGATGTGGATACTCTCCATTACATCCAAAGCAGCATTGTTTAACTTATCGTCATAACTTGCCACAGCGGAAGCATCTACAATTACTAAAGCCTCAGGTAACGCAGCTTTTGCAAGAATTGCATTGGATAAAACGCAAATATTTGATACAAGACCTATTAACTCAACGCTATCATACTTCTTCTCCTCAAGATACCTGACAAGCTCAAGCGATCCGAAAGCAGTTTTCTCAAAACGTTTGTCTGTTTCAATACAATTATCCTTGACCTTCCCATAAAGCTCCCAGCCGACCGTTCCCTTGATGCAATGCTTAACAGGCAGATTAACCCCCTCTTGCGTGCTTAAGTAGTCCTCGCTATGGGTATCGAAGGTAAAAGCAATATCATGACCGTTACATCTATATTCGGTTATTTTTTGCAAAATAACACCTTCAAGCATCTCCGCCTTCTTAAAGCCCAAAGCACCGTTTACGAAATCGTTTTGATAATCGACTACAACAAGTATCTTTTTCATAGTGATTTATGCTCCTTTTTTATGTGTCAAATGGACGGGGTTTGTGTCATACTCTACGCTCTTCACACTATCCCTCTTTTTATATGTGTCACTAACTCCGTCCCTTGTCACTCACCACACTCATCGAATAAAATTTGTGAATACTCTTGTTTCCTGTTCCGGGAAAGCTACACCTGCTTTTATTCCCGCTTCCTTACATTTTAAGAAGAATGCCATATTTTTGCCTAATGTACGCATTATCTGTAAACCTTCCAAGTCCTGCCGCACCTCTTCAGGATTCCGACCGTGTACCATGTTCCAATACTGCGAAGAAACAATCGGCATCTCCATTATTGTGAAGTATTTATTTAATTGATCGAAAGCTGCCGTTGTCCCTGCTCTTCTGGCTGATATGACAGCTGCTGCAGGCTTTAAATAAAACGCCTTCTTTCCCGTCAGTAGATCGGCATAAAATACACGATCCATAAAGGAAGTGATTGCTCCGCTGGCGGCTGCATAGTGTACCGGAGAACCGAACACATACCCGTCGAAATCTCCTGCTATCGCAAGATATTCATTCACTCTGTCATCAAAAACACAATGACCGGTTCTGGCACAGCTTGTACAGGCAATACATCCTGCTAAAGGTTTTGTTCCTAGTTGAAATATTTCAGCACCTATTCCTTCACGGTTTAAGGCTTCTGCCACTTCTATCAATGCTGTATATGTACAACCTCTTTCATGCGGACTTCCGTTTGTTAATAATACTCTCATTGTCAATTCTCTCCTTCATTCTATTCCTTACAATCCTTGTTACATATTATAACATAGTCGAATCCTTTCAGAACAATTCATCAAGAAGACTATAATAGCGAATCTTTACCTCGTCCGGCTGAATCCCTAAAAATTCAAATAGTAAGTCGATATACTTCTGTTGTTCTGTGTGCTGCAGGTTATAGCCCAGCGAACGGACGCACAGTGCAATATCCTGCCACTTGTCAGCAATGCCGCCGCGCCCAACGTCAATGAAACCGGTCACTGTTTTGTCGTCAATAAAAATATTCGGCAAACAAAAATCGCCGTGAGTGAAGCAGCATTCCTCCGTTGGCCGATTTACAACCAGCCATCTATACAGCTCCATCGGCGAATCAAATTCGTTACTTTCCTCGAAATCATCCATATCAACCAAATCATGCTCAATGTTATACAATGCCGATTTAAGCTTGTAGTCAAGTGTGTTCTCAAAGGGACAATCTTGAATATCCACCGCTTGCAGCATTAGTAAAGCATCAGCCAACAGCTTAACTGTTTGTTCTATGGGTTCATGAACTTTATCCTGATCGCCCTCATCGTCCGATTGACAATCACAAGCCATGAAACCGTCTGCCTTTGTCATAAGAATAAAAGCATATCCATCTTGTTCTCCGTAATACAAAACATCCGGCACCGGTACCTTCCCTTTAAGCCAACCCAACAGATTACTCTCTCGTCTTATTTCTTCTGAAACCTCGGCAATCTTCAAAAACAGTACATCGTCATTTTGTTCATAACGATATACGCCTGCCGACGAACAGCCTATATAATCCTTAGTGCAGGTATAACCTGTGATCCGAGAAATAATTCCGACAGGAAATACTGGTAGAAGTGTTGTTTCTGATTCAATCGTCAATTCTGTTCCCCCAATAAGTCCGACAATTCTATGTCATTATATGTAAATTATTATCATAGTTTATCGCTTTTAGTGATGTTTTCCAGTTTCATGGCACCATAAAGCGATTTCTGCAATCAAAGCAAGCGGTATCGGCTTAGCATACGAAAACTGTATCGCACCTTTGCTCGTCTTATACTCTGTCAACCGTTCGCCAAAATGCTCAATCGCTTCACTCCCGGGATAAAGTCCAATGTGTTTTTTAAAGCCGGCAAAATGAATGATATTTTGCTTATCCCAATAGGTCGGCATTCTCCACGAAATGCGTTCCTGTGCTTGAGGCAATACAAATAGGATCGTATCTCTGACCTGATTCAATAAAGGCTGAGCATTTTCCGGCTGTGCCTTTATATATGCATCTATCGTTTCCGGCGGTTCTGTGCAATAATGATCCTGGTTCTGATTTTTAAATGTACGTTTGCACTTTTCACATTTCCACAATGTACTTCCCCTCCTGTATTGTCAATCTACACTCCAAATACCCTAATATGGAACTTGAGCGTTCAAAAAATTCTCTCCTTTGATTATATACAATACTTTGCCTTTACACCATATCTTGTTGTGATGAACCGGCATTCCAAAATATATTGCCATACGGAAAAAATCTGCTATACTTGTTTTTGTAATAATGTGTTTAAAATACACGAGTTTCAATGTTATGAAATCCATGTCAGGCGTCCGAAAAGCAATAGATTCTCTGAGATGCTGCGGCTTTTTAGTTTGACAGGAGGTAAACTTTGGACATCTTTGCTCTAGTTATAGCGATCCTCTTTTTCATTGTAGGTCTGGCGGGTACAGTGCTCCCTGCTTTGCCCGGCATTCCGCTCATTTTTGCGGGTATGCTTGTTTATGGAATAATAACTGATTTTGAAACGCTTGACTATATATTTTTCCTTCTTCAAGGCATAGCAATGGCATTCACTTTTTTCACCGACTACTTTGCGGCAGCTATAGGCACTAAAAAATTCGGCGGCAGCAAAATGGCGTCTCTTGGAGCAATGATCGGTTTAATTATAGGCACGATAATGCTCGGTCCGTTAGGACTTATACTCGGCTCATTTATAGGGGCTGTCGCAGCTGAATTATTTAGCGGCAAAAAAATCAATCAGGCTTTGAAAATCGGCATCGGCGCACTGGTTGGTTTTTTAGGCTCAGCTATAATAAAGCTGTCAATTTCCGCAATTATGATTATTTGGTTTTTCATAGCGATACTATAAGGCCATTCAACTCACTTCATCCGGAAATCAGATTTTATATTTTTACTGCCATATGATAAAATAAAAAGAGAAATTGCATCTAAACGCCTGTTTGAGGCGTTTGAGTGCTTATTGGCGGATGCCTTCCCGAAAGGATAGTTAAAAGTGGACATCCATAGACAGTATAAGCCATATCCTATTCCCGAACGCAAGCAACTACCTGAAGAAAAAGCTCTTTATGCATTTCCTTCGCCAATCTCGGGATTTTGGCATCGGGATCATGAGTCGTTTGTCGAAGTCAAAGTAAACGTGGACAATACCGCAAATAATGCAATACTCGTCCCGGCGGCGCAAAAGATATCCCTCGCTACAGATGAACCGCGCTCTCTATTCAACTCGATGCGTCAAATCGCCATAGATAATTACTACTCTTATTCGGATGTTACTAAAATTTTCTATCAACAGGCGCAGTTTATGAAGGATTTTGAGGATAATTACTCCAGACAGGAGCCGTTTTTCTCCTACTATCCTCAGTATCAGACAATGGGATATGAGCATCTCAGAACCTATTTCACATGGCGAACTGAGGTTAGAAAAGGAAATGTAAATAATACTTCCGTATCCTATGCCTTCCTTTATATTTATGAACTTATAAATAACATAGGAGTAACAAATCCGCAAGACGGCTTTGATAAGTTAATCGCATTCTGGAAAGCTTTCCGTTCTTTTAACCTTGTTATTGACCGGTACGTATTACAGTGGATAAAGGACTATTTTATCTACTACCCGTTGCCGTATTCTTTTAAGGAATTCGTCACAGATCACCGTCTTCAGATGCATTATCCTACAATGCTAGGGTACGAATCCGGCCCGCACGAGAGCTTTGACCTGTTCTCCGGCATTTCCAAATACAATATCAAAAAATCGATTTTTAACGGCGGACAGACTCACGAAATTCTGCGTGACTGCTTTTATTTCATACTCATTCGATTGAGAGTCCTCTGCAGAAATAAAAATAAGTGCTTTGAAGATTTTATATTCTACCCCATGAATAAAGAAACCACATGGACACCTTTCAGTCGTGCTGTGTTTTATCCCGCATTCAAACAAATTGACAGACAGGTTGTAGTTTCCGAAAAAGAGACCTATATCTGCCACCAAAACCACTGGGTGTACACTGCCTCCATATTAACTGATCACGGCAGACAGCTAATCGGCTATATAATGAAGGAAATGGAATCTAATCTTAGGGAAACTTTTAAGTTTAAGTATAAATTAAAGGCTGATTTGAATCTGTGTGACAACAAAACTCTTAAAAAACTCGAACAGATGAAAATCTCGCTCCCTCGTGTGATTAAACAGTGTGTTGCCGAATTTTATGCTCTTTACACGAGAAAGGAAATATTAGTCGACTTAAGCAATCTGTTGAAAATAAGAGAAGAAGCGCAAAATATTCAAGAAAAGCTGATTATACCCGAAGATTCAGAAGTTTTTGAAAAGGAAATCATTCATGACGAGATCACTTCCTCACTTGCAGGTTCAGATATTTGGACAAATTTTATTGCTGAATTGACACAAATGGAATTTGAAGCGTTAACGATTATCATGCAAAATAATGACATTAAAAGCTTTGCACGTGAAAAGGGTGTAATGCTTGAAGTTTTACTTGACGGTATAAATGAAAAGGCAGCGGATTGCTTAGGAGATACACTCCTTTGTATTGAGGACAAAGTGTCCATATACGATGATTATATAGAAAAACTAACGGAGTTGTTGCAATGATTACAGCAAATTCTATCCCCAAAAGAATAGCCTCAACGATTATAAATGCGCTTAAAGGAGGCGTAGTACCGCGAGTAGGTTTAGAATACATCGCAGTCGGACGCGCTCAGGAAATCCAAACATTTTTGCATGACATCGATATTATCGCAGACGGTGGAGCTACCTTCCGTTTCATTGTAGGCAAATACGGCAGCGGCAAAAGCTTTTTGCTGCAGACGATACGCAATTATGCTTGCGCAAAAGGTTTTGTGGTGGTTGATGCGGATCTCTCTCCCGAACGACGCTTTGCCGGCGCCAAGGGACAGGGGCTTGCCACTTACAGGGAGCTCATTCGCAATATGTCTGTGAAATCCAAGCCTGACGGTGGTGCGTTACCATTGATTCTAGAAAAATGGATTTCCGGAATACAGACTGAGGCAGCGCAGCAATATGCCCCTAATTCTACGGAATTCAATAAATATGTGGAAAAGCAGATATATGCGACAGCAGGGAATTTAGAAGGAATGATCAACGGATTTGAATTTGCTAAAGCCGTTATTGCCTACTGGCGGGCATATTGGGCGGACGATCAAACGGCAAAATCAAATGTATTGAAGTGGTTTAGAGGCGAATATTCGACGCGCAAGGAAGCAAAAGATGATTTGGGTATCAATTGGATTGTTACCGATGAGACCTGGTATGACTTTTTGAAAATATTCGCCGCTTTCATGGTGAGCGCAGGCTATCTGGGCATATTGGTCATGGTAGACGAGCTAGTGAACATATTCAAAATACCAAATTCCGTCACACGGCAGAATAATTATGAAAAATTATTGACAATGTATAACGATGTTTTGCAGGGCAAAGCAAGACACATAGGCTTTCTTATGAGCTGTACTCCGCAGTGTGTGGAGGATCGCTACAAAGGACTTTTCAGCTATGAAGCATTGCGCTCAAGGCTGGCTGAAGGTCATTTCTCAACAGATAGTCTTAGGGATATGTCGGCGCCAATCATACGCCTTAATATGCTGAATCAGGAGGAAGTGTATGTATTAGTTGAAAAACTGCGTGACATATACGCTCTTTTGTATGATTACAAGCCGATACTTGATCATGACGATTTGATTTATTTTTTGAACGTGGAATACAATAGGGTAGGTGCTGACACTCACATCACACCAAGGGAAATCATCCGGGATTTTATAGAACTAATCGGAATACTTCATCAAAACCCGCAGAAGAGTGTTGCGGAAATTCTTGGCAGCAACAGCTTTCAATTGTCAAAGGGCGGTCTTTCAGATGAAGCTATACACAGCGATTTTGTGGGATTTGAGCTATGAGCGACGCGTTTTACAAGTTAGCTCCGTTTATTCAGGATTTTATTTACTCAAACAAATGGACAGAATTGCGCAGTGTTCAGGTAGCTGCGTGTGAAGCGATCTTTGATACAGACTGCAATCTGCTTTTATCCTCAGGAACAGCGTCCGGTAAAACTGAAGCAGCCTTTTTACCTGTTTTGACCGAGCTTTATAACAAACCTTCATCCTCTGTCGGCGTTTTGTACATAAGTCCTTTAAAAGCTTTGATTAACGATCAATTCAAGCGGCTTGAGCAATTGATACTAGACTCGAATATCCCCGTATGCAAATGGCACGGAGACGCTTCGCTTGTAAAAAAGAATGCCCTGATTAAAAACCCGTCAGGAATTCTGCAGATTACCCCGGAATCGCTTGAGAGCCTTATTATCAACAAACGCGGTGCTTGCATCAAGCTGTTTTCCGATTTGAGATATATCATAATAGACGAAGTGCATCACTTCATGCGGGATGCGCGCGGCGTACAAGTTTTATGCCAATTGGAACGTTTACAAAACCTTATCGGCTATGCGCCACGGCGTATCGGTTTGAGCGCAACGCTAGGCGATTTAAGGCTTGCGCAAAATTGGCTTAATGCAGGATCAAACAGGGATTGCATAGCTCCTGTGGCCGATGAAGGGAAAAAGAGCATAAAGCTTTTTGTTCAAAGGTTTGTAAAAGCGCAAAGCAGTGAACCAACACACGCCGCTTCGGGTGATCGGGCACATTTTGAGTATCTTTTCAAAATGACACTTGATAAAAAAACGATTATCTTCACTAATTCGCGTGAGGAAACGGAATTCGTACTGTCAAACTTGCGTGAAATTGCCCTAAAAAATAAGGCGCGTGATGTATATCGTGTGCATCATGGCAATGTTTCGGCACTGCTAAGGGAACAGGCGGAGGATGAAATGAAATCCTCCGAAGAAAAAATTGTCACCGGCGCAACAGTCACACTTGAGCTTGGAATAGATGTAGGCTCGCTAGATCAAGTGGTACAAATTGGCTCGCCTATAAACGTGTCAAGTTTTGTGCAGCGTCTCGGCCGTTGCGGAAGGCGCGGTCAGATTCCACAGCTGCTTTTTACTTTTGTGGAAGAAATTCAGACGACTGCAGCTGATGTACTGGGTCCTATAAATTGGGGTTATGTCCGTCTTATTGCTATAATCGAGCTGTATACAAAGGAAAAATGGATTGAGCCAATACTTCCTCACCGGCATCCGTATTCATTGCTGTATCATCAGACAATGAGCTCATTAAAAAGCAACGGTGAGCTGTCTCCGGCAAAACTTGCGCAGGATATTCTTTCGCTGCAAAGCTTTAAGGCGATAACGCAAGAGGATTTTAAGCTGCTTCTGACACATCTTATAGACACCGAGCATATACAGAAAACGGAGCACGGAGGCTTGATTATAGGAAGAGCCGGAGAAAAGATCGTCAATCATTTTAATTTTTACGCAGTGTTTATGGTACCTGAGTATTATCTTGTAAAGGATGAGAACAGATCAATAGGGACGGTCGATAAAATATATCCCGTAGGAATACGCTTTTCTCTGGCAGGTATGACTTGGGAAACTGTTGACATTAATGTGAAAGCAAAAGTTATTTTTGTGAAAAAAGTCCCCGGCATATCGGTAGTCGACTGGGATGTCGATTTTAAATCGGAGCTTCATACTGTTTTGGTCAGGAAAATGAGAAGTATTCTAAAAGGCGATGAACTCTATCCCTATCTAAGCGACAGCTGTAAGGAAAGATTGAATGAAATCCGATATCTGTCAAGAAACAGCGGAATTTTGGATCGGCTTGTCACACCTTTGTCTGAGCGCAAATTCGCAATTTTCCCATGGATAGGCACCCGACAGCTGTTTACTTTGCACTTCGCCTTACTGGCAAGGGGTATAAAGAGCAAAATGCCATGGGACACATGTATTTTCCTTGAAGTGTATTTTAAAGGTACAGCATCTGATTTGGAAGATGAGATCCACGATATACTAAAATCTGATTTGGATTTGTACAGTCTGCCGCTGCCGGACAACATCGGGATTCTTAATAAGTATAACGAGTATATTCCGCCGCAGTTGTTAAGAAAGCAGTTTATTGAAGATTTTCTTGATTTTGAAGGGCTAAAGAGAGATTTTTCGACTCTATATAGGTGACACAGGAGTGACATATCTTACCAACCTGTGAGTGATTACATCATATTTCATTCAGACCAGACAAGTCCCTGTCCCCTTGTCTGTCCCCTTTGTGATATCATCAAATGTTTAGCTCAGCAACTGAATATAATACTGCTTCTCCAGCCATAAACACTTTATTGTCTTCAAAACGGCAATACAATGTTCCTCCACGTTTCGATGCCTGATAAGCAGTCAATGTATTTTTCTGAAGTCGTTTGCTCCAGTAGGGAATTATATGACAATGCCCCGAACCGCATACAGGGTCTTCCGATACGCCGAGCTTTGGTGCAAAGCTTCTTGAAATACAATCTACAGTTGATCCGGGTGCTGTAACCTGTAATAATAATCCGTCTAATTGCTTTACTTGTTCTAAATCAGGCTTCATATTTATTATTTGATCCTCGTTATCAAAAACACACATCAAATCTCTTCCCATATATGCCTCCAAAGGACTGTATCCTAAAGCCTTTTGTATAGCATCCGTTACCGAAACCTTTTTTAATTCATACGCAGGGAATTTCAGTTCGTAAAGATGATCTTTCTTCAAAACAGTCAGATCACCACTTAACGTTGTGAACACAACCTTACTCATATTTTTTTCATAGTAATTCATTAAAACAAATGCAGTGGCAAGTGTAGCATGACCACATAAATCTATCTCTCCCCCGGGTGTAAACCAACGCAAATGATACTTCCCATCTTCTTTAACTGCAAAAGCAGTCTCGGAAAGATTATTTTCAATCGTAATCGCCTGCATCAGATCATCCTTCGGCCATTTTTCAATTACACATATAGCAGCAGGATTCCCTTCGAACAGCTTATCAGCAAAAGCATCAACTACATATTGTTTCAAGATAAAGTCTCCTTGTTTTTTTCATTTGACAGACAAGCCCCTGTCCCATTGTCTGGGGCATAAGGATTCTCCTTCAGCATATTGTATCAATAATACTATTGTCAAATGGATGTGTCAATATAGAACTGTCCCTTTTTGGTTTGGTAAAAAAAGCAAGCCTATTATGAGTTTGACTACCTTTGCCCGGATGATTTTGTTTATGCCCAACCCATTATGGCACTTGCAGATTATTCCTTTTTATATTATTATATATTTAAGTCGAAATAAACTTTGCATGTACCACCATTTTTAAAACAAAGCAGTGACTTTTATGTATAATGAAATCCCAAAAAACGGCATAGACCCAAACGCTTTGAAAGCCTGGCGAATCAGTGGATTTATTTGGTCATTTTTCATTATTCTCTTATCTCCGGCTTTTTTTGCGGTTTCACACTTTTTTGGCCCATTTCCTCATATAATAGGCTGGCTGCTCCTTGCTTTATCAATTCTTAGCGCTTATCCGCTGATATTTGTTGTGCCCAAAGTTAGGTTTGCGCGATGGCGTTACGAAATCAGAGAGCACGATATAGATATTCAATGCGGTTTAATCGTTTTAAAAAGGGCTTTAATTCCCATAATCAGGGTTCAGTATATCGAGACTTCGCAAGGACCTATCTTAAAGCGTTTTGACTTAGCTTCATTGTCAATATCTACCGCTGCGGGCGCACATATAATTCCTGCGTTAAAAACTGAAATTGCCGCACAATTGAAGCTTCAGCTCTCCGAGATGGCAAGGCTTAGCGAAGAAGATGTCTGAAAAAAAACGTCAACACCCTATCGTAATATTTACAGATTCAGTTGGTATGATCAAAAATTTATTAATTCCGATGTTGTTACCTATTCTCTTGCAAGGTGGCAATATCGAACGTTTTTGGACTAATAGGATTTTTTTATTCGCGGCGGCAGCTGTGCCTTTCTTAGTACTGCTCCACAGCTTCTTGCGATGGTATTTCTTTTGCTACTCATATACAGATGGCGTCTTGCAAGTGTATCGCGGCGTACTGATAAAAAAGCATAAACAGATAAAAAGAGAACGGATTCAGACTGTTTCGGTAAAAGCCGGTTTGATTTTCAGACTGTTCAATTTAGTCTGCCTTTCAATTGAAACTGCAGGCGGCAAAGCGGAACCTGAATTCAAGATAAATGCCCTGTCGCAGAATGAGGCTGAATCGTTAAAGCGAATGTTGAAAGATGATGGTCGTATCATATCCGCAAATGCCGACATTACCGCTGCTGCCAAAACCGCTAATCCAAGTTACGAAATCACATTCCCAGAGCTTTTTGTTGCAGCTATCACATCAGGGCAAATTTGGTCTATTTTTGCTTTACTGTCGGTTTTGTATTCAGAAGCAAGCGCCTTTATTCCATTTGAAACGATTGAGGTTGTAGCTCAGAACTTTTTAGACATATTTATAGCCGCTGACGTAATTTTAATAGTTATTGGCGTTTTTGCGGTATTGATTTTAACCGTAATGATATCCACAATGCAGTACATCTTTCGCTACGCTAATTTCACAGTCGAGCGAAACGGGGATGAAATACATATTAAAAGAGGATTACTTGAAAAAAAGCAGATTGCTTTTAAGCTTCATCGCATACAAGCTGTTACTGTTGTGGAAGGCCTGTTAAGACAACCCTTTGGCTATTCGGAAGTGCGTGTAAACGTAGTAGGAGATATTAGTTCACAGCAAAACGTCACTCCTATAATCCACCCATTTGTAAAAACAAAAGACCTTCAGAATTTTTTCGATTCGCTTCTGCCTGGGTATATATTCCAACGAGAGCTTAACAATGTCCCGAAGAGATCTTTAAGGCGCTATTTAATACGCGGGGTTATTCCTTTTGTGCTGCTCGCGCCCGCTTTCTTTTTCATTCCTTACGGGTTTTTGGGAATACTCATATATCCGCCGCTTGTATTGTTTGCGGTCATGCGATACCGCGACGCCGGCTATCTTATAAAGGACAGCTTTATTACATTAAGATTCAGACGAATCGCAAGAACCACGGCTTTAGTAAGTAAAAATCATATCCAAAGCATCCGGCTTAGCACCAATTATCTTCAGGAAATTAAAGATCTTAAAACTATTGTAGTTGTGGTGCTTTCCTCTCCCACCCCTTCGGCATTCTCCGTTAAAGATATATCCGCAGATTGCGGCAAGATTATATGGAATTGGGTTTCGCGGAAAGGGTATGTCTCTAATCGAGTGTGACAAGGGTATATACAGACAAGTCCCTGTTTCCTTGTCTGTACCGGTGTAAATATTAACGATTATAAAACATGCACACCAAGCATTGATTCAACTTCTTAAAATCTTATTCATCGGCTTGCCTTTTGCCAGCTCGTCCACCAATTTGTCAAGCCATCTTACTTTCTGCATGAGCGGGTCTTGGATTTCCTCGACTCGATAACCACAAATCACACCTGAAATTTTGTCGGCGTTCGGGTTTATCTGCGGGGCTTCGCTAAAGAAAGTTTCAAAATCATTATTCTTCATAATTTGCGCTTGCAAGCCCGAATCATCATACCCCGTAAGCCAGCATATTACTGTATCGACCTCGGATTTGGTTCGCCCTTTGCGCTCCGCCTTTTGAATGAGTAGCGGATAAACTTTCGAAAACGCCATCTTGTACACTCGTTCGTTTGTCATAAAGTGTAATTCCTCCAATAACAACTTATTTTCCTTTCCATGTCGCACTTCATTCGCTAAATCTAGAGTTTCTTAAAGGCAGGTTTATCGTCTAAATCCACCTTCACTTGCAATAATCTGACCTGTAATCCAACTTGCATGATCACTATAGAGAAACTGAACTAATTTAGCAGCATCCTCAGTAGTACCCCAACGACCTGAGGGAAACATTCGAGCAACTTCTTCATAAGCTTCTCCGTTAAGATACCCTGTATCGGTTGGCCCCGGATTGATACAATTCACTCGGACATTCTTCGGAGCCAGCAGACAAGGGGACAGGGACTTGTCTGGAATGAACACCTTCGCCACCTGCAATGATGAATTTGCGGTGTCACTATCGCATCAGCCTTAACTTTTGTTATATCGTGTTGGATAATTTCAAGCGGCATGATTTCGCCTCCAAATATAAATGCGCCAATATTTCATAACCCAGATTCAAAGCCAATATTTCAGCCAATCATAAGCTTTATTTCCACTTATTTGATGGCGTCCTTCAAAAACATCTCTATCCAGCCTTTCTTCAGCATGTAATAACTCATATGCCTTTTTTACATGCTCATAAGCCACATTTACCGCTTCAATGGGGAAAATATCATCTCTGGTTCCACTTTCCACCAACAGTGGCCGTGGTGCTATCATACACGCTATATCGTACATTTCGGCGTATTTTAATATGCCTGGAATATAATTACATTCGCAATGATGAATGTTCATGATGGAATCCTTAAATGTGCATAAATAGCCGCTGACAACAGCAACCTTGATGCGCTCGTCCAGTGATGCAGCAAACAAGGTAGTTGCGCCTCCTCCGGATATACCCATACTCCCTATTCTATCGTGATTAACCATAGACAATGTACTCAGATAATCTATGCACCTCATAACATCCCATATACGCAAACCCAACACCGTCTTGCCCAACATCTGTGCCCAGAAGGATAATTTACGGCATGAACTCTCATAATACCCCTTTTTGATATCCTCATGATCCCTGCGTTTACCGAAGCCTATTTGATCAGGCACTACTACTACCATGCCTCGTCGCATTATCTCCAAAGCAAAATCTTTTTGATAACCATCAGCAATAGATCGTTTCGTGCCATCCTCCCATAATCCCACTAAATCATTCTTACCATAGCCATGTCCATGAACTGCCACAACACCGGGCATCTTGCCTTGAACGCCTTTGGGCACTAACACATAGGCCGGCACATCAATATAAGGTGCGCTATGGAACACCACTTCCTCCCTTATATGGTCGTCAAATTCCTGGCGTTCCAAGACAATCGGCTCCAAATTAACCTTTTCAGGAAATTCGCCTAATAATTCAAGCAATTTGACCTTGAGTACCGCCTGCCACTGCCCAAAGCATGATGGATCGTCAATCTCAAAACCCATAGAGCGTATCGTTGTATCGTACATTTTCCCCATTGTATGCAAGGGTAGAAATTCATCCTTCATAGTCATTACTCCTTTAACAGATAGGTTTGTGTTATAAATTCAGACTTAACTATTGTCTTCGACACAGAAATTATATCAAAACAGACCATCATCGCTTAGCTCTAGATAAACTTATATTCGTCATAGTCACAGACTGGCTCATACCCGATTTTCTTGTAAACACTATTAGAGGTCGGATTCGCTAGATCAGTAAACAAACAGCAAAATTTATTACCGCTGTCCAACAAATGTTGGCTTAAGCTTGCCACACACGAAGCCGCATAACCTTCAAGGGCAGACAATGGGACAGGGACTTGTCTGGAACGAACACCTCCGCCACCTAGCAATGATGAATTTGCGGCGTTTACTATCGCATCAGCAATGACAAATCAAATATACTTGCTTGCTTCCTTTATGGTGAGTGAAGTCATTTTATCTCTGTTCCTGTTTATGAACGCGCGAACCCAGTCTGGGTTCGTCTTGCTGTATTCTCGCAAGCTCCATCCGATTGCCTTGTTTATGAAGAACTCTGTCTGTCCAAAGTTATTGACAATAATTTGCTCTAACAACTCCGTATCTGTTTTATTTTTTCTGCCGAGTTGATGGTCAATGGCGATACGGCGAAGCCAGAAGTCTACGTCAACACTCCATTCCAAGAGCGTGGTGTTCACTTCTGGGAAACGGAGAGCAATGTCGCCAATGATAACGTCAATCCCGTCGATGGTGTCCCACCACGACTTCTTAACCGTCAGTTCATGAAGACGCGGAATATCCGCGGCAGTCAGGTTAGCCTTTTGCTTTGTGAGGTACTCCTTTGCCAAATATTGAAATTCGCGTTCCGGCTGCTGCCAACACTTAAAAACAAAATCCCAGTCAAGGTCGGTTTTCTTAACTGTGTTGAAAAATCTACGGCTCAGTTCTTTTCTTCTCGGAGTGTATATACCGAGAAATAGGAACTGGTCACGCATGTACGCGCTCATTGAAACAGCTTTCTCGTCGTCCTTGTTAAAACGAAAAATGTCAAAGATATTCATGTCAGCTCGCGCAATGTCGCACTTCTGATCTCCTACAGGAATATATGCCATTTGTTCACCTTCCTAATAGCAGCTTGTCGAATTTAAACAGATTTTCACTTCGTTAATTAACCGCTGTAGCTGTTTACATGCATTTGCGTTTTCTGTTCCAATTGCCACAAATATTGAATTTACTTTATCTTTGTAGTCAATTGGGTGAATGTTAAAACTATCTATCATACCGACTGCTTTTTTCTCGTTCAAACAATATTCTTCATTAACTGCAAACAGCACCTGGTTGAGCGCTGAAATCGCACGTACAATATGAGCAGTAACATAATAAACATCGTTTTTCTTTGCATTGGCTTCTGCAAGCATTGAAGAAAACTCAGCTTCAAATCCAAAGAAACCAATAATTGCTTTCTTCAACTTTGGCGGATATTGTTCGGCAATATTCTTAAGTGCTGAAATATTACCTTGTTTATCCCACAACACTTTGCAAATTGCCAATTCTCCCATATACATCACATTCATATAAGCATGGGGATGTCCGATTTGATAATGCGCAGAAACATCCCCCTCCTGACATTCGACAATCACACTTTCGACTCTCTCCGCATCGCGCAGAATAAAGTCAACATGGTATGCATCAATAACGAGCCAACCGCCGCCATTAACCCATTTCCCCCATTCGCCGGGAGGAACAACCAGATTATCCCTGTTTTCATCATCCACAAATTTCGCTGCCTTGTTCAATGACACAAGGTCAAATGTAGCTTTATCATAATAGATTCCGATGTCAATATCTGATTCATGGGAATGCGTACCTCTAGCACGTGAACCGCCAAGCACAACAGCTTCAATGCCTGAAATGCCCGTTAAAGCTTTTACAACTTTATCTAATATTGTTTTAATTTCATTCATATATATTCACCTTATTTTGCAATGTTGAATTTCGACCAGGCAAGGTACCAGACAAGTCCCTGTCCCCTTGTCAGTAGAGAAGGGCGCAGTGACGGTCAGTAATGCCATTTTTCGAGCGAACAAATGATTTCTCTCTCATTTGATCTCCATATTATGCCATGTGGTAGTCAGGCTTTGAAGCGACTTCCAAGTCACTACTATCGTCAGCACAACTGTAATCAATATGGCAAAAACTTTAACCGGTGACTGTGGTATGCTGTGCATAAAGGATAAAAGTCCGATGTAGGGATAATAAAAAGCTATAGCCAGCGGGAGCATAAAGAGCGGACCATACAAAATAGTAACTTCTCTCGCTATTCTGGTGAAAAGCGTCGCCTCTTCGCCTATAGATGAAATTCCGGTTAGTATGTTGAGTTGCTGTAGAGCCACTGAAGAAACGATCAACAATGTCACTAATACCATCGGCAGTATCCCGAGGTCAGTTATGCCGGTGAAGTAGTTTACTGGGATGATTAGAGCCAAAGCTAATATTAAAGCCGGCAGGCCGCATGACAAATAGAGTGATCCAGCGAAGGTTTTTCCCTCTACCGGCGCAATCTTATAAAACCAGTATTGTCGTTGCATAGCGAAGCGGTCTGTGGCCATGGTTAAAGGTACAAACAAAATCATTGTGGCAAACTGAGCACATAGGGCGACTGCGATTACATTTAAAAGCATTACCCATAATTGGCCTCCGGCAAATCCTTCTATCGCAATCACATAAATAAAAAGCAGAGTGATGAATAATATCCCTGCCGGGAGCATCTCCCGGTTGCGTACAGCAGGCTTCCAATGCTCCAAGACCAGAACCCAGATGATAGGCAGCTTTGTGAAGCCGGTTATACCTGCTTTATCTTGTTTAAGTCTGTTGTCTTTTGATGATCGCATTTCAGCAGTTTGCAAGCGTTCATAGTTTCGAAAATACAGCCGCTGTACTACCGCTAAACCTAAAAATGCAAATATTATGATACTGATTAACAGTATAAAAAGCGGGAGCCAAATTCCACCGTCTCCGCCCATTAGGGCGACAATCAGATCTCGAACGGCATCGATAACAGGAAGTCCCCATAAAACGAACTCTGCATTAGCTAATTGAGCAGCCCATCTGGTCAGAAGCTCTTGCTGACCACTAAAAAAGAAGTAAAAAGGTACTGCGCCTACAAGAAAATTAACAATTGCGAACACTTTATAAAGGCGCCGTGGCGTTAATGCGGCCATCAACGCCATATTTAAAGCAATTGCTAAAGCGGTTGGAATAATCCGGTATAGGTATATAAGCGGTAAAAGCATCACAAAGTATGATGGCGGCGCTCCAATCAAAAAGCCAAGTGCCGTAAGTGGAGCAACTCCGAAAATGGCTATTTCCAGAAAAGTGAATGGTGTAAAAGCGGAAATCAAAGCAGTCTTCTGACGCATACCTCGGGAATAGCCCTGTATTAGCCGTTCACACTCCGTTTCCATCTCAAAAATGCGAAAATAACTTTCGATTTTATCTTGCAGCCCTTTCGGTGATACCCCATAAAGTCTTGCCACAAACGCAACCATCTCCCTTCCGGTCAATTTTTCGTAAAGATATGGATTGTCTGGCACATATCCCAGCAAAGCCTTAGCTGATGCCGGCTGCTTTGCAAGGTCGAACCCTAAAATGCGTATGTTTCCGCCGTTTGGACGCAATAATCCTGCACAGCACTTCATCGTAGTAGTTTTTCCCGCGCCGTTAGGACCGAGAAACCCGAATATCTCGCCCTTATCCACTGTCAGGGACACATTATGAACAGCCTGTAATCCGTTGTAACTCTTGGATAGGTTGTTCATCTCTAATACTTGTTTTTGCAAATAGTTCAATCTGAACCTCCTTAAATCGCAAATGAGTAAACAAATAGATTAAAATCATGCTTTCTTTACAGAAATTTTAGATTATCTTGTTTTTAATTTCAAGCGAAAAAACGTGTCTATTCAGCCAACAGACAAGGGGATAGGCAGACAGACAAGTCCCTGTCCCCTTGTCTGTTTCATTTGTCAGCCCCGAAGTCCCGGATTTGACCAGCTCATACCATTACTCAAGTGTCAGATATACTTAAATACCGTTCTTAAATCTATCTCAAGGTCTGGAAAAATAGATACTTTTATTGTATCTTCGTCTGTGTACATTTCAGGTCTCCCATATCTACCGTTAGACTGTAACGCAAAAACACTCACAAGCTTCTGATCCGGCTCCACTACCCAATAAACTTTAACACCTGCTTTTTCATACTTATTGAATTTTATGAACCTGTCATTTTTCCCTGTTGATGGAGATAGAACTTCAATTATCATATCAGGAGCACCTTTGCATCCTCTTTCATCCAGCTTAGAGATATCGCAAACAATAGTAATATCGGGTTCAACTACGTTTTTAATGTCATCATCTTCTTTAGCAATATCCAATCTTACACAGAAAGGGGCGTGATAAACCCTACACGGCTTCCCATGTAAATAATTAGCATATTGTCTATATATTTCGCCGGATGCTTCTTGATGTGCCCTCGAAGGTGCAGCTTGCATATACGGAACACCGTCAAGAATTTCCCACCTTTCATTTTCATCCCAAGTCAAATAATCGGCATACGAATATTTTTGTTCAGACTTTGGTAAAGGCATTTTTCTTCACTCCTCATCTTTTACTTTTGTACTCCTTATCGGCACCACCAGCCGTCACGTAAAGGATGGACTACACTCTCAGGAAGTCGCCTCTGCCTTATACCTGATTATGCTACAAGTAATAATAAAGGTCAATACTAATTATGACCGGGACTGCTGTGCGGGTTTTCAACACTTCAATTAAAAAATAGAACCTATTAGAATCAGGAACCGCAGACCAATAAAGGCTTTCCTGATTTTTTTTGTTGTCAAAATCTCAAAATAATATGACGGCTATGAGGAATACAAATGATACGACATCTCCTTTTAAAAAACAACTCCTGACAACAGCTATTGATTGTCAAGAGTCGCATTCAATATTAATTTATTTATTTTTAAGCCATAAACAATTCTATATCATCTTGGGCAGTACCAATTCCTGCAATCCCAAAAGCTTCAACAAGAATCTTTGCTACATTTGGAGATAAGAATGCCGGTAAAGTAGGTCCTAAATGGATGTTTTTAACCCCTAAATAAAGAAGGGCTAAAAGTACAATAACCGCTTTTTGTTCATACCATGCGATGTTATAAGCAATTGGAAGCTTATTTACATCATCCAGACCGAACACCTCTTTGAGTTTCAGTGCTATCACTGCAAGAGAATATGAATCATTACATTGTCCTGCATCCAGAACTCTTGGAATACCTCCGATATCACCAAGCGGTAATTTGTTATATCTGTATTTTGCACATCCGGCAGTAAGTATAACTGTATCTGCCGGAAGTTTCTCTGCGAACTCTGTATAGTAATCTCTTGACTTCATTCTGCCATCGCAGCCTGCCATGACAAAGAATTTTTTAATTGCACCAGATTTTACAGCATCAATAACTTTGTCTGCCAAAGCAAGTAATTGTGCATGTGCAAAGCCTCCAACGATGTTGCCTGTTTCAATTTCTGTAGGCGCTTTACATTTTTTCGCCATTTCAATAATAGCTGAAAAATCCTTTTTGCCTTCTTTATCCGCTTCAATATGAATACAACCCGGATAACCTGACGCACCTGAAGTAAATATTCTTCCTCTGACCTCTTCGCTTCTTGGCGGTACAATACAATTAGTTGTAAAGAGGATTGGTCCGTTAAAAGTTCCAAATTCCTCAATCTGCTTCCACCATGAATTACCATAGTTCCCTATAAAGTTTTTGTACTTTTTAAAGAATGGATAATAATGAGCAGGTAGCATTTCACTATGGGTATATACATCTACTCCGGTTCCTTTGCTTTGGTCAAGCAACTGTTCCAGATCTGTAAGATCATGACCTGAAATCAATATACCGGGGTTTTTGCCGACACCGATATTAACACTTGTAATTTCAGGATTCCCGTATTTTGATGTATTCGCCTCATCAAGAAGAGCCATCGTGATAACACCAAACTCCCCGGTTTTAAGTGTTAATGCAACCAATTCATCGGTTGAAAATTTATCATTGATAGTAGCTGCCATTGCTCCATAGATAAATGCGTAAATATCAGGGTTTTCTTTTCCAAGGTTCAACGCATGATGTGCATATGCAGCAATCCCCTTTATGCCGTAGGTAATAAGTCCTCTTAACGATCTTACATCATCATTATCTGTAGCAAGCACGCCGATTTTTGAAGCTTTTTCAAGCATTGAAGCCTTATCAGTCACCTCAAAATTCGCAGCATCTCCAAATTCGAGTCCTGAAAAATTCTTTTTTAATTCATTTCTTAAATCAAGCATTTTACGAATTTGTTTTTCGATAGCAGTCTCATCGAAATTTGCATTGGTAATAGTAATGAAAAGACTCTTTATAACTTCGCGATTTACTTCATTAAGTTCATTAACTTGAAGCTTTCCTTTCACTACAACTTCTGAAATCCCTTTTAAAGAATAAATCAACAAATCCTGAAGTTTCGCTACTTCCTCATTCTTACCACAGACACCCTTTATCTGACAGCCAATACCCTTTGCTGCTTCCTGACATTGATGACAAAACATGCTCATAATAAACCTCCTCTTTAATTTCCTTTCTTTTGTATTTTTCAATTTTATTATAC